>Ga0315287_10007313_pt1 | contig 11064 bp, 7 predicted proteins | sample YL17G11_0_MG_FD_205037 | JGI IMG/M metagenome (GOLD analysis project Ga0315287, IMG submission 205037) | Sediment microbial communities from Yellowstone Lake, YNP, Wyoming, USA - YL17G11_0 | ecosystem: Environmental > Aquatic > Freshwater > Lake > Sediment | place: USA: Wyoming | collected...
TGGGGTCGATGTGGGTTCCATCAGCACTAATGTCGTGGTGACAGACCAGCAAAACAGGGTGCTTGCCAAGGAATACCTGATGACCGCGGGCAGGCCTTTGGAGGCGGTGCAGCAGGGTTTGAAGGCGGTCGGGGACAAAGTTGGCGGCAAAGTCCGGATTATGGGAGCGGCTGCGACCGGTTCGGGCAGATATCTGACGGGGGATTTTATCGGCGCCGATGTTGTGATAAACGAGATAACCGCACAGGCGGCAGGCGCTGTTTCGGTATGCCCTGAAGTGGATACGATTTTTGAAATCGGCGGCCAGGACAGCAAATATATCCGGCTTGAGAACGGGGTGGTGGTGGACTTTGAGATGAACCACGCCTGCGCGGCGGGGACGGGGTCGTTCCTTGAAGAGCAGGCGCAGCGGCTTGGGATAAGCATCAAGGATGAATTTGCGGCCTGTGCGATGAAGAGCCGCGCTCCTGTGCAGCTTGGCGAGCGGTGCACGGTGTTTATGGAATCGGACCTTCTAAGCTATCAGCAGCAGGGGGCATGCACCGAAGACCTGGTGGCCGGCCTGTCGTATTCGATAGTAACCAATTATCTCAACCGCGTGGTCGGACGCAGGAAAATCGGCGAGCGTATATGTTTTCAGGGCGGCACAGCGTTCAACAGGGCGGTCTGGGCGGCGTTTGAGAAGGTTCTGGGTAAACCGGTGCAGGTGCCGAATCATCACGAAATGACCGGAGCTATCGGGGCGGCGATTAAGGCGGCAGAGTATGTAAGGCATATACGCTCTTATGACGGCCAAAATTATAAAAGCCTGTTCAGGGGTTTTGAAAATGTAATCGAGGCGGGGTACGTCGTCGAATCGTTCATCTGTCCGCACTGTCCGAATGAATGCGAGATAAAGAGGGTCGAGTTGTCCGGCAGCGAGCCGTTGTATTACGGCAGCAGATGCGACCGTTATAACCTGCGCAAAACGGACAACAAGGCCGTCGAAATGGATATACTCGGCTGGCGGAACAAAAAGCTGCTGCAATGTGCGGGGGCCGGCGGCGGAGCCGACGAAACGAATTGCGCAAAGGGTCCGACAGTGGGCATACCGCAGGCTCTTGTTTTCCAGCAGCTATTGCCTTTGTTCGGACAATTTTTCAAAGAGCTTGGATGCAGAGTGATTCTGTCGGGCAAAACGACGAAGACGACGATTCAGAAAGGCGTCGAGTCGATAACGGCTCAGCCCTGTTTTCCGGTAAAGGCGGCGTTCGGGCACGTACAGGAACTGCTTGACGCCGGGCCGGATTATCTGTTCATTCCGAGCATAGTGAGTATGACGCCGGCAACAAAGCAGAACCGTCATCATAAGTTATGTCCGTATGTTCAGTCGCTGGTCTATCAGGTTCGCAGCGCTTTTGCGGGCAGGTTCGGCGGGACAAAGCTGCTGTCCGAACCGCTGCGGCTGGGCAATGGCGAAAAACTAATGAAGCAATCGTTCCGCTCGCTTGCAGGGACACTCGGATTTAAGGGCGGGAAAGTGCGGCGGGCAATCCGGTCGGCGCTCCAGGCGCAGCAGAAGTTTGAAGATTCGCTGCGCGACAAGGGGCGCCAGATACTCGAAGGTCTTGGTCCGAATGAAAGGCTTTTTGTTCTTGTCAGCCGGCCTTACAACGGGCTTGACGAGGGGCTGAACCTGAGGCTGTCGCAAAAGCTCGACCGGATGGGCGTTAAATGGATGCCGATGGAGATGCTGCCGCTTCAGGAGGCTGTGCTGACCGATGAGGCGCTTCACAGTAAAATATACTGGAGTTACGGGCAGAAGATACTTGCCGCCGCGGAGATTATCGCGCGGGACAAACGGCTTTTCGCGATATACCTAAGTAATTTCGGATGCGGGCCTGATTCTTTTCTGCAGACGTTTTTCGAGGAGATAATGCGGCCCAAGCCAGCGCTGATGCTGGAGATTGACGAACATTCGGCGGATGCGGGGCTGATTACGCGGCTTGAGGCGTTTTTTGAAAGTCTCAGGCACTACAGCGATAAGGCGGATGAGCGGAAAAAGGCGGCGGCCTGTCCGGGTAAGGGATTAACCTGCGGACACAAGCTGTACATTCCGTATATGGGGGACACCGCTTATGGTGTTGCGGCCTGTTTCAGAGGTTATGGTCAGCCCGCGGAGGTGATGCGACAGGCGGATGAGAAGACGCTCAACCTTGGCAGAGGTTTTACCACAGGCAAAGAGTGTCTGCCCTGCGCGGTAACGCTGGGCGAGATGCTGGAAACTCTGGCAAAGAACGAGAATGGATACAAGCCGGCGTTTTTCATGCCCGGCGGGACGGGACCCTGCCGATTCGGGATGTACAACTGCCTTCAGCGGCTGACGCTGAACAACGCGGGACGGGCGGATGTGCCGATAATTTCGCCCAACCAGGACGTGAGGTTTTACGGCGAGTTTGCGAAAAGTCTTAAGGGCAGCGGCGAGATTTCGCTGATGAAGGATATGTGGACGGCAGCGGTTGGGGCGGATTTGCTGCACAAAGCGATTTTACGGATACGTCCGTACGCGGCTGACAGAGAAGATGCGCAGAAGGTTTACGGGCAGCTTCTCGACCAGTGGTGCGGCCTGATTGAAAGCAGGGCCAAATTCTCCGAGTTGACGGCTTTTATGGCGGCGGCGGGGCAGCGACTTGACGCGATTATTCGCGATTCATCCGCTGCAAAGCCGCGAATCGGGATTGTCGGCGAGATTTATGTCCGCCATCATCCCTTCACGAACAATCATATTATTGAGCGGCTGGAAGGGCTTGGGGCGGCCTGTGAAATGGCCAGCCTGTCGGAATGGATCTATTACATAAACTTTACGGGCAGATGCAATTCGCGCATTCGAATAGATTTGCACGATTTGTTCAGTGTGACGGTTCAGAATTTTGTGCAGCGCTTTATAGAAAAACGTCTGGCGGCGCCTCTGGAGAAAAAATTCGGCAAATTGACCGAGGAGCCTGTAAAGGAGCTTATCCAGTCGGCGGAACCTTACATACACCACAGTTTCGAGGGGGAGGCGGTTCTAAGCGTGGGCAAGATGCTGGAGTTTTACCATAACGGGTTCGGGGGAGTGGCCAATGTGATGCCTTTTTCATGTATGCCTTCTACGATAGTGAGTATGCAGACGCGAAGAATCAGCGACGACTGCGGGGGTATGCCGATACTGAACATAAGCTTTGACGGGCAGGAAGACGCCTCGCTGCAGATGCGCCTTGAGGCGTTTGTCGAACAGGCGCGGCAAAGAACACAGGGATTGACGATTGACGATGGACGATTGGCGATTGAAAGAAATCTTAAAGCGTAAATCTATTTTGTGTTTTGCTTGCCGAGTTCCAGACCAATCCGAGTTTTGCGTTTTCTGAATAAAAGTAACATTTTAGCCGTTTTCATCCGCCGCGGCGGATGAAGGAAACGTCCGTGGCACGGCCATCCTGGCCGTGATGCCAATATACCCACGGGCTGGAAGCCCGTGCCACCATTCGGCTGAAATGTTACGAATAAAAAAACAATGCCGATGCCCCAGAAAGAAATACATAAGCTCAGGGAAGAACTCCAAAGTCAGCTTCAGCCGATTGGGCAGGCGCGTGAAGGCGGGTATCCTGCTGTGATTGAAGATTATTTCGAGCATTACGGGCTTAACCGCGGCGGCGCCGGCGCTGAGCATTATTTCGGCTCGCTGCGGTCGGGGAATTTTGCGCTTGCGGGACATATTTACCGGCTCGAAAGGGCCAAAGGATGCGTTGTATGCGTTCACGGATATATGCATCATTGCGGGCAGTTAAAACATCTGATACGCAATCTCCTCGAATGTGGTTATTCGGCGGCGGTCTTTGACCTGCCCGGACACGGTCTTAGCGGAGGCGATACGGCGGCTATCGACGATTTTTCGCAGTACAGGCAGGCGCTGGGCAATTTTCTGGAGGCGGTAAAGCAATATTGCGACGGGCCTTATCATTTTGCGGGCTTTAGTCTGGGCGCGGCAATTGGAATCGACCGGCTGCTGAACACAAACGAAAAAACATTCGAGAAGATTGTGCTGGCGGCGCCGCTTATCAGGTGGAGTCTGTATGAGCAGTCCAGGGGAACATACGCGGTATATAGCAGGTTTACAAACCGGATACCGAGGTTTTTTCGGAAGAACTCATCGGACAGGGAATTTCTGATTTTTAACAAGACGGCCGATTACCTTCACCAGCGGCATTTGTCGCTTAAGTGGGTAAAAGCGATGTTCGAGTGGAACCAGACGATTGAAAAGGCGGGGGCAAGCGAAAAGCCGGCGCTGATTTTGCAGGGCGATGCGGACGGGACGGTGGACTGGCGGTATAATGTTTCGACAGTGCGGGAAAAGCTGCCGCAGGCGCGGATTGAAATGATAGAAGGCGCGCGGCACGAGTTGTTCAACGAGGGGCCTGTGTATCGCCGGAAAATTTTTAAGACGATTGAAAGATACCTCGAAAACGGAACTCTATGAAAAATTCCTCAGACAAGTCGTTTGCGTGGCTGAACACCGTGCAGTTTTTCGGCGCGATGAACGATAATGTGTTTCGCGGGCTGCTTGTTTTTTGTCTGATAGGACATTTCGGGCAGCAGGCTGCTTCGAGAGTAAGCGCGATTGTCGCGATGGTGTTTGTCGTGCCGTTCCTGCTGATTACGCCCTGGGCGGGCAGGCTGGCCGACAGGTACAGCAAACGCGATATTGTTATGGCGGTCAAGTGGGCCGAGCTTGCGGTTATGCTGTTCGGCGCGGTCGCTTTCCTCTGGGGCCGGCCGGTGGTTTTGTATTCGGCGCTGTTTTTGATGTGCGCGCAGAGCGCGTTTTTCGCACCGAGCAAGTACGGGATTGTGCCTGAACTTGTGCAGCCCTGCCGGCTTTCACGCGCCAACAGCATACTTGAGGGGCTGACATATATGGCGATAGTGCTGGGCACGGCGGCGGCGCCTGCGTTTGCGGAACTGACGGGGCAAAGATACGCCCTTGCAGGGCTTGGGTGTGTTGCGATTTCGGCGATTGGTCTTGCGGCGGCGTTCGGAATCGAGAAAACTCCCGCTTCGGGAAAAATCAAACGCGGGTCGGTGTTTTTCGTGCGGGATGTGGCTGATACGCTGCGGCAGGTCCGAGGCGACGGCGATCTGGTGATGGCAATACTTGCGGGGGCGTTTTTTATGCTGCTCGCAGGTTTTGCGCAAATGAACCTGATACCTTACGGGATACAAAGGTGCGGCCTGACCGAGGTGCAGAGCGGATATCTGTTTGTGATAGCGGCGGTCGGTATCGGGGCGGGGGCGTTTCTGGCTGGAGCGCTGTCGGGGCGGGGGATAGAGCCTGCGATTGTGCCATTTGGTGCGGCAATGATATCAGTTGGGGCAATTGGACTTGCGGCATTCGAGCAGCGCGGGTGGATTTTCGCGATGATTGTGGTGATGGGTTTTGGCGCGGGATTGTTTATCGTGCCGATAAATTCGTTTGTGCAGCTTCGCAGTCCGCGGGGTATGGTCGGGCAGGTGGTGGCGGCGTCGAATTTTTTAGGCTGGGTCGGCGTGGCGGCGGCAGCGGGGCTTTTGTGGGTGTTCGGGGGCATTTTGAGGGTGCCCGCAGCGGCAATGTTTGCAGTGATTGGATTTTCCTCGGCTGTGCTGGCAATCGCAGCGGCGGCGCATCTGAAGGTTTTTGTGCTTCGATTCCTGCTGTCGCTGCCAATCAGGATGGCCTACAGGCTTCGGGTCTATGGGGCCGAGAATCTGCCGATAGAAGGGGGAGCGCTTCTGGTGAGCAATCATATCTCCTGGGCCGACGGGCTGGTGTTAAGCGCAGCACAGAGCAGGCGGATACGTTTTCTGGTGGACAGAAAATTCTACGAAGACAGAAAGTTCGGCTGGTTCCTGCGGAATGTGCTCACGATACCGATAAGCGCCGACGACCGTCCAAAGCAGCTTGTCGCGGCACTGCAACAGGCCAGGCGAGCCATCGAGCAGGGATATCTGGTGGGGATATTCGCAGAGGGGGCGTTAACGCGGACGGGACACATCGGGGCGTTTCGGGCCGGGTTGGAGAAGATTACAAAAGCGACGTCCTGTCCGGTGATACCGGTATATATCGGGGGTTTGTGGGGCAGCGTGCTAAGCTACAGATATGGGGGAATTTTGAGCAGGTTTCCGAGAAGGCTGCCTGAGCCGGTAAGGGTGATATTCGGAGAGCCGATGTCTGCGGATTCAAGCACGGAGCAGATACGGCAGGCGGTGGTCGAACTTTCGGGACGGTGGTTCCAGATAAAGAAACGCGCGAGAATGCCGCTTGCGATTGAGTTTTTAAGGTGCGCGCGGAAGCGATGGGGCAGGGTCTGCATCGGGGATGCTTCGGGCAGGCAGCTCACTTATGGACAGACGGCGGCGGGTGCGTATGCGCTAGCAGATGCGCTGCGGCGGACAGTCGAGGGACAGAAAAATATCGGGATTATGATTGCCCCGAGCCTCGGCGGCGCTCTTGCAAATATCGCGGTCGGCCTTCTTGGCAGGTGCGCGGTGAATCTGAACTATGCGGCCTCGCAGGCAGACAGGGAAATGGCCATCCAGCAATGCGGGATAAAGACGATTATCACATCGAGGGCGTTTATTGCAAAGGCGGGGCTAAGCGAGGACGACCGGAAGTATGTTTTTCTGGAGGATGTTTTCAAAACTGTCGGCAAGAAGGATAAGGTTGCAGGGTGGGTCAAGGCAAGACTGTCGCCGCTTCGGTGGTTTTCAGCCAGGCGGGATTTCAGCGCTGACGATACGGCGGCGATTTTGTATTCGTCAGGCAGCTCGGCTCGGCCGAAGGGAGTGATGCTTAGTCATCATAATATGCTCTCGGATATGGAAGCGGTCAAAATGGTGTACCGTTTTGAGCAGGGCGAGCGGGTGTGCGGTATTTTGCCGTTTTTTCACTCGTTCGGACTGACGTGCACAATGTGGCTGCCGATGCTGTCGGGCGCGGCGGTATTTTACGTGCCTAATCCGCTCGATGCGCGGGCGGTAGGTGAAACTGTGCGAAAGAAGGCCTGCACGCTTTTGTTTTCGACGCCGACGTTTCTGCACGGCTATATAAGGCGGTGCCAGCGGGAGGATTTTTCGAGTCTGAAGAATATGATTGTCGGCGCAGAGAGGCTCAGGCCGGCGCTTGCGGCCGAGTTCACGGAAAAATTCGGCGTCGAGGTTCTGGAGGGATACGGGGCGACGGAGCTTTCGCCTATGGCTGCGCTGAATGTGTCGGACGTCGAGGCCGGCGGCGGGCGGCAGGCGGGAAAAAAGGAAGGTTCGGTGGGACGTGCGATTCCGGGGATGGCAATAAAGATACTGGATATAGAAACCGGCCTGCCTGCCGATACAGGACAGGCGGGCTTGTTGTGGGTAAAAGGGCCGAATGTGATGAAGGGATACCTTGGCGAGCCTGAAAAAACCGCGGCAGCGATTGCCGACGGGTGGTATAATACCGGCGATATCGCGACGGTTGACGCGGAGGGGTTTATAACGATAACGGACAGGTTAAGCAGGTTCAGCAAAATAGGCGGCGAAATGGTGCCGCACACGGCGATAGAGCGGGTGTGTATGGATGGGCCGGGCGGAGGCGAGTGTGCGGTTGCGGTTACGTCTGTGCCGGACGAAAAGAAGGGCGAACGGCTTGTTGTGCTTTATGTCGGGGACAACGCGGAGGGGGACAGGCTGTATCGAATAGTGGCCGACAGCGACTTGCCGAACCTGTATAAGCCTAAGCGGGAGAATTTTATCGCGGCCGATGCGATTCCGGTTCTTGGTTCGGGGAAACTTGACCTTGTGCGAATGAAAAAAATCGCGGCAGAGCAGATTAAAACAGAAAAGGAGTAGAAGATGGAGATTGCTATTTTGCTGCTGATTATGGTCGGGCTTGTGGCGCTGAGCGGGCCGGTTGCGATAATAATCGCGCTATATGCAATGGGCAGGATAAACGAACTGGAAAAACGAGTAAAGGGGAAATAAACATCCCCTATTTCCCACAAAGTAGTTGAGGCTGTAATGGGCTTTTATTACCATTTATCTTCAGAAGGCGATGATACGAACCTTCAGCTTTATACGCTTAGAAGAGCTTATGCTGAATGGAAAACTCTTCAGGTGGAACAAAAAGACTGGGGGGACAGCCTGCTTTATATCAAGGAAAGACTTGTTTTAACAACTGTAATGTTTGGCCTAAGTGTTTCTCAACTGTTGGGTCAAAATGCAGTTGAAAAAAAGCGAAGATTGGATTCTCCTAAACAACTGCTCAAAGACATTCTTGACGATTCCGATGAATTGCCCGAATTTTACAAAGATAAAATCGAAACAGATTTCAATGAATTCCTGAAATACTATGATGCATGCAGACACTTTGGAGTGATTGCTAACGATGAAAAATGGAATATTATCGATTCCTTAGATTATTTAAAAGAAAGAAAATTAATTGCTGCCTGTCTTCGAATATGGAGATTGATTTTAAGAACGAGTGAAATAGAAGTCGGCTTCAAAGCACTTTTAGCTTTGTAGGAGTAATATCTTGAAAAATAAAGACTGCCGGGTCGATTTGAAAGATTTGGCGATATTATCCGGCAACTGGCTGGTTGATTGTTTTGCCGATGAATCCGACCCCGCTTGTGTTCAGGAATGAAAATCGAAAAGCGACTGTGTCTTGATAATGGTAACCTGGTCGGGGAAGGCGTGAAATGCGTGAATATGCAGTTCGTCCTTGCGGGCTTCAAAATCCAGATAACTGAACGGCTCAAGCCCGTCTGCCGCAAGATCGGGAAATGTAACAAACATCCCGCGGTTGCGCGCAAATCGCTGCAGGTCCTGATGGCTCTGGCGGTATAAATTTGCGCTCATTTTCTCTACCTGGAAATCCGTCATATAACTCAGGCCTCTGCTGAGCGTACATTTGTGCGTCCGCTGGCCGTGAAATGGAAACCGCTCAACCAGACCTCGCTTGGGAAGGAGCTGGCCGGCTCCGCTGATAAGCTCTGTCAGACAAACATCCCCGCAAAACACACTGGCCACGTGCGAACATCCTGTCGCCCAGACCATCATCTCGTATCGCTCCGTCTTGAGATGTCTGCGGGAATAAATAGAAAAAAGTTCCGGGTGCAGCGGGCGCTGATACAACGAAAACGTCAGTTCGCCTACGGCCAGGTTTGTTCGATTTGCGTCCATAGTTCTCCTGCTTCCTTAAATTCAGGATTCTCTTCCAACCGGCATTATAGCAAATTAGCTGAATACAAATCAATACCCTGTCAACAATATCAGCGTTTATAGACTCCCCCTTATCGGACTATGATTTCACAAGTTCGCGGAATAAAAAGACTAACAGGTCGTGAAAAAAAATTCAAAATTTTCTTTTTTCTATGCTTCCGGGGCCGAAAAAAACGCAGCGTTCAGTACTGCCGCCAGGATATCATAGAAAGCGTGCGTCCCCGCCGCTATCCCGAATCCGCGTACCGCGTACAGCGCCGCAAAATACACCCCCGCCAGCATCCTGAAAATAAATTTGCTCCACAGGAACGCATCGATGGTTTCCAGTCTGCCGTTGGCGAAAAAAAAATGATGATGTACGCTGAACAATAACGAGGATATCAGCACGCTGAATATTATCGCCGGTTCCCTGTCCAGCCGCAATACATCCTGAAGTGCTATCATAAGCACGCTTATCAAAATCAGCCGAAAGACCAGTTCCTCGTAAATCCCCGCCCCGATTCCGGTAACAATATCGGCCCATAACCCTGCGCCTCCGGGACGAACCGTCTCGACTGCTGCATCCGCCTGCGCCTGAATCGCCGACCAGTTGACATCCGCCGGCCGATTAATGATAAGACTCAGTACTATCAGAGGCAGCGAGAGCAAAACACACTCGGCTGTCATCACTACAAAATCGCTGAACCTGACTTTCCAGCGGGTCCGGGATGTAATCTGAAACGCAAGCAGTATAACCACTACCACAAACGGCGGAGCCATCCAGCTCATTCGCGATGAAAACCCCGCATATTCCAGGAAATCCCTGACCCATACGAAAGTAACCACGCGCCTCTGACTTGCCTGAAGACTTACGCTCAGCGCATCGGTGCCGGACAGAAATGTCCCGACCTCGTAGAGCAGGATAAAAACCAGCAGGTACCATATCGCGTAAATCGGGCGACTTGTACGCTCGAGGTATGAATCTCTGGCAAACGAAATCAGTTGACTGCCGCGACTTTTGCGATTATGTTTGCTATGCACTAACGTAAGCTCCGTTTTTTTACCGACAGCATTCGTAAAACAGGAGCTTAAAGCCTATATCCTGGATGCCCGAAAGTAAAGAAAAAACAACCTCAAAAAGGCGTATTGCCTGTGTCCGGCTCGGTACTGCTCGATATTTATGATCGTCTCTTAAAACGCTTCGGCCCTCAGCACTGGTGGCCCGGACAGACAACTTTCGAGATTATCATCGGGGCCATACTCACGCAAAACACAAACTGGACCAATGTTGAGAAAGCAATCGCCCGGCTCAAAAAGGCCCGCGTTCTGAATCCCGCCGCGCTTTTCAAGACAGACGCCGCCGAGTTGGCGGAACTTATCCGTCCGGCCGGCTACTATAACATCAAGGCCGCCCGCATCAAACACTTCCTCGACTGGCTTTATAAAAATCACCAGGGCCAATTAGACCGGCTCAACAATCTGCCCGCCGATACACTGCGGCAGCAACTGCTGTCGGTCAAGGGAATCGGCCCGGAAACCGCCGACTCGATATGTCTTTACGCCTTTGAAAAACCGGTCTTTGTCGTTGACGCCTACACCGCCCGCATTCTGGCAAGACATCGGCTGATTGCCCCGGACGACGGCTATGAGCAAATCAGACTGGCCTTCGAATCTTCTCTGCCCCGCGACGTGCAGATGTACAACGAATACCACGCCCTGCTTGTACGGCTGGGGAAGGAATTTTGCCGACCAAATCCCCGCTGCAGCGGCTGTCCCCTCGAAGACCTCCCTCACGAGACCGCCCCCCCGCCCTGGTAATCCAGCCCATCAATC
>Ga0315287_10007316_pt1 | contig 11063 bp, 11 predicted proteins | sample YL17G11_0_MG_FD_205037 | JGI IMG/M metagenome (GOLD analysis project Ga0315287, IMG submission 205037) | Sediment microbial communities from Yellowstone Lake, YNP, Wyoming, USA - YL17G11_0 | ecosystem: Environmental > Aquatic > Freshwater > Lake > Sediment | place: USA: Wyoming | collected...
CCGTCCTGGGTTCTCGAACCCGAAGTCCAGCTGCCCGCTCCCCGCGTCCGGCTGACACAAATGTGCTTCAGTCCCCTCCCGCCTCCGCCGTTTCTCCAGCGGATCCCGGGGCCTTGGCCACTCGCGTACCAGGCCTGAAATCCCCGTGTCCCTGGTTCGATTCCGGCCCCGGGCACTTCAACTCGCTTGAACGTCGATGGCCCATCACTCCGCAAGGGGTGGCGGGTCTTGGGTGCCCGGCCCGCCCGGTTCGGCCGTTGCCGTCGGCGACCTGCAGGACCTCGTTCATGGCGCACCCAGGCGCTCGCCGCTTCGTCGGCGTCAGGTCTTCTAGGAGCCAGCTCGACCCGCACGAGGCTCAACGCCGGTCGAGCAAGGCCCTCACGCGATCCAGGAGGGTCGAGGCCGTGAAGGGCTTCGGCAGGAACTCGATCCCCTCGTCCTGCACCCCTTCCTTGCCGATGGCGTCGTGGGTGTACCCGGACACGTAGAGGACGCGCGCGTCCGGTTTCAACTCCACGAGGCGGCGAGCCACCTCCCGGCCACCGAGTCCGGGCATGACGACGTCCGTCAGCACCAGGTGAACGGGTCCATCTTCGCCGCGAGCGAGATGGAGAGCCTCTTCCCCGCCGCTCGCCGCCAGGACGCGATAACCCCCCGACTCCAGCGCTCGGACCGCCACCTCGCGAACCTTGTCATCGTCCTCCACCACGAGAACGGTCTCCAGTCCCAGGCGCCGCCCGCCGGGCTTCGGCTGTTCCTCGACCGTCACGTCCAGCACCCTCGGGAACCAGATGGAGAAGGCCGCCCCGGAGCCGTGCCGGGACTCGACGGCCAGATGCGCCCCGGTCTGCTTCACGATTCCGTAGACGGTGGACAGGCCAAGTCCCGTCCCCACGCCAGGAGGCTTCGTCGTGAAGAACGGCTCGAAGAGGTGCTCCATCGCCTCGGCCGACAGGCCCTGCCCGGTGTCGCGCACCGTCAGCTTGACGTACTGGCCTGGCTCCATCCCGACGACGGGGACCTTCCCTCCCGGTGCGAGCTCGAAGTTTTCCGTCGCGAACGTGAGCGTCCCGCCGGAAGGCATCGCGTCTCGAGAGTTCACCGACAGGTTCACGACCACCTGTCCGATCTGCCCGGGGTCACATCTCACCGGCCAGAGATTGGGCTGCAGTTCCTCGGCGATCCGGACATCCGCCCCGAGGAGCCGTCCCAGCAGCTTCTTGCTCCCTCGGAGCAGTTCGTCGAGATAGACGATCTCTGGGGCGAAGGCGTCCTTGCGGGCGAAGGCGAGCAGTTGCTTGGTCAGACCGCTCGCGCGCCGGGCCGCACCGACCATGTCCTCCACCAGGCCGGGGTCCGGAATGGACCCCCGATCGAGCGCGTGGGTCACGTCCTCGCCGCAGGACAGGATGACCGTGAGCAGGTTGTTGAAGTCATGGGCCACCCCCCCGGCGAGGCGGCCAATGCTCTCCAGCTTCTGCGACTGACGGAGGTCCTCGGCGGCCCGGCGGTGGGCGGTGATGTCCTGGATCGTGCCCACCAGCTGGAGCGGTTCCCCGCCGGCGCCGCGGAGGAGTTCGCCCAGGCCGTGGACCCATCGGGTCTCGCCGATGGCCTGATCGACCACTCGATACTCACGATCAAACCGGGTTCCGCGCGCGAGAAGATCGCTGAGGTACTCCCCCATCGCGGCCTGGTCATCCGGGTGAACGACCCGGAGCCAGTCCCTGGCCGTCCGGGGAAAGCTCTCGTCGATGCCGAAGATCAAGTTCAGGGTCTCGGAGCTGGTCCACTGGTCCCGCTGGAGATCGTAGAGGTAGTGTCCGATTCGGGCGATGCCCTGGCTCATGCGAAGCCAGCGCTCGCTTTCCCGAAGAGCCTCCTCGGCGCGCCTGCGCTGGGTGACGTCCTGGATGGTGGCGACGGCGAAGGACACCTGGCCGGAATCGTCGCGGACGGGCTGAACGGAGAGGTCGAGGACCGCACCCCGGAGGTGCACTTCCCGTCTCACCGGAACGCCTCGCAGCGCGTCGAGGATGACCGGCTCGAACTCCTTCATCTCCGCCGGCGAGACGAGGCTGGCGAGCTCGCGGCCGACTCGCGAACCCGAGTCGCCGCTGGAGAAGAGCTGTCTTCCTCCCCAGGCGAGGACGCGCAGGTTCCGGTCGACGACGACCAGGCTGCCGTTCGGGAAGTTGTCGAGCACGGCGCGATACTGGAGCTGGCTGCCTTCCAGCTCGGCGCGCAGCCGATCGAGCTCTTTCTTCTTCGGCCGGGCCCGGAGGGCACCGCGACCAGGCTTGGGGGGCGTCTTGGCCATGGAGTGAACATGGCACATCCTGGGGCGTGGTCTACTTGGCGGATGGAGAGCGCCGACCTCGTGGACCGACACACCCTCTTCGAGGACGCCCAGGCCATCGTGACGGCCTGTGCGTTCTTCTCGCTCGGGCTGGCCCTGCTGGGCAACGCCGGGCTGCTCATGGGCGGGACGCCGGGGATCGCGCTGCTCGTCTCCCGGGTGACCGGCTTCCCGTTCGGCCCGGTCTATCTCCTCGTGAACCTGCCCTTCTTCTTTCTCGGCGTGCAAGTGCTCGGCTGGCGGTTCACGCTCAAGACCTTCGCGGCCATCGCGCTCCTCGCCTTCGCGACCGACCGGCTTCCGATGGTGCTGCTACTCGGCCGGGTCGATCCCGCCTACGCCGCGGTGATGGGCGGTGCCCTGGCCGGCGTGGGACTGCTCATGCTCTTCCGGCACGAGGCGAGCCTGGGGGGGCTCAACATCCTCGCCATCTATCTACAGAAGCGCTTCGGGGTGCGCGCGGGCGTCTTCCAGCTCACGGTCGACGCCTGCATCGTTGTGGCCTCGTTCTTCGTGGTGTCCCTCACCACTCTGGCGCTCTCGGTGGCCGGAGCCGTCGCGCTCAACCTGGTACTGGCGGTGAACCACAAGCCGGGGCGTTACATGGGGGCGTGACCGCGCATCAGCGGACCAGGAGCATCGGCTTCCGCTCCCGGACGAAGGTCGCGATGAGCTCGATGTCGGCGTCGGTCCCGGTGGCGACGCATCCCAGCGTCCAGTCGAACGCGGTGGTGGGGTACTCGGGCTCGGGCAGCTTGCGGGGCGGACCGTGGATCCCGACGTCGCCCCCGGTGAGCCCCTGGGCGGCTTGCTCCCGGGTGGGATAGACGATGGGGATGAAAATTCCGTAGCGTCCCGAGAGGCGCGGGGTCCCGAGCTCGTAGGTGCCGAGCGGGGTCCGCCGGTCCCCTTTCTGGCGCTTGTCCAGGCCTCCCTGACCCAGGGCCACCTCGAAGCGGGCCGCCAGCGCTCCGTCGATGCACAGCCAGAGCTCGCGCTTCCGGGTGATGACCGCGATCACCTCGCCGGTCTCGGGGCACAGCGCTGCCCGGGGGGTTGACGCGGCCGGGGGGCTGGGCGCGGTCGTCTCGTCGGCCGGAGGATCGGCCAGGGGGAGGCCAGCCGGGAGAAGAAGCACCAGCGCCACGAGCGTTCGCCCGGTCTTGAAGATGGATCCCGCCACGTCGAACAAAATAACCAGGGATGCGCCCCTTGTCACGAATCCCAGGTTCCATTAACGGTGGCCCCATGCCGCCCCCGTGTCGTTCACGCCTCGGAGCCTGTCTCGTCCTCGCCGCGATCGGTGGGGGCTGCGCCCACATGCCCCCCTCCGCCGTGCCCGCGCCCCCCGTGCCGTCCTGCCAGGCCATCCAGACGGCGGACTGCGGCCCAGCGGGAGACTGCAGCAAGGTGGAGGTCATCGGCGCCGTCTGCTTCCGCGCCGTCCTGCCCGACGAGTCCCTCATCGAGATGGCGCGCCAGTACGACCTCGGATTCAACGAGATCGAGGCGGCGAATCCTGGGCTCGATGCGTTCGTTCCCACCGTGGGAGCGACCGTCGTCCTCCCCACCGCCTGGGTCGTGCCGCGGGCCGGAAAGCCGGGTACACTTGTCGTGAACCTGTCCGAGATGCGGCTGTACCAGTTCCCCCGCACCCCCGGAGCCCCGATGATGTTTCCGGTTGGAGTGGGAAGCGAGGGGTGGGCCACGCCCCTCGGCACCTTCTCGGTGATTCAGAAGCAGGTGAACCCGCCCTGGTATCCGCCGGCTTCCATCCGGAGGGAGGAGCCCGACCTGCCGGCCATGGTGCCCCCGGGCCCGGACAATCCACTCGGAACCCACGCGCTTCGCCTCTCGAAGGGGTCGATCCTCATCCACGGCACCGACAAGCCGTTCGGGGTGGGACGCAAGGCGAGCCACGGCTGTCTCCGACTCTACCCCGAGGACATCCCGCTCCTCTTCGAGCGCGTACCGGTGGGAACCCAGGTCACGATCGTCCGTGAACCGGTGAAGGTGGGGGTGCGGGCGGGACGGGTCTACGTGGAGGTCCACGCCGACGAGGATTCCCGGATCGATCCCCTCGCCGAGGCGAAGCGGCTGCTCGCCAAGCGGGGGCTGCTCGGGTCCGCCGACCCGCAGAAGATCGACGCCGCGGTGAAGGAAGCCAGGGGCTTCCCGGTGGACGTCTCGATCGACCGGAGCTGAAAGCCGCGCGAGGGGTCACGGCTCGATGCCGCGCCCCCCTGCGCGAGAAGCGTTACTTCGCGCCCTTCATCTGGCGCAGCTCGAAGGCCTTGGCCGCCTTCGCAGCGGCCGTCTCGGCGCGGACCGCAGCCGCTTCCGCGTCCGCCGCGGCCTTCTGCGCCGCCGCGTTGGAGTTCGAGATCTCCTTGCGCAGGGCCTGGATGTCGGCGGTCTGAGCGTCCGACCTCTTGCTCAGGTCAGTGAGCTTGGCGTTCATCGCGGCGTCCTGTTGCTCCAGGGCCGTGACCTTGCTCGAAAGCGGAGCCATCTCTTCCTTCACCGACGAGGTGGTGGCACACCCCGTCGCGAGTGCTGCGAGAACAGCCAGTCCCAGAATACGGGTCATCATTCTCCTCCTTGATGGTCGGGTTCGTTGCGCAGATTCGCGCGACCCAGGGATTCTATTGCGGCCGGGCCAGGGTGGCTAGCCGAACCGCACGGGGCAGCTCACTCGCCCCCGGGAATCGGCGCGACCCGCATGGGCGACCGGATAGATTGACGGGGTCATGCGTGGCCTGGCTCGGCGACTGGTCCTCCTCTTCGCGGCTGCTGCGACCCTGGCGACCGACGCCCAGGCCCAGTCCACGGCCTACGAGGCCGAGCTCGACGCCGACTACCACGTGACGAAGGGCATTTAGGTGCAAGCCCAGGTTCAACCCCACTTCGTCCCGGCGGACCAGCTTTCCCAGACCACCTTCGCCCCCTACGCAAGCTGGATGGTCGCCGAGGTCCTCCAGGACCTGATCAGCCCCGACAAGGCCAAGTCCCACCTCGCGGACTTCCGCGTGGGCGTGCTCCATACGGCCACCTTCGACGCCGGGAACACGGGGAGCGGCGACAACGTCACCCTGCAGTTGGATTTCACTCCTCGTTACAACCTTCCACTCGACGTGCTGGCCTCGTTCCGGAACCGGGTCTCCTTCAGCTGGGGCATCGGAAGGGACGCGGGCTACACCTTCACCTACCGGGCCCGGCCCCAGCTGGAGCGGAAGTTCGACCTGGGCGGCACCTCGCTCATCCCGTACATGAACGTCGAGGCCTTCTGGCAGCACCCCCCCCGAGATGTGGACCCAGTTCCGGCTGCAGGGCGGGATCCAGTGCGGTTTCCGGGCTTTCGCGAAGGGGCAGGTCGTCGAGGTCAACTTCGGCGCCATCACGAAGCTCCAGCCCAGCCGCTCGTGGACGCCGCAGATCGAGCTCATCTTTTCGTCCTATTTCTGAGACGGCCCACGCCTTGGATCCGTGGGCTAGAATCCGCGGATCGACACGGTGAGCAAAGAGCAGGGCGCCGGCCCCGCGCCCGAGCGGAAGCCCTCCGGCTTCTCCCACCTCGTCCTGCATCTCCACCCGCGCCTCGTGCCGGCCGCTGCGCTCCCGCTCCAGCGGACCTTCGGCCTCGGCGGAGCGGCTGCGGTCCTCTTCCTCGTGCTGGCGGCCACGGGCGCGCTGCTCCTCGTCGTCTACGAGCCCTCACCGGAACGGGCCTACGGCACGGTGGCCCGGCTCGTCGACGAGATCCCGTTCGGCGCCTTCGTACGAAACGCACATCACTGGGCGGCGAATGGCCTCGTGCTCGTCACCATCCTGCATCTCCTGCGGGTCTTCTACCGGGGCGGTCACCTGCCGCCGCGGAAGGGCAACTGGTTCGTGGGCGTGGCGCTCCTGCTCCTCGTCGTCGGCTGCGCCTTCACCGGATACCTGCTCCCCTGGGACCAGCTCGCCTACTGGGCAGTCACCATCTCCACCGGGATGCTCGAGTACGTGCCGGTTGCAGGAGCGACGCTGCTCCGCGCCGCGCGGGGAGGCTCCGACATCGGCCCGGCCACGCTGGCCCGCTTCTTCGTGCTCCACGCGGCCATCCTGCCCATCGCGCTGCTTCTCCTGCTGGCCTTCCACTTCTGGCTGGTGCGAAAGGTGGGCGGCGTGATCCTGCCGGAGGACGCCGGCGACCCGGCCTCGCCGCGAGGTCCGTTGGTCCTCACCTCGCCCGGCCTCACGCAACGTGAAGGAGCGGCGGGGCTGGTGGTGTTGGCGGCCGTGATGCTGCTGGCCGCGGTCTGGAACGCGCCCTTGCTCGCCCAGGCCAACCCGGGCATGAGCCCGAACCCGGCCAAGGCCCCCTGGTACTTCATGGGCGTGCAGGAGCTGCTCGTGCACCTGCACCCGGCCTTCGGAGCGGTGGCCGTGCCGCTGCTCGCGCTCGTCCTCCTCGTCCTCCTGCCCGCACTCGGGGGAGGGGAGCGCCCCAGCGGCCGCTGGTTCGGCTCGCCCCGGGGGGCGCGTATGGCTCTGGCGGCCGCGGCTCTGGCGGCGGTCGTCACCGTAGCCGCGGTGGTGGCGAACGAGCCCCTGCGGCGGTCCCGCCCGTGGTTCCCCGGCCTTCCCGCGGCGGTTCGAGGAGGGATCATTCCTCTCGCGGTCGCGGCGATCCTCGTCGCCCTCGTGGCGTGGGTGTCGCGCCGCCGAGGCGGCTCCCGGATCGAGGTGGTGCAGGCCGCCTTCACCTTCGTCGCCGCGTCCTTCGCCGTCCTCACCGTCATCGGGGTCTTCTTCCGCGGGCAGGGCATGGCGCTGGGGATGCCGTGAGCACGGTCCCCTCCATCGAGCCCAGCGTGCCGGCGCGCCGCGATTTTCTCGGCCGGCTCGGCAAGGGGCTCGGGATCCTGGCCGCGGTGGAGATCCTCTTTGTGGTGGTCGCCTACCTGGCGCCCTCGAAGGGCGGCGCAGGCCGTGGCGCGGGACTCGTCGCGGCCGGACCGGTCGGCGAGTTCACGCCGGCGTCCGTCCGCCCATTCCCGGCCGGAAAGTTCTACCTGGTGCGGCTCGCCGACGGCGGCTTCCTGGCGCTCTCGTCGAAGTGCACGCACCTGGGGTGCACGGTGCCCTGGAACCAGAAGGAGCAGACCTTTCCCTGTCCGTGCCACGCCTCCACCTTCGACCTGAAGGGCGACGTGCTGGCGCCGCCGGCCACGCGCGCTCTCGACCTCTTCCCGGTGGTCATCGAGGGGGGCATCGTCAAGGTGGACACCAGCCGCCGCATCGAGCGGGCCCGCTTCGAGCCTGCCCAGGTCACCTACCTCTAGATGGACACGTCGCTCCGCCGCTACCGGATCGCGGGGGTGGCCGCCACGGCGGCCATGGTCCTCTCGGTTCCGCTGTATCTGGCCGTGCGATCGCTGCGCCCTCCCCGCACCGCGCCGCTCGCCGAGGCGCAGCACGTGGGGAGCGAGAAGTGCAAGGCCTGCCACGAGAAGGCGTACGTGGGGTGGAAGGGGTCGAACCACGCCCGGGCCATGCAGGCGGCCAGGGACGGCCTCGTGCAGGGCGACTTCGGGGGCGCCACCCTCGAGCACCGCGGCAAGACCTGGCGCTTCTTCCGCCACGGCGAGAAGTTCATGGCCCACGCCGAGGGTCCCGACGGCCAGATGCGCGACTTCGAGATCGCCTACACCTTCGGTGTCGAGCCGCTCCAGCAGTACCTGGTGGCCTTTCCCGGCGGCCGCCTGCAGACGCTCTCCGCGGCCTGGGACACGAAGGCGAAGCGCTGGTTCCACGTCGACCCCCGGGGCGCCGCTCCTCCCGGCGACTGGCTCCACTGGACGCGTCCGGGCCAGAACTGGAACGCCATGTGCTCCGACTGCCACTCCACGGCGGTGCGCAAGCGCTTCGACCCGGAATCGGACAGCTACCAGACCACCTGGTCGGAGATCATGGTGGGGTGCGAGTCCTGCCACGGCCCGGGTTCGCGCCACGTGACCTGGGCCGACCAGCCGGCCATGGGGCGGACGCCCCTGGAGAACGCCGGCCTGGTGGCCAAGACCACCAGGCTCACGCAGCCGGAGCTCGTGAACCTGTGCGCTCCTTGCCACTCCCGGCGCGCCCAGTTCGCCGATCCGGCCGCGCCCGGCGGAGAGTTCTTGGACAGCTACCTCCCCACCTTGCTCGGGCAGGGAACCTTCCACGCCGACGGCCAGATCCTGGACGAGGACTTCGAGTGGCACGCCTTCACCCAGAGCAAGATGCACGCGACCGGCGTGCGCTGCGGCGACTGCCACGACGTCCACTCCGGGAAGCGGCACAAGGAGGGCAACGAGCTCTGCACCCGCTGCCACCGGGCCGACACCTACGACGCGGCCACCCACACCTTCCACAAGAAGGAGTGGAAGGGAAAGCCGAGCGCCGGCGTGCGCTGCGTCTCCTGCCACATGCCCGGGCAGAACTTCATGGGGGTCCACTTCCGCCGCGACCACTCCATGCGCGTGCCGCGCCCGGACCTGACAGCACTCATCGGCGTGCCCAACGCCTGCAGCGCGGCGGGATGTCACGCAGACAAGCCGCTCTCCTGGGTGCAGGCAAAGTACGACGGATGGTACGGCAAGAAGCGCAAGCCCCACTACGGAACCGTCATCGCGGCCGGGCGTACGCGCGTGCCGGAAGCCGAGGCCGACCTCGTGCAGCTCGCGCAGGACCAGCTCCGGCCGGTGGTGGTGCGGGCCACCGCGGTCGAGCTGCTGGCGAGCTACCCGGGGCCGTCCGCGCGCGCCGCGGTGGAGAAGGCGCTGGCCGACCCCGAGCCTCTCCTCCGGGCCACGGCCGTGCAGCGGACCGAGTCCACCGACCCGGGTGCGCTGGCGCGGCTGCTCGGACCGCTCCTCCAGGATCCGGTTCGCTGGGTACGCGCCGAGGCCGCGGCGCGGCTGGCTGGGCCCCCGTCGAAGCGGCTCACCGAGGCGCAGCGCAAGGCCTTTGCGGCGGCGCTCCGGGAGTACGAGGAAGGGCAGCGCTACATGTCCGACCTGCCCTCCGGCCCATACAACCTGGGCAACCTCTACGCCGCACTGGGTCGGACCACCGACGCCGAGAAGCAGTACCGGCGGGCGCTGGCCGTCGATGACCAGCTCTTCCTGGCCCGGGCGAACCTGGCCATGTTGCTCGCCGTGAATGGCCGCGGCGAGGAGGCCGAGAAGTTGCTGCGCGAGGCCCATGCGCAGCAGCCGGGCCACGCCGGCATCGCCTTCAATCTGGGATTGCTTCTCGCCGAGCGAGGCGACCGCGCCGGGGCCGAGAAGATGCTTCGCGCGGCCCTCGCGGCCGACCCGCGCATGGCGCCCGCCGCCTTCAACCTGGCGGTGATCGTCGGGGAGCGAAAGCCGGCCGAGGCGGTGCCCTTCGCACGAAAGGCGGCGGCGCTCCGCCCGGGGGATCCGCGCTACGCGTGGACGCTGGGCTTCTACCAGGCGCGAGCAGGCGACCTGAAGGGCGCGGCGGCGACGCTCGAGGCGCTGCTGCGGGCCGAGCCCGGATACGGCGAGACCGACGGCCTGCTGGCCGACGTCTACGCGCGGCAGGGGCGGACCGCCGAGGCCGCTGCGCTTCGCCAGCGCAGGCCCGCGCCGGTGAGGTGATCGCCTTCCCGGGTCAGCTCACGCGCTCCGGCAGCGCCGTGGCCGCCCTGCGGGCGGCGTCGCGCTTGTTGCGGATCGCCGAGGCGACGATGCCGATGGCCAGGATGGACAGCACCACCAGCAGCGAGACCGCGGCGTGGATCTTCACCACGTCGATGAGCGCCATCTTCCCGCCCACGAATACGAGGACGAAGGCCAGCGACGGCTTCAGGTAGGTGAACTTCTCCACGTAGCCCGCCAGCAGGAAGTAGAGGGAGCGCAGGCCCAGAATGGCGAAGACGTTGGAGGTGAAGACGATGTACGGGTCGCTGGTCACCGCGAAGATGGCCGGGATGGAGTCGACCGCGAAGATCACGTCGGTGACCTCGATGAGGGCCAGCGCGAAGAAGAGAGGGGTGGCCAGCCACTTGCCGTTCGCCTTCGTGAAGAAGTGGTTGCCGTCGAGGTGCGGGCTGGCCGGGACGATGCGGCGGAGGAACTTGAAGACCGCGCTGTTCTCCGGGTGGTCGGCGGCGCCGCCGGCGAACAGGAGCTTCACGCCGGTGAGGATCAGGAAGGCGCCAAAGACGTAGATGATCCAGTGGAAGCGGGAGATCAGCGCCGCCCCGGCGGCGATCATGGCGCCGCGCATCACCAGCGCCGAGAGGATGCCCCAGAAGAGCACCCGGTGCTGGTAGATGGGCGGGATGCCCAGCGCGCCGAAGATGACGACGAAGACGAAGATGTTGTCCACCGAGAGCGACTTCTCGATGACGTAGCCGGTCAGGTACTGCATCCCGGTCTCGCTGCCGAAGCGGAGCCAGACGTAGCCGCCGAAGCAGAGCGCCAGCGACACCCAGAGCGCCGACCAGCCCAGCGCCTCGCGGGGGCCGACGACGTGGTCCTTGCGGTTGAAGACGCCCAGGTCGAGCGCCAGCATCGCCAGCACGAAGGCCAGGAAGCCCACCCATTCGAGAATGCCGGTCTCCATCGTCTTCGTTCTCTCCAGGCGCGGCGGGAGTCGTCGCGAGGCGATGATCTAGCCGGGTCCGGGCTCGGTAAACAATACGAAG
>Ga0315287_10007317_pt1 | contig 11062 bp, 10 predicted proteins | sample YL17G11_0_MG_FD_205037 | JGI IMG/M metagenome (GOLD analysis project Ga0315287, IMG submission 205037) | Sediment microbial communities from Yellowstone Lake, YNP, Wyoming, USA - YL17G11_0 | ecosystem: Environmental > Aquatic > Freshwater > Lake > Sediment | place: USA: Wyoming | collected...
AAATGCGCGGAACGTGGACCGCTTTGGTTACTCCCATGAAGCCCGATGCAAGCATCGACTGGGACGGGCTGAGGAAAAACGCCGACTTCCAGATATCGCAGGGCGTCACGGGCGTGGTTCCCGTGGGTACCACCGGCGAGTCCCCGACTCTTAGTTGGGAAGAGCACGACATGGTCACCGAAGTGGCTATCAGGCAGTGCAAGGGCAAGTGCGGCGTTCTGGCCAGCACAGGAAGCAACTCGACCGCGGAAGCCCTGCGGGGCACCGCCCATGCGGTTCATTGCCGGGCCAAGGGCGTCCTGGTCGTCGACTGTTACTACAACGGTCCGTCCTCCCAGGAACTAAGAGATGAATACTATGCAGTCCTCGCCGCCGGGTATCCCAAGACCACAATCGTGCCCTATATCATTCCCGGCAGGACAGGCACGGCGCTGTCGCCCGAGGACCTTGCCATACTCGCCGCCAAGTATCGCAACGTCAGCGCGGTCAAGGAGGCGACGGGCGACTTGGAGCGAATGGCGCGCACCCGCGGCCTTGTCGGCCCGGGGTTCTCGATTATGAGCGGCGATGATGACCTGACCTGCAAAATGATGGTCGATCCCAGGATCAAGGCGGACGGGGTCATATCGGTTATGTCCAACCTTGTGCCCAAAGCCGTTGCCGAGATGGTCAAGCTGGCCGCTGCGGGGGATGTGCAAGGGGCCGAGCGCGTAAGGGACACCCTCGCGCCGCTCTTCTCCGTTGTGGTGGTCAATGCGAATAACGAACGCGCGCTGCCCTCCCGCGAGAAAGTGACACTTAATGATCGGTATCGTAATCCGCTGCCGATCAAGACGATGATGGCCGGCCTTGGTTTGCCTTCGGGCATCCCACGCAGACCTCTCGGCAGGATGTCCAAGGCGGGCGTCGAAATAGTCAGAGCGGCCATCAGGCAAGTCTGGGCAAGCAATCCCGAGGTCCTGAGGCCGGCTGCGGAGTTTTACGAAGTAGATATCGAGGCAAGGCTCTCGGATGATTCCATCTGGTCGTCCCTGGCATCGTGATCCGCCTCGCCGATTCGCAGTGGTACTCGTGAGATGTCAGCAGTAGTGAGTATGCACAGTCCAGCATCCTGAGCTCCGTCGAAGGGCGCGGTCAAGTCTAGTACCTTCTCTCTTCGGAGCCGCATGCTTCGACGTAGCTCAGCATGCTCACATTGTACTGGCCAAGGCTGGACTCTTGCGCTCCGCGATGGAAACGAACGGAGGTATGTATATGATCGTGAAGAGAATCATCTTGGTAATCGGTGTTTTGTCAGCGCTGGTCGGGCTGACCCAACTCGCGTTTGTGTTCTGGTGGCTGGAGGTGTTTCGGTACATCCTCTTCAGCTTCACCGGTTGGCTGCCGGCGATCGGCGTTCTCGCGATTATCATCGGCTGTGTCATGCTTATCGCGGCTGCCGAGAGGCTGGTCCTGTTGCGCGGGCTGTTCGTTGTCCTTGGCATAATCGAGTTGTTGGTGGGAATACTGGCGGCGCTGAACCCCACGATGATGCGCGATCTGGCGCAGGCCCTTGTCCTGAACAGACAGGCGGCGTTCCAGGTGTTTGAAGTCTGGGCCGGCGGGGCGGTGAGGGTGATTATTGGCGGCTTGCTAATCTACGCAGTCGTGCGCGCGCCGGTTTCTCAAAGACCCGCCGCCGAGCCACCGCCTACAGAGTGACGAACGGGCGCATCTTTTCGAGCTTCTTCGGCCCGATTCCTTTCACGTCCATGAGCTGATCGACGGTCGTGAACCGGCCTATCTGCTGCCTGTAATCGAGTATCTTCCGGGCGGTCGACGGCCCGACCCACGGCAGCCTCTGCAGTTCCTCCAGCCCAGCCGAGTTGATCGACACAGTGCCGTCCCCAGGGTTGCGCAACTTACCTGTCGAGGAGCGGCTTCGTGTCTGGAATCCCGAGCCGGCGGATGACGGTGGAGAGTATGTGGGAGCGAGGGCCGGAACCGACGCTCCGCCGGAACTTGTGGGAAAATTGGCGGTTGGGGGGGTTACGGCCGGCACGAATATCCGCGAACCATCCTCGATCTTGGCGGCGAGGTTCATGTTCTGCAGATCCGCTCCGGGCAGCGCGCCACCCGCGGCGTTGATGGCATCCGCGATTCTGCTGCCCGCCGCAAGCCTGTATACGTTCGGGTTGCGCACCGCGCCCGCCACCTGGAAAATCACCTCGCCCCGAGCCTGCGAGGGCCCGCCAAGTGGGTCCGAATCAGTCGCGACCACTCCCGAGCGAGTCGCTGGGTTCGGTTCGCGCAGCACGACCCCATCACCGCCGCCCGTGGAATGCCTGGCGAGCACAACGGATGTCGCGATTGCCGCCACGGCTATGAGCGCGATGATTGCCCGTACCTGATTCCGGGAGAAGTCGAGACCGAACATTGTACTACAGAGAACCCTTTGTGGATGGAATGCCATTCACCCGCGGATCGGCTGAGATCGCCTGCCGCAGCGCGCGCGCAAACGACTTGAACGCAGCCTCCACCACGTGGTGCGCATTACTGCCATCCAATTGCTTGATGTGAGCGTTTATGCCGGCGTTGTTGACCAACGCCTTGAAGAACTCCGGCGTGAGTTCGCTGTCGAATGCGCCGATCATCTCTTTTTCCAAGTCCAGCCCGTATACCAGGCTCCCCCTGCCGCTGGTGTCCAGCACGGTCATGACCAGCGCTTCGTCCATGGGTATCACCGCCGAACCGTATCTCAGGATGCCTGCTTTGTCCCCGATAGCCTCGGCGATTGCTTTTCCGATAGCGATGCCGACATCCTCGACAGTGTGATGCGCGTCGACCTGGAGGTCGCCCTTGCACTTCACCACCAAGTCGCAGAGGCTGTGCTTGGCGAGATGCGCGAGCATGTGGTCGAAAAACCCGATGCCGGTGTCGATCCGACTAGCCCCGGTCCCATCCAGGTCGATCGACACGCTGATCTGGGTCTCGGCGGTCACCCTCTCGATTGTGCCTTTTCTCTCGGTCATGTCAGCCTCCTCATGTGTATAAGTATGTCAAAGTTTAGCTGCTAATCCTGAACCCTTATCTTCACCGTGTTCGCGTGCGCCTCGAATCCCTCGCAGGATGCCAGCTCGACCACCGTCGGCGCGATCCTCTTCAGGGCGTCCTTCGTATACGCCAGCAGCCCGGACTTCTTGATGAAATCATCCACGCCGAGCGGCGAACTGAACCTTGCCGTGCCCGACGTGGGCAGCGTGTGATTCGGGCCGGCGGCGTAATCACAAAGCGGCACCGGAGTGTAGTGCCCAAGCATTATGGTCCCGGCGTTCTTGATCTTGCCCAGCGCGTCCCACGGATCGTCCAGCGCGACCTCCAGGTGCTCCGGGGCAAACGTGTTGGCCAAATCGATGCACTGGCCAAGATCGTGGCAGATAACCACAATGCCGAACTCGTCCAGCGAACTCCTTATGCAGTCCGCACGGGCCGCGTTCTCCATTTGTCGCTTTATTTCGTTGAGGACCGCGTCCGCGAGCTGCCTGCTGTTGGTGATCAGGGCGCACCTGGAATCGTGGGCGTGTTCAGCCTGGGAAAGCAGGTCCGCCGCCACATAAGCCGGGTTCGCGCTGTCATCGGCCAGAACCAGTATTTCACTCGGCCCCGCAAGCTGATCGATTCCCACCAGCCCGAACACCTGCCGTTTGGCTTCGGTGACATAGGCGTTGCCGGGACCGACTATCTTGTCGACCTTGGGCACGGTACCCGTCCCGAATGCCATCGCCGCGATCGCCTGCGCTCCGCCCACTTTGAAGACATCGTGGACGCCGCATTCACGCGCGGCCACGAGCATCGGCCCGTGGATCTTGCCGTCGCGCTGGACGGGCGCGCACATCACCATTTGCCCCACGCCCGCGACGATCCCCGGCACGGCCGTCATAAGCACGGTGCTGGGGTAGGGGGCAAGGCCCCCGGGAGCGTAGAACCCGACCTTCTCAATTGGCCGCACCACCTGCCCGTATGTGTAGTCGTCGTGCATTTCCATCCACGAGTTTTGCATCTGCTTTGAATGGAATTGCTCGATATTGCACTTGGCGGCGCGGATCGCGTTCAGCAATCCAGGCTCGATGGTCCTGTAGGCCACTTCGAACTCGTCATCGGTCACCTTCAGGCCGGTCAGTTCCAGGGAATCGAATTTCCTGCCAAGTTCCAGCAGCGCCAGGTCGCCCCGAGCCTTCACGTCGGCGATTATCTCGCGTACAGTCTGCTCGATCTGTGGGTCCGGCCCGACTTCCGGCGGAAGCAGCGCCGCGCGTATTTCGCTGGCAGGATCGCGATCAGTTTCCAGAATCTTCATACCAATCTCCTATATGCCTACTGGATTATAGCAGACGAGACTTTATTAGACAACCATGGCGCGGCAAGATGCGCATTGACTAGGGGGCGTCTGGGAGAATATAATGTCACGTGGATAGTCCGGGGTCGTTCAATGGCAGGACAACGGCCTTTGGAGCCGCTAATCAGGGTTCGAATCCCTGCCCCGGAGCCAGCATTTGAGCTCAAAATCAGCCCCGCTTAACGACATAGACGGGGCTGATTGCCGTCAGGATATCCAAACCATATTGAGATCGATGACTACCCAATCACTGCCGAACTTCTTCAGGTGAATGTCGAACCCCGTCGCATCCAGTCCGCCGAAGTGGGTGCATATTTGCAGCTTAGCTTCGGTGTGATCGGAGTTCCAAAGGATGAACGCGCTACGGTCTCCGCCGCGCACAGCGTTGCCCGCGAAATCGTATACGGGCGGTCGGAAAGCCACGACACCTGCACCCTTCCCAACGAACGCCTGAAGCGGCGAGTTGCGTCCTGCCTCCAGGGGCATCGTCACCCAACTCCAGCCGTATAGCTCCAGGGGCTTGATGCCCTTGGGCAGCTCGACCAGGCAAACCGATGGCCGCTCCCCCCCGAACTGGAAGCGCGCCTGGAACGCTGCCCTCAGCACCTGTTCGGCCTCCGAGAGTTCGCGCGGAGCGGCAAGGGGATTCTTGTCCTCCGAATCCCTAAGTCCATCTCCATCACTATCTGCGCTCTTGGGGTCCGTTCCGAGCCGCCTCTCGAACAGGTCCGTCCACCCGTCGCCGTCCGTGTCAAGCGCGATATTGGGCTTTCCCACGAATCTCGCAAACCAGTCGGCGCTTCCAAGCTCTTTTCGAGTGACTCCAGAAAACAGTGGTTCTTCCCACGAATTGCCGTCGTGGCGGGCGATCCAAAGGTCATCGAGCGAGCCTGCGGCGCGCGAGGAGATCAGCCCCCACAAAGCGCCCGAACTATCCTTGCGCGTATCCAACAGCTTAGCGAATGACTTCCACGGCCACTCGTATCCCTCCGACTTGGGCTTGACAGAGGTACCGAGCATATCCAAATGCATAAGCGTCCGCAATGATGGCAAGTTACGGCCGGTATCCCTTGCGGCGAGCACGGCTTCAACTCCGGCCTTGCCGCCTGTGCGGGCGAGGTTGTTGAATGCGGCACGCCGGATGCCGGGCGCGGCAGAGGGGTTAGCGAGTTGTTCTATTAGGAAGCTGACGGCCCTGGGATCGCTCGATTCAGCAACGCCGGAGAGGGCAATACCTCCCGCGCGGTCTCGTTCGTTTTGGTCGGAACTGGGTGTTTTGAGGATATCCAGGAAGAGCGGAATGGTTTGCTCCTGGTCCCCTTTGTCGGCAAGCCACCCGAGCACGTTATCGCGCATGTCGCTCGTGTGGGCGGACCGCATCAGCGCCAGCATCTCCGGTGTGCGGTTCTTGCCGGCGACCTGTGCCAAGAGCTCAAATGCATCGTCGAACCTGGAGTACGCCGCAAAGGCGGGGTCATCTTTCCCCTCGGCCTTCTGATCGGCCTTTTCCTCATAAGTCCTAAGTCGTTCCTGAACGATCCGAAGCATTGGCTCAAACGCATCGTCACCCAGCTTCACTAGAGTGCGTATCTCATCTTTCGTAAGCTTATCCAACCGGCTAACAAGCTTCACAGCCAGGGCCTTCCGTTCCGCAGCCTGCGATGGCAGGCCCGGGGGTTGGCCCATCCGGAAACGGTAAAACTCAGACCCATCTGCGGCGACCACGCCGTCCGAGAGAGGGATTAAAGGATAATAGAACCGGTCTTCTTCGGTGTCCCAATCCCATAGCTGCTTTCCAGACGCATCAAATGCCGTGATCTTGGAGTTCACAGTCACCAACACCTGACTGGAGCAGACCACCGGTGGGGAAACACGCGGATCCCTTTCACGCGACAGCACGACCTGCCATCGCTTGGCGCCGTCCGATGCCCCGATGCCGTAGAGCAGGCCATCATTCGTTCCAAAGATGACCAGGCCATCGACCAGAATAGGATTGCCTGAGTAGATGCTGCCTTCACCGGCGAAGCGCCAGGCGGGCTTGCCGCTTGCGATGTTCAAGGCACGGAGCCCTCCGCTGTCTGTGGTGAAATAGATGCGATTTGCATCGGCAGCCAGCCCAGTTATTCCGATCTTATCTTCCCAAGCGCCGGCGGAGTGCCGCCATCGTATTCTGCCGGTTCCCCGGTCGAGGCAGATGACCTCGCCGGCATTCGTGCCGACAAAGAGCCGGCCCTCGATGATCAGTGGGTCAGCCGACACCCCAAGGTCGCGCATGCTCTTCTTGGGAAGCGGGCGCGGCTCCAGGTTCAGGCTCCAGCGGGATTTCCGGGTGCGCGTGTCCAATGCAGTCAAGACACCATCCTTAAGCTCGCAGTAAAGCACGCCGCCGGCTGCGATCATTGGGCCCGAATACCCCTTGAGAGGAAGACTCCAACGCGCCTTGCCGGTCTTTGGCTCGCACGCGACCAGCTTCCATTGGCCGGCGGCGGCAAAGAGCGTTTTGCCGTCAAAGGCTACATGGACCCCGGACACGCTCTCGGGCAGCGTGGTTTCCCAAAGCCGCCGGCCTGTCCTCAGATCCACCGCGCCATACGAATCGTAAGTGCCGAAGTAGACGACGTCCTGCGACTTTATGTAGTTCTCGAACTGCGCGTGCGCGTCAAATTCCCATGCCTTGACAAACGGCGGGTGAATAGCCGTACCCTGCGCCGTCCCAGCGACGACATGGCAGAGCAACACAACAACTGCAATCCTGATGACACCGTGCATTGCGTTATACCTCCTGCTGATGATTTGGTTGCGGATGGGGGAGAAAGGGTTCACTGGTTGGTGCGCGGATACTCTTTGCCCCCGCACTTGACAGCCGGCTGCGAGAGGCCCCTGCGTCCTTTCGTTATCAAGTCCATTGGTTTGACGACCATTCGCCGGTATTGAATGATACCACAGCAGATGCTTGAGCGCCTAATCGTGTTCTTCATCATCAAGGGGGCAAAGAAAGAGGACGCCGGACAGTTGCCGCCGGCGCCCAGGGAGTTGAGAGGAGAGGAGGATGAAGTAATCTATAGGGGCTCCTGATTGTTCAATTCGGAACGAACGGACTTGGAGAGTCTCTCCAGAATCCGTAGTCTTCGCTTTAGCGCCTTCTTGCGCAGGGCAAGCATCTCGGTTTCAAGATTGAGGTTGTTGATCTGGTCGGCGATAACTCTCATGGTCGTCTTCACCATTCGGGCCGTGCCCAAAGAAGCGTCTCGCTCGATCGGTGAAGGCACATCCGTCATGGCTGCCGTGGAATGTGCTGTGAGTCCCAACTCCCGGAGATCGTCGTCAGTCAGTTCGGATATCACAAGCCTGCGAAAAGATTCAGCGCACACAGGCTCTGCTGTGTCCCGCGGATCGTCTTGCGCCGCCTCGTCCATCTGAACCACACATCGAATAAACCGCTCTTCTTCGGGCCTCATCACACTGTTCCCATTCAACATCGTATGCTTGGGTCGGTCAGGCGTGCCTGCCTACAGACTAGATTATGTGCATACCACCCATCCGCCATTAGTGCGCGAATGCACTTAATTGAAGCAATGTTTTGCCCTTTGAATACCAAGGGTAAGGCGATTGAGGTCTCTCGTTCGAAGTCGGATGGATGGGGGGGTCTCGAAATGAGTTGGCCGAAGTCTGTCAGCGGATTTGCATATCTCTTGATTGTGTCCGTGGCGTGCTTCTCCACGCCGGGACTGTGCGCGGATTCCTCCGATGAGGACGCCCTCGGGCGGAAATACGCCGAGGACGTTATGAAGCAATACAAGATGGTCAAGGACCCAGCCACGCTCGACCGTGTCCGTCGAGTCGGCCAGGAACTGGCGAAGATAGCCAACCAGGTCGAAATCCCGGCCACATACGGCCGGTCCGAGATCACCAAGTTCAACTATGAGTTCTACGTTGTCGAAGACAAGGACCCTAACGCGTTTTCACTGCCTGGGGGCAAGGTATTCGTGAACTCGGGCCTTCTCAAGATGGTCACGAGCGACGACGAACTGGCGGGCGTGCTCGCGCACGAGGTAGCCCACGCGGCTCATCATCATGTCGCCCGCATACTCAAACAGCAGGAGAAAATAGAGAAGTACGTGGCCCTCATCACCTTGATAGGGCTCATGACTAATGTCAGAAGCAGCGACCTGAACAACGTCCTTATGGGAGCCGGCATGCTCCAGCAGGGACAGGTGAGCGGATACACCATGCAAGCCGAACAAGACGCGGATCGCACCGCAGTCGCCTACCTTGCCAAATCGAAGTTCAACCCCATCGGTATCGTGGATTTCATGCGCAAACTCGAGGAGCGTCACGACGCCAACCCCACTGTGCCGCTCGGGATCTATCAGACTCACCCCTCGCCTTTCAGGCGCGTCGCCGTGATTCGCAAGGCGGCTCGGGAATACGGCGTCAAGATAGATGCCCGGAAGATGCGGGGGGTGGCTTACGCGGACTCGGTCGAAACCAGCCGGCACAACGGGCAGTATGAGGTGGTGGTCTGTGGCAAGGTCCTCTGTACGCCTGCGGCTGTAGACAAGGAATCGTCCAAGGCCCGCGCGGATGGCATAGCTCGCAGTATCAACACAGCTCTCGACGGCCAGTTCGGCCCTCAGGATATCCAGGTGGATGAGAACGCGCGGCGTCTGGTGGTCAAGGGGCAAACCGTACTGCAGGTCGAAGCGAAAGACCTTGCTCTTGGCCAGGAAGACTGCCGAGCCATGCTCGATAAGGCCCGGACTGTCCTTGCGCGCGCAGCCTGGGCCGACTGGCTGGTCAATACCTGCGACGCAATGGAGGAAAACCAGCCCTAAATCGCATGCGCCAGACGGCGGACTATTATCCTGTCTATGACCCGGTGGACGCCACAGATGCCCCGGGCTATCATCTCCGCCACGGCGCGCTGCTCCTCGGTATCGCACATACCCACCAGTATAATCTCCCCGTCGGACACCTGAACTTCAATGGTCTGGCCGCCGGTCCTGAAATCGGCGCCCAGTCTGGCCACGATCAACTGGATTAGTGCTTCGTCTCTCATTGCAGGCATGTGCGGCCTCCTGAAACAATGCGGCTCCGGGGGAACACCGAGCGGCACGTGCGCAGCATTACACGGATCTCCTGGCAGACAAACTTGTCAACAGGCATCTCGCGCATTGGATGGAGCGCATTTCATATTATATCCACATTATGTGTAGTTCAAACAGGGCGGACGGCATCATGCCGCGCCATGGGAAGTAGTTGATAAGTGTAACGGTCGCTCAATTCGCACCTTGTTTGCTATGAGCACGATCTGCTCCCTCTCCCTGTCCAGGGCGAGGGGGGTTAAAGCCAAGGTGCAACGTGAGCGCCCACTAAAGATAAGGTGTAACCAGTTCGAGATCGCGCCGTCTGACAATCTGAGACATAAATGTTGATAGGAGGTAATTGAATGAGGTTACGATTGTTGGCCGCCGTTTTTCTCGCGGTGTTTGTCATCGCCGCGTGCGCGGTCGCCGCTCAGCCGCGGGGCAGGGCCGCGCTAATGGCCGGCAGAAGGGCCCACGCCTTTCGGGTCTTCAAGCAATTGGGGCTCAGTGATGCGCGGAAGGATGATGTCAAAGCCATCATAACGGACACTCGCGCGTCCGCGAAGGCGATCAGAGCAGATACGAGTCTCGATCGACAGGTCAAGCGAGCGCAACTCAAGCAGCTTCACCGGCAGACGATTCAGAAGATCAAAGCTCTGTTGACCCCGGAGCAGCTCCAGAAGCTCGATCAGCTCAAAGCAGCGCGTCGTGCAAAGAGGGGTCTGCCACCGGCATAAAGGAATCCCCCGAACAGAACTCATCCCTGGCAAAGGGGCAGGCCGCAACGCCTGCCCCTACGTTTTTGTGAATCGTTTCCCTCATCGCCGAGTAAGTTGAACGGATTGCTGAAGGATTGCGTATACTAAAGGCATAACATGGATATGTAAGAGTTACACCGGGAAAGGTAAGTAGATGCACAGACACGATCTTGTCGGCCGGCTACTCGGCATAGCGGTTTTCCTTGTGGGGGTGGGCCTGTTGGCGTTTGTCTTCTTGATGGCCTATGGATTCTTCTCTTCGGATATCCTCGGGTCGCGCGCAATAAAGGACGTCGGTGAGCCTGTTGCCACACAATTGGGCCGGTCCGCTGTGGACATGTTGGCCAAAATCGGGCTCTTGATCGTCATGACGATAGTCGGCTCGCTTATAGCCGGCAGGGGAATTCAACTCTACTTCGCTTCGACAGGCAGGCACGAAGCAGCCCCGGGCAAACCCACGGAGGTTGTGGAGTAGCCAACAGCTTTCAGCCATCAGCTATCAGTGGCTATTCGTCCAGGTATTCTTACCTGGAGGGGGCAAGGCTGTAATCGAGAATTGTTTGGGGCGTTTGCTTGAGCTGCTTCGGGGCTTTAGTCCGGAAATGGAGTGCCGAAAGTATCAGTCCCGATTCCTCAGGCGGCAACCAGGTATTGACTACTTCACGCGACAGTAGTACAATCTCGCTGTAAGTCAATGTGTGGGGATGGAGTCCCCCGAATGTCATTGCGGACTGATGACTCCTGCTGAAATCTTGAGCCGCTGGCAGGAGTCGCAGTCGCTAAATGGGTAGCTGTTCTCCCGCCAAGCATGCGCTTGGCGGGAGTTCTCGCGTTTGTGAGGA
>Ga0315287_10007321_pt1 | contig 11060 bp, 19 predicted proteins | sample YL17G11_0_MG_FD_205037 | JGI IMG/M metagenome (GOLD analysis project Ga0315287, IMG submission 205037) | Sediment microbial communities from Yellowstone Lake, YNP, Wyoming, USA - YL17G11_0 | ecosystem: Environmental > Aquatic > Freshwater > Lake > Sediment | place: USA: Wyoming | collected...
CTTGTTGCAACATCAACATTAGCTTGGGGGATTAATATCTAATGTTTATTTGTTATATTTGTAAAGAAGGAAACAAAAAATGTAAGACAGAATTTAAACTAGTGTATTCTTTGACTCAGCATCTTAAAAAAGTTCATAAAAACATAAATTTTATAGATTATTATAAAGAACATTATTTTGATTTATATGAACGAAAATATAAAAAACTTTCAGAGTTTTTAAAATGCTATATTTGTCATGATCAAAATGATAATATAAGTATGAGAAAACATTCAAATTTTAAAACACGACATGGTCTGACATTACATATTCAAAAATTTCATAAAGAAGTAAATATTAAAAACTATTATAAAATTTATTACAATGAACTTTATGAAGAATTTTATAAAGAGAAAATAAATTTTAATGATTATGATGATTATGTAATTTGTGAGTTATGCAAAAAACACTTTAAACAGTTACCAGTACATTTGAAAACAACGCACAATATTTCATCTAAGCAATACAAACAATTATTTCCGGGTTATAGACTTTATTCTAAAAATGTTATTAATAAAATTCAAGAAAAACGTAGAATTACTGTTCTTTCAGATGAATATCATAAAAGAGCTCATGATTCCCACGCAAAATACCTTGCTTCAGATAGATATCAGTTGTATCGTAATAACTTGACTGAAGAACAAAAATTAAATACGAGAAAAAAGATATCTGATTCTGTTACAAAAACACTTTCATTATTAGCACAAACAAATAAAAAGAAGATTTATTTTATTTCTAAAATTGAAAAAGATTTTTTAGATGAAATAGAACATTATATTACAATAAAAATTGCAAGACAAAAAAGAATAAAATTAGATATTTTTTCTAAACTGTTAGATGGATTTATAGAAATTTTTAAGATTATTATAGAAATTGATGGAAATTATTGGCATAATTATCCTAAGGGTCAAAAAAAAGATTATGATTTAGATGATTATTGCTCACGGAACAAAATAAAAATTTTTAGAATTTGGGAAAGTAATCTTAAAAATAATGAAAAAAGAAAAAAATATTTATTACAAATAATTCAATATATTTTGTACTGTCAATATAGATATGAGGCAGATAATTGTTCAACAAATATTATTAGAGATAGTGATATATACGAATTAATCGAATATGAAACTGAATTTTTAAACAAAAAAATCGAAGAAAAATATGCGTAATGTAATTGTTGTAGGAATTCACCGAGGAATTCAAGAAGTAGATTCTCTTGACATAAAACAAGAATGTGGTCGTTCAGGCCGCGTTGGTCTCGACGAAAAAGGTGACGCATATGTTCTTCTACCACAGACAAAATTTGCTCGATATAAAGCTTGGTGTCAGAATATTCCTCCTATTACTTCTACAATGAATGATGAAGATGTTTTAGCATTCCATATTATCTCAGAAATCTCTGAGGGAGAAGTACACGACATTGAAACACTTATGTCATGGTATAATAGAAGTCTTGCTGCTTTTCAAAGCAATTTTTTAGATAGGGTTGATGCTGAGAATCTTATGTCTAAACTTGAAAGAGTTAAAGTGATAGAGAAACAAAATGGTAAATATAAGATAACAAAATTGGGTAGAGTGGCTTCTAATCTTTATTATAGTCCGTATACAATAGCAGGATGGTATTTTAATTTTAGCAAGATTTTTTCTGATAATAGATTGGATGATCATTCTATTAGTTGGGCATTGTCTAATATTCCTGATAATAATAAGAATTTTGTAGGAAGAGACATGAAAGATCATGTTCAGTCGTTTATTACTTCATGTAGAAATAGAGGATATTCAATTTCAGATGCATGCGCTTCTGTTGGAATTATGTTTCATGCTTGTTTGTCATATTCTGATGAGTTCCAAGATTTTCAGAAGAGAACAGTTAAATATGATATAGAGAGAGTTTCTACAGCATTAGAGATGATTGATAATATGTATGCACATTGGGGAAAGAAAGAATTTTTTAAAAGGTTGCAATTGAGAATAATGTATGAAATTACAGATGAGCAAACTGAACTTTGTACTTTGAGTGGTATAGGTGGTGTTAGAGCAAGACAATTATTTAATGAGGGTGTTAGAACTATAGATGATTTTAAGAAAAAAGCAATGTTGGCAAAAGATATACTGGGTGAAGATCTTTATGAAAAAATAGTTCTGAAGAACAATTTATGAGATCAGAAATTTATTTGGAACAATTTGAAGATAAACTGAGATGTGCTTTTAGTTCTCAAGCAACAATCAGAAATTATTTGTGTGCTGTTAAATCATTTTTTGAGTTTTGTATTAGTAGGACAGAAACTGATCCTTCAGTTTTACTTACAAAGTACATTATTATAAAACTTCAAGATAAAGAAGCAAAGACAGTTAATTTGCATAGAGCTGCAATAGTTAAATTTTTTAAATTTGTAAAAGGTATAGAAATAAATACGAATGATGTACCAAGACGAAAAGAACCAAAGAAATTACCAAAGACAATTTCTTCTGAAGAAATTAAGAAAGCAATTGAGAAGACATCGAATATTAAACACAGGCTTGTTTTGTCAATTTTTTATGGTTGTGGATTAAGACTTTCAGAAATGAGATATTTGAAAAGAAAAAATATTTATGAACAAAAACATTTTTTTATTCTTGAAGATACAAAAGGACAGAAGCATAGAATAATACCGATACCTGAATCAATTAGACAATTTTTGTATGAGTTTGTCAGACATACAGAACAAGATAATTATGTTTTTGGTGAATTAAGTTCAAGAACGTTTAGCAAAATAGTAAGTAATGCATTTGAAAGAATCGGAAAACATGCAAGTCCTCATATGTTGAGACATAGTTTTGCAACTGATCAATTGACTAGTGGACAATCATTGTCAAAAATACAGTCTTGGTTGGGTCATTCATCAATTAAGACTACTGAGATTTATTTACATTTAAGTGAAGCACAGTTGTCAAAATCAACTACAACGGCCAGGATGATGGGTAGACGGCTGGTCTCTGGGGGAAGTTCTGGAATATTTACGCCGGGCAAGGCACCTGACCCAAGCGGACTTGGCTGAAAAGACTGAGAAAACCCAAAGGGAAGTAAGCTATTCACACTTTGTCGAACGTTGTACGCAATTAATGGGCGAGACTTTTCACAAAAGCCCTATCTCGAACTTCTCTCCCTAGCTTCATTTATCATTAACTTACGTCCACTCATCTCTTTCCCATTAGCTGCAAGAGCTTGTTGAGCATCCTCCATCTCAACAAATCCAAACCCTCTGGGCCGTCCAGTCTCTCTATCGGTAATGATACTGACAGATTTAACTGTTCCAAAACTTGCAAAAAAAATTTTGACATCCTCTTCCGTTGCACTAAACGGGAGATTCCCAACATAAAGTTTCTGTGACACAAAACCCTCCTGAATAAAAGTTGTTTTAATACAAGCGAACTAATTATAACATTTTTCACAAGCAAAAGAACAATATTTTTAATACTTTTTGCTCTTGCTTTAACGTCAGATAACTCTTAGCGGTTTCCATAATATTCTCCTATTATTGTTTGTTTTTGTAAATGAGTAAAAACAGTTTGAGATCAACAATAAAAGAGAATACTTACGGGGGCTTAAAAACGCGAATCTATGTAGGATGAATCTAGAGCATATTATCCTCTTTAAAAGATAGCCGGTTGCCAACTAAATGAATTATATATTATTTTTTGCAAAAAGTACAACTATTTTTTTCTTGTCTCTATACTCTTCAAACTCTTCATTGCTAATTTTGCATTCTTCACCATATCATCTATAACAGACTTCAACCCTTTCACAGTTGTCTCACCATCATATCCAATACCTACAGCCCATATATTTCCATAAAAACTTTTGTGTTCTTGCATCAGCTATCTTATCATCAGAAAACATTTTCCGACAATGTTCGTCCATCTGCTTTTTTGTTAATTTATGTGCCATTATTTATTCCTTTGCTGAATTTTTCATTATAAAAATGAGATCTTATAAAACGAACATGAATTCTCCAAGTCTCGCCACAACGACATCTCCAACCTAATTCAAGCTTTTCTTTGTCATCATTAGCACAAATTGTTTTGTTATCACATTTATGTGATAACATTTTATCAATGATACCTTGAAATTTAGACATATAACCTTTTAAAAAACACCCCTGGCAAGGATCGAACTTGCAACTTGCAGATTCTTCAAAAGACCATATAGATCTTCTGGAGAAATCTGCTACTCTATCCAATTGAGTTACAGGGGCTTAGAGTTCTTTAAAACCAATACATATTGACTTTAACTATTTATGTGTTGCTTCCATAATTCATACCCACAATTTGTTCTTCTTAAGTAAGTTCATATATTCATCACTTATCTTTGTCATTTCTTTTTCATCACCTTCATAACCACCAATCTTCTCTCCCATTCTCCATAATCTATTAATCTCACCCTTTAATTCTTTTGACCCATTTAAACATTTTTGAGGATCAACACAAGAACTAGAACCCTCAAGCAAAACAATTGAATCAGGAAAATTCTTCTTCCATTCTCGTCTTGCAACTCTTCTAATATCTTTCTCTGACGAAAACCTCTCAGTCTTCATCCCTGCTTTATAACAATAATCTTTCTTACTTAACAATTCTGCTGTCTTATCTGTAAGAATATATTTAAGTTCAATGGTTTTACTACGTGAATTCAAACTCCCATAATAATGAATAGCACCTGGTGAAATCCCAACAAAACTAGAAATATGTAAAACTACTATTTTGTCATTCATGCTTCTTTATATCATTATTTCACAACAAATCTACCAATTTAAAGTGAGCAATCGGACGAATCTACATAGGCAATTATGCCCACGTTATTGCAATTTTGACATAAATTTGTTGCAAACATTTTTGTCAAAAACCTTCAGAAATCAAAAATTGTTAACTTTTGTACAACAAAGATTCATGTTCAATAAAAATGAACATGCAATAAAAATGAACATCAGCATAAAAATTGGCTGGGATGGCTGGGCTTGAACCAGCGATGTACTGATCAACAGTCAGTCGGATTGCCAACTATCCTACATCCCAAAAATAGCTGGTGAAGAGAGATTTGAACTCCCGACCAGGTGGTTAAGTAAGGTCTCCATTACGAGAACTTGCAGCCACCGGCTCTGCCAACTGAGCTATTCACCAGTAAATTTTTACTCCTGCCGGGAATCGGACCCGGACGCTTACAGTGAAAGTGTAAGGACCTACCACTAGTCTACAGGAGCATAAAGCAACGTGCGAGGTTCGAACTCGCGTGATTCACCTTGGAAGGGTGACGCATAACCAACTATGCTAACGTTGCATAATTTCAAAGATCAGTAAAAAGCTAACAAAGAGATTTGAACTCTTGGCCTGCAGTTTACGAAACTGCTGCTCTACCAGCTGAGCTATGTTAGCAAAATGGTGGATCGTACAAGTGTCGAACTTGTCAGTTTCTGTATGCAAAACAGAATCGCCTCCCCGGCTGTTACGACCCATAAAAATTAGCAGGGGCGGGACTTGAACCCACACGGTCAGTGACCAGAAGATTATGAGTCTCCCCAGTTACCATTACTGAACCCTGCGATTAACAAAATCAAGAAAAATTCTAAATTGTTCATCAACAAATTTATACTTATTTTTATTATCATCTTTAATAACATATTCAACAAAACCACATTTTCTAATTTCTTTTGTTTTTAACATATCTCTATTTTGAACTTGTTTAACAGAATGTTTCGAGTTACATTGTCTATAATGCCATGCACCATTCCACAAAACTGCAATTTTTTGATCTAACAAAATAACATCAGCATCCCAACCATTAAAAACAGGTTGATTATGCAAAACATTGTTAAAAGTTTTTGTGCATAACTCATAAAAATAAATTTCATTTTTGCTTCTTCTTACTTGTTTTTGAACAGATTTTCTTGCTGCTTTTTTACTAATTTCTGACATTTTTTCTTTAAAAAACTCTGTTTTCATTAAACATTTTCTACAATAACCATATTTAGTTTCTTTTATTTTTTTATTACATGTTTTGCACTTATAATAAATTATGTTATCACAAGTTTCACGTCTATCACATATCTTACATTTATCCATTTTAATATATTTGCAGTTATCACATACTAATCTTAAAGGTGCTCTTTTACCAACTTTAATTTTACGTCCACATTTACAACATTGAACTTCTTTTTGTATATGTTCATTTTTATGTGAATTTGCACATTTTCTTGAACAAAACAACTTTTTTGTTTTTGACCCTTCAGTAATTATTTGTTTAAATGATTGATTACATTTTTTACATATACAATCAACTTCTATTTTCTTTTTCTTCCTAAAAGAATTATAATATCTACTACAACAAAATAAATTACAAAACTTATTTTTACATTCATTCCCGCAATATAAACATAAGTTCATTACAAACCTTCTTCAAAGAATGGAGCCCAAGACAGGAATCAAACCTGCGACCCTCGCATTACAAGTGCGATGCTCTATCAACTGAGCTACTCGGGCTTAAATTTATCGTCTAACCAATTTCTATCGTCTAAAATAAGAAAGGCTCCTTTTTGGGGGGAGCCTTTCAAAATTTTGTATTTTCTCGAGGCTCCCAGTTATATACATGCTCCTTCATTACCGTTTCTTGTGGCGGCTGTAGAAGATGTATTCCTGGTTGCCGTGAAAATCATTTGCGATTGACCTCGATGTTGTTAGTTCAAATATAACACATTTTTTAAAAAATATACATATATTTTTTGACTATTTTACTTTAATCAAAACCCATAGGAAACTATTACCACAACTTTAGACATGCTCTCGCATAACTAGTCTGATTCGAGACCTATTTCTTAGGAATAATTTTAATGCTATCTTTTGTGTATGTGCTTTTAATCAAAGTGTCTTCTTTCTTCCAGCTTGTCCAGTCTTTGGCTAGAAGTTCTTGAGCTTCTTTAAAAGAAATTTTGCCATTGCAGATATCAAACAAAATATCGTTTTCTATTTTGTTTTTTGCCAACCATTGTTTGTATGTTTGTGGCCACATGTTTTTTACTGAATTTGTACCACCAAGACTAATTGGGATTAGAAAATCAAGTTTGTAGTTTTTATCATTTAGCAGTACACCATAATTTGAGTAAGCTTTTCTGACATCAACAATTGAAGGTGGGAAAGAGTCGATATAGTGATTGCAGATCCAATTTAGCATGACAAAAGAACTTACATCACCTGGAGTATATTTAGAGTTGGGTAGAGTGCCACTGCTTAGTGTTGTAAATAAAATAGCGATAAACACTAAAGAAAGATGTGGAGTTTTCATAGTGCCCACTTTTCATTGAGGTTCTTATTACTAAAAACTATAAAAACATTGATAAAGGTTGTTATAAATAGAGTAGACGATATAGATTTAGAAAAGGAGAAAACATGTTTTATTCATTAAGATATTATTTTGTTCAACCTCTTTTAAAAGTGTTATATGCAATTGTTGTTTCTGTTGTTTGTTTGAATTTTGAAGAGTTAAAGACAAATTTGTTTTTTAGACTTCCATTTGTGTTGAGGATAGGACCATTTCCGTTTTTGTGTGATTTTTGGGTGAAGTGGTATTTGTTTGAAGATAAACTTATGTGGAAGATTTTGGGTGTTTTTGAACCTGCAACAACTATTAAAAGAATGATTAAAAATCCATTGTGTTCAAATGAAATAGTTTTCTATTATAATAAAGAGATTACTTCAAATGAAGCAAGGATCAAGAGAACTAAAGAGATAATAGAACAGATTTGATAATTAGTTCATCTTTTGTGCCATAGATTTTTATTAGAACTTCAAGTTCTGCACCTCTGTCGACACCGAGATCTGCACCTTTAAGAACAATATTTGCTATGAATCTAAGTAATGCTTTTTTGTTGTGCATTAGACTTTTTGCATGTTCTATTGTTTTTTCAAGATATTGATCACTTACTTTTACACCTTCTTTTTTTGCATCAACAAGTAGTTGAAGAATTTCTTCAGGTGTTTGTTTGTCCATTGAATGAAGATATTTAGCAAGATATCCTGACATAGTGTTTTCTTTTTTACTTAGATCTATACTTTTTATTTCCATGATTTTCTCCTGTGGTTTTGTTTTTGATAAAATCTTTAGAAATTTTCTATAGATTTTATTCTTTTTATACTTATATGGAAGATAAAACAAAAATCGATCCTAATGATGATCCTACTTCACGTGAGTATATGAACCCTTCTTCAGCACCGTGGTTGACAAAGCATGTTTCTTCTATTCTTGCTTTGTGTACTGTATTGCTTTCATTTACTATGTTTTTTGTTCTTATTTTTCACCCTCTAGAACAAGAAAAGAAAGATATTATAATTTACATTCTTGGAGTATTATCAGCAATTGATGCTCAGATATTTTCATTTTACTATGGATCTTCTAAAGATTCTGAGACTAAGAATAGAATGATCCATCATCAGATGTCTAAGAAATGATATTGATGAACTCTTGAGGTAAGTAGATATTTTCTAAATTCAATGCTCTTTTGAATAGTGGAGCAATTTCAGAAGAAGAGAAACCCGCTAACCCGCAGCCAATTTTGGTCACTAAGAACTTAAGACTTTCATGTTGTTCTGTAAAATCAATAAAATCAGAAACATATTCGGCAACTCTAGATAAAGGTAATGTTTTTATTCGATGATCTTTAGTTGGGATTGCATAAGTCCTACCGAAGAAACCGATCCCTTGACCTAAGACAGCACCGAATTGTAGTGCTTGTTTTGCAGCACCTAATCCATGTATGCCTGCAGTATTTGAACCAAAAACAAATATTTCATTTGGTCCAAGTTCGTTTATTATTTCTGGTGAAGTTTTCATTATCTGCAATCCCATATTCTGTATTTATAGACCTTGTCTTCTTTTTGCAATTTTGCTACTTCTTCCAGAGCCTCTCTATAAGAACATAGTTTCTCTTTAACAAATACCCACTTGGATTTGTTAATCTTACTTATTGGCCATTTCTTCTTATTCATTTGTTTTTCTTTGTTATTTGTTCTAAGTGTTTTTGAGACTTCTTTTCTAATTGTTTAAAAGTTTTAAAGTAACTACATTTATCAGCATTTTCAGGTTGTTTCTTTGTGATGTCAATAATCACACAATCATCATGACTCGAGCATTCAGTGATTTTACATTTCATCAGTTTTAATCCTTTAAAGATTCTTGTAGAAAGTTTCCAACTGCATCCCAACCTCTTTCAAAGACTTCGCAATAGTCTTCTTTAGGGCAACCTTGAACTGTGTTACAGATTTTAGTTGAGAAAAGTTCAGCTCTAGATTTAGAGAGATTTTTGATTGCAATACATTGTGTATCATCAACTAATTGTTTTGTTTTCGGGCAAAGAATTAAGACTTTGTCATTCATAAATGCTCCCCTGTTGTCCGTTTCCTTATTATATATCATTTATTATTTAACAAACTACCTTAATTTATAATATAATTTAGCGTTTTAATCTATTATGAATAAAATGAAATTGATTGTCACAAATTTGATAATGACGTAATTAAACTTAGACGAGATAAGTTTAATGAAGAATGGAATAAATTTCTTAATTCACCTGAAATCAGATTTAGATTTATTTTAAAACTTGAAGAACTAGAACAAAAACTAATATGGGATAACTATGAATAAGATGAAGTTTCAAATTGAGGGCAAACCTGTAGAAGGTATTGAACTTATTAAACAACAACAATCAGAGTTTTCTATATTGAAAAAAGATCTCAACATTCATTTTACTTTGAGAGATGAACTTAATGTAAAATGGGCAAGACTTATTAACAATCCAGAATTTGAAATAATTACAGATAAAACAAAAGATGGTGAATTTTTAATAAGATCTAGTTCAGATGGTATAACATTAGCAACATTGACAAGCAAAGAATTAGCAGAACAAATTGTAGAACTTATGAATGTAGCACATAGAGAAGGTGCAAAGCAAATAATTCAGATCTTAGACAAATGAACAACAAATTTTCATTCATTGCAAATATCAAAAAAGAAGATATACATAAAGATCTTGCTAAAAAAGTAAGATATGAGATCAACAAGTATCTTCTTTCTATTGATTGTTTTTCTCTCATGCAATCAACAGATTCTTTAATTTTTGGTGGTGCCGTAAGAGATTCTATTGTTGGATTAGAAATCCACGATTTAGATATTGTAGTTCTACCACAAGCATTTCAAACAATTAGTAAAAGATTGTCAGATGCAGGTTTTAAGAAAATAGAAAAATACAGTTTAGATATAATTTCTCTTTATAACGGGATTTCTCAAATACACGAACCTATTAATTGGGTTAAAGATTCAGCATGCGTACAACTAATAAGACCAAGACAAACAGCACTTGAACTTAGCAAAGGCAAAAATGCAAAAAACATTTTGTATGATTTTGTAAGTAATGTTGATATAAGTTGTTGTGCTGTTTCATTTTTTCCTAATGAAACTTTATTGGAACATTTACCTGGAGCAATTGAACAATGTCTATATAAAACTTTTCATATTATAAAATCAGCAACTTTGTATAATGAAAGCAGAATTATAATAAGATCTCAAAAACTAACAAGAAGAGGATGGACTGAAAAAGAATTAAAAGTAAAAGAAGCAACAATAAATATCTGTACATATTGTGTGAATCATCCGAGTAATTGCGGGCATATCGCAATAAACAATAGTTGTGATAATCATGAAGAAGAGCTCCCATTTTAAATATTTTATAATCACCAAAAACAAGTATATAATTAGTCAAGAAACAGCCCTTAAAGAAAGTAAGGGCCCATGAATACAGTCGAATTTGTTTTGGGTATTGTTGTTGCTGTTGTTGTGATCCAGATTATAACAATGGTAATGATCATGCTCAAGATAAAGAAGTTGAATGTTTTTGAAGAAAAGATTGAAGAAATTGAAAGAGAAGCAAGCAGTTCTGTTGATCTGATTTACAGACAAATTGAGGAAGAAAACAGAAACAGAATTACTGCAGATGATGAAGTTTATA
>Ga0315287_10007325_pt1 | contig 11059 bp, 7 predicted proteins | sample YL17G11_0_MG_FD_205037 | JGI IMG/M metagenome (GOLD analysis project Ga0315287, IMG submission 205037) | Sediment microbial communities from Yellowstone Lake, YNP, Wyoming, USA - YL17G11_0 | ecosystem: Environmental > Aquatic > Freshwater > Lake > Sediment | place: USA: Wyoming | collected...
GCCCCAAGCGCCCGGCCCCGCCGGAGGCCCGCCCCACCCCGGCGCCGGCCCGCCCCAGCCGGGGGGCGGCGGCGGAGGAGGCCCGCCCATCCAGCCGCCGCCGCCACCACGCGGCGGCCCGCCCCAACCGGGCGGCGGCGGCCCGCCCCCGCCGCCCCCCCCCCACCCCCCACCCGCCAGCGGCGGCGGCAGCGGCGTCTTGCGCCGCGCCATCGCGCACCGCATGCGCGACCCACCCAGCGTCGCGCCGTCCAGCGCGCGCAGGGCGGCGTCCGCGTCGGCGCGCCGCGCAAACCAGACAAACGCGGCGCGCAGCCCCTCCCCCGCGGGCACGCCCGCCTTGGCGGGCGCCCAGATGGCGTCGCCCACGGGGCCGTACTGGTCCAGGACGGCGCGCAGGGTGGGCATGTCGGTGGCGGGGGGCATGCCCGACACGAAGAGTTTGTACGTGTCGGGCGCGCAGTTCGGCGGCGGCGCGTCGACGGTCGGCGCGCCGCCGGGGGGGCCGCCGCCGCCGTAGCCAGACGGTGGCCCTGGCGGCCCCCAGTGGGGTGGGGGCGCCCCCCAGGCGCCGCCCGGCGGCCCGCGGCCGGGAGGGCCGCGCTCGCGCTCGCGCTCGCGCCGCGGCGGCGGCTCGCGCACCGCCGCCGCCAACGCCTTCCCGCACCCCTCCCACGTCACTTTGCCCAGCTCCTCGACCGCGCGCGCGGCCGACCCCTTGTCCCCGAAAAAGGCGTGCGCGACGCCGCCGTGCCGCGGCGACGCGCCGGGCCGCTGCGGGATGACGGCCACCTTGAGGCACCCCCCCACGGGGCGCACCACGTCCACCACCTCGGCCTCGGTCGCCGCGGTCGGCAAGTTCTTCAGCGTCACCTGAATCGCGTTGGGCGGCAGCGGCTTGCCGGAGAGCGGGTCGGCCTTGCGCCGGCGCGGCGGCTTGGCGGCGTGGTCGGAGCCGTCGGAGCCCGCGGGGGCGGCGGCGTCGGCCGCTGCCGCGTCCTCGCCGCGCTGCTTGCGCTTCTTGGCGGGCGAGGGCGCGGGGGCGCCCGCGCCGGGCGCCGCCACGACGGCGGCCTTGCCCTCGCCGGGCGCGGCCGCCTCGCCTTCTGGCGTGGCGGGAGTCGGCGCCGCGACAACAGGCGCCGCAGCCGGCGACCCGGGCTCGGCGGCGGCGGGCTGAGGAGGGGGTGGGGGTCGTCGGCGCGCGGACCGCGCGCGGCGGCGTCCCGTGCGCCGCCCCGCCCCCATTCCCCCCTCACCTCCCCCTCCTCCCCCTCCCCGCCCGCCAGCGCGGCCGTCAGGCGCGCGACGAGCGCGGCCTTGAGCCCCTTGCTGTCCAGGCCGCGCTCCGCGAGCGCAGACCGCAGGTCGGCCACCTTGAGCTTGGCCACGTCGTCCGGCGTCATGCTGGGCGGCGGCGCGGCGGCGGGCGCGCCGAATGGGGCGGCCGCAGGGGGCGCTGGCGCGGGTGTGAACGCTCGCCGCGCGCGGCACGGCGGCACAGCCGCGTCTGGCGCCCCCCAGCTCCCACCGCCTCGCCCGCGATGATGGTGCGTGCGCAGGGGAGCCGCTGGCGGGCGGGAGGGCCCCCCGGCGGCCGGCGCGGCGTCCGATGACCGCGCGTCGCGAGCGCGCGCGGCGCCCGGGGCCCGCCCGGGCGCCCGGCGACCGCGCGCTCGATCTAGCACCGCGCCGGCTGCGGCGGCGGCCCGGCGGGAGCGGTCAGGGATCGGAGCCCGCCGACGCCCGTCGCCCCACCACCCCCGCAGCCCACCCTCACTCACTCACTCTGCCGCCTGCGCGGCGGCATGATGCTCAAGATCAAGACGCTGACCGGCAAAGAGATCGAGATTGACATCGAGCCCACGGACAGCGTCGCACGCATCAAAGAGCGCGTCGAGGAGAAGGAGGGCATCCCCCCCGCCCAGCAACGCCTCATCCACGCGGGCAAGCAGATGAACGACGAGAAGCGGGCGAGCGATTTCAACCTGGAGGGGGGGTCGGTGCTCCACCTGGTGCTCGCGCTGCGCGGTGGGGGCCGGGGGGGGTGAAGGGTCGCGCGCTCGCCGGGGCGGCGGGTGGCCGGCTTTCTTGGCGGTGGCGTGTGAGGAGACTGCGGCGGGCGGATGGAGCGGGCGGGCGGGGCGCACAAAAAAAAACGGCCGCGCAACGAAACCGGGAGAGCGCGCGCCGCGCGCCGCACCCCACACGCTCCCTCCCTCCCTCCCCCCATGCCCCCCGTCACCGTGCGCCTGTCCTTTTGCGAGGCGCTGCACCCGCCCACCGGCGCCGAGGCGGCGACGGTGGTCGTGGACCTGGAGGAGGGCGACACGGTGTCGGCGGCCAAGCAAAAAATCGCGGCCGCGCTCGGCGGCGCGGTCACCCCGTCCCACCTCCTCCTCCACTTCCCCCCCGTCGACGCCGTCATCGGCGCCGCGCACACGGGCGACCCGGGGGTGGACGAGGGGGCGGCGACGCTGGGGGCGTTTTCAGCGCTCGCGTGGATCCGCCGCTTCCCGCACTGGCCCCTCGGCGCGCGCCCGCTGCCTCCCGCGCCGCCCGCGCCGGGCGTGGCGGCGCACACGGCGGCCGCGCTGGCGGAAGGGAAGGACGCGGCAGGGGCGGTGGCGGCGGCGCGCGCGCGGGTGAGAGGGGTCGGCAGGGAAACGGTCGCGTCAGTTTTTTCTCGTTTCAGTGGCACTGCGCCAACGCCGCATCCACCTCGGACCCCCCCCACCCCCCCGTTTAGGGCGAAATCCCGCGCGTCGCCGACCTGCCCGCGCCGTGGGGCCCGCGCCGCGCGGCGCCCGACCCCGGGCGCGCGCCGCCGGCGTGGCCGACGGGGCCCGCGGTGGACGTTTGATGGGAGGAGGAGGAGGGGAGGGGGTGCGGGCGTGCAACGGGGCGCGAGCGGCCTCTGCCCCCTAACCCCCGGTTCTCCGCGCCCACGGCTCGAGCCCGCCGCCGTCCACCAGCTCCCGCGCCAGCGCCCGCCCGCCCGCGGTGACGGGCATGACGTGGATGCCGGCCAGGGCGGGGCCGAGGGACGCGAGCGAGGCGAGGGTCGAGGCGGCGGCGGCGCGCGCGTGCGCGGCGCGCGCGGCGGCGCCTTGCGCGGCCGCCGCCTCAAACGCGGCCACGGTGGCGGCTGCGCCATCCAACGACGTCGCCCCAGCCAGCGCGAGCCAGAAGCGGAGCGCGTTGGGCGTCGGAGGCAACGCGACGCCCGCGACGACGCGCGCGGCCCCCGGGAGACCCGCGTCCGCGACTCCTTTCCACCACGCCTCCCACCGGGGCCAGAGCAGGGGCGGCTGCGTCACGATGACGGTCGCGCCGGCGTCGACCTTGGCCGCGGCGCGGGCCGGGGGCTCGGTCAGCGGGTTGACGACGGCCCACAGAGCCAGCGATGGCGGCAGCTCTCCGGCCGCCCGCATGGACGCTGCTTCCTGCAGCATGCCGACCGCGCCCATGGGCGCCCAGAGGGACCGGGCGGGGTGGCCGCCGGCCAGGAGGAGGAGCGCGTCGGGGACAGCGCCGCCGCCCGCCCCCCACCCCGCCGCCGCCCGCAGCCTGTCCCGCACCGCGCCCCGGCCGCGCGCCTGGGCGGCGACGGTGCGGATGAGGGAGGCGGGGCGGGCCGGGTCGCCCGTCGCGTTGTCGATGCTGTTGTCGAGCAGGCCGCCCGTCGCCGCGCGCAGCGCGCCGCGCCAGGTGGCAGCGACCGGAAGGTCGGGGTAGACCTCTCCGGCGAAAGCGCCCGTCGCCCAGAGCGGCGCGTCGACCGTTGGGCCGGCGGGGCGTTCGAGGAGGGCGGCGGGGCCGGCGGCGAATGGGTCGCCGCCGTGTCGGGGTGGCACGGCCTGCGCCGTCGTGCAGGGCCGGCGCTGGCGCGAGGGCGAGGGCGTCGCGCGGCCGACGCACATGCCGGCGGCGCGCCGCGCCCCCGCCGCGGCAGTGGCCGCCGCCGACCGCATCCGCGATGGGCGGCCGGCCACCGTGGCTCGCGCTGGCGGCAAGCGCTGGCGCTGGCGAGGAGTGAGAGAGAGGGCGGCGCGCCCTCCTCACTATCGCGCCCCGCGGCGCGGCCATGCGGCCGCAGCCCGCGCGCGCCGCCCGTCCCCACAGACGGGCCATGCCAGCGGCCCCGCTGGCGAAGCCGCAAGGCGGCAGCGAGAGGGCGCCGCAGGGTGGTGGCCTGCCGTCGCACGCGCTCGTTGCGGCGCGGGCGGCCTACTCGGCCCAGCGCGAGGTGTGGGAGGGTGGAGTGGCTGGCCGGGGGCGGGCGGCAGGAGGGCCGCGGGGAGGGCACCCAACCTGCACCCCTGCCTCTTTCTCTCAGCACGCCGCGTCGATCGGCGTTCCCCGGTCCGCCCTCCCCCCCCCCGCGTCCCAGCTGGGGGAGGACACGCTGGCGGACGCGCGCAAACGGTTGGAGGGGTTGCTGGCCAGTTTCCTGTCGGCGGGGCTGTGAGGCGCGCGTTTTGTTTCTGTTGCCGTTGCCGGTTGTCGCCCGAGCGCCTTGCAACGCGTGCGGGGCCGCCCCCAGTGCTTCATCCCCGCCGCCCGCGCCCGCCCCGGCGCCCGAGCGCGGGCGCGGCGGCGACAGTCGCGCCGAGCAGGGTCGCGCCGCCGAGCCTCTCGACCGCTTCAGCCGCCCCTTCCTCACTCTCAAACTCGACCACTGCCCACCCGCTCGCCAGGCCGGACGCGCGGTGGCGGCCGAGGGTGAGGCGAGTCACCGCGCCCGCGGCCGCCACTGCGTCGCCCAACTCGCCCTCGTCCGCCGCCGCGCCGGGCGGTAGGTCGGTGAGCAGCACGACGCGGCTCTTCTTGGGCTCGAGTCGCGGCGGGGAGCGCCGGCGCGGCGGCGACCGCCGCGGCGCGGGCGCATCGCGCGGCCCGCGGCTGCGCAACCGGCTGCAGGGAGGCGCAGGGATCGGGTGCCGCCCGCGGGCGTCGCGGGGCGAGCCCTCGTCGGACGACGAGGACGGCATTCGGGCGAGAGTGAGGCGAGCGAGACACAAGCCGCGGGAGACGCTGCCGCCTCGCGCGCCTCGCCCTCTGGCCGGTGCTCACACGCCCGCGCTCCCCGCCCCGTGGCTCGCCCTCCTCTCACGCCTCGTTCTCCTCGACGTACGACTCGATGCGCAGCAGCACAAAGCCGACGGCCAGGCCCTGGAGAGGGGAGGGGGGGGAGAGCGGTGGGCGGCGGTCGGAAAAAAAAGTAAACAGAGAGCGGTTGCCGCGCCCCCACCCCCACGCCACACCCCATCCCCCCGCTCTCACCACGAGGGTGATGGCGCCCATGACGGCGGCGACCGAGGAGATCTCCGACCCCATGTTGGCGAGCTGCGCCACTTCCGCCGCCGCGGCCGCCGCGGCCGCGGGCGCGGCGCGGGCGGGGGCGGGGCCCCGGGCGGATGCGGCGCGGGCGGGGCTGAGGAAGGAGAGGGAGGGAGGGGTTCGTCGGCGCCCGTCCCCGCCGCGCCGCCGCGCCGCGCCGCCCGATCGCTGCCCCGCGGGCTCTCGCCGACGCCAGGGCGGCCGCCGCGTTCGACCGGGCCGCCAATGCGAGGGGCGCGGGGGCCGGCGGCCGGCGGCAGACGCCGGGCGGGCGGGTCGAGCCGGGGTGGCCACGAACGCGCCGCCCGCCGGGCCAGGGTGCTGCGTCCCGCCTTGCTCCGCCCCGCGTCTCTTCCGCCTGTCCAGGCCACCGTGGGAGGCGGCGGCGGCGCCCGAAACGGCGCTGCCAGCCCCCACACCCCCGTCTCTTCTCTCACCGCTGGGCCCGGGCCGGCCGCGCCCCGGCGAGCGCGGGGCGCGCGGTCGCCGCCGTGGACACGAGAGCGAAGGCCATGGTGCGGGGCGAAGGGGGCGGGAGCAGAGTGCTGAGCTGCTCGGCCGGCGCTCGCCCACTCCTGCCGCGCCCACCCGCCGCCCAGCGGGCGGGCCCGCCCCTGCGCGCCCGCTCACCCCCTCCACCATGCCGCGCTGGGTGGCGGACGACGACGAAGAGGCCCCTGCCTGCCCCCTGTGCGCCGAGCCGCTGGATGCCGAGGAGCTCGTCCTCTCACTGTGCGCCGACTGCGGCTTCAAGCTGTGCCTGTTTTGCTACAAACGGCTCGGCGAGGCGGCGGCAGCGGAAGGAGGGGGAGCGGCCAAGTGCCCAAACTGCCGGTCTCGGTACGACGCCGAGCGAGTGGCGGGCGCTACGGTCGACCCTGCGAGGTGAGAGAGAAGGGGTGGTGGGGAGAGGAGGGTTGGAGGCGGGCGCGGGGCGCGGCGCGGGGGGGCGCGGCGGCGGCGTCGATCTGGCCCGCCGCGCGCGGGGGCAGGGCGGGGGGCGCGCGCCGGTGGGCGCGTGCGCACCGACATGTGCCGTCTTGGGCGGGGCCCGGGTGGCGCCCGGCGCTCGGTGGCGGCCGCCACCCCCTCGACGCCTCCCCCCCTCCCTCACAGCCTCGCCGAAGCCCGGCGCGAGCTCGCCGCCGCCGCCGAGCGGCGGGCGGCGGCCGCCGTCGTGCGCGAGCGCAAAGACCTGGCGGTGAGGGACAGGGGGAGAGGGGCGAGGGAGAAAGGGCGCGCGCGCGGAGCGCGGCCGCCGACGCCCTCCGCCCCCTCCCCTCCCGCCTCCAGAACGTGGCCGTCCTGCAGCGGTGCGTCGTGGTGCTGACCGGCCTCCCCCCGGCCGCCATGACCGAGGCCGCGCTGCGGTCGGCGGCGGGCCGCTTTGGCCGGGTCGCGCGCGCCGCGCCGCCCCGCGGCGCGTCGGCCGCGCGCGCGTCGCCGGGCGCGGCGGCCACGGTCACCTTTCGGGACGCGCGCGACGCGAGGCGGGCGATCGAGGCCGTGGCCGCGGGCGCGCCGTGGGGCGGCCACGTGGCGCGCGCCGCGCCTGGCACCTCCTCCTACTGCCGCTCCTTCATCCGGGGGGCGCGCTGCCCGGACGCGACGTGCGGCCTCATGCACGCCCTGGCGCCGGAGGAGGACCACGTGCCGGCGGGCGGGGTGGCGGCGGCGGCCAAGGGCGCGGCGGCGCCGCGCGTCGCGTCGGCGCCGCCGGCGCCGGCGGCGGCGCCCCCGCCGGCGGCGCCGCCCACGCCGACCGCGCCGCGGGCGCCGCCTCCACCCCCTCCCGCGGGCCGCGCCCCCGCCGGCGCGTGGGCGGCGGCGACCGCGACGGGCACCGCCCCCCGCCCCGCGGCCGCCGTCGCGGCCGAAGCCGCCGCCGCGGCGGCGGCACCGGCGACCACCACCGCCACGTCCTCGGCCAGGCGCAAGCGGTCGGGCGGGCGCCGGCGTGGCGGCGGCGGCGGCGACCGCGGCGCGTCGCCGCCGTGCGGCGGCGCGCCGGCCGCGCCGAGGCCGGTCACGCCGCCCTCGTCCAAGGGGCGGGCGAGCCCCAAAAGGGCGAGCTCTGGGGGTGGCGGCGGCAAGGCGCCAACGGTCGCCGCGCCCCTCGCTCGCGGCGGACGCGCCGCGCGCCGCGGGCCGCCGCCCGGCTTTGAGGCCACGGCCGCGGCAGCGGCCAACGGGCACGCCGCCGCCGCCGCCGCCGCACCCCCCCCGCCCCCCGCGCCGCGCGACACGTCGCGCTTCGACTTTGCGCGCGCCGCGGGCGACGCCGCCGCGCCCGACGTGGGGCCGTCGCTGCTGCGCCAGCTCAAAGCGGCGCACGTGAGCGGGGGTGGAGGCGGCGGCGGCGGCGCCGCGCCCGCTCCCTCCCCCGGCTGCGCGCGCTCGTCCCCGGGCAAGGCCGCGGTTGCGCCGGCTGCGGGCAAGGCGGGTGCGCCGTTGCCCGGCGGCGCGAGCGGGACCGCTGCCGCCAACGGCGGCGGCGGCGGCGGCCGGCGGCGGCGCGGGCGCCGCTAGCGGCCCTTTTCTTCGGGTGTGTTTGATTTGGGGCGGGGCGCCGCGCACGCGCGCACGCACGCATGTGACGGCGCCCGACAACCGAGCGCGCGGGCGGGCGCTGCGGCGAGGGACGGCGGCGAGCAGTGCGCGCGCGCCGGCCGCACGCCCCGCACACCACCGTCTCCGGGACCGCACTCCCTCTGCGGCGGCCCCGCCGGCCCCTGGCGCCCGCCTCAGTCGGGCAGCGGTTGAGTCGGCGCCCCTTCGGGCCCGGGTTCTTCGCGCGCGGTGAACCAATCGCCTGCGTGCCCGCCATGCCGTTGCATCCTGCACGGGCGCGCCCTGGCGCGCGCGCGCCCGTCATCGCCGCCGCCCGCCCCGGCGCAGGCGACGACGCGCGCCCCCGACGCGTCGCCCGCGGCCGCCCGCCATCGCCGACCCGGCATGCGGTGGCCGACGGCGCGCTCGGTGTGGCGCCTGGCTTGTTCGGGCGGCGGCCGCGGCTGGCGCCCGAGCGGGCGCGGGCGCCGCGCCCCAATCGGACGTCGCCGTCGCTCGACGGCGAGGCTGCCTACCTGGAGCGCCTCATTGATGCGCTGCAGGCGTGTGCATCGTCAGAGGCACAGGTACGGGGCAGCACCTGGGGAATGGAGGGGGGAGGGCGGTAGGAAGGGGGGCGGGCGCGAGGTGCTCGCGCGCGGCCTCCCTTTTTCTTGTTTTTTTTTCCGAATAATTCCCACCCCACCCCCCAGGCCGCCTGCCTGCTGTCGAACGCCCGCGTCGCGTCCTACTTGAGTAGCAACTGGTGCGCCGAGGGTTGGCGGGGAGAGCGGTCGTTGGCGCAAAGGCGGCCGACCGACGCCTTCTTCCTCCTCCCTCAGCCCCTCCTCCGTCCGCACCGCCCTCGACGCCCTCCCCATCGACCAACGCACCCTCCTCCTCCACCTCCCCGCCCTCGGCCAGTCCCACGTGCTCGCGTCCGCGGCCGCCGCGCCCGACCCGGCCGCCGCGCTCTCCACACTCGCCACCCACACCCTCGCCCCCGCCGCCCGCTTCCACGACGCTGTGGGGGGGCTGGCAGGGTATCAGTTGGCATGCGTGCGCATGCTGGCGGCCGCCGCGGCCGGCCGCGGCGCGTCCTCGTCGCCCGCGGCGGCGCCGGGGGCCACGCTGGCGCCGCCCGGCGGCCTGGACCTGACGGACGAGCCCGCGGCGACCGCCGCCAAAGCCGCCGGCCTCGCCGCCGTCGGCACGACCGCGGAGCTGGTCCCGCTCGGCGGCGCGTCCGACCGCCTCGGCCTCGTCTGCGAAGCAACGGGGGCGCCCCTCCCCGCCGCCCTGCTCCCCTACGGCGGCCGCCCTTTGCTCGAGGGCCTGCTGCGCGACACGCAGGCGCGCGAGTACCTGGCGTGGCGCGTGCACGGGGCGCAGCACACGACCCCCGTCGCGCTCATGACCTCGTGCGCCAAGGGCGGCCACGCGCACGTGGTGCGGCTGCTGACCGACGCCGACTGGTACGGGCGCGGGGAGGGGTCGTTCAAACTGTTGCGGCAGCCCCTGGTGCCCGTCGTCGCGGCGGCCGACGGCGCGTGGTTGTTGGCCGGCCCGGCGTCCCCCGAGCTGCGCCCCGGCGGCCACGGCGCGCTGTGGAAGTGCTTGGCCGACGGCGGCGGGTTTGGCTGGTTGGCGGAGCGCGGCGTCACAGGCGCGCTCGTGCGGCAGATCTCCAACCCGCTCGCGGGCACGGACGGCACCGCCCTCGCGCTGGCGGGGGCGGGGGCCGCGACCGGGGCGAGCTTCGGGTTCGCCGCGTGCCCGCGGCGGCCCGGCGCGACGGAGGGCGTCGTGGCGCGCGTCTCGGTGCCGAGCGGCGAGGGGGGGCGCCGACCCGCCGCGTCGCACGTCACCTGCGTCGAGTACACCGAGTTTGAAGGCGCGGGGCTGACGGAGGCCGCTTTGTCCCGCCTGCCCGCCAACTCCAACCTGCTCTTCGTCGATCTCGCGTCCGCGCGCGCCGCCGCGACGGCGCGCGCGCCGCTGCGCGCGGCCGCTGCGCCCGGCGCGCCCGCGCCGCCGCCGCTGGGGTGCCTGCCGGGGCTCGTGCTCAACACAGGGAAATCCGTGCGGCCCGGCGGGGCGGGGGAACCCGTCAAGGCGGGTCGCCTGGAGTCGACGATGCAGTGCCTCGTCGACGCGCTCCCCCCGTCCCTGGCCTCCTCCTCGTTCGCCGTCTCCGGCCCGCGCCGCCTCGTCACCTCGTCCGCCAAGCGGGCGCGGGCGCCGGGCGGGTCGCTGGCGCAGACGCCCGACGGGTCGTTCCTCGACCTTGCGCGCAACGGCGGCGACACGCTGCGCGGCGCGGGGTGGGCGGGCGTCCCTCCCGACGCCGACTTTGAGAGCTCGGACGCGGCCGAGGGGCGGTTGCCGCTCGTCTTTGTCCACCACCCGGCCCTGGGCCCGCTCTGGTCGGTCGTCGCGCGCAAGGTGGGGCGCGGGCGCCTCGAGCGCGCCGGCTCGGAACTCGTCCTGGACCTCGCAGAGTGCCGCCTGCGGTCCCTCACCCTGGCCGGGTCGCTGCGCATCCTGGCCGACGCGCCCCTGGGGCACACGGTGGCTGGCGCGGGGCCCGGGTCGGCGCGGCTCGTCTACTCCGACCGCGGCGGCCGCGCGCGCCTGGAGCGCGTAGCCGTGCGCAACGCGGGCGTCGATTGGGGCGACGCGACCAACGTGCCCTGGCGGCACCGGCTCGCGCGGGCGGAGGAGGCGGTCGTGCGGTTGCGGGGGCGGTCTGAATTCGACGCACGCGGCGTCGCGATTCTGGGCGCCGCCGCGTACGACGTGCCCGACGGCCACCGGCTCACGTTGCGCCCGGGGCCCGACGGACGCATCGTGGAGGAGCTGACGAGGCTCGAGGAGGGAGAGGGGCCAGCGTGGGTGTGGCGCTACCGCGTCGGCGCTGGCGGCCGCGTCGAGCTGGCCCTAGAAGAGTGACGCGGGGAGAGATAGAAACACAAACACATGCGCTCGGGCCTCTGGTTGCAGAGCGGCACGGGCCCCTCCCCCTGCAAATCAGTCGCCCCCCCACCCGCCTCCTCTCTCCTCCCCCTCACCACCGCCCGCTGCCGGCCTTGGCGGGCGGCGCGTCCGCCTTGTCCGCCACGGCCAGCTTGTCCACGCCCTCGGCGGCGTCGGCGGCGATGGCGTC
>Ga0315287_10007326_pt1 | contig 11059 bp, 10 predicted proteins | sample YL17G11_0_MG_FD_205037 | JGI IMG/M metagenome (GOLD analysis project Ga0315287, IMG submission 205037) | Sediment microbial communities from Yellowstone Lake, YNP, Wyoming, USA - YL17G11_0 | ecosystem: Environmental > Aquatic > Freshwater > Lake > Sediment | place: USA: Wyoming | collected...
CAAACATAATTATCTCAAATATTGTAATCAACTTTGGACTTTAATTGAAAGGTATCCTGAAAAACCATGGGATTGGAAATATATTTCTTTTAATCCTAACATCACGATGGAAATTATTGAGAATTATCCTGAAAAACCATGGAATTGGTGGGATATTTCTTCGAATCCTAACATCACGATGGAATTTCTCGAGAATTATCCTGAAAAACCATGGAATTGGGCTTGTATTTCTCAAAATCCTAACATCACAATGGAAATTATTGAGAAAAATCCTAATAAACCATGGGATTGGTGGGATATTTCTTCGAATCCTAACATCACGATGGAAATTATCGAGAAGTATCCTGAAAAACCATGGAATTGGAGATATGTTTCTCAAAACCCTAACATCACAATGGAAATTATCGAGAAGTATCCTGAAAGAGAGTGGAATTGGGAATATATTTCTTCAAACCCTAATATCACTATAGAAATTATCGAGAAGTATTCTGATAAGTCTTGGAATTGGTATTATATTTCTGAAAATCCTAACATCACAATGGAATTTATCGAGAAGTATTCTGATAAGTCTTGGAATTGGTATTATATTTCTAAAAATCCGTTTAGAAAAATTAAAAATCATAATCTTTATAAATAACCGCGTTTACGGATAATTAATATTTAAGCGAATACATACTTTTGGATTTTCTCCAAAAGTAAACTAAAAATTAAAACAGATTATCAATGTGAATTTTAATAAGATGTCTTTTTGCGTCGAATATTTCGATCATAAAAAACCTGAAAACGGATTGGTTACTTTTGAATTAGATGTAGTGAAAACTGAAAAAGATGCTCAATTAGACACGATATCTTTCGTATGCGAAAGCATGTTAGAAAACACTGAAACGCAAATAAAATATTACACATCTATGCTAGAGACTCTTGTCAAAGAAATTACGGTTCTATCATCGTCTGATTTTGGTGCTGTCTTTTGTGAAGACACAAATTTGTCAAATTGTGACCAATTAAAATGTTTGTCACTATGCGAACTTAAACCAGGAACTTTTTGGGCGGGATCTAATAATTACGCGTCTACCCACATAAAAGAAAACGATAATATTTTTGGTTATGTCATGAAAAAATGTATAGCCGTGATCAGTACAAATATATTAGAAGATCCACGTTCCAAAATTAAAAATTATACAGATTTTCCCCCTAACCACCCAGTTATAACGCCTTTTTTAGCAACACCTATATTTTCTCAACAATCATCAAAGTACCAAAACTGTTGCGTGGGGTTATTAGTATTGGGGTGTATGACCGACACAAAATCATATAGTGTAGAAAAAATAAAATCTCTATTACCTATGATCAAATTGATAAACTCGATAACAAGAAAAATATTTTGTTTTAAAAATAAATTGGGCGATGAGGTCATTAGAATATCTTCTACTGATGATCTCAAAGATAAATTTTTGGCGACCATGTCGCACGAAATTAGGACTCCTTTAAATGGTATCATGGGTATGGTAACCATGTTATCAGACGCCGGTCCTCTGAATTCTAAACAGTCAAATTATGTTATAACGCTTACTGAATGCGTATTTCAACTTTCAAACTTGATGAATAACATTCTAGACTTTAGCAAAATGTCTTCCAATAGATTTTACTTATTGAAGCATTCATTTTCATTATTTGACGCGATTGATGATTCTTTTAAAATGATAGAAGGTGGCGCTTTAGTCAAAGGGTTATTATTAAAAAAAGAATTACCCGATATTAATACCACACCCATGATGATCGGGGATAAACAAAGGTTGACCCAGATTTTATCGAATCTTTTGGGAAATTCTGTAAAATTCACAGAAAAAGGATCCATTTTGCTAAGGGTGGCGTGCAAAGAAATTAGTACTTCTAACACTGAAAATAATCATGCCAAAAAGGTAAATGTGTCTTTCGAAGTATGTGATACGGGAGTAGGAGTTCCAATCGAAGAACAAAGTAAAATATTCGAAGTTTTTCACCAGTCTCCAAGTTTGAGTACTTATATGTCTAACGCGGGAACTGGTTTAGGTTTATCGATTTCAAGAGAATTAACTAGGCTTATGGGCGGCAGGATTAGTGTGAGATCGGAAGGTATAAACGGCAAGGGATGTGTTTTTTCTTTTAGTGTGGTGTTAGACGTAGAAATAAGTGAATTTTCATTATCTTCGGACACTTCAAAACTTTTGAAAAATTCTAAAATACTTGCTGTAGATGATAGACCCGAGATTAGGCTTCAACTTACAGAAATGTTAATAAAATGGGGGTGTACCCCTTTTGTGGTGCCTGGTGCAGAAGAAGGCTTAAAATATGTCAAATGTGGTATGAAATTTGATGCTATTATAGTAGATATGTGCATGCCTTATATGAGTGGCGTTGAATTAGCTCAAGAATTGAGAAGAACAATACCTGACGTTCCTCTGATTGGTATTTCTTCGATAGAAATAAATTCTGGGGAGAAATATTTTGATGTTTTTCTATACAAACCTATAACACAAAATACATTATTTCCCGCTCTTTTAAAATGCTTAAATAAAAGAAAACGGTCTGATCTCAAAACGTCTCATTCTTTAAAAAGATCTGAAACTAAAAGCGGTGTAAAAATCTGCCAACTTAAAAATTCTGGTAATACAAGAATGGGACCCGACAAATTGGAAGAATCGAATACAGTCGGAAAAAATAAACAACGTAGCGAGAGCTGTGAGCGGAAAGATAATGAAAAAATATATCAAATCAAAAAATATCCTAAAGATTTAAAAATTTTGGTCGCAGAAGACGAAAAAAATAACGCGTTCACTATGATGGAAATGTTAAACAACATGGGATTTCCAAATTGTGAAAGAGTTGAAAACGGCAAAGATTGTATTGAAAAAGTCAAAAATGAAAAATGGGACGTTGTTTTGATGGATATACGGATGCCTATAATGGATGGCATAGAAGCCACTCGGCATATAAGAGCTACAAAAAACCCACCTTATATTATTGCAATCAGTGCTGGTGTATTAAATAGCGATAAAGAAAGATGCCAAACAGCAGGAATAGATGCATATTTACCCAAACCTATCACAAAAGAATCATTAAAAATTGCTCTAGAACCTTTAATAAAAATCTCAAAGAAAAGAGATAAACTTAACCCCGTATAATGAATTTTAAGATATTTTTTACTTTATAAGTAAAAAAGATTTTGTGATATTCTAAAATATATAAATCAAATTTTTTTGATTTATTTTCCCGAATGTATTTTCAGAAATCCTATTCCAATACCAATTTTTATCATTATTTTTCTCAATAATTTCCATTGTGACGTTAGGATTTTTAGAAATCTGTCTCCAATCCCATTCTTTTTCTGGGTATTTCTCAATAAATTCCATAGTAATGTTGGGATTATACGAAATCCAGACCCAACTCCATGGTTTTTCAGGATATTTTTCGATAATTTCCAGTGTGAAGACACGATTTCTCGAAATAAAATTCCAATGCCATTCTTCATTCGGATATTTCTCAACGAATTCTATTGTGATATTAGGATTTAGAGACATGTACCCCCGATCCCACGGTTTATTCGGGTATTTCTCTATAATTTCCATAGTGATACTAGGATTTGCAGAAATACATTCCCAACTCCACGGTTTATTCGGATATTTCTCGATAAATTCAATTGTGACGTTATGGTTCGTAGAAATATAATCCCAATCCCACTCTTCAGACTTATTAGGATATTTCTCTATAAATTCCATAGTGATATTAGGATTACGAGAAAAGCAATTCCAATTCCATGGTTTATCTGGATACTTTTCGATGATTTCAATAGTAATGTTAGGATTTTTAGAAATATAATCCCAATCCCATTGATTATTTGGATATTTTTCGATAAATTCCATCGTGATGTTAGGGTTCCTAGAAACCCATCCATACTTCCACGGCTTATTCTGGTATTTCTCGATAATTTCCATAGTAATATTGGGGTTTTTAGAAATAAAATCCCAATCCCATTGTTTATTAGGATATCGTGTAATTAAAGTCCAAAGTTGATTACAATACTTGAGGTAATTATGTTTGTTACCATTGTAAAAGGTTTTACAACTTTCAAGAATTGACTTGAAAGTTTTTCCGTCAATTATAAACTTGATAATTAAATCAAAAATTTCGTCTGGGAAAAAACGAAAAGAAGGACCGAAATTGGAAATTTCGTGTTCATGTTGATTTTCAGAGTCCATAAAACTAATATTAAAGTCGACAAATAAAAAGATAAAGTTGTCTGATATTTTCAATTTTTAATAAATTACCAGTATTTTTAACGACAGATTTAATTATTATTTTTTTACTCTAAGTAAAAAAATATAACAATAAAACGGCATTTTAAGTGAAATAAAATCTTAAAGTACCACCAACTCTTTCTTTTCCATCGTATTTTTTTCGATCATTTGTTTTTATAGCTCGATGGTCATAATGAGAGGTCCTACCTATAGGATCTATTAGTTTTTGACTATAAGCAAAACCCTTTTCCCAATTTAAGTGTTTGTTAACTTGTGTTTGGTGGTCGCGAAAATCGTTTGTAAGATACATAATGACTCGTTGATTCATACGAGGGATATTTTCGCGTCTTTCCTCTAAAACGCGTTGCATAATACGGATGATATCAGATCTTCCCATTATAACAGTCTGGTAATATTCTCTATGTAGAACTTCTGATACTTTTTGTTGAATGAAAGATATATTATCGTCATCAAAGTATCCTTCATTAATGGCAGCCCCTGGAATAATTGTATGGATCACATTCATAATAAAAGTTTGCGATTTTAATAATATATCTCAAAATTATAACTTTTGTTTGTAAATCTTAAATAGATTAATATTCAAAGGAAATATAAAATTTATAGATGGGGGCAGGAATTAGTGGTTCATCAGCTTCAAGTGACCAAAGTGCGCAAGCCTTTTTGTCTCAACAATTTTCTGGTTCGTGTGATATTACGTGCACAAACACAATGGATAATATCAATATCGATATAATTAATTCTGTGGTAGGAGGCGATGTTTCTCTCACACAAACTTGCTCTGTGGACGCAAGCTGTATGATCAGCGGTAGTTCAGATGCGACATCCGATATTATGTTTAAGGCTGCGAATTCTTCTAACGCCAAAAACGCTTCTGCTCCGTTTTCATTTAACGCCGATTTTGCGTCTTCGTCTAGTAGGCAAGATATAAAACAAAGTATTTTACAAAGCACCACCCAAACATGTAAAATGGCTAGCTTGAATCAAATGAACGATATAACTATTTTGGCTGCAAACTCTGTAATCGGTGGAAGTATTGCTATAGGCCAAACTGGGTCCGTAGCTGGTAAATGTCAACTTTCTAATAATTTATCAGCCGCGGCTACAGCCACCGCGCTTGCTAGTAATACAGCGACATCGGGTAAAGATAAGAAAGGTAGTAAAAAAGGAGGTTCTGCCGTCGTTATTGGCATATTTGTCATATTAGGTATTTGTATCGTAATATATATAGCAAGTAAAATGTATACAGGTTCCAGAGATTCTGCTGCAGAAAAATCATACGCAGATACTGTCAATAATGTCAAAGCAGCGGCAGGATGCGCAGGCGGAAAGAAAGCTTTGACGGATCCTACGAGCGGCAAATTCTTATTTGATCAAATTACAGGTAAACCAGTTTGTCCACCGATGGATTTTCCTACATCTCAAAAGTTAGAAATTAATCTTAGTGAAGGTGCAAAAGTGCTCAAATCTGTTTTATCAAAATAAAATCTAATAGATTTTTATATAATTCTATTTTTCTGGTCGTAACCAGAAAAAACTATTAACAAAAATTATTCTTCAAAAAGACTTGCTATACAATAAAAGGCTATTGTCGTGTAGTCTTCTAAAAAATTCGTTTAAAAACTCTATAGGGTCGCAGTAATAAATTTTGGTTTCCTCGAAAAAAACACATTTCCTTTTAATATGAATATCCTGTAGCGCCTTATTATCACCCCCTATTTCTCCGGAAGCAGAACCCCAAAGATTTCTGACAGATTTATATCTAAAAGCCTCTAATAAAACAAAAGCTCGTATGAAGTAGTTAGTACCGGTCGAATGATCTTTGAATTGATCGCTGCTACAACCAAGTTCTACATAAAGAGCATCTATTCCTTTCAAAATGTTAGGCGTAGTCCGATCTGAATAGTTAATAATAGCTGATAATAACCCCACAATTTTTTTATTATTATTGATTGGAGATAAAACAAACGTCAATCTCATTCCTTCGGTAGTTATCAAATTAGAACAATTGTCACAAGATTCCGAGTCGTCTATATTATCCAATAAAATCCCCAACATATCCGCCATAGTGCCACATAGTTGTTCCGTTTTTTTATTATTATTGAGCAGTTTAACGTCGGCACGCGTCAACGGTCTTATAATCATCTTTTTGGTTTCGAGGTAAGTTTGGATAAGCCCTTGTCCGGTTTCGATGCATTTATTTGTTGACATTATTGTTTTTTTCCATTCGATTTCTTTGTAAACTTTGAAGACTCCGTCTTTTGTACATGTTATATTGATTTCGCCGAGCTCCATTATGTTATATAATCCAAAAGTATTTTTATGCCCAAAATTGATTTATGAGGGATTCTTGATGTATTCTTAGATAAAATATTTTCTGGGATTTGCCAATGCTCAGGGTTAATACGAATCAAATTGAATTTTTTATCTTCAACCAAAATTTCGCTATAATCTCTAATTACTGGCACCAACACTCCCGCCCCTATTTCGATAATAGTCCATATATCAGTAGATATGTCTATATCCATATTCTTTTCAACGAAGGATGTCTTAGATATGAAATTATGAAACCCTGACACCATTACATTTGACACTAGATACTCATAACATTCTTCGCATCTTGAACCTTCCTTGTAATTAAATATTTGAGCACACCCATTAGGACATTGCATATAGTTAACATTGCCGTGAACTTCTACAACCCTTTGCGGGTCAAAACCTGCTTTGGCAAAATAACCATCAATGTTGCTGGTCATTACATAATATTCTTTACCCTCGCAAAAATTCAGTAGATCTATATAACCTTGATGAGGAGTATGGTTATTGACTAACTCTATACCGTCTTTTTGTGACAAACCGCCTTTAAGATCCGATCCGTGAAATACTGGTATACCAGATTCCTGTGACATACCAGAACCCGCAAAAATCAATAGTTTTTTTCCAATATGTATTTTCTTTAATTTTAAGTTTTCCACGCTCTCAATTATACTCTGTTTGATCGGAGTAAATTCCCAAAAATCACTAACAAGTTTATCATCAATCATGTAAGAGTTTTTTTTAACGTGAAGGTCGGTTTTTATTTCCAGAAAATAAAAACCAAAATTATCAATTTTTCAAAAACTCAAATATATAATACATTTTATTATAAACCTTGAAATAATTCTACTAAAACATCTTTGTTAAAAATAAAACGTGTGATCCAATAAACAGTATGGATTTATTGAACAAATATTTTGATAGCTTGGTATTCCAAAATGTAGAAGAAAAACAAAATTATGCATTATACGTGGCAGCCATTAATAGTTTGGTTGGTGGGGGTAAAATGAGGTATGTTATAGCGCTGGTACCTACACATTTAGGAATTCATTCTAAAGCCAGACTATCAAATTTACCCTGGAAAAATTTACAAACCAGGACGTGTCCAGCAGGTACATATAATGTTATCGCGCAAAGATGGAAACCTCCTTTGCTTAATTCGGGTATACCGGAAATAATGCTTAACGTAAGTAAGAGAGAAAAAAATTATTCGACCTATTACATTGATAATAAATCTAATGAGTATTTTCCTTTTGAAGTGTTGATGATAAACTCTCCAAAAAAGAAAACTATATATCAATATCCTAATTCTATAAATTTACACTGGACTATCGACCAATTCAACACAGTTTTTAATTATATTGGCGATGAGAATGATTTGGTTCGGCAACCTTTTTTGGAAAACAAAGAAACGCAAGTTAATTTGACAAATGAAAATCCAAGAAATAATAATATAGAATGGATTTGACACATTTTTAAATATGACGTGTTTTTGGAATGGTATACTTTCGAGGTTATCATTAGAAAATATCAACAAAGCGATGAACATTAAACTTGACATTAAACCTAACCCTAAAGAATTTGTTATATTATTAAAAAATAAAGCCACTCTGAGTGTTGATGTAAAGTGGAATTATGAGTCATTGACTCAAAAACTTATGGAAGAAAATATGGAATGGGTCAATAGCTACAACGTCGAACATATATACCAAGGTCATGATTGTTCTTCGTGCGACCCATTTTTATTGTTAATTTCCCAATTATTTGTTGTCGATATTTGTCACACATACAACAGCAAATATGTGACGTATACTAATGATAAAAATTTAAACGGTTTGATTTTAAATTTCATGTCTGATACAGGCCATTTTTGGTAATGCTTATAACAATTTTATTTATCGAATAGTTTCGATAAATAAAGTTCAATAAATAAAGTTCATAAAAGAAACTGGGATTTTATAAATTCTTGGTTACAAATTCGTTTTCGCGGGTGCACTTTTCACGTAATTCATTTGTGTATCTAAGAGCTTCTTTATTAATTAAAATACTTTTTTGTGTAAATTCGGATATAAATAAACCATCGATGCTACTACATCTACTGAGGGCAACATAAGACTGCCCTTCGCAGAATATACTATTCCCCAAATCTATTACTGCATAATCCAAAGTACTGCTTTGCGATTTATGGATTGTAGAACACCATGCCAAAACAAAAGGAATTTGTGTTCTTTTGGCTATTGCGTGTTTATCCTCGACATCAGTTGTTTGAAGATCTATTCTTATTTTTACCCCAGATAAAAATTTTACTATTAAAGCTTCATCTTTAATAATTTCGGAAACTACACCTCTACTGCCATTAACAAGACCAGCGTTTACGTCTATATTTGTTTTGAGCATAACTTGAGCACCCACTTTGAAAAAAATACTTCGAGGTATAGAATCATCTAATATTTTTATATATTCTTCTCTTATAGGGGATCCTCTTTTTATCTCGAATCTATCAAACGCGATAAATTCTATTTTTTCACCGGAAAGTTTTTCAAGTTCCATCGCGTTATATGCGTCCACGTCGACTCTTCTGGAAAAAAACATTGTTGGTTTAATAATTTCACCCGCTTTTTCAGTAGAAAGGGAGGATAAAATATCTTGCATTTTTTTATTGGCTCTCACTCTACTCCTGATTGTTTTGTAATCATTTTCGTTTTGTTCGCCCACTCTTATGCGCAATAACATTTGGAAAAATTCAGGGTCGCTATATCTATATGGTACTTCTAAAATAAAAGGTCTTAATTCCAAAGCTCTCCATTCTTCAGTATTAAACGCCCAAGTGTCTTTCACTGGGGGTAATTGAAGCATGTCTCCGCTAAAAATCAATTGAATCCCTCCAAAAGGTTTATCGTTTTTGCGCACGGCTTTTGCAATTTTATCCAATTTGCTAAAAAAAGAGCCTCCCATCATAGAAACTTCATCTATTATTAACACTTGACATTTTAACCATTTTTTTAAAGCGGTTCCTTTGCTCTTAACGCGAGTTATCAAAGCATCAGCGTCGAGCTGAGCCGTACCCACTCCAGCAAAAGAATGTAATGTACTTACCGGAATACCATTGACGTTGTTATTTCCTGCCAGCGTGAGAGCAGCAACGCCCGTTAATGCTGTGATAAAAACTCTCACATTTTGTTCCTTTAATGCTTTCGCTATGTGCCTCAAAGTGTATGATTTACCTACCCCGCCTGGGCCATGAAGGATAATATTTCTTTTTAAAAATACGCAATTCAAAATACTTTCAAGCTTTTCGTCAAAATAAGTTTGAGATGGATTTTCCATGTTTCTCGTTGATGTTGTATTTTTGAACAATTTTTTAAATCATTTTTTTATATTCCGATAAACAAACTTTATGGCTTATTTTATGTATAGTTTAGTGTATTTTTAATTATACATATTTTGGCTAAATTTATTAGAATCTATATTTTTTCCATTTTCGTCTCCATTTTCGTCCTCGTCTTTTTCTTCATCTATAACCCATTCATATTTATCAGAATTACCGAACTTTTTTCTGTTCAAGTTTGGTAACTTAAATTTTTTACTTTTACCACGTTTTTTGAAAGATTTTGGTATAACGCTGACTTTATAATATTTACACAACCATAAAATCGTGAAAGCTATCACAGTTGGTAATATGATAAGTATGACAAAATTGCTGGATAATATTTCTCCAATCATTTACAAATTTTGTTTTGGTATTTATGAAATAACTTTATCGAATTTTTAACAAAATCGAAAAGAAAATTATTAAATACACATTTGACTCAAAAGAAAAAATTATACGTTTCGATATAATGACATTGATAATTACCTATAATATTTATTTTGTCAAAAATGTTTCAAGAAAAGGAACCCGAATTTTCACGTGATCATATATACACTAATGATTGGTTTGAAGCACAAAGGCCTTTCCACGATCTTTTTCTTCGTGGCATTGATTATATTAATCATCCCATTAAAATTTTAGAAATTGGTTCCCATGAAGGCAGATCTTCAGTTTTTTTCTCGAAATTTTTAGTTAACAAAGATAGTAGTTTAACTTGTATTGACCCTTTTTTACCAGAAGACACCACAAGCCCCGTTAACAGTGACACATTTGAATTGTATAAACATAACATCAGGTTAACATGCAAAGAAGATCAAATCTTTTTAGAAAAAGATTATAGTATTAATATTTTGGTTAAATTGTATACTAAAAATGAAAGATTTGACTATATTTTGATTGATGGATCGCATTTATCAAAGGATGTCATAGAAGACGCCATTTTATCTTTTGAAATTCTAAAACATGGGGGTATTATATTTTTCGACGATTATCTTGGTGGTGACATAAATTCATTACAATATCCCAAAATAGCGATTGATAGTTTTGTGAAGTGCTTTAGAGACAAAATCGAAATCTT
>Ga0315287_10007327_pt1 | contig 11059 bp, 9 predicted proteins | sample YL17G11_0_MG_FD_205037 | JGI IMG/M metagenome (GOLD analysis project Ga0315287, IMG submission 205037) | Sediment microbial communities from Yellowstone Lake, YNP, Wyoming, USA - YL17G11_0 | ecosystem: Environmental > Aquatic > Freshwater > Lake > Sediment | place: USA: Wyoming | collected...
GAACCTGTCATAATGGGAATCCTGAGCTGGAAAAGCCCCAGCATCGAAAGACCGAAGATGATAAGAACCAGGGACAAGGCAGACACAATCCACACGCTTTTCAGGTAGTTTGATGCAATGGCGCCTATCTTCCCTGTCACAGCGCCCAGAACAGAGTATATCGCTGCAAGACCAAGAACATAGCTAAGGGATAGAAGAAACGCAGTTTTCCTTGTTTTAATCGAGGAGCTGTTCAGGATCACGCTTGATGTGATCGGATACATGGGCCACACGCAGGGGGTGAAGCTGAGAACCAGTCCTGTGATGTAGGCTAGTAAAAATCCTGCGATTCCGCCCCATCCTTCTGCGGATCCGGTCTGCTGCGCAAAAGCGGAAAAGGAGATCATAGAAAGAAAAAGGGTCATCAGGAGGATAATCCATAATCCCTTTCTATTGATTTGGAGGTTATTTGTAAACATTTGTTGTGCTCCTTTATACTATGATTCAAAGTATTTATGGAGCAAAGAACGTGCCTGAGAAGTTCGGCAGGGAGGATAATATATAACTCCACAATATTCAATGTTTAATAATAGATAATACCCTGTTTTCACATCTGGATTACATGATCTATTCATCAGATATTGTTCTTGTCGGTCGCCAGTTATTGAATATCCGGTTGTCAAGGTTATAAGAGAGTACAATTTGACGCATCTCATTTTTCAGGTTTCTGAAAAACGTCTTGACGGTTGGGAGCTGTTTGTTTTTAAAAAAGATCTCTTATTATATAGAGGAGAGCAAAGGTTTTTTTCCAGGAGTCAAATGAGCATTGAAACTGCTTTAGAAACGCTCCAATGGACAGCGCATCCGGCACGGGAGAATCCGAAAAAAACTTTTGCCACAGTGCTGTTCATCCTTGCATTTTGCGGGATTGTTTTAATAGGTTTTTCCTCCGTTGAGTGGGCTGTTTTCTCTTTTGTAATTTTATTTGGTTCTTTGGCGCGGTTCTTTCTGCCCAGCTCATATATTTTAACCCCGCAAGAGGTGAAAAGCACATTTCTGGGGATTTCGCGGAAATATCCCTGGTCATCGTTCCGCGCTGTTCACATGACCAGGGGAGGGGTGTTTCTATCCCCGTACGCAACCCCGAACCGGCTGGAGAATTTCCGGGGTGTTTTGCTCCTGTGCGGGAAGAATAAATCCGAGGTGCTTGATTTTGCCAAAAGACACATCAACAGGGAAACATAGGACCCTCCGCCAGTGGTTTGGCAATGCCTTTGCCGTGGGCGATACGGGGGAGCCGGATCCGGAGGATCTCAAGGCGCTGGATCGCCTGGCACAATTTGTTGTCAAACGTCATCTCGAAACCCCTGCGATCCTTTTCCTCGAGAGCGTTGTCCCGATTTCCTATATCGGCAGCCAGGTCATGGTGGGACTGGAACCGATTGTGGGTCCCTTTTTCCCTCAAAAGGATTGGGAATGCCTGGCGCGCATATTTGAACGCAGGGACGGCATCGAATCCCTGACCTTGAAAATCGAAAAGCTTGTTACAGAAAGAGACAAGAATGGCAGATAAGGAATTGAACATTATCATTGCCACTGATTGTGGCAGCACAACAACCAAAGCCATCCTGATCGAAAAGAACGAAAAGGGCGAATATCGCCAGACATATCGCGGGGAGGCTCCGACAACCGTGGAGGAGCCGTATAATGACGTCACCCGAGGGATTCTCAACGCCATGCACGAGGTGGAGGAACTCTCAGGCAGGAAAATCCTGGAAGGGGAAAAGATCATCCATCCTGCGCGCGGCAATGTGGGCGTGGATATTTACATCTCGACCTCGAGCGCGGGAGGCGGGCTCCAGATGCTTGTGGCAGGCGCGGTCAAAGCCATGACCGCGGAAAGCGCCCAGCGCGCCGCCCTCGGCGCAGGCGCCATTGTCATGGACGTGCTCGCATCCAATGACGGCCGGCTGCCCCATCAGAAAATCGCCCGCATCCGAAGCCTCAGGCCCGATATGATCCTCCTCTCCGGCGGAACAGACGGCGGCACTGTCACCCATGTGGTGGAAATGGGGGAGTTCATCTCCGCAGCCAATCCCAAGCCCCGCCTGGGTCACACCTATTCTCTTCCTGTTATTTATGCGGGCAATATCAAGGCCAGGGACAATATCTCCGAAGTCCTGAAAAACAAGGTCACGCTTTATATCACGGATAATATCCGCCCAACCCTCGAACGCGAAAATCTCTTCCCTGCGCGCCAGGAAATCCAGAATCTCTTCATGGAGCACGTGATGGCCCAGGCGCCAGGATATGGAAAACTCAAAACCTGGGTCGAAGTTCCCATTATGCCAACGCCGGCCGCAGTTGGATACCTGATCCAGACCGTGGCTGAGGAAGAGGGCATCAATGCCATGGGCGTTGACATCGGCGGAGCCACAACCGACGTGTTCTCCGATTTTGGCGGGGTGTTCAATCGCACAGTGTCCGCCAACCTCGGCATGAGCTACAGCATCTCCAACGTGCTTGCAGAGGCGGGGCTTGATAATGTCCTTCGCTGGGTGCCTTTTGACATTGACGAGGAGGATCTGGCGAACCGGATCAAGAACAAGATGATCCGGCCGACAACCATCCCTCATACGAAAAACGAATTGATCATAGAACAGGCCCTGGCGCGCGAAGCCCTGCGCCTGGCTTTCGATCAGCACAAACTCCTTGCCGTGGGTCTCAAAGGCGTGCAAAGAATCAGGTCTGTGTCCGACACCTTTGCCCAGACCGGCTCCGGAGCGACCCTGGTGGACATGATGGCGCTCAACCTGTTCATCGGCAGCGGGGGCGTTCTTTCCCATGCCCCGCGCCGCCGCCAGTCCATGCTCATGATGATCGATTCGTTCCAGCCGCTCGGATTCACCCGCCTCGCTGTGGACAGCATCTTCATGATGCCGCACCTGGGAGTGCTTGCGAGTGTGAACAAGGCTGCAGCCAAGGAGGTGTTTGAAAAGGACTGCCTGATCCCCCTGGGCTTATGCATTGCTCCTTCAGGCTCAGGGAAATACGGTTCCCCCTGTCTGAGTGCGACGATCAAGATCAGCACGCCCGAGGGAGACAAGCCTCTGATTGAGGATAATATTCCGGTAGGGGAGATTCGTTTATATCCCATGGGACTAAATGACACAGCCGAGGTACAGGTGACTCCCGCCCGGCGGTTTGATGTGGGAGCAGGGCATGGAAAGATCCTCAAGAATAGCATTCGCGGGGGCCAGGTGGGGCTTGTGATTGACACCCGCGGCCGCCCCCTGGTTCTTCCGGAGAAAAAAGATGAGCGCCGCCAACTCATAGCCAAATGGTACAAGGACTTCGGAATGTATGACTAATCTCTCTCTTAATCTTAATCTTGATCTTAATCTTTATCGTAATCGTAATCGTAATCGTAATCTCCAACCTTTTGTTGTTGGTTGTGGGTTGTTAATTATCTGTCATACTCGTAATCGTAATCGCCTGTCCGCCGTCCTGTCCATCGTAGCTTCAGCGAAGATGGAAGCCTTGGCGAAGGCGGATAATCCCCAACTTTTATATATGATTCACAGAAATTGAGGACTTGACTATGGCCAATGTTTTCACTCCCGGACTTCAGGTGATTGCCGGAACCATCATTAAAAAGGAACGCGCCCTCCCCATACCGGGCAGGGTTCTTGTCAAACCCGGAGACAGGGTCAAGGCAGAACAGATCATTGCTGAAACCGAGATCCCCAATGACATTCAAACCATGAATGTGGTGAATCTCCTGAGTATTATGCCCCGTGAAATATTCAGTTTCATGCTGAAGAAAGAGGGCGATCCGGTTGAGGAGAATGAACCCATTGCCCAGAACAATCCTTTCCTGGGAATTAAATTGTTCCAGACGATTGTGCGTGCGCCTTTCAAGGGAACCGTGGAGAGGATCTCGAATATCACAGGCCAGGTCATGATCCGCAAGCCTCCGCGCCGTATTACGATCACCGCTTATGTGGATGGAGTTGTGAAGGAAGTAACGGAGAATCTTGGCGCAACGATCGAGACCGCTTGTTCTGTGATCCAGGGGATTTTCGGGATCGGAGGCGAGTCGTACGGGGAGTTGTGCCTGGTGAGCCGGGATCCTGCCGCATCTCTCGAGGAGAAAGATATCCTGCCGGAACATGCGGGCAAGATCCTTGTCGGCGGCTCTCATCTCAGCCACAAGACTTATAAGAAAGCCATGGAACTGGGCGTCAAGGGCATCATTGTGGGAGGGTATCATGCCAGGGATCTCAAGCCTGTTCTCGGATATGAGCTCGGGGTGGCGATCACAGGGGATGAGGATATCCCGACCACGCTGGTGGTCACGGAGGGATTCGGGAAAATGGCCATGGCAGGCCGGACATTCAACCTTTTAAAGAAACATAACGGCAGGAGGGTCTCGATTTCGGGCCGCACCCAGATCCGCGCAGGCGTCATGCGACCCGAGATCATCATCCCCTTCACGGAAGAGGAAACCCGGGGCGCCTCACGGCATGTGCCCAAGGCGGAAACCGGCATTATCCCCGGGGATGAAGTCCGGATCATCAGGGAACCCTACTTCGGAAAGCTGGGCACGCTTGTCGAACTGCCCCCGGAACTGACAATAATCGAAACCGAAGCCAGGGTTCGTATCATGAAAATCAAACTATCCGATACCGGCGAGGTTGTGACCATCCCTCGCGCCAATGTGGAAGTGATCGAGGTATGATTATGATCCATAGGAAAAGACTCTATATAGTCCTGGTCTTTTTTCTTTTTCTCGCTATTTCCGCTGCTCTTTACGGTCAAACGTCCGGGACACTGACTATTCCCACGAATTTTCAGGTCATAGACACGCCTTCGGATTCCGGGGATTCCCTTCTGGTCATTTTCGACAAAATGCCCGGTGAATCCAAGGATAAGAGCTACATCATTTATCGTTCCTCTTCTCAGGACGGGGCATTCACTGAGACCGCCAGGTTTGAGTCCGACAAAGAATACGGATCAGATAATGCCCAGTGGTTCGGATTTAAAAAGGAGAACAGTAATTTTCATGCCTATAAGGTGAGTCCGATCTGGCAAATGAAAGATGTGAAGATCCGCTCCCTGGGCGGAAAAGTGGAAACCTCGCAAAAGCGCGTCAAGCCCCTCTTGAGTTATTACAAAATCGGGGTCATGGAAGGAATCCATACCTTGGCAGGCACCACAGCCCTGTCCGGCATTCCAAGGGAAAACTGGTTCCGGAAGGATCGGCTGAACAGCATGTTCATCCTGATCTTCCTTTTTGGCATTGTTTTCTTTTTCATTGCCCAGGCGCAGCGGAATCCCAATATGTTCCTCAGGAAAATCCCTGGAATCGATGCGGTGGATGAGGCTGTGGGACGCGCCACGGAAATGGGAAAACCAATTCTCTATTCCACAGGGTATTATGACATCTCTGAGCTGAGCACCATCTGTTCCGTAAGCATCCTGGCCCATGTGGCGAAAAAGGTGGCCCAGTATGACTCCCGGCTCATTGTGCCGTGTAAATGGCCGGTGGCAATGACCGTGTGCCAGGAGGTGGTCAGGGAGGCCTATATCAATGCGGGCCGGCCCGATGCCTTCAATCCCGGGGATATCTTCTTCATTGCGGGCGAGCAGTTCAGCTATACGATCGGCGTTGACAGCATCATGGTGCGCGAAAAACCCGCGGCCAATTTCTTCATGGGCACGTTTGCAGCAGAAGCGCTGATCCTGGCGGAAACCGGCGCTGCCACGGGCGCCATCCAGATCGCAGGCACGGATTCCAATTATCAGATCCCTTTCTTTATCGTGGCATGCGATTATTGCCTGATCAGCGAGGAACTCTATGCCGCATCCGCGTACCTGGGACGCAATCCCCAGCTCATCGGCAGCCTCAAGGCACAGGATATGGGAAAAATGATCCTGTTCCTCGCTCTTCTTTTAGGCACGATCCTTTTGACCCTGGCCGTATTTTTCCCGGATGTTAAGTTCTTTGATGTGGGAATCTTTAATCTCATCAAGAATTTCTTCACAGTGAGGTGACACTCGATGAATTTTCTCAAGCGTAGATTTCCGATTATTATCGTTCTCCTGACCGGCGTTCTCATCATGATCGCCTATTATGTGCCGCATACGCCTTTCAGCGATTTCTGGGACGGCGCGTCCAAGTGGTACCAGATCATCGCAGGATTTACCATGGTTCTGGGCGTGGTCAGTCTGGTGCGGAACCATTACCGCAAAATCCGGGAGGGCAAACAGGGGTTCGGATACAGCATCGCGATGTTTGTGATCATGATGGCGACCGTTGCGTTTGGCGTGCTTCCTACGGAGATAAGTCCAATATTCGGAAACAGATCCGGTTCCGTGTTCATGTGGATTTTTGAATATATCAATACCGCAGCCTCTGCCACTGTGTATTCTCTTCTTGCTTTTTATATCGCCTCTGCCTCGTACCGGGCATTCCGCGTCCGCTCCCTCGATGCAACGATCATGCTCGTGACCGCCCTCGTTGTCATGGTCGGTCGCGTGCCCTATGGGGAGATATTTTCCAATTATCTTACGGACCATATCGGAAAGGGGCTGGCCTTTTTAAGACTCGATAATCTGACTTCGTTTCTCTTGAATTACCCGACGGTGGCGACCAGGCGGGCCATCACTCTGGGCCTGGGTCTGGCCACGGTTTCCACGTCCCTGCGGATTATCCTGGGGATTGAAAAAACCTATATGGGCGGGGACAACTGACTTCCTATGGTGAGGAGAGAACTCAAGTGCTGAAGTTTTTATCGCGAATCGACCGACGGGTCATTTATCTCCTGATGGCTGTCGCCATCATCATCCCGATCCTCGTGCCGCTCAACCTTCCGGTGCAGATCACAAAAGAGGTGCGCGGCGTGTATGATGAAATTGACAGGCTGCCGGCCGGCAGCAGGATCCTTGTGGTCTTTGATTATGAACCTGCTTCCCAGCCCGAGGTTGAACCCATGGCCATCGCTGTGATGCGCCATTGCCTGAGTAAGAACCTCAAGGTTGTGGCCATCAGCTATCTCCAGCTTGGCCGCGGCAATGCCGAGATCGTCTTTAACATGATTCAAAAGGAATTCGAGAAGAAAGGGAGAATCCTGAAATATGGGGAGGACATTGCCAACATGGGTTTCAAACCAGGCTATTCCGCCATGATCCTCGGGCTCGGCAAGGATTTTAAAGGCACCTGCGTCACGGATTACATGGGTAAGGACGTGTATTCCCTCCCCATCCTGAAAGATGTGGAGGGGCTGAACGATTTCAAGTACCTGGCGTGCCTGCATGACGACAGTTCGATCAGCTACTGGATCCTCTATGCCTACGAGATTGTGGGGATCAAGATCGGGTCCTTCTGTACCGCAGTGATGGCGCCCGGGATTTACGCCAACCTCGATGCGGGACAGCTCACCGGCATCGTGGGCGGACTCAAGGGCGCTTCCGAGTATGAAAAACTCCTGAATTATCGCGGCAGCGCCACCATAGGCATGGATTCCCAGACCATCATCCACATGCTGATCGTGATCTTTATCCTGATCGGCAATTTCTCTTATCTCCTGAAGGAACGCCGCCTGAAAAAGGAGCAATTCCTATGAGCGCTTATGCCCCCTGGGCTACGACACTTGGCATCTGGATCGCCGCAGGCATCACCCTGGCGGTGTACAGCTTCCTTTACAAGGACAATCCTTTTTACAAGCTCGCAGAACACCTGTATATCGGCGTGTCCACAGGTTATCTCCTTGTTATTGCCTGGCAGGATGCCATTTACCCCCAGTTTATTGTTCCCGTCTTTTTCCAGTCCCCTCCCGTGTATATGATTCTCCTCCCCGGGATCATGGGCCTCATGATGTACACACGGTTTTTTAAAAAAGTCAGCTGGATCAGCCGGATCTCCCTGGCTTTTGTCATTGGCTGGACATCAGGCGTTGCCGCGCCTGTGGTGATCCAGGGTTCCCTGATCCGCCACATGGGAAGCACCATCATACCCCTTTTTCGATTGGAATTCTTTTCTCTGAATATCTGGAGCATACTTTTCGGGATTCTTGCCCTGGGGTTCTGGGCCGCGCTCCTTTACCTCGTGCAGAAGGATAAGTATGCGGATTGGGGGACCGGACGCCGCGCAATTCTCGTCTCAGGCGTGATACTCTTCACCATTCTTTTCTTTGTCGCCGCGGTGTTTTTCTCCCGGGTCACCGTGGGGGATGTATATAATTACATATTCCGCGGCGACCGGTCCAAACTGGATCTTTTCAATAAAAGCGTAGATGCCTTTATGAGCACGTTCTATCTCCTTGTGATTCTTGTGGGAGTGATTACGGTTCTGTTTTATTTCTTTTATTCCATTGAGCACAAAAAAATCCTGAAAGGGGTGGCAAAGACAGGCATCATCTTCCAGATGCTCTTTTTCGGCGCGGCATTCGGTTACACGGTCATGGGCCGCGTGTCCCTTGCCATAGGCCGCATGCGATTTTTGATTATAGATTGGATCAAACCGAGCACAGGATTTCAGTGGATCATTGGGCTTGGTGTTTTTGCGGTGCTTGCCGTTTTATTCCTCTTGCAGGATCGCTCCCGCCGCTCTTCTGAAACAGAATAATGAACGAGACATGATCCACAATTAATAATCAACGATTGACAATCTTCGCTTCTGACTCGTCGCAGACCCGGTTCCTGGACTGCCTGTAGAAATAACACTCGTCGCACGTCACTTCATTGTTATTACAGCAATCATGGAAGATTTTAAACAGGGCCTGCTGCCTGCGTTCGTTGAAGATGTATTGTTTTGCCGCCTTTTCATCCCCAAACAATCTGCTGCGCATGAATTTTGTCACCACGTTATCCGGAAGGGGAGGGAAGATTTTGAGGCACCGGAGGATGAAATCTTCAAGGACTTTGTCTCCCTCCGCTCTTGCGTGGAGCAGGAGCATCGGCAGGAGGGCATTGAAAAGCACAGTCTTCGCTCTGTCCGCGCCAATCAGGGTCAGGGATTTTTTCGATCTGGGGCTTGTAAAATTGAAGCGAAAACTCCAAAAGGGATCCTGGGATATGGTTAATAGATTTTCAGTCTGTTTCAAGAAATTGCGGATCGACCGATTGTCCTGCGCCCTTTCCGCCCCCTGGCGAAAGAGCGATACAAAATTGTCTAGTAACCCGCCGTTGGGCGCAATCTTTACCAGGAGCCGGGCAATCCCCGCAATCCGCCTCGTGGGGAAATTCACAGGACGCACCTGCGCATACCATTTCTTTGTCTGCGGCAGGATCCTGTCGCTGAAATACCCTGAAAACTCCATCCACCACCGATTCAGCGCATTCAGATAACGTATTGTTTCCTCATCCATGGGAGATGTCTTCTCTTTTTCCACGGGAATCAGGTTTGCCACATGAAGGAGGATGGACTGCGTAATGATGATCCGTTCTTCGAGATCTTTTCCCCCGGAATATTCCCGGATTTCCGCAAGCGGCGCCCTTTTGGACAGGAGAAAAAAAAGCGTCTTGCTTCCTTTATAACCCATGGAGCTCATCAGGGCCTGGTAAAGAACCTGATCATAAGTCTCGCCAGTCATCTGGTTTTTCAGTCTCTCCATTTTTTCCTCGATCCTTCTGTCTCCGGCCAGGTCGAAAAACCCGTTCAGAAACTCAGCATCAAGCGACCGAAAAACGGAAGAGCATTTCCCCACGCCCGCATCTTCGTGATAAGAATAATCATCGTCTGTGAATGTGTCCCTGAGCGTCTTAAGATCCGGATAAACATAAGGTTCAAGGAGTAAGCGTTCCACCTTGTCTCCATTGAACAGAACATCATTTTTTTCCTTGTCATCCTGATACAGGCAAACATGCAGGATGCATTTGTTATATTCAAAATTCCGATCGTGCTGATGCCGGATCCAGTCAGAGGCATTGACATGGATTTCTATATCTCCTTTGCGGTTTTCGCCGCTTATTCTTATCTCCCCGGCCAGGAAATCAGGACCAGCCTCCCTGTTCCATCGTCCGGGGCTTAGGATTTCAACGCTTTTCCCTGAGAGTGTCAGGAGAGCGTCTTTTTTCAGGTGCCCCTCCATCCAGATGGACTGGAGGAGGCGTTCGGACACGGGCGGCTTTTTCAAAAGACCGGGCGCGGTTCTTTCCCCGGTGCCGGAGCCGGAGATAATCCCGGCAAGAGCCTCGCAATAGTCTTCATACGTTCTCAGATTTTCATATATCTGTTCCATTATAACAATTACCCCTGTTTATCTTCTTTTAAAACAAAAGGGTTTATTAATGAATTCCAATTGCGCCTGTCAAGAACATATCGCATTTTATCAATGATCGGGTGCATGTCCTGATTCTATTATATTGATCGGAGGACAAGCTATAATTATCAACCGCCAAGGACGCAAAGATAAACAAAAATGAGCATCCTCCAGGCTGCGGAAAAGGCACTTTATATCAGGGGTTTATCATACAATGAAAAAAACAGAGATATCTCAAACAATAAATACAGTTTATCTGAAAATTAGAAAGATTTTGGAAACCTCCCGTTCTCAAGCATACAGGGCGGTAAATGTCGCCATGGTTCAGGCATATTGGAATATCGGAAGAATAATTGTTGAAGAGGAACAGAAGGGAAAGATTCGGGCTGACTATGGCGAGGCTGTTTTAGAAGATTTATCAAAACGCCTGTCAGATGATTTTGGAAAGGGGTTTTCTGTTCAATCCCTGTGGAATATGCGTCAATTTTATCTGGTCTTTAAAAATCTCTCCGCACCGCAGAGAGAATCTTTGCCAATGAAGATGGAAAAAGGAAAAATGCAAAAACTCTCCGCACTGCGGAGAGAATTGACCTGGACCCATTATAAAATTCTTATGCGTGTGGAAAATGAGCAAGCCCGGGAATGGTATATGATTGAAGCGGCTGAGCAAAACTGGTCAACCAGGCAGATGGAGCGTCAGATTTCTGCATTCTATTATGAAAGATTATCAGCAAGCAGGAATAAAGCAATCGTCAAAAAAGAAGCGAAAGAAAATTTATCAAAACTTGAATCTGAAAATTTTATCCATGATCCTT
>Ga0315287_10007330_pt1 | contig 11056 bp, 10 predicted proteins | sample YL17G11_0_MG_FD_205037 | JGI IMG/M metagenome (GOLD analysis project Ga0315287, IMG submission 205037) | Sediment microbial communities from Yellowstone Lake, YNP, Wyoming, USA - YL17G11_0 | ecosystem: Environmental > Aquatic > Freshwater > Lake > Sediment | place: USA: Wyoming | collected...
AGAGGTAAATTTGATCGCTCCGCCTGTCCCACCAGCAGTTGCTATTCCGGTCAGATTAAAAGAAGTGTCGAGTGACCCATTTTGATTATACCGCCAGATCGTCATGATCCCTCTGCTTTCACCGGAGATAGAACTTATCCCAACCACTAATATCTTGCCGATTAAGTCAAGAGTGAGCGCATTTCCCGCTTCATAACCATTACCGAGGCCACTATAAATAACCAGACCGGTGCTATTAAAAGATGTGTCTAAAGATCCAGCCGGATCGTAGCGCCATAAAGCCATGTCGGCATTTACACCATTAGAAGCCATTCCGGTTACTAGGATCTTATTATTACTGTCGATCATTATGGCGCTACCCCGATCAGCGTTATTGGCTGTTCCATTAAAGGTAACAATTCCGGTGCCATTTAAAGAAGGATCTAATATTCCCTGGAGATTAGATACAATAGTAGTAGTAGTAACGAGATTGGTGGTGGTTGTAGTTGGATTGTTGATAGAAGTGGAGGATGCTGCCGATTGGCTGGTAGTGGTTACAATGGATAAAGAAGTTGTGGTCAGTTCTTCTGTGTTTACCGTGCTGGTGCAGCCCCCGATCCAGAAACTTAACCCCCAGATCCAAAGCAGGATCAAAAAGCCGATGAGTAAAAATAGAAAGATGGTTTTTTTCATGTTTAACTCCTTTTTAAGGGATAATTCATTATAGGATAAGACTTCATCTTTAGCAAATAATCTGTTATAATATAAACCCGTAATGATGTTATTCCTGCTGACTTTTTTAATTGCGGTGTTTTTGACCATTCTGTTCACTCCAATGGTGCGTAGTATTGCCTCCTCGATCGGCGCAGTCGACAAACCTTCCGAGCGAAAAATCCACAATAAGGTTACACCCCGATTAGGCGGGATAGCGGTGTATGGCGGATTTTTTGCGGCAGTGGCTTTCGCCTTTTTCTACTCCGGGTGGTTTGGCCCGGTGGTCCAATCCCGCCCGCTGATCGGTATCCTTTTGGGTGGTTCGGTCATGGTTATAATTGGCATACTGGATGATATTCGAGGCCTGAGCCCCTGGACCAAACTTTTGTGGCAGACAGCAGGAGCGGGAATTGCGATTTACTTTGGGGTGGAAATATCTTTTGTGACCAATCCCTTTAACGGGCTGCTTCCCTTGGGTTTAGTGGCGGTTCCTTTAACCCTGATCTGGCTGGTCGGCATGACCAATGCTATTAATTTGATCGATGGCCTGGATGGCCTGGCGGCAGGGGTTACCGCTATCTCGGCTGCCACTCTGTTCTTCGTGGCCCTGCGCACCCACCAGATCGGTGCGGCAATAATTATACTGGCGCTTTCGGGCTCAGCCCTCGGTTTTTTACGCTACAATTTTTATCCGGCTTCGATATTTCTGGGAGATGCGGGGAGTTATTTCCTGGGTTTTGTGCTGGCGGCGGCTTCGATCATCGGCGTTTTTAAAACTACCCTGGTAGTAGCCTTGATCATTCCGCTGCTTATCCTGGGGGTTCCGATCTTTGATACGATATTCGCGATTGTTAGAAGGTTGAATGAGCGGAAAAACGTTTTTTCCGCCGATAACCGTCATTTGCATCATTTGTTGCTGAGGGCTGGTTTAACTCAGAGGGAAGCGGTAATGGCAATTTATATTGCCTGCTTTCTGCTGAGCGCTTCCGCTTTGATTATGGCTTTGCAGAAGTGAAGAAATGGTGGATAGGTAGTTAGGTGGATAGGTGGTTAGAAAAAAATACTAACAACCTATCAACCGATCAACCCAACAACCTAATAATATGATCAACCGTAAAAGAATAATGTTCGTGTTCGGGACCAGGCCAGAGGCGATTAAAATGGCCCCGGTCATAAACGAGGTCGAAAAGTATCCGGATATCCTGGAGCCGGTGATCGTAGTTACCGGACAGCACCGGCAGATGCTTGACCAGGTGCTGCGGATATTTGATCTTGATCCCGATTATGATCTCGGGATCATGGAAGAGAATCAGACCATCGTCAGCATCGTGACCAAATCGCTGCAGGGATTGGAAGAGATCATTCTACGCGAAAAACCCGATATGCTGCTGGTGCAGGGAGACACTTCCACCGCTTTTGCGGCGGGGCTATCCGCTTTTTACTATCGGATCCCGCTCGGCCACATCGAAGCGGGATTGCGAACTTATGACAAGTGGCGTCCCTATCCGGAAGAGATGAATCGCAAGCTGATCTCGGATCTGGCGGATCTGCACTTTGCCCCAACCGGCAATTCGGTTAAGAATCTGCTGGAAGAAAAGATCCAGCGTGAGCGGGTATATCTGACCGGCAATACGGTGATCGATGCTCTGCTCAATGTGTCCTCCAGGCCTTTTGATCTTGAAAAAGCGGGGATAAAACTGAGAAAAGATCGGAAACTGATTTTGATTACCACTCATCGTCGGGAAAATCTGGGAGCCCCCCTGCGGAATATCTGCTCCGCCATAAAGAAGTTGTCCGATAAATTCCGGCGCGAAGTTGATTTTATCCTACCGGTACACAAAAATCCCCTGGTAAGGAACGTGGTTAAAGAAATTTTGGAAGAGGTTGATAATGTCGAATTGGTTGAACCGCTGGATTATGAACCTTTTGTCCATTTGATGAAAGCTTGCTATCTGATTTTGACCGATTCCGGCGGGGTGCAGGAAGAAGCTCCCTCGCTTGGTAAACCAGTGCTGGTGCTGCGGGAAAAAACCGAACGACCCGAGGCGGTGGAAGCGGGGACAGTAAAATTGGTCGGGATGGATGAGGATTTGATCTTTAAAGAAACCAGCCGGCTCATTACCGATAAGGCGGCGTATAACCAAATGTCTCAGTCCGTAAACCCGTACGGAGACGGGCACGCCAGCGAGCGGATCGTCGGCGCTCTGCTGCATTATTTTGGCGCGTCCGACCGAAAACCGGAGGAATTTAGTGTTAAAACTGTTAGTTAAAGGAAGAACTCCTCTGCACGGGGAAATAGCCGTATCAGGATCAAAGAATGCCGCGCTCCCGATCTTGGCGGCGACGATCTTGCTGCCCGGAAAATCAACCATTAAGAATATCCCCAACCTTTTAGACGTTACCACCATCATCCGGGTGCTGAGAGCTTTGGGAATGCGGGCCGAGTATTCACAGGAGCGCCGCAGCACGGTTGATATCTGGAATTATCAGGTTAAGCATGTCGCTCCCTATGAACTGGTGACTAAAATGCGGGCCTCGTTTTTTGTGATCGGTCCGATCCTGGCAGTCAATGGCTTGGCTAAGGTACCGTTGCCAGGCGGCTGTGCCATCGGGTCCCGTCCGGTCAATCTGCATATCAAGGGGATGGAGGCGCTGGGGGCAGAGGTTGAATTGGAACACGGTTTTGTTATTGTAAAAGCGAAGAAATTGATCGGCGGGAATATTTATCTGGATTTCCCTTCGGTCGGTGCGACCGAATCGGTCATGATGGCGGCGTCCTTGGCGCAAGGCGATAGCGTGATCCAGAACGCCGCCCAGGAGCCTGAGATTATCGATCTGGCCAATTTTCTGATCCGAGCGGGGGCTAAGATTGAAGGAGCAGGGACGGAAGAAATTCGTATTCAGGGAGTGAATTCTCTCTCCGCGGTTGACTATTCAATTATTCCCGATCGGATCGAAGCCGGGACGCTGATAACGGCTGCCGCCATTACCCGGGGCAGCTTGAACATCAAAGGGATTATTCCCGACCATATAGAAGCCATGGTTATCAAGCTGAAAGAGAGCGGGGTTAAAATCAATCTGGGGAGTGATTCGGTCAATGTGGAAGCGGAGAACGGTTTTACCGCGGTGGATATTAAGACCCTGCCTTATCCTGGTTTTCCAACCGATATGCAGCCACAGCTGACCTCTTTTCTGACGCTAGCTCAAGGGACCTCGGTTGTAACCGAGACGGTGTTTGAAAACCGCTTTATGCATGTGCACGAATTGAGAAGGATGGGGGCGGATATAAAATTGGAAGGGCAGAGCGCCATTATCCGTGGAGTCGACGGCCTTTCGGGTGCGCCGGTCAAGGTGTCTGACCTGCGCGCGGGAGCGGCGCTGCTGCTGGCGGCCATGGCGGCGCAGGGTGAGACCCTGATCGAAGATCGGGACCGCCATATCCAGCGCGGCTACGAGATGATCGTGGAAAAATTTAGTTCGATCGGGGCGGATATCAAGCTTGTATAAGGCGCTGGTTAACAAAATAATAGAACGGGAAAAAGCGGAAGGTAAAATAGATATCAGCCTGGTTGATGACCGGACAATTAGAAGGCTGAACCGGGAATTTAGAAAAAAGGATAAAGCGACGGATGTGCTGGCGTTCCCTTACGGAAGAAGCGTTGACCCGGAGGGGATTATTGGTGACGTGATAATAGCGCGCGACACCACCCGCAAGAACGCGAAACGATACGGGACGAGTTTAAAAAACGAAATGAAGCGCTTGGTAATCCATGGGGTGCTGCATGTACTGGGTTATGATCATGGGAGGAGAATGAGCCGTGCCGAGAAAATTTATTCGCAGTTTTAGCTACGCCCGGGCCGGAGCCGAACACGCGCTCCGTACCCAGCGCAATATCTGGATCCACATCGGAGCCGGCCTGCTGGTGATCGGCTTAGCTTTGTGGCTAAAGGTCAGCCGGGTAGAGATGGCGATCCTGATTTTAACCATTTCATTTGTGATGACGGCCGAAATGCTGAATACCGCGATCGAAGAAGCAGTGAATCTGGCGAAGCCCGAACATCATCCGCTGGCCGGATTGGCCAAGAATATAGCGGCTGGAGCGGTCTTGCTGGCAGCGATCGGATCGGTGGCGGTCGGCTTGATCATTTTTCTTCCCAGATTGGTGATTTAAAATGATGAATTTGATTATCCTTGTTGTTCTAATATTGATTTCTGCTTTTTTTGCGGCAGCGGAAACCGCGCTGACCACCGTCAGCCGGCCGCGCATCGCCCATCTGGTGGAATTGAAAAGAGGCGGCGCCCGCACGCTGCGCAAGCTGCGTGAAAATCCAGCCAGGCTGCTTTCCACCATTTTGGTGGGAAATAATCTGGTGAATATCAGCGCCTCAGTTTTTGCAACCACGCTGGTCTCCGATTATTTTGAAAGGATTGGAAGAAGGGAAGAAGGAATAATTATCGGAGTTGTGATCGGGACCATGACCCTATTTATTCTGGTTTTCGGAGAGATCACACCTAAGACAATTGCTATCCGCGATGCCGAGAAAATGGCGCTGCGCATAGCACCCCTGATGGCTTTGGTGGAGTGGATCCTTACTCCCTTGGTGTGGGCGATCACCCGGATCAGCCGCCCGTTTGTTTTTATCTTTGGCGCCACCATTCCGGAGCAGGGGCCTTTTATCACCCAGGAAGAGATTAATACCTTGCTGTTTGTGGGGGAAAAGGAGGGGCTGATCGAGCGGGAGGAGAGGGAGATCATCAGTTCGGTATTTAAATTTGGGGACCTGACGGTAAAAGAAGTAATGACCCCGGTTGAAAAAATTATCTGTCTGGAAACGGAAGAGACGGTAGCGCAGGCGATCCAAAAAATTAAGCAGTCCGGGCATTCCCGCCTGCCGGTTATTGATCAAAACATCAATAACATTCTGGGGGTGGTTTTTGCAAAAGACCTGCTGAATGCGATAAAATCAGATAAGGTCAGCGACTTTATGCGGCCGGTCCTTTTTATCCCGGGGATCAAAAAAGTGAATGAGCTGATGGAGCAGATGCAGGCCGAATATAAGCATCTGGCGATCGTGATCGATGAGTTTGGCCACACCCTGGGGCTGGTTTCGCTGGAAGATCTGCTGGAAGAGATCGTGGGCGAGATCCACGACGAATATGAGAGGAGAAAATGACGGAAACTAAATATATTTTTGTGACCGGAGGAGTGGTCAGTTCGCTGGGGAAGGGAATTACGGCTGCTTCGCTGGGAAGATTGCTTAAGTCGCGGGGGATCACGGTATCGATCCAGAAGCTTGATCCTTATATCAATGTTGATCCCGGGACCATGAACCCTTACCAGCACGGCGAAGTGTATGTGACCGAAGACGGGGCGGAGACCGATCTTGATCTGGGGCACTATGAGCGATTTATCGACGTCAACCTGGGGAAAGCCAACAATGTCACGACCGGGATGGTGTACTGGAACGTGATCACCCGGGAGCGGCGCGGCGATTATCTGGGCGGGACGGTCCAGGTCATTCCGCACATTACCAACGAGATAAAGAGCCGGATGCGGCAGGTAACCCGCGATGAAAAATTTGATGTTGTGATCTGTGAGATCGGCGGAACGGTCGGCGATATCGAGAGCCTGCCTTTTCTGGAAGCCATCCGCCAATTCCGCAACGAAGTGGGGCGCGACAACTGCATTAACATCCATGTTACCCTGATCCCTTTTCTCGAAACCACCCGCGAATTCAAGACCAAGCCGACCCAGCACAGCGTAAATAAGTTGAGAGAGATTGGTATTCAGCCGGATATCATTATCTGCCAATCGCGCGAGCCGGTCAGCCTGGAATTAAAGGAGAAGATTTCGCTCTTTTGCGATGTGGCCAAAGAAGCGGTGATCGGATTAGCCGATGTTCCCCTGCTATACGAAGTGCCGCTAACGCTGGAGCGCGAAGGGCTGGATGATATCGTTCTCAAATATCTTAAGCTGCCGACCCGCAAAGGGGACCTGACCGAATGGGCAAAAATCGTTGAAGAGATGAAGAATCCAGAAAAACAGATTCAGATTGCCATTGTCGGAAAATATACAGAGCTGGGGGATTCATATATCAGCATTGTAGAATCGCTCAAGCACGGCGGGATTGCCAGCCGGGCGGCGCTTGAGATCAAATGGGTGAATGCCGAAAAACTGGAAGAAGAAGAAAATATTGAGCCGATCTTCCGGGAAGTACAGGGAATACTGGTGCCCGGTGGATTCGGCAGCCGCGGGATTGAAGGCAAGATACGGGCGATCCGTTTCGCGCGCGAGAACCGCATACCGTTTTTGGGGCTGTGTCTCGGCATGCAAACCGCGGTGATCGAGTTTGCCCGCAATGTTTGCGGCATGAAAGGCGCCAATTCGTCCGAGTTTGACCCGGAAACCAAATTCCCGGTGATTGATCTTTTGCCCGAGCAGAAAGGGGTTACCGATAAAGGCGGAACAATGCGGTTGGGCGCATATCCCTGCAAAATAAAGAAAGGGACGCTGCTCTACCAGGCTTATCAGCAGGAAGAGGTGAACGAGCGCCATCGCCATCGCTATGAGTTGAACAATGATTTTAGAAAAGAACTGGGAGAGGCCGGCATGGTTTTTTCCGGAATTTATCAGCAAGCGGATCTGGTCGAAGTGGTTGAGATAACGGAACATCCCTGGTTTTTGGCGACCCAGTACCATCCGGAGTTTAAATCACGTCCCACCCGTCCGCATCCGCTCTTCCGGGATTTTGTCAAAGCCGCGGTCAGCCGGCTGGAAGAACAAGTAGCTTTATTTAAAAATAAGTCTTAATTTCCCGATAAACTGTTTGGATCGGGATGCGGTGTTTGGCGGCGAGCCTTTTATAATCTTCAAATTCAGGCGCGATAGTTTTTATCTTGTTGCCCAGTATTCCCAGCTTAACTTTAGCCCGCCCGTATTTGGTCTTGATGTTAATGATCTTGCGCGCCAGTTTTTCCCGGGGGACCAGAAAAATCCTTGCTCCCAGGCTGGTGGTCTGTTCAAAAAGTTCTTCCAGGACCCGATCTCTTTTTTCTGGTGTGGTTAAGACGATCAATTGGACCGCTTTTCTTTTTTTCTTCATTAAGATGGGGATAGGATAGGCGTCCAGTGCCCCGGCTTTCATTATTTTGTCGATGGCCTTCTGGTAAAGATTGGGATTCATATCGTCAATATTAGTTTCGATCTGCAATATCGCGTCCCGTTCGGTCTGGATTTCCGCTTCGCCGATGAAAACTCTTAATAAATTGGGTTGAGGAAGATCAAATAAACCTGCTCCATAACCAATGCTTGAAATTTTCATTCTGGGGATATCCCCAAAACTTTCGGCCAGAGCGGAGATGATAGCCGCGCCGGTGGGTGTGACCAGTTCGGCTTTCATTTTTGTCCCGTAGGTCGGGATTCCCTTAAGCAGTTCAACCGTTGCGGGCGCCGGATTGGGGAGGCTCCCATGAGCGTGTTTGATCGAACCCTGGCCGTGGGGGAGGGGAGAACAAAAAATCCTTTCGATTTCCAGCTTTTCGAGGCCGATACAGGCTCCGACAATATCAATGATGGCATCGACTGCGCCAACCTCATGAAAGTGGATCCGGTTGATTGAAACGCCGTGGACTTTGGCTTCGGCCGCGGCCAGACGGATAAATATCCTAGAGCTCAAGCCTTTAACCGTTTTACTTAATTTAGCTTTTTTGATGATGCGGAGGATGTCGTTGAGCCCCCGGTGGCGATCCCTCTTTCCAGTCGCGACATTAAAGTAAGTGGCAAATATTCCACTTTTTCTTTTCTTGGATAGGAGTAAGGTGTAAGGAGTAAGGCGTAAGTGTTTCAGTTCTTCTTTAAGATAATTGAGATCGAGCCCAGCGTCAAGCAGCGCACCCAATATCATATTGCCGGCGATACCGGTCGGGCAGTCGAAGTAAGCTACGCGCATCGCAGGATATAGTGCGCTACCACTGCCGCTCCGAATCCGTTATCGATATTAACCACCGAAATCCCTGGCGCGCAGGAGTTCATCATGGTGAGCAGGGCGGAGAGACCTTTAAAGCTGGAGCCATAGCCGACAGAGGTGGGGACCGCGATCACCGGTTTATCAACCAAGCCGGCAATTACCGATGGGAGGGCTCCTTCCATGCCGGCGGCAACAATAATCACTTTAGCGCGGTCCAATTTTGGCATATTTTTAAGCAGTCGGTGAATTCCAGCAACTCCTACATCGTAGAGTCGATCTACTTTGTTCCCGAGAAACTCGCTGGTAACCGCGGCTTCTTCGGCTACCGGCAGATCGGCGGTGCCGGCAGTGATGATGGCGATGTTCGATGTTCTAGGTTCCATGTTCCTTGTTTTATTTACGGTAATGATCCTTGCCGCTTGATGGTATTCAGCTTTCTTCAGGACTTTCTTCACCGCAATGAATGCTTTCCGATCGGCCCGGGTGGCCAAAACGTCGTGACCCTGCTTGGCGATACTGGAAGCGATCTTGGCGATCTGCTGCGGAGTTTTACCTTCACAATAAATAACTTCTGGAAAGCCCTTCCGCAGATGGCGGTGATGGTCGACTTTGGCGAAACCGAGATCCTCAAAAGATAAGTTTTTGAGTTGAGAATAAGCTTCCGCGATCGATATCGTTTTGTTTTTGATCTTAAGTAAGAGAAGCTTTAAATCCATAGATAATCAGAATTTCTTTCCGGTCAATTCGGCTGTGCTGACAAGGGAGCCGGTGAACTTTTCAGCCTTAACCATACCGACGTTTTGCGCTAGCCAAATATTGTAGGTTAGGTCCGCATCGGTATAGGTGAGCTTAAAACATTTGGTGAAAGTGCCGGCCGGAACGGTTACATCTTCCAGGGCAGTCACTGTGGATACTCCGCTGAATTTACCTACATAGAGCGGAAACCCGAACAGCGGGGCCAGGACGGTATTATTGGCGACGATTTGCGTCCGATAGACCGCGGTGTTATCGACCTTGAAGTAGCTTTCAGAAGTCGATATGTTCCCTTGAAACACGGTTTCCCTGATTGCGATTTGGGCTGTCATGAAGTTTATTTGGGTGGTGCCGCGATAGGTGATCTTTTCAATCTGGGTATCGCCCTTATCCGAGAAATGCCGCAGATAGGTCCAGCTGTAGCCGTCAGTATTAGGATAATAATCCTGGTAACCATAATAGGGTAAAGTGGTCGTCGCGCCATTGGTGGTTGGGATAGAGACAGCGGTAGTAGAAGTCGTTTCCGTTGTTTCACTGCTTTGCTGCACGGTTGCGCAGCCGATGATCCTAATAATCAATAGGATAATAAGAAAAAATATCAATAATCCAAGCGATTGCAATTGCCTGGCTGTCATAAGCCAATCTTACCATATTTATTGGTGAAATTTCGCAATAAAAATCGCAATAGATAAGAAGACTATGACTAATATAACAAGCAGAATAAAAGCGTGTCTGCCTGAACCTTTGAAGGGACGAGCGCAGCTGGTTGAATATATTGCAGCCAAGAAGTTGGATATTCCTCTTGAGCGTAAAGTTGTCCATATAGCGATGCGCGCGCTGATGGCGGCCATCACCATTGATGAAGGTGTACGGTCATTTAAACAAGTTATAGTAGATCCTGCCCGGCAATATGTCAGTGAACACTTGGAAAGTCGCCGGCAGGAGAAAGAATTATGTGCGCGAATGTGGAAATTAGCGGAACGGATCGAAGTCCAGCTGCTGCGAGGAAATAGCATAGCTGCGCTGCCGTTATTTTCTGAAGGACTGAAATTGTTCATTACTGCTTTAAGAAATACCGGCTGTGATCCGGAATTCGCAAAGAAAGTAGCGGATGCGGTCTTTAGTGTCAAGAAAGAGGATTGTTTTACCCTGGAAGAATATCAGGCTCGGGTCATTGAATCGATCAACCGGACCATTAAAGAACATTATTATAACCCGCTGCTAAAAAAATATTCCATGCCGAAGCTGCTTTGGCATTTCAAATATCTAACGCTCCTTTTTAAGCTTGGCTATGGATTGGGCAATGTGCAGCTCCGGTCGGAATATTTTAACTTTATCGATGAAGCGGCCAAAGATCCCGATTGTCTCCCATTTATCGATAAAGTAAGATGGGCCCGGTCGCTGGTTTTACCGAAAACGGTCCTTAAATCATTTGAAATATATAGAGATAACATGAGGCAGGAACTGCACCCTAACCCCCTCCTTTATTATCCGGCGGCGCTGCTTTCTTTCCCGATGGTTTGGTCCGTATCGGGGATCATGAATTTCAACCAGGTGAAGCTTAATAATCACGGCAGCGATATTTTTAATCGCTTGGTTTTCGAGCATTTTGACCGGATATTTAAAGGCACTTCTGTTGCCG
>Ga0315287_10007331_pt1 | contig 11055 bp, 14 predicted proteins | sample YL17G11_0_MG_FD_205037 | JGI IMG/M metagenome (GOLD analysis project Ga0315287, IMG submission 205037) | Sediment microbial communities from Yellowstone Lake, YNP, Wyoming, USA - YL17G11_0 | ecosystem: Environmental > Aquatic > Freshwater > Lake > Sediment | place: USA: Wyoming | collected...
CGGGGGTGCGAGAGCCGCTTCGGTACGACCACGATCATCAAGCTCGTAGACGCCTCTGGAAACGTCTACACGTGGTTCGCCTCCGGGGGTCGGGACGTGGCTCGCGGTGAGCGCTACGCGGTCACCGGCACGGTCAAGAAGCACGACGAATACAAGGGCGAGATGCAGACGGTGGTGACGCGCTGTAAGATCGTCGAAGCAGCTCAGGCGGTCGCCTGAAAGGGGTGCTGTGATGACTGACCAAAAAACTGCTCGCGACTTCTCGGGGCACGAGGCGTGGCCGGCGGCGGCGCGGTGGGTTGCGCTGGCGTGCCTATTCGCGGGGTGTGCGGCGCAACCGACGCAAGTGATCGTGACCCTCGACGCCGAGCCCGGTGTGGTCGCTGCGGGAGCGCGGTTGCGTCTCACTGTGCTCGGCGGCGTCGGGCGTACGGAGGCTCCGACGGCCTCGCGGTTCGAGCGTGTGCTTTCGCCTGGGGGTGGGGGTGTTGGGGGTGACCCTGCGTATCCGTTCGAGCTGGCTCTGGCTCCGCTTGATGGGGATGTGGGGCGGAGCTACAGCGTGACGGCCCGAGCTGAGACGGAGGTAGGTGCGTTCGTAGGGCAGGTGAGGGTGATCGGCGGCTACGTGGCCGGGGAGACGCTGTTCGTGGCGCTCACGCTGGAGGATGCGTGCCAGGGGGTGGTGTGCGGCGCTGAGGAGACCTGCAAGGCGGGTGCGTGCGTGGATGCGCGGAACGGGGCCGGACAAGGTGTGGGGGACGCTGGGGTGCCGGGGGAGGACGCGGGAGTGCGTGACGCTGGCGATGCTGGGATGCGTGATGCTGGGCCGGCGGATGGGGGGCCTGTGGACGGCGGTGAGGCGACCTGCCCTGCGTTCGTGCCGGGAACCTGGCGCCTGACCTATACCGAGGGGAGCGTCTATTCTGGGTGTACCCCGCGAGCCCCCTTCGAGAAGTCAGCCGCTTCCCTGCGAGATCTGCTACCGGCTTGCGGCACCGATGCTAGTTGCAGCATCAGTTACATCCCACCCTGTTCAGTAGAGCGAGACTGGCTCTCTCTGTCCGGCGCTAGTTGGCAACAGACGTTCACGCCCGTTACAGGTTCGCTGGCGACCGGAGTTCAAGGACCAACCTTCCCCGGCTGCTTCTTCAACGTGCGAGCGGAGAGAATCGGCCTCTGACTTAGCCGACGCGCTCTTGGATGATTGAGTGCGTCACGCCTGCACGGTAGCCAATACGGATTGAAGGGTGGACACCGCCGCCGGGACCGGGCGGGACAGGGATGCCGGTGTAGGGGACCGGCAAATCGGTCGCGAGGTACGCGAGCACTGGCTCGAAGCTGACTCCGAGACAGCGCCCGAAAACAGGGTACGTGAAGACCTTGTTCTGGCGGTAATTCGGAGGAACACCCGCGACTGGTGTTCCGAGATTCCACGGAGCGGCATTCCACGGAGCGACGCTTGGGTTTGGAAGCGGGATGTACCACACGTCGTCAAAAAGCACCGAATCTGACGTGGGCGGGACCGCGATGTTCAGCGGTGCTGAGCCCCAGGCAGCAGGAACCGTGTCGAGCCGCTTCGGCGAGGGCATCCAGACATTTCTGTTACCGATGGAATTGACATTTACGGCGGCGAACTGCCCTGCGGCGGTGTCGAAAGGTTGTGCCGAGATGTCCCAACCTCCGGTCCCGTTGCCGTTCCCGAAAACGTCTTTGTCGATCTGTGATGCACACGGAGCACCACCGGGCGACTTGAGTCCGCCCATGCGCCCGATGGGATTCCCTGCCGATTGAGCCGGATCACCCGGCGTGCGAAATTCCACGTTTGAACGCAAAAAATGGGGTTTTATGCGCAAACCCGAGACGTAGGTGCTGTCGGGGTTGTCCACGAGTTGTGTCGAAGGGAAGCCGACCTCCAGATAGACGAGCAACGTCTCGCCCTCGCGAAAGCAGTCGAGACTCGTCGCAGATGTCGGTAGAACAGCGTGAATCTGACCTTGGTTCAGGCCGCCGGGGGAATACGCCTGCGCCATGGAGAATGGCGAGAAAAAACCACCGGGGGATAGTGGCTTCAGGTCTTGAAATTCGGGTCCACTCATGGTGCCTGGGAGGGTAGCAGCTTCACACCACCTTCGCAACGGTGCTTAGCGTTGGCGAAAAACAAACGAGCGGGAGCGCCCGGATTTCGGTTTCGGTTTCGGCTCCGGCTCTGGTTGGTTCCACTCGGTAGGATCGAGGAGCTGCCCTGCCACGGTCCAGAGTGCGAAGAAGTCGACATCGAGAAGCACGGGGAAGCTGGGATCGAGTTCGCGAGCTTCCTCGATTGCGTCGATCGCTCGGATGAGCTGCGCCTCGGTCTCAAAGTCACAGTACGTGAGACCGAGCGCATGGTCTGTGATCATTGCCGGGTCATCGGTGCCGGGTGACGGCAGCTCGATCGTGAAGCGTGTTTTTGCCATCGGACTCCCTGGGTGCGACGTTCACGCTCCGCGCTTATTCAAGTCGCCCTCGCCACCACCTTGTTCACCGGGACCGGACGAATGCCAGGGATGTTCAGCATCGCCTTGCTCTCCTTGGCCATCGCTTGCAGAAGAGCGTGGTTGATCACCTTGAATTTGTCGGGCACCAGCCCGAAGGAGGTGACCTCGTAGGTCCACTCTTCGCGCACGCTCACGCCATCGAGCTTTGGAGGCGCGGGAGGCACGGCGGCGACCGCGAGCTGCGTGGCGGCGCTGTCGCCGGTCTGGTGGGCGGCTGCGGCGGCGTCGAGGGCTGCCTGGCGCTCAGCGGCACGCATCGTGTGGTAGGCGGCGATCTTCGCCTTCAGTGACTTCTCCGACGACAGGTAGTAGTCCTGCGCGGGTTGGAACCACGAGCGGATGGTCTTGAGCGCGGCGTTGAGCGGGCCGGTCGCCTGCTTCTTTCGTTCTTCGAGGCGGTTGTAGTGGCCCTTGATCTCCCCGAGCACCTCGCCCGCGAACGTGAGGTCTTCGTCGGTTGCGATCTGAAAGCCCTCGATCTCCGTCAGCGCCTCCTTCGCCACACCGACCTCGTCCTCTGCCTCCGCCTGCATCGCGGGGGATGCGAGTTCCGCACCCACGGTCTCGCCGACTGCGTCGATGACGGCCGTGGACGACGGCAGCGGCACCGCAGGCGTCGTCTGCGCCGTGTCCCCCTTCGCGTGCCTCTCGCAGAGCGGCACCTGCACGCCCTCCCGACCGAAGGGCGTGCCTTCGACGAACACTACCAGCGGTGACTGGCACCGCATCACCCCGCACGCCCCGGACTTGAAAGACTTGACGATATTCATGGAAAAACCCCTGTTGATGTGATGTGAGACTACCGGAGGAGATCGCAGAGCACGCCGTAGAACGTCTCCTGCGTGAGAGAAATCGGAGCCCAGAGATGGCGCTTGTATCCGTACGACGGTGGCTCCACCTCCCACGACCCGTCGGCATGTAACACGAACCGTCGCGTCTCTGAAGTTCGCGACAAGGCGACTGCGCCGCGACACCCCGGTGACGTCCGCGCAAGAGGTTCCACGCAAACCAGCGCGCCGCAAAGATCAATGTCTAGCATCGGTGCGCTCGTGTACGTCCCAAGGTCGTCGTGGAGCAACTGACGTGTCTCCCGGTACGACACGCGCACCAAGTCAGGCGGAAGCTCGCGCAACCACCCCGCGAAGGAATCGAGTAGCGCGAGATACGCTGCCTGCCACTCCAACCTGTATGACGCGCGATCAATCGGGCGCGGGCGTGCTCGCAACTTCTTTTCTAGGTCCTCTTTCGCCGTCATAGCGCTCCCTCAATGCCCTTCAGATGCAGGTAGTATTTCGCTTGGCCTTCGGAGATCGCTCCATCTGCCATGAGGAAGACGACGATGAAAATGATCGTGTGCCGCTCGACACTTCTCGGGGCGAAAAATCGCAGCACTCCGGGTACGAGGGCGAGCAGCAAGAGCCCCGGCACATCGATCCATCCCCACCTCACCCCACGCGGATTGTTCAGCTCCCGCAGCACGCATCGGTACACAGAGATGGTGTGCAACGCGCCTACGACGGCGAAAAAGACGCCGAGCGAGAGAAGGCTGATCCAGAAAGCACTCACGCAGCCACCGCCTCTTCCTTCGGTGACCATGGCAGAAGGCGCCCGTTCGCGTCGTAGAGCGCGACGGCGTCCTTCGAGAAACACGTCGAGAGACACGGCGTCGTCGTCAGCGGTACGTCGGGCATGAACTTGCTCCCGTGGAGGCACATGAGCCGACCCAGTTCGGTCGCGGCCTCGTGCGCGACGGGGGTGGGCACCTCGCAGATGATCTGATCGTGGATGAACATCACCGGCCGCGACCCGTAGAGCGGCGACTCCGTCTCGATGTAGCAAGCCTTCGCCACTGCGTAGAGCGCAGCCTTCGCCGCATCCGCCGCGAGCGCTTGGAAGTTCCCGTTGGCGGCCTCGGTGAACGTGACCTCGCCACGGTGTCGACCACTGTAGAACTGGACGAGGTGCGCCTTGTTGGACATCGGATCAAGCTGGTTGCGCACCCATCGGAAATACTCCGACGCCTCCGGCCACGTCGCGAACCACTGGTCCTTCAGCTCGACGCAGCGTTCCTGCGTGAGGTTCAGTCCGAAAGAAGCTCGCGCGTACTCACGGAAGCCCCCGTGTCCATCACGACCTGCCGCCGAAAGACCACCAGGGAGCCCGAAGTTCAACGCCTTGGCGAGCTGGCGGGCGTCCTTGATCTTCTTCTGCCATTCGAGCCCGTGGTCCCCTTTCAGTGCTTCCTTCGCGTACTCGTACGTGATGCTGAGAAGCTGCGCCGCGACGTCGAGATGTACGTCCATTCCGGCATTCAGGCGCTCGCCCATGCGCGAGAAGCCGACCGTGTTGATGCAGACCTGAGAGAAGCCCTTCAGCTCGACACCGTCGTAGTCGGCGTCCGCATAGAGCCAGCCGTAGCGGGGGGCGAAGCACTCGCGGATGCCCGTGACGGGGACCATCGGCGTGTCGCATTTCTTGCACTTCGTCGCGCTCGCGCCGTTCTTGAATTCGCAGAGCGGGCAGCGCGGTTCCATGGCACGGCGGATGACTTGGATGGGGTAGCCGACCGTGCCATCGCCCTTCGCGTCGCCGCTCGCGGAGGTGCGACCCGTTTCGAGGAGAACCTCGTAGCTCGGTTGGATGGGGACGCGTGTGCCTGCCATGAGCACGGGGACGTCTTTGGTGAGGATCGTACTGAGCGAGGTGTACTGCGCGTAGTAGGACAGGAGCTTGTCGCCCGACTGATCGCAGGCATCTTCATCGAGCGACGTCTGTCTTTTGGCCGTGAGCTTCAAGGGTCGACCCTGTGCCGACATCACCGCCTCGATGCGGGCCTTGGCGGCTTTCGTGTCGCGGGTGATCTTGACCTTCTTCGAGCGCACACCGATCTGAACGCGGACGAGCCCACCCTCCACGAGCGCGGCGCGTAGGCGGTCGAGCGTAGCGGTTGTTTGCGCCACGAGCCGCTCGACGCGTGTACGGTTCGTGCGGACGCCATAAACGCTCTGGAGGTGCAGCGACCACGCGGCGGCGCACTGGCGTTCCTGGTCCACGAGCCAGCCGCGTTCAAGGCACGTCTGAGGGTCATCTGGAGCGAAGCGGCACGTCTCCTGCTCGGCGTGGACGAGGAGCGGCGTCACCGTGTCGTCGCAGGGGTACGTCAGGGCGCGCTCGGGCCAGTTCGCGAGCGGGACATTCTCCAGCTCGGCGTAACGCAGACGCCAGCTGTCCTCTCCCTTGTCGAGAGCGGTGTCGAAGAAGCGTCGAGAAAGATCGTCGAGGCTGTAGTTGAACTGGGTCCACTGGCCGCGCTCGTCGAAGTAGCCGCGATAGCAACCGGCGGCGATGTCGAGGAGCTTCTGGCGGATCAAGACGTCACGGATGCGTCCGGCGTCATAAGCGTCGAAGATTTTTCGCAGGAGGTGTGGCCACTTCGCTGCGACAACACCCATGTCGTAGGCGATGTGTGCGCCGACGAGGATGACGTCTTCGGTGTCGAGCAGTTCTTCGACGAGTGAGAGCGATTGGTCGTGGCGGAGGAGGCCCGACCACATGGTGAGGGCACCGTCGCCGCGAGCGGTTTTGCGGAGGAAGCCTTCGCGGGTGATTGGTTCGTCGCCGAGATCTTTTGCGTCATGTGCCCACGAGACGCAGACGATCGGCGGGGTCAGAAGACCCGGACGGATGAGGTGCGTTTCGGTGTCGAAGCCGATGAGCATGCGAGAGATCTCCCCGAGAGACGATGAAAAACAGACGGAGGCGACCGAGCGGCCCGAACGGTCGCCTCCGTAGTGCGAGCTACCTACTCAGGGCTGGCGAACGTCGTTCGTCTGGGGGTTCCAGAGCCAGCCGGGGGCGGTCGGGTGTGGCTGGTAGCCGGGGGGCATGGCCTTGGCTGCCGGAGGGGCAGGGACGGCCGGGGCGGGCGGTGGCGGGGCTGCGGCGGCGCGGGGCGCGGGGGCTGCGGCTGCCTTGGGGGCCTTGATCGCACCATCGGGCTCGCTGATGAAGGCCCACTGGTGGATCGTGAAGTCCGTGTTGCGGCGCGTCTTGGTCATCGTGCAGGCGAGCCGCATGATGGTCCCGGCGAGGGGGTTTTCCTCGGTGCAGGCCAGATCGCACTCGGCCTCGGTGATCTCATCCGCCGGCACATCGAGCGCCGCCGCCATGAAACCCTTGATGTTGCCCGGCGCGGACTCGTGCTTGCTGAGGTTGATGACCTGCGAGCACTTCGTGCCAGGACGCCGCTCGGCGTTGTCGGATTCCAAGATTTCCGTTTCGATCACGAACATGTTCTCGCCCATCCGGGAGAGGATCATCTTCACGGCCACGATCTTGACCTTGTACGTCCCCGCGAGGAAGTACACGCCGCCGCCGTTGACCGAAGCACCTGTGACTGCACTGAAAACGCCCATGTGAACCTGCCTTCGATGTGATGTTGCCGTTGACGAAACACCCGCGCCGGATTGACGCGGAGAGACTACTGGTTGAGGATACCGAGCACGTCGGCTTCGCAGAGCAGCGTGTACTGCTCGCCTGCGACCGTGACGACCTGGCCTACGCGGTGGTGGAAGAGGATGGTGTCGCCCACGCTGACGGCCATCGGGATGATCTGACCCGTCAAGGCGCGGCGTCCTTCACCGACCGACAGGACTTCGCCTCGGAGGGGCTCGACGCTCGATGCGGTCGCGGGGATGAAGATCCCCGACTCTGTTTTCTCTACCACGGCCGCTTGCTTGACGACCATGCGGTCGCCGATGGGACGGATCTTGACGTTCGACATTTTTTTTTCTCCCTTGTTGGTTCAACCCCACCGAGGTCCGGTGGCGTTTGAAAGACTGAGTTCGAGGTCGGCGTACAAGAGCTTCTGCGGTGAACCGAGCGTGTCTTGCAGGTAACGCGCGTCTGCGAGCGCCTGATAGAAACCGTCCATCTGCTCCTTGCACGCGAACATGAACTCGTAGCTCACCTCGTCGGCCTCTTGGCCTTCTCTGTGCGTGCGACCGAGCATTTGCTCGATGCCCTTACCGCTCGGCTGACACGAGACGACGAGGCTCTTGTTCCATTGCTGGAGATTGCGTCCCTCGGAGTTCGCCATGACGGAAGCGATGCAAGGCCCCTTGCCGTCTTCGATCATGCGCTTGCCCTTGTCGAGCCCACCGCCGCCGTAGTAGGACAGGCCCGTCATCTCGGCAAGACGTTCGCCAAACGCGATGTGTTCGACCCAGCAGATTCCGTCGTTTTTCTTCAGCCAGTCTGCGGCGAACTGGAGAGTGCCATCGGAGACCCACACGGCCTCTTGATTCGGTACGAAGGTGTCGCGAATTTCGCGCCACGCGTTGTACTCCGTGTCAGGGAGTTCTTTTCGTGCACATGCCTTCGCAATCGGCATCTCGGAGTCGAGGCCAGGGGTGTGCATCGCCAAAATGTCTCGCGCGAAGCGTGCCCAGTTTCGGCGTGCGTTCAGCCACTCTTCCGGTGGTCGAGGGTTCCATCGGTAGTAGAAACCGCAGGCGAGTTCGCGAGCGTGCCGCCAGAGCTGGAAGCCGTCGATGATGGGATGATCATCGGGTGTGACCCAGTCGTTGCGGAGCTTGGTGAACGCGGCGTCGAGTTCGTCACCGAGACGGGGCTGGACGGCCGAGATCGACAGCGACGCGCCGAGGAGCGATTCGCTCGTGGCGACTACGCCTGGCGTCTCCGTGAGCCGGCGCTGGTATGCCTTGCGCGTGAGCGAGAGGGCGATGTGCTCGCCGATTGTGTGGATGCGTTCGCGGTCAGCGGGGTCACAGAGCTGCGACAGCGCACCCACGCCGAGACGCTGCATGTCGTCGATTTTTTCATCGATCGCTGCCGCCCATTCTTCGAGATCGTACTGCGTGTTCGGGAGCGGCGAGCTGTACGGCAGGCACCATCGGATGATGTGTGCGTAATCGCGGAGCGAACGCATGGTGATCGTTCCCGAGAGCGCAACGAAGCGCGTCTTTGGGTTTTCCTTCATCCAGTGCGTTATTTTTCGCGTGACGCTGGCCCGCGAGTTTTTGATCCTGTGCGTTTCGTCACAGATAATCAGGTCCGGCGCGACCTCGGCAAGTAGTTTTCCACCGTTCTCTCGGCTGAGTATTTCGTACGAGAGGATCGCAGGCGGTACGATCCTGAAATGCTTCTGGTAGCTACCGATCTCGCGAATCGTCTTGTCACGCAGCTTCGCCGGCAGAACCAGCAGGGGTCGCTTCGCTTCGAGGACGATAGGCGCCAGGAGCGACACAGCCGTCTTGCCCGAGCCGACTTGCATGGGGCCGAAGAGCCCGCCGTAGTCGTGCAGCTCCGCGAGCGCCTTCGCTTGCACCGGGCGCAGAACCATCGTGCCGCTGGGCATCCGGAGCCACTGCTGCATGTCCGCGAGCAGCTCGGGGAAGCCGGGTTCGTCCTTGCTCCACTCGCGGCGCGGGAGCGCGATGATGCGACGCAGCTCGGCAGAGTCCTTGACGCCCGAGCGACGGAAAATCTTCCCGACCTGGGAACTCTTCGTGAAGTCCTCGGGGTTCTTCCCGGCGTAGCCCATCAGCTTCGCGAGTGCGGAAGTCATCGTGCCCTCGCCTTTGCACGTAGCTCGGACCACGCGTTGAGGTTGACGGCCTGTGGTCCGAGGATTGCCTCGACGACCAGTAGACCTGCGTCGAGCGCGGCGCACTTCATGTCTGCGGAACCTCGGGAAGATCCGTCCCACACCAAGATGAGCGCGTCCGCGTTGGCGGCCATCTGGCGGTTGCGTATCGGCCCTGCTGCTTTGCCGTGGGTGTCCCAGTCAGCGGGAAACCGACGGATGTGGATGCCGTGGTCCACTGCCCACTCTTCGCCGATGGTGTCGACACCGGGCGCGCAACCGGAGATGACTTCGGTGATCCGCGCACTACCGAGCGAGTCGGCTGCATCGATCGCCGCCATCACGTCGGCACGGCGTGATCCGAACGTACGCGACCCTGCGATGATGACTCTCACTTCGTCACCTCGTGTGCCTTGCGATACTCGTCGTAGACACGCACCTCTCGGTTCGTTCGCATCAGCTCACGCTCGCGCCAGACCAGCGCGGCGAACACGACAACACCTGCCACAACGTCGAGGCCGACGAGCGCGATGATGATGGCGATGAGGGTGAGAGTGGTCATGCGTTTTTTCGCTTCGAGCTACATCCGAACGGGCGACCGACGATTGCTGACACGGCGGTGCACGTCTGGCACGGGCGCGTGCCGAACGAGTGGGGGTCGTCTTCGATAAGCCGCAACGCGGCGTCCACGAGACGACGGGTCGCGGCATCAAGCACTGCGTCGGCTTCCTCGCGGGTCACGACGGTAGGTCTCCGGGTGCGGTTTTGTGCATGGCACTGGCGTGGTGCCGTGCCTGGTGGTCTGCCCGATCTCGGTCGGAGATCTCCTGTCCTGGCGGGAGCATCATCACGAAATTTGAAGTCTCGTTGAGAAGTGCCAGAGTTTGCAGCTCACCATCGAACTCGACGACGCCCCACTCCTCGGTTTCCTCGGCCTCGATTTCCCAGTGGGTAGCGCTCGGAGACCCGATCGGTCGGCGGGATACCTTGGTGTGGATCACGGCCATGAAGTAGGTTCCACGATCCGTGTTCAGCTCGCCGTCATCGCAATAAACGGCACGCCAACCTTCTGGGAGTGCAACGACTGCGACTTTGGTGCTGATGGTGCAGGCGCAACTGTACTCGTGTTTTTCGTTCACGGCTCTCGCTCCATCACTTGAAAAATCACTTCAGCCCTGGGTGTCTCGCCGTCGTAGAATGTCTCGACGATGTTCCGCTTCGCTTGGGAATCGTCGTGGTAGACGACCTTGTTGCAGGCGTCGAGCACGGCCTTCTGGAGGTTCTCGCCGTCGCGTGTGCGGTGGTCCGGGTGGTAGAACTTGCAGTCGGACTGGTACACGCGATCGAGCGGCCACTCGACGCCCGCCTCCTTCAGAAGATTGATGGCGTGGACCGCCTCCCACTTGACCCATTTTTCCCACGTTCGCGTGTGTGGATCGGAGCGGAAGGTCATCTTCTTGGTCATCGGATTGTACGAACCCCTCGCGCGGCGCTTCGTCACGGGGACGCCGAGGATCGTGAAGCGCAGTGTGAGGGGTTCGGTCATTGGGTCAGAGCTTGCGGAGCGCGGTGGCGATCGTCTCCAGACCGGAAGCGATGTCCTGCCAGATCTGACGCTGCGCCGCTGGCACCTCCGCATGCGCAGAGAAGGGGTTGGCGGGCGGTCCGCCGACCCGCTCCAGGTGCGACGCGTCTGCCAGCGTCGCTGCGAAGGTTGCGGGCGGCGCGGGCGGCGCGGGCGGAGGCGGAGGCGGTAGGACACCGGCCGTTGTTGCGGTTGGCGCCGGAGGTGCTGGCCGGGGCGGAGGTGGCGGGGCAGCGCCGTAGGGCTCGGGAGGGAGGATGCCGTTCGAGGGAGGCGCTGGCGGCGGCGGGGGTGGGGCTGCGGCTGCCGGAGGGGGCGGAGGG
>Ga0315287_10007332_pt1 | contig 11055 bp, 9 predicted proteins | sample YL17G11_0_MG_FD_205037 | JGI IMG/M metagenome (GOLD analysis project Ga0315287, IMG submission 205037) | Sediment microbial communities from Yellowstone Lake, YNP, Wyoming, USA - YL17G11_0 | ecosystem: Environmental > Aquatic > Freshwater > Lake > Sediment | place: USA: Wyoming | collected...
TGCCAGGAAACGGTGCTGAGCACGGAGACCGGCCGCATCTACTCAACGATGCACGAGCGTTATTACCAGCATCCGCACTCGGTCGTCATGCGGATCGACACCCAGAGCGGGACCGCAGTGGCCGCCTGGGGCGAGCCGACGTGGATCAGCCACGTCCTGATCCACCCTACGCGGCCCAACCTCATCCTGTTCTGCCACGAGGGCGGCGGCACGTGCGTCGAGCAGCGGATGTGGGTTGTGAACCTCGACGACACACAGATGCGAAAGGCCTCGCCGCTCTATCCTCAGCGGCCGGGCGAGTCCTGCGTCCACGAGTTTTTCACCCAGCAGGGCGAAGTGGGCTTTCAATACTCGCTGGACCGCCCGGGAGGCCGCGAGGAGTACAACGCCTTTATCCGGCCCGATGGGACGTGGATTCGCCAGTACCTCTTTTCCGGCCGCCGTCCGGGCCACATCCAGTCGAACTCGGACAACAGCTTAGTGGTCGGCGATGGGGCCTACCTCAACCCCGACGACAAGGAAGGGGGCAAGTACATAGGCCTGATGACCCACGCGAATGGCCGCGTCCAGGTCCGGCGCCTGGCCTGGCACGGCAGCTCCGGGCTAACCCAGGCCAGCCACGGCCATCCCAGCTTCAGCCCGGACGACCGATGGGTGGTCTACAACTCCGATGTCGAGAAGTGTGACAACGTGTACATGGCCGACGCAACGGGTTGATCGATTGCAGGTGGGGAACTCTCGCCGCTGACTGCCCCCGGAACTGAAAGGAACAAGGTATGACATCGAAATCCTGGATGAGAACCGCATTCATCATGGCCGTGCTCGTGGCGGCAGCCTTCGCCTTGCCTGCGGAAACGAAAGGGCAGCGGCAGGAGATGGACGGTGTGCGGATTCCCGTGCCACCGGCGGAGCATCCGCGGCTTTACCTCCGCGCCGAGCACGCGGCACAGTTGCCGCAGCGGTTGAAGGACCCTGTGCTTCAGCCGGCAGTCAAGCGGTTGCAGGGGCAGGCAGAGAAGTCGCCGCAATCCAAGGTCGAGTGGGATGCGATCCAGTATCTCGTGACGCAAGATGGCAACCTAGGCCGCACCACCATCGAGGCTACGCTTCCTATGCTCCAGAAATGCGTGCTGGCGGACCGGCAGGACGCATGCCGTGAGACGGGCCGCATGATGGTCACGGGTGCGATCGTGTACGATTGGTGCTACAGTCTGCTGACGCCTGAGGAGAAGCAGGCGTTCATCCAGGAACTGGTCCGCCTCGCCAAGACGCAGGAGTGCGGCTACCCGCCCACGGGCCAAGGCTCAGTCACGGGACATTCCTCTGAGGCGATGATCATGCGCGACATGCTCTCGGCCGGCATCGCGATCTATGACGAGTTCCCGGATATGTACCGCCTGGCAGCCGGACGCATCTTCCGCGAGCATCTGCCGGCCCGCAACTGGTTCTACCCCGGCCACGCCTACCACCAGGGCGACTCCTACGGTCCCCATCGCTTCAGTTGGGACACGTACCCGCTGTGGATTTTCGAACGGATTGGTGCGGGCAACGTGTACAACCCAGAGCAGCAATTCGTGCCCTACCTGTGGATCTACACCACGCGGCCGGACGGCCAGCGGCTGCGGGCGGGCGACACCTTCGCCAGCAGCGCGCCTAGTGGCCAGCCGTGGAGTCAGTACATTGGAACGCTGCTGACCGCCAGCTACTATAACGACGGCATTTTGCTAGATCAGTACCAGCGCCAGGGCGGCAGCGGCGGCAACGAGACGATCTTCGAGGTGCTTTGGCGAGACACCACGCTGGCACCGAAGTCCATCAGCACATTGCCCTTGTCGCGGTACTTTGGCTCGCCCTTCGGTTGGACGGTCGCTCGCACCGGCTGGGACCAGAACGCCGTGATTGCAGAGATGAAGATCAACGAATACAACTTCGTGAACCATCAGCACCTCGACGCAGGCGCGTTTCAGGTTTACTACAAGGGGGCGATGGCCGTAGACTCCGGTGTCTACGAAGGGGGAGCTGCCGGCGGCTATGGCAGCACGCACTGCCTGAACTACTCGTGGCGCACCATTGCGCACAACAGCCTGCTGGTCTACGATCCGAATGAGAAGTTCGGTGGTCGTGGCTACGGCAACGACGGTGGTCAGCGCCTGCCCCATGGCCGCTCCGAGGCCCGCAACCTCAGCGTGCTGCTTGCGCAGGAAAACGGGTATCGCACGGGAACGGTGCTTGCCCACGGCTTCGGCCCCGACTCGCAAGCACCTGACTTCACATTCTTGCAGGGCGACCTCACCGAGGCCTACGGCAAAAAGGTCAGGCTGGTGACGCGTTCCTTCGTCTTTCTGAACCTGCGCAATCCGCAGGTGCCGGCGGCGATGGTTGTCTTCGACCGCGTGGTGAGCGACAATCCGGCGTTCCGCAAGTACTGGCTGCTGCACACGCTCGAAGAGCCTCGCGTGGATTCGACTTCAGCAGTGGTCGATTGTACCCAGCATGGCAACAGCGGCCGGCTCATCTTAGACACGTTGCTGCCTCCGGCGGCAAATGCGGACCTGGCCAAAGTCGGAGGGCCGGGCAAGGAGTACTGGGTGTTCGGCCAGAACTGGGCCAACGACGTAGATCCAAAGCGGTTGGAACGAAGCTCCATGGAGACCGGCGCATGGCGGATCGAGTTGTCGCCGAAGACCGTCGCTGCTGAAGATTTGTTCCTCAATGTCATACAGGTGACAGACCGGCAGTCGCCATCTCGCTGGCCGGTACATCGCCTCGACGCGGGCGAACGCGTGGGCTGCATCATCGAGGGACCCAAGTCGACGTGGGTCGTTCTGATGCGAAGGGACAGCCAACACTCCGTAGAACCGCTGAAGTTCACCGTGCCCGGCATAAGCCCAAGCCGTATTCTCGTGACCGACCTGTCGCCAGGTGAATGGCACGCAAAGCGGGAAGGTTCTGTCGAGACCCGCGATCTCACGGTCAGCGAAGACTCCGGCGCAGCGTGGTTCGAGGGTCCGGCAGGTACCTGGACGTTGTCCCGCTGATCGCATCGTGGATTCCCATCCGTCGTAGCCAAGAGGCGGGCGGGGGTCCAACCCGTCGATGGAATTCGGCAAGCCGAAACGGTGGAGAAATGAGTATGGTGTCCCCGGAATTGAAGGCAAATTTGTATAGACAGGCAGCAGATTTGCCGTTATTTTACTGGGCATGTTTACACGACTGTTTAACCTGCCCAACCATTCCTTTCTCCTGTTCGGTCCCCGCGGGACCGGCAAGACGACCTGGTTGCGGCATGTCCTTCCAGATGCGCTGTGGTTCGATCTGCTCCGCACGCAGACCTTCCTTGCGCTCACCCGGCAACCCGAGTCTTTCCGCCAGCAGATCGAGGCACGGCCCTAATGAACGGGCAGATAGCCAATGTGTCGGGACTGGCCCGCGACGCCGCAGTGGCCCGGCCAACCGTACAAGGCTACTTTGCTACGCTCGTAGATACCTTGATCGGCGTCTGGCTGCCGGCCTGGAGAAAACGGGCCAAGGTGAAGGAGGTGGCCAGCCCGAAGTTCTATCTCTTCGATCCGGGTGTGGTCCGCGCACTCGCGGGCCGTCTACGTGAGCCCCTGGACGGAACTGAGCGGGGATTCCTGCTTGAGACATGGATTCTGCACGAGCTTCGGGCGGCTATGGCTACGCAGGAGACGGGCGGTCAGCTTCAATATTGGCACACGCCCAGCGGCAGTGAAGTGGATTTCGTCTGGACTCGGGGACCGCACGCGGTGGGTGTGGAGGTGAAGGCGGCCACAGCATGGCGGAGCGAGTATGGCTCGCCCCTCAAGTCCTTGATCGCCCAAGGGAGTCTTGAGGCGGGCTACGGCGTCTACACCGGCGCCACCGAACTGAAGGATGGGCCGCTGCGGGTCTTCCCGCTGAAACGATTTCTAAAGGAATTGGCGTCTGGAAGCGTGTTGGTGGCAGGCATGGGGAAACGATGAGCGGGTCATTCAGAATCATCTAAAGCCTTGGTGGCCTGGATTATTGGCGTATTTCCGGTAATTGCGCATAAAATTGCCTGCACATCAAGATAATCCACCTTGCCGTCTGGCATGCCAAGGCCTTTTGGCCCTGCGACATCTCCAACACTCGCCCCGGTCTTTCCAAATTCAGAAGCGACAATCGCATAATCTTTGAAGTCCAGCTTTCTGTCGTAAAAGACGTCGCCTGGCTTTCGCGAGGCAGACAGAGTTGCATAGAGATAAGGCACTCCGGAGTTATGGTATTCGATTAGGTTATCCAGCTTTAAGCTGCCTTTGTCCAGCTCAATTATTTTTCTGACATCATAGATTGGGGAAGTTTTATTAGGGTCTAGCGGGTCTGTCTCCCAGAAAGTTATTGGTTTTCCCTTGAAATTATCTTTTGTTTCAGGCGGGAAGCTAAAGACCAGTTCATTTGCAGTTGGCTGGGAGAAATAAACCGGTGAGCTGTTGTTCGATTCAACGCCTGCTTGTAAGGAGATATCGTTAGTATCTTGTGGCCGGGAATCAACTGCCACTTGGTATCTTATCCTGCCTTGCCATATTGTCGAGATAATTTTTGAATTTTTAGAGACATTTGTTGGCCGTGCATAGACCACGTCGTCTTTATCTTTTTCTTCTGTAGCTCCATTTATGAATTTCAGGGCCCATTTTTGGTTTTCGTTGCTGGAAAAGCCGGTTATTTTATTCAGGATATAGAGGGTATCTGCGGTAGGGTTTACAGGCGGGTCAACTGGCGGGATAACTGGCCCGTTTGGGGTAGTAAAGCCCGAGGTTGTGCTTTCGCCGGTGCCGAGCGAATTTTTCGCGAAAGCTTTAAAGTAGTAGGTAGTATTTGGGGTTAAGTTTAGGATAGATTTAGAGAAAATTGCTCCTGTATTTTTGCAGCATTCCCAGCCTGTGGGGTTAGAGGTGTCTCCCTGTTTCCAGTAAGTGAACTCATAGGAGCATGATTCGCCGCCGTCGTCGGTCAGTTTGCCTTCCAGGGTTGCAGATGTTTCGCCAATTTGCGATAAATAGAGAGTTTCTACATTAGGAATATGTTTAGGCTCTGCTTTTGGCACAAAAGACACTGTGGCGGTGGCGTATGGCACGCTGTAGCCGTAGGTGCCTTCGAGGCGTGGGAGAGGGATGGTTCCACTGTGGTTTGCGATGAGTTCGCGGACATCAAAGGTCTCTCCGTTTATAGCAATAAAGACATCTTCGTTGGCGAAAGGTCCAGTTCCGTCGATGCTGGTCAATTCAACATAACACCTGTTGTCGGACGAAATCGTTATGGGGTCCCCTGATTGCGAAACAAGGCTCAAAGGCAATGAAATAGTCGTTGTACTATTTTCCGGACGTGAATCTGTATTCAATTCTTTCCCCTCAACAATCGAGACAATTTTAGATGCGATACCAGACGGATTAAACATAGGGTCATAAGTATAATCAAATCCACCAAGTCCTTCAAAGCCTTCTAACGCTCCAGGATAATGAAAGATTAGACATCTACAATTAGTATACGGTACGTCTATTTGATTGGCAACGTATATTTTTCCACTTGACGCCTCAAGATTATTGCTCATTATAAACGGCAGAACTAGCGATGTTAGTACTCTTCTAGTAATTGTTTTTACAGAATATACAGTATCTTTTGCTTCTACTACAATGCTCTCTAATCCAGCAGCAGAAGTAGTATAGCGTGAATCAAGATATGTATCATATGAATAATGCGTCGTCATTATGATCTCTCCTGATACCCGTACCATTTGACCACAGCCGAAGGGATGTTTGGACTCTTGGGATTCACCGTGATTGTCCTTCCTGAAGGCGAGACCACCAGATCCATGTCCTCCATCGGGACTGCGCCGAGCAGAATCGAGTCGCCAATCACCAATGCACCGGTGAAGCACGTACGGTTTTGAAACCTGATCTGGATGGGACCGACATAGGGGACCACGTGAGATCGCTCGTCCGCAGTTGTTACCTCCCGTTTCTCGATCTCCGACAGTTGCAGTTGTACGGCCACGTGCTCTGGGATGCAGATCGTCATGGCCCCGGTGTCCACCAGGGCATGGACCTTCAGCCGCTTGAGTTTGGGTCTCCCTGGATTGGACATCTCAATGTCTGTCTGGATCATACCCACGGTTCTTGATCTCCTTCATCGCTGTGCCCACCGATCTCCATTGGCCCCTACCTCTCAATAGGAGGTATCGGTCGCTAACGCTCGAATCATCTCATCCTGACAGCCGCTATTGTACCAGGGCAGGGAGGGCAGGGCAAGGCGATTGTATGGGTCTGGTGCATGATCGTGGTTGCATACCCCAAAGTAGGTGCGTCCGTTCGACCGCAGCGACTACGTGCCTGTCCTGCCTGCCGGCAGGCAGGCGGCAGACAGGGCAGGCAGGAAGGATTGCTGTTCAAGGGGCAAACCATCCCAGTTCCATCCGCCAGGTGATCTCGTCATCGAAGCCTCGGACCGGCGCTGGGGTTTGGCGGTTCATGGCCGGACAGACAAGGACCGGCCATAGAAGGACAAAGGTCCACTGTATTTCAAAGAGCCCGACTCGCCACAACAATCATTAGCCGCGGAGCGGTCCACTTATGGCCGGTATCAGGCTTTTCCGGCCATGAACCGCATGGCGATCGAGGCGCGTTATAGGTTACGATGGGCAAAGACCTCCTGGGCCGCAAGCCACTTCCGTCCTCTCCACTGAACCGCCTTTTCCCTCGTAGAGGCGTCAGCCCATCCTGGATAGCGGAAGGGATAGACCGCAAGTACGGTCATGCACACCATCATGGGCTACTGTCCCTACACACGCCTCCCGATCTGGGCCAGATTTGTGAGGCAGATGACGCTGACGTTCTTGGCCAGTCGGTAGGATTCCGTGCCCGGGTACACGACCCAGAGGTGGGCGAGCGACAACTCGGCCAGGGCCGACTGCATGGAGGCCGTCATGCGAGGCGCGTCCTGGAACTTCAGCTCCACACCCCACAGCCTTCCTCATCATATCCAGGTCCTTTGTGCTACGAAAAGCTGGCGGCCATCCTGGGCAAGGGCAAGCTGTGGGTGATCTACCTGGGCAAGGGCAAGGCCCGGCCAATCCGGAGTAAATTACGGTTTGGCCTTGACTTTTCCGGAGTTGGGCGTATTCTTGCCGCATGGACCGATTGCTGCTGCCATATCTTCGGCAAGACCTCAAGACCAAGATCATTGTGTTGTCTGGCCCCAGACAGAGCGGGAAGACGACGCTGGCCAAGATGATCGACCCTGACCACGAGTACGTGAATTACGACAGCGTGGAGCACCGGACCATCCTCTTGGAGCGGTCCTGGGACCGACACCGCAGGCTACTGATCCTGGATGAGCTGCACAAGATGAAGCGATGGAAGGCCTGGCTCAAGGGGATCTACGACACAGAGGGGCTCAACCCGTCCATTGTCGTTACGGGCAGCGCCCGCCTGGAGACCCATCGCAAGGTTGGGGATTCTATGGCCGGGCGTTATTTTCCGTTCCGGCTACATCCGCTGGACGTCAAGGAGGTCTGCTCGGTTCTGCCGGGGCAGGAGCCGGGGAAGGTGCTGGAGGATCTGCTCAGGGTTGGAGGCTTCCCAGAGCCCTTCCTGAAAGGCACAGAGGGCTTCTACAACCGCTGGCGCAGGACCCACCTTGACATCATTTTGAGGCAGGATCTGATCGAGTTAGAGACCGTGCGCGATATCCTGCAGATAGAGACTCTGATCGAGCTACTCCGCACGCGTGTCGGCAGTCCGGTCTCCTATGCCTCGCTGGCCCGGGATCTGAGTTGCAGCGATAAGACGGTCAGGAGCTGGCTGACGGTCCTGGAGAACATGTATGTGGTGTTCAGGGTCGCCCCATACCACCGCAACATTGCCAGGGCCCTGCACAAGGCGCCCAAGTACTACTTCTACGACGTCGGCCAAGTCAAAGGTGACCTCGGCGCCAAGCTCGAAAACCTTGTGGCCTGTGCGCTGCTTAAGGAGATCCACTTCCGGATCGATTGCCTGGGTGAGCCTTTGACCCTCAACTATCTGAGGACCAAGGACGGCCTGGAGGTGGACTTTGTGCTCACCAGAGACGATGAACCGGTACTGCTCATGGAGGTGAAATGGTCCGATGACCAACCATTTGCTCCACTTCGCTCCTACGTCGAGCGCCTCAGAAAGCCTCTAGGGATCCAATTGGTCGGGCAACTCAAGCGGGCCAAGACCTTTCCCTTCGGTGTTGAAGTGCGAGGTGCGGCACAATGGCTTCAACGGATGGCTTGGTGAGGTCAGGCAATGGCACACTATCACATTGACCTTTGACGGTCCCCAGACCGGTCTTGATGACTATAGGCCCCGGCGAATGGAACTTGGAGGGTTCGCCCCATTGAACCGCAATTCTTTCTCGGCAACGGGAAGCCGCAGACAGCTTTTGAGCCGGCGGGGCTTCACCCTGACGAGCGTCTCTTTTGGGTATCCGAAAAGGTGTGCACGGCACACCCTACCGTCTTTGCCTACTTGCATTATGCTACATAGGGGGATAGCATAGATCGCAACTTGTGGCGCTGGTTGGTGCCGGTGTTCCGTAACAGTATCCATTGCCTCAGGGGAGTTCTACAATGAGACGTATCAGTCGTCGTTTGTTCCTGGAAGAGACCCTGCTGGCCGCAGCCGCTGCTACGGCTGGGTCGTCCCGCGTGCTGGTTGCCGCGGATCAAGCCAAACAAAGCAAGAGCCCCAACGAGCGGCTGAGCGTGGCTGTAATCGGGGTGCGGAGCCGGGGCGGCGATCACGCCAAGGCCTTCGACTCTCGCGACGATTGCGTCATCAGCTATATCTGCGACGCGGACACCGCGATCGGCGAGAGGGTCGCCGGGCAGTTCAAGAGCAAGCCCAAGTTTGTCCAGGACATGCGGCGGATCTTCGACGACAAGTCGGTGGACATCGTCTCCATCGCTACGCCCAACCACTGGCACTCCCTCGCGGCCATCTGGGCGATGCAGGCGGGTAAGGACGTGTACGTAGAGAAGCCGCTGAGCCACAATATAAGCGAAGGCCGGCGCATGGTCCAGGTCGCCCGCAAGTACAACCGGATTTGTCAGGGCGGCACCCAGAACCGCTCCACCGGCTCCAACCACGCCGCCGCGCAGTACATCCGCGAAGGCAAGCTCGGACAGATCAAGCTGGCCCACGTCTGCACCTACCGATCTCGCGAATCGATCGGTCCGGTAGGCCAGTACTCACCGCCGCCTACGGTGGACTACAACCTCTGGGCCGGTCCTGCGCCCATTGAAATGCCGGTCCGACGCAAATCGTTCCACTATGACTGGCATTGGTTCTGGGACTGGGGCGGCGGCGAGCTCGCCAACAACAGCGTCCACCCGGTAGACGCGATGCGTATGGTCGTGGATCTCAAGGGGCTTGGCCGCGGGGTGCTCAGCTACGGCGGGCGAGTGGGTCTGGACGATTGCGGCGAGACTCCCAGCGTGCAGGTCACCATCCACGATTTCGGGACGATCACTGTGGTCCAGGAGGTCCGCAACCTCAAGACCGGTTCCCCGAAACGCGGCGCTACGCTGATCGTCGGCGCCGAGGGTTATCTGAGCGGCGGGGCCAGCGGCACGTCAGTCTACGATCCGGACGGAAAGCTGGTCCAGAAGCTCTCTGGGCCAAACGAGGACCATTTCGCCAACTTCATCAAGGCGGTCCGCAGCCGCAAGCGAGAAGATCTGAATGCCGAGATCAACGAAGGGCACATCTCGACGGCCGTGGTCCACGTGGCCAACATCTCGCAGCGATTAGGCAAGCCGGCCTCGCTCAAGGAGATCCAGCGGGCCCTGGAGGCCCTCAAGGTGAACGAGAACGTAGTGGAGACGTTTGCAGAGATCCGCCAGCACCTCACCGACAACGGCGTGGACATCGAAAAGACCCCGTTGACCCTCGGTCCCTGGATCGCGATCGACTCGGACAAGGAGAAATTCATCAACAATCCGGCGGCCGACGCATTCCTGACACGCGACTACCGCAAGCCCTTTATCGTACCGGCGGAGAGCGAAATTTGATAGGAATAGTTCGATAGATGATTGATCGCCAGGTGCGAAAGCTAGACGAGGCTACGCTCCGTTGGGGTAACGAAAAGGTCCTTTCTGTGGATACTGAGCGGGTCGGCACAGCGACCCAGGAGTTCGTCATCGACATTATAAGGAGAGAACCATGAGGACATGCGCATTCGTGTTAGTGCTGGCTGGAGCTTCGGCGGCGCTGGCCGCGGAATCGCCGGCGTGGGCGACCAAGGACCTCAAGGCCGGTATCATCGGGACCGACACCTCCCACGTGCCGGCGTTTACGGGCCAGTTTCAGTCGCATCCGGAGTGGAGGATCAAGGTGAAGGCTGCGTTCAAGGGGGGCAGCCCTGACCTGCCGACCAGCGCAGACCGCGTTGAGGGGTTCGCCAAGACGATCCACGACAAGTACGGCGTCGAGATCGTTGGCAGCATCGAGGACCTCCTGACGAAGGTGGATGTGGTCCTTCTGGAAAGCGTGGACGGTCGGCCGCACCTGGCCCAGGCCACGCCCGTGATGAAGGCCGGCAAGCGTCTGTTCATCGACAAGCCGCTGGCTGCCAGTCTGGAGGATGCACGTCGGGTCGTGCAACTGTCGAAGGAGACGGGTACGCAGTTCTTCAGTTGCTCGTCGTACCGGTTTCATCCGGACATCCCCCGGTTGCGGGACAACCCCAAGGTGGGCAAGGTGACCAAGGTTCAGGCCAGCTCCCCGTTTAATGTGCTCGCCTTCCACCCCGACCTGTATTTCTATGGGATTCACGGGGTCGAGGCCCTGTACGCCGTGATGGGACGCGGATGCGTAAGCGTATCGCGGAAGACCGGGAACGGCGCAGATGTCACTACCGGTACATGGAAAGACGGGCGGATCGGCGTCTACTATGGACCGGCCAAGGGCGAGAAGGTGCCGGCGATCCAAATCTGGGGGTCTGAAGGCACAACCCAGTCCGTGGGCGATGGAGGTTAAAGGAATGGTGCTGGCG
>Ga0315287_10007334_pt1 | contig 11052 bp, 7 predicted proteins | sample YL17G11_0_MG_FD_205037 | JGI IMG/M metagenome (GOLD analysis project Ga0315287, IMG submission 205037) | Sediment microbial communities from Yellowstone Lake, YNP, Wyoming, USA - YL17G11_0 | ecosystem: Environmental > Aquatic > Freshwater > Lake > Sediment | place: USA: Wyoming | collected...
CAGCAGCGACGGCGACCTCGAACAGCTCTACCTCTTCTCCCTCGACCTCGACCTCCTCCTCCTCCTCCTCCTCCTCCTCGTCTTCTTCTTCTTCTTCTTCTTCTTCTTCTTCTTCTTCTTCTTCTTCTTCTTCTTCTTCTTCTTCTTCTTCTTCTTCTTCTTCTTCTTCTTCTTCTTCATCTTCTCCTTTTCCTTCTCCTTTTGCTTCCTCCTTCATCCTCCCGGACCCGCAGCCGCTCTGGGCCTTTGTCCGCGCCGTCGCCACCACCTACTCGTACGCCAACCCCTATCACAATTTCGCGCACGCCGTCGACGTCACCTTTACCTCGATGCGCATGGCCGACGCCGCGGCAGCGAGGACGCGCATCTCCCTGCCGGAGCGGCTCGCGCTGCTGCTGGCCAGCCTCTGCCACGACATGCACCACCCCGGAGTCTCCAACGCGTACTTGATGAACGCCCGAGCACCCGTCGCCGCTCTGTACAACGACACGAGCGTGCTGGAACACGCGGCGGCCGCGGGGGCGTACGCGCTGGCGTCGAAGCTCGGGAGCAGCGGGGTTGCTGCTGGTGGTGGTGGTGCTTCCTCTTCTTCTTCCTCCTCCTCCTCCTCCGCCGCCGCCGCCGCTGCGGCCGCTGGCGACGTCTTTGCCGCGCTCGACCCGGCCTCCTGGAAGGAGGTCCGCCGGCTGTTCATCGCGGCCGTGCTCCACACAGACATGACCTACCACTTCCCGATGGTGAGCAAGGTCGAGGTGTTTTACGAGCTGAACGCCGCGGCGATTTCGAGGGCGAACGCGGCGGAGGCGAACGCCGCCGCGGCCGGAGGGGGAGGGGGAGGAGCGGGAGGGGGGAGCTTTTTCGTCGGCGGCGGGAGGGGCTCGTCGGCGGCGCGGGCTGCTGCTGCTGCCGCATTGGCCGCTGCTGCCGCCTCGGCCGCCGCCGCTGCTGCTGCTGCTACTGCTGCTGCTGCTGCAGCTACCTCAAGTGCAGCCGCGCCTTTCTCGGCGTCAAGCGACGGAGGAGGCGCGGCAGCAGCCGCCTCTGCCCCCGGCGGCGCCAGAAGAAACAGCGCCGCCGCGACCGCAGCCCCGGCCTCCCCGCCGCCCTCGCTCCTCTTCGCGACGGCCGAGGAGCGGCCCCTCCTCGTCGCGATCCTCCTCCACTGCGCCGATATCTCCAACGCCGCCAAGCCCCGGCGCATCACCGAGCAGTGGGCTCACAGGGTGCTCGCCGAGTTCTTCGCGCAGGGAGACGCCGAGAGGGCGGCGGGCCTCCCCGTCTCGCCGCTCTGTGAGAGGGCCTCGACGAGCCTGCCGGGGTCGCAGGGCAACTTCATCGAGTTCGTCGTCGCGCCGCTATTCCACCAGGCGGCGCGCGTGTTCCCGGGGCTCGCGCCCCTTATGGGGCACGTGCTCGACAACAGGAGGGCGTGGCACGCGGAGCTGGCGCGGGAGCTCGAGGCGGGGACGGGCCCGGCGGGCGCGAGGGGCGCTGCGGAGCGGGCGGCGGAGCTCGCGAGGGCGGCCGCGAGGGTCGAGGCGTTCGAGAGGGCCTACGGCCACTGGGGCGCCGTCGCCGAGGCGGCGGCGTCGGCGGCCGCAGCTGCAGTCGAGAACGCCGCTGCTGCTGCTTCTGGCAGTTCCTCCTCGGACGGGAGCAGCAGAGGAGGGACTATGACCGGCGGCGGCGGCGGCGGTGGCGGCGCCGCCGATCCGACCTCCTCCTCGAGGAGGAGGTCGAACTCTTTCCAGAACGTTCTCGGCGGCGCCTTCTCCTCCCGCGGGAGGTCCCGCTCGGGCTCCGGAAGCAACATCCTCGGTGGGGAGTTGATCGCAGGGAAGGTTCAGGGAGGAGGAAGAGGAGGAGGAGGAGGAGGAGGAGGAGGAGGTGGAGGAAGTGGAGGGAGCAGCTTCTCTCGAATGCTCGCTCGCGGGACGATCTTCGGCGGCGGCGGCGGCGGTGGCAGCAACAGCGGCAACAACAGCGCCGCTGACGCTTCTTCTTTTTCGTCTGCTTCCGCTGCTTCCGATCGCGCCCTGAGGCGCGTGCGCTCCATTTCGATGGGAGCACAGAAGAACAAGGACCCGTTGTCTTCGGCAGAGCGCGGCGGGAAGTAGACGGGTGACTTGATTTTGGGTAAAAGTTTGACAATGTTTTTTCTTTCCTCTCTTTCCCCCCTCTCTTTCATTCGTCTTTCCTCCTTTCTTTCCTTCTTCCTTCCACTCTTTTCCTCTTTCATTTTGTTTTCCTTTGCAGGAATGGGAGATTAAGATTCGCGGCAAATGTAGACAACAGCCCCCGATGAGATCCTCGCCGCTTGTGCAAAAAAAAACATTTTCGTACAATAACACAAGAAAGAGCAGTGCGGAAAAAAGAGCAATGAAAAAAAAAAAACGAAACTTCAAGCTTCCAGGGTCAGCCTCACCCTCATCGGCGCAGCCAGCACCTTGAAGTTGACCGAGAGGTCGTGCTTCGAAGGAAGTGACGACGAATCAGAAGGACCGAGCAGCTCCCCGAGCTTCCGCTCCAGCGCCCCGGCGGTCGCCGCCGCAAAGGCGCCGCCGCCGTAGAGCACCGTCGCCCCCACCGCGACCGACGACGGCATCATCATCTGCCCCTTCTTCTCCTCCACGGCCGCCGCCGCAGCGGAACCCGGCTCCCCCGGGCCCGAGACGGTGTCTATTCTGTCCTCTCTCTCTTTTTTATCCCTGTCCAGGCCGAGAGAGGCGGCGACGGGCGGGATCTGCTGGAGCCTGGCGACCAAGTCCAGGAGCGAGTCCCCCGAGGCCGAGGCCGCGACGGGCACCCCGGCGGAGCAGACGGGGCAGCCGGCGTCCCTCTCGTGCGAGACCACCGCCGAGTACACGCCGTCTCCGCCGTTGAACAGGCAGTAGTTGTCCAGGCTCGGCGCGAGCAGCGTCGCGGCCTTGAGGGCCTCGAGCGAGCAGGCCGCGGCGACGACCGCGTTGGTCGACGCGATGGCCGGGACGATCCGCTTTGCGACGCCCGCGGTGTGCTGGGGGGTGAAGGCCGGGATGCCGAAGGCCGCGGCGCGCTCGGAGGCCTTGGTGTGGACCCAGTGCATGTGCTCTTCCTGTGCGTTTTTTTTTATTTTGAAATTAATTCAGAGGAGGAAAAGAAAGAGAGAACAAGAGTGAGGACTGTACAAGGGCGAAAAAAGTTAAAAGAAAGCACTCGAAAAACAAAAAAACTACTCACGACGTCGGCGTCGAAGTCGGTCCCTCCCCTCTCCGTCTCCCACGCGATCAGCCTCGCCCACTCCACGCAGTGCGCGCTCGACCGCGGAGTCTCGGCCAGGGTGCAGAGCGGGAACGTCGCCTGCGGCGGGAAGAGCCAGAGCGTGCACTCGAAGCAGGGGGTCAGCGCGGGGTAGATAACGCGCACGTGGCCGCGGAAGCCGTCGGTGCCGCCGTCGACGACGGGCTTGACCGTCCCCGGCGTCGGGGAACCGTCCTCCTCAAACTCCAGGAAGCTGCACGCGACGGCGTTCATGTGCCTGCGCGCGTCCAGGGAGTCGAGCCCCAGGACCAGGACGTGGAACCTTGCGTACCAGCTCAGGGGCTTGTCCTCGATGCGGCCGACGTGCGGGGTGACGACTACGGAGCAGTCGTCGTCCTCCGTCCCCATCTCGTCGTCGTCGTCGTCGCCCCCCTGAACCTCGACGCCAACGCGGCCTCCGACGCGCTCTGCTACGGCGCGGGCGGCGACCTCGGCCTTGGGCTTGCCGACGTCGGACGGACTGTGTTTTTTTGAAGTGTTTTTTTGGTCGAGGTCGAGTTCTCTTTCGAGGTTGGCTTGTTTCGATGATGCCTGCCGTCATCATCTTCTTTCTCTTCTTCTTTCTTTTTCTCTCTCCTCTCTCCTCTCTCCTCTCCTCCTCTTACGTACCGAAACAGAAACTGACGGTTCAGGTTGCTGACGTCGATCGTGTCCATGTCGATGACGTCGAGCCTGCCGAAGCCCGACAGCGCCAGGTCCTTGAGCAGCTCGCACCCGAGCCCGCCGGCGCCGACGACGAGCACGCGGACGTCCCTCTTGAGCATGCCGGCGAGCTCCGGGGCAGGCTCGAACCCGGGCGCGACGATGCGCCCCGGGCGCGTGAGGAGGGCGTCGAGGGCGCGCCAGCGGGGGCGCAGGGAGGAAGAAGAAGAGGCGGCCATGCTTCGGGATGCGTTGAAGACAGGGACAGAGTTTGAAGAAACGCACCGACGATCGATGGCGATCAGTGGCGAGACATCGATGCTTCGTTCGGTTGTCGACGCCCTCGACCGCGGCCACCAGCAGCAGAAAAAAAAACGTCCACTCTTTTCTCTCCTCCCTTGCGATTTCGCTGGCAGACAGAGGAGGCCGATTAAGTTGAAGATTACAATGCCTCTTTTCGTTTCGCTGGTTCTTCAGTCCAGGCTCGCGACGCCTCCTCCTCCTCCCGCCGCGGCCGCTGCGGCGCCGGCAGCGACGGCCCCGGCAGCGGCGGTTCCCGCTCCCGCTCCCGCCCCGGGCCGCCTCTGCTGCTGCGGCGGGGGCCCCGCCGCGGCGTTCATCACGTTCATCGCCATCATGAGCATCGGGAGCGCGTACACCCAGTTCTTCTGCAGCCACGTCCTGTTGTCCTCGGGCGGCGGCGGCGGCGCGCCGGCGCCCTCCGCGCCTCCGCCCTCGCCGTCTCCTGCTGCTCGCCTCCGCGCCGCCTCGGCCTGGGCCTGCGCGAGGGCCGCGGCGGCCGCCGCCTTCTTTGCGGCTGCCGGGGGCGGCGGAGGCGGGAGCAGGGGGGGCGCCGCGGCGGGGAGCCACAGGGGCACGCGCTGTTGCGCTTGGGCCTTCGTCCCCGCGGGCCCTCCCCCTCCTCCTCCTTTGCAGGGCCCTCCGTAGAAATCGAACGAGACGCCCGTCACCCTGATGCCGCCGCCTCCGCCGCCTCTCGGAGTACTTCTGGGGAGGGTCCCGTCGAGCTTGAGCGGGAGGGCCCCCGAGAGGGCCGCGGCGGCGCAGTGAGGGGGCGCCGAGGTGAAGAGAGCCGCGTTTTTCGTCTTGGTCTTCTTCTTTGTCGCCGATCGATCGAGTTTCCGCTTCAGCTTGATCGAGTACCCCTGCCCCCTCTCCGCTGCCCTCTTTGCTTCCTCGACCGTGATCGCGCCGTTCTTCTCGTCACGAAAGAGCGTCAGCACGGGCGACGCAGCCTTGGGAGGAGGGGAGATGCGGCCGCCGCCGCCCCGCAGCGCGGCCGCGGCGGCGTCGACGAGCGCTCCCGTGTCGACCTCGCCCGAGAGCATCCCCGCGGGCTTCCATTGAGAGTTTGCGTCGCTCCCGAGGCGGTGCCAGACGTCGAACTCGATGTGCTCTGCGCTTATCAAGCAGGAGAAGAGAAGCACGAAGCATGCCGCGAGAGCCGCCGCAGCAGCGGAGACGCGATGGCACGGCATGGAACCTTCTTTTCGTAATTTTTTAGTGATCGATGGATGGCCCGATGAGGGTGCGTCATAATTTTTCTCGATGGCGACGACGACGGCGCTCTCCACGACGCCCCCGGAGCAGCGCCTCTGCTCCGAGGCGGCGCTCGACGCGCTCTGCAACGAACTCACGGCCTACTACTTCCAGCGACAGGAGGAGGTGTCTCCCTCGGCGGCAGTGGACGCGATAGGTGCGCGTTGGGGGGAGGAGAGAGAGTTCAATCAATCACTCGCTTGTTTTTTCCCTCTCTCGACCTCGACCTCGACCTCCTCTCTTCCCTCGCTCCTCCCGCCTCACCTCACCTTCGCTCCCACCCCCACCCAGGCTACCGCATCGGCCGCGCCCTCGCCGAGCGCGCCTCCCTCCGCCGTGACGGGCTGCGACACCCGACGACGCTCGACGCCGTGAAGCACGCGTGCAAGGAGATCTGGGCGATGGCGTTTGGCAAGCAGGTGGACGCCCTCCGCACCAACCACCGCGGAACGTTTGTGCTGCGGGACGCGGCGTTCCGGAGGCTGGCGAGCCTCTCCGCCGACGCGTACGTTCCCGCAGCGAAGCGGCGAGAGAAGGCGGCCGAAGAGAACGGAGGGGGAGGGGAGGCGGCGGCGGGGCAGCAGCAGCAGCAGCGAGACGCGGCTGCGAGCGCCGCCGCGACGACGCTGAGGCTGCACGCCGGCATCGTCCGCGGCGCGCTCTCGGCTCTGGGGGTGGAGGCAGACGTGACGGCGGCGAGCCCGGTGCCCCCCGCGGCAGAGTTCACGGTGATTGTGAGGAGCGACGATGACGGCGAGTGAACTTTGGGAGAGGGCGAGAGGGAGGAGGAGAAGAAACACTGTAAAAAAAAAAGAAAAAAAGAAGCAATCAACTCTAAATTAAATTTGTTTATCTGGTTTCAACTCTCTCTGGCGCTCTCTCGCGCTCTCTCTCTCTTGCTTGCTCGCGCGCGCACGCTCTCTCTCTCTCTCGCGCGCGTCTCTCCCAGCGGCTCCTCACCTCGGTGCCTTCCCCTCTTTCTCTCATTCCTCACTCTCTCCCTCATTCCTCCGCCTAATTCATTTCAGAAAATCAAAACATGTCCCCGTACCCTCCCCCCATGCCCCCCATCCCTCCTCCGCCGCCGCCGCCGCTCTTGGCCGGCTCCGGCGCATCAACAACGATCGCCTCGGTCGTCGTCATCAGGCCCGCCACCGACGCCGCGTCGAGCAGGGCCGTCCTGACGACCTTCAGCGGGTCCAGAACGCCGGCGGCGACCAGGTCCTCGTAGACGCCCGTCGCCGCGTTGTAGCCCAGGCACCCGCCCAGGGTCTCGGCCTCGGACTTCTCGAGCAGCTTGCCCGCGACGACGGCGCCCTCGACGCCGGCGTTGTTGGCGATCGTCATCAGCGGCACCCTGAGCGCCTTCTGCACGATCGTCACGCCCACCTGCTGGTCGAACGACGCGAGCGACTCGCGCACGGCGTCCAGCCCGCGCGAGGCGTACAGCAGCGCGGTGCCCCCGCCGGGGACGATCCCCTCCTCGACGGCGGCCTTGGTGGCGTTGAGCGCGTCGACGACGCGGTCCTTCTTCTCGCCGACCTCGACCTCGGAGGCGCCGCCGATCTTGAGGACGGCCACGCCGCCCGAGAGCTTGGCGAGCCGCTCCTGGAGCTTCTCGCGGTCGTAGTCCGAGGTCGCGTTCTCGACGGCCTCGCGGATCTGGTCGCACCGCTCGGCGATCGCGGACTTCTCGCCCGCGCCGTCCAGGATGATGGTGTCGTCCTTGGAGATGGTGATCTGCTTGGCCTGGCCCAGCACGTCGAGCCCGCTCTTCTCGAGCGAGACGCCCAGCTCGTCCGAGACGACCTCAGCGCCGGTCAGCACGGCGATGTCGCGGAGGTTGGCCTTGCGCGTGTCGCCGAACCCCGGGGCCTTGACGGCGGCGACCTTGACGCCCGCGCGCAGCTTGTTGACGATCAGCGTCGCGAGCGCCTCGGACTCGACGTCCTCGGCCACGATCAGCAGCGGCCTCTGCGCCTGGATGACGGCCTCGAGCACGGGCAGCAGGGGCGCGAGCGACGAGATCTTCTTCTCGCAGACCAGGACGTAGGCGTCGTCAAGCGTCGCCTTCATCGTCTTGGGGTCCGTGACGAAGTAGGGCGAGATGTACCCGCGGTCGAACCGCATCCCCTCGACGACCTCGAGCTCGTTCTCCAGCGTCTTGCCGTCGGCGACCGTGATGACCCCCTCCTTGCCCACGCGCTCCATCGCGCGCGCGATCAGCTCGCCGATCTCGCGCTCGCCGTTGGCGGAGATGGTCCCGACCTGCGCGATCTCCGCCGACGTCGAGATCGGCTTGGCCGCCTTCTTCAGCGCGGAGACGACGTGGTCCACGGCCACCTGGATCCCGCGGCGCAGGTCCATCGGGTTCATGCCGGCCGCCACGGACTTTACGCCCTCGTTGAGGATCGCGCGCGTCAGCACCGTCGCCGTCGTCGTGCCGTCGCCCGCGGCGTCGTTGGTCGCCGACGCGACCTGCTTCACCAGCGCCGCGCCGACGTTCTGGTGCCTGTCCCTGAGCTCGATCGACCGCGCGACCGACACGCCGTCCTTGGTGATCTTGGGGCCCCCGTACGCCTGCTCGATCACGACGTTGCGCCCCTTCGGGCCGAGCGTGACCTGCACGGCGTCGGCCAGCATGTTGACGCCCGCGAGCACCCCGGAGCGGCACTCGACGCCGAATTTCACCTCCTTGGCGGCGTAGTTGCGGACCTGGGACGTGAGGGTGGGGGAGAGGGCGGCCTGTTTTTTTTTTTTTTTTCCGGGCGGAATGGAAGAGGTCGGGGGGTTGAGAGAGAGGGAGAGGGGGAGATTGTGACGAGCGAGGGGAACGGAAAGGCCACCACGCCCGATCGACGGTCGGCCGCCGCCGCTGTGCTGCATGCCTCCGCCTTCGTTCTCTTCCTGTTCTCAACTTGCTACAGCACAGTTTGGAGCGCGCTCTGATCCACCCGTCCGAGTAGGCTCCTGCTCTGGCCTGTAGCACGGCTCTGGCGGAGCGATCGAGGCGCAGGGAGGTGAAGGAGAGCTTGGCGAGGTCGGGTTCGATTTCAATGCACCGGGCGTCAAAACCAACGAAGACGACGACGACGACGGCCGGGCGCTCCCGATGGATTTCGCCTTGGTGTCCAGCAACCTCTTTTCGCCTCTATCATGACCTCGCCCATAGAGCGGAACATCTCACCTTTCGCGCCGCCCTGCGCGAGACCTGTCCCAGAGCTTGGAGCATTCTGGCTAGATTTCGGTCCAGAGAAAAGTCGGGAAAACCTTTGAATAAAAAAAAAGAGAGTTCTAGAGCTTTGACGCTTCGACGTCGACGATCAAGCCATTGATATTCAGATTCGTCCTTTTCTTTGTTTCCTCTTTCTCTCCCCCGGGGTGCTGCAAGCCGCCTCGATCGGAAAAAAGAGCCAACCGTCATCTTCTGACCGTACTGCTGCTGCTGTTGCTGCTGCTGCCTCTATCCTCATCACGCGAGCGAGCCCCAACAAGGAACAAGAGGGAGAAAGAACTGACGAAGGCCTCTCAATTTTACTACAGAGCGATGGAGCCCAGCTCTGCGACGCCACCTCCCCCGCCCTCTTCCTTCCGGCACCCCTGGTCCCGCGACCAGTTCCGCGCCAACGCCCACGCCGCGGTCGACTTCATCGTCTCCTACCTCGAGAGGCTCGAGAAGCCCAGTCCTCCCTGGGCCGTCACCTCCCAGGTCGAACCGGGCTTCCTGAGGCCCCGGCTCCCCGCCTCGGCGCCCGAGCGGCCAGACGGAGGGGCGGCGGGCGAGGAGGGGGGCGGCTTCTCCTCGTTCCTCGCGGACGTCGAGGCCCACATCCTCCCCGGCCTCACCCACTGGCAGTCGCCCAACTTCTTCAGCTACTTCCCCGCCAACTCGAGCCTGCCCGGGATCGTGGGGGAGATGCTCTGTGCCGCTTTCAATGTCATCGGCTTCTCGTGGGCGGGCTCGCCCGCGGCGACGGAGCTCGAGGCCGTGGTGCTCGACTGGGTCGCGCGGGCCCTCGGCCTCCCGGAGCGCTTTCTGTCTCCCGACGCGTGCGCGGCATCGAGGGGAGGGGGGTGCATTCAGTCGACGGCGTCCGACGCGGTGCTCGTCGCGCTGCTGGCCGCGAGGGCGCGGGCGCTCGCTCCGCCGCCGAGGGAGGGGGAAGGAGCCCGCGACGTCGGCGGCGCCTCCGCCCCTCCCTCTCCTTCCCCTCCTCCTCCGCTCCTCCCGGGATCGCACAACGAGGACGCCGAGGGCGCATCCCGCCTCGTCGTCTACACCTCGGAGCAGGCCCACTGCTGCGTGAAGAAGGCGTGCATGGTGGCGGGGATCCCCTTCTCCCGCGTCCGCGAGATCGCGGCCCCGGAGAGCGGGGGCTTCGAGATCGACGCCCCGGCGCTGCGCGCGGCGCTCGAGCAAGATCTCGAGGAGGGGCTCGTCCCCTGCCTGGTCGTCGCCACCGTCGGGACGACGCCGACGTGCGCCGTGGATGACCTGAAGGCCGTCGCCGCCGCGATCGACGCCGCGTACGAGGCCGCGAGGGAGAAGGAGGAGGAGAAGGAGGGAGGGAGGGGGGAGGAGGAAAGGCTCGAGGAGGGCGACGGCGGCGGCCAAGGCGGCGACGTCGAAGGAGGAGGAGAGAAAGAGCAAACACAGAGAAGGCCCCTTCGCAGGCCGTGGCTCCACGTCGACGCCGCATACGCCGGGGTCTCGGCCCTCTGCCCCGAGTACAGGGACATCTTCGAGGGCGCAGAGCGCTTCGATTCCCTTTCGACCAACTTCCACAAGTGGTGAGAATGTTTTTTTTCCCCTTCTTTTTTTCCTTTTGCGCTAGAGGTAGAAACCAACTCTTTCCCTCTCGCTCACTCTAAAACCAAATAACAACATAGGTGCCTCACAAACTTCGACTGCGCCTGCTTCTGGGCCGCCGTGCGTTGCTTTGATTTCTTTTTCGGGACTTTCAAAAGGGGCGAAGGAAACGACCTTGAGAAGCTTTAAAAAAACACCCTTAACAACAACAAAAAAAAAATACAGGACTCCTCGTGGCTCGGCGCCGCCCTCTCCCTCACCCCCTCCTATCTCGTCGCCCGCAATAACGACAGAGACTTCCGTGATTGGCAGGTCCCTTTGGGCCGCCGCTTCCGCTCCCTGAAGCTCTGGCTCGTTTTGAGGACTTATGGCCTCGAGGGGATTCGGTCTTATCTCCGCCACCACTGCGAGCTCGCTGCGTGGTTTGCATCCCGCGTCCAGGAAAGCGAAATCTTCGAGCTCGCCGCGCCGCCGAGGCTCGGCCTCGTGTGCTTCCGGCTGAAAGCAGCCGCCGGGGAGACACCGGAGGCGTCTTCGGCGAAGACCGCAAAGCTCGTCGAGAGGGTCAACGCGCGAGGGAGGGTCTCTGTGACCTCTGCCCGCCTCGGAGGAGAGGGAGACGGCCGCTGCATCGTCCGTGTCGCCATCGGCGGGTCCAACACGATGGGTGGCAACGTGGAGCTGGCGTGGGGCGAGCTGCTGGAGGTGGCGCGGGGTATCTTGGAGGGATGAGAGAGAGA
>Ga0315287_10007335_pt1 | contig 11051 bp, 10 predicted proteins | sample YL17G11_0_MG_FD_205037 | JGI IMG/M metagenome (GOLD analysis project Ga0315287, IMG submission 205037) | Sediment microbial communities from Yellowstone Lake, YNP, Wyoming, USA - YL17G11_0 | ecosystem: Environmental > Aquatic > Freshwater > Lake > Sediment | place: USA: Wyoming | collected...
GAAGAAGGCCTTGACATGCGATGATGGTCGTGGCAAGAGTCTGTCCATAAAAGCCACCTCGGAGCAGACCAAAAGAAAATGATTGACAGGTAAACACCCAGCAGGTATTGTCCCAGCAAGTCAACCTGTACCGGCGGAGCAGCTCATGAGCACCAACATCAGCAATTTCGGCACACTCCAGAATCATTTCAACGCGGTACAGTCGGTTGACCCGGCAGTACCGCATTTGGGCGATATCACGTTCTGGGCCCTCCACGAGGCCGAGACCGACCGGGCCACGCTGGAACAGGTGTGGGTGGCTGCCGGGTTGAACCGGGATTTGCTCCCGCCACCACAGACACCGGAAAAGGCACTCCGGCAGGCTGTTCGCAGCCTGACCAGTGAGCACGGGAGAATGCTGCGGCAGCATCCGGATACGGCCAGCCGGCTCACCTACAGTGTAGTCAGGGAGATTTTCGAGTCCGACGATGGCCCCGAGTACGCCCGGGTCAGCAAATTCGAGCTGGATCGTACCACCGGCATCCTGACCGGGGACCCCACGGACCCGACGTTTACGGCGGTCCAGACCGCTTACCAGCATTTCTCCAGCGTTGCCACCAGCCGAGAGATCATGGTGCTGATTACCAACACGTTGAAGAGCTTTTCCGCGGTGACGCTCCGTGACAGCGGCGGGGTTTACTGGGTGCCGCGCACCAGCAGTGCAGGCTTGCGCCAGATGAAGGACGCGATTGAAAAGATTGGTAAATCTCGGGTATTTCTGTTGCCCGTGTTTGATACGGCCGAGGCCAACGCGACCCTGCAGGCGGCTGCCCAAGCAAGTCTCGATGCCGAAGTGGCGGATCTGACCAAGGAAATTGAAGCCTTCCAGCTCGAGGGTACCCGGGGCCCTGCCGTGTTGGAACGCCGGCTGGAACGGTTTGAGGAACTGCGCGCCCGGGCCCACCTGTACGGTGGCATCCTGAACGTGACCGCCAAGGACCTCGACGCGGCCGTGCTGGTGCTGGAGGACTCTGTCAACACCATGCTGGCCGAATTTGATCCAAAGTAAAAGATCTCAAAGAAATCACTTGACCGCTAAAGCGTTAACCCGTATTGTCAGCTCATCAGCAACCCGTCAACGAAGTCCAACAAAGGAGCAGCCCATGTCTAGCCCTACCAACTCTTCCAACAAGTTTGTGGAACTGAAAAAGCAGATGAACGTCATGTTCCCGGAGCGCCGGGAAGTCATCGAGGGTGCGCTGGCCAGCATTCTCGCCGGGGAGCACGTCTTGTTGCTGGGGCCTCCCGGGACGGCTAAGTCCGTCATGGTGCGCAGTTTCGCCGGCACCTTTGGCGCAGCCTATTTTGAACGGCTGCTGACCAAGTTCAGCACCCCTGATGAGATTTTTGGGCCAATCTCCCTGAAGGCGCTGGAGGATGGCCGGTTCGAGCGGGTCATCACCGGCAAGCTGCCCGAGGCGCAGGTGGCCTTTGTGGACGAGATTTTCAAGGCCAACTCGGCCATCCTCAACTCAATGCTCACGCTCATGAACGAGCGGTTGTACCACAACGACACCATGCTGCTCAAGGCCCCGCTTATCAGCATGTTCGGGGCCAGCAATGAGTTGCCCGAGGGCAAAGAGCTGGAGGCGTTGTATGATCGCTTCATGATGCGGTTCGAGGTCAAACCGTTGGTCCGCCAGTCGTCGGTCCTGACCATGCTGCGGGCGGCCGAACCGACGGCACCGATGAGCATCACGTTGGAGGAACTGCTGGCCGAGCAGGCCGCGGTGGCCAAGGTCGAGCTGCCCGAGAACACGGTGGACGTTCTGATGCAGATCCGTGAAGGCCTGATGGGTGAAGGCCTGATGGTCAGTGACCGCCGGCTCAAGAAGACCCTGAAGTTGGTGAAGGCGTTCGCCCACATGTCTGGCAACACCGAGGCCCTCCCGGAGGACCTCGCGCCCCTGACGGACGCGTTCTGGCGTGAACCGCAGGAGCGCGGCAAGGTGTCCAAGGTGGTCGGGAAGCTGTCTGACCCCATCAAGGTCAAGGTTCAGGAAGTGATTGACGCGGCCCACGAAGCTTACCAGAAGGTCAGTGCGATCCGCAATCAGGACCGCGGCGAGTTTGTTAAGGGGGCTGTGCAGTGTGTGCAACAGTTCCGCAACCAATGCGGGACGCTGGACCAGCTGGCCAAGACGGCCGGTAAGCGGGCCGCGGACTTGATTGTCCACGGCAAGGAAGAACTCCGCAAGATGGACGAGGACTTCAGCCGGGCCGTTCGGGACGGGGTTGCACTGAACAACCGCCGGTGACCGGACCAACAGACGCGAGGCAACGGGGTCAGGCACTCGCGTCTGGTTTTGGCCACAAACAGCCAACGAAGCTACAAAAGCTACTTGACTTGTACTGATCGCTCCTGCTACTGCTATACCAAGGAGGTGCCACCATGCGCCGAATCACACGGGATGTACAGAAGTGGGATGTTTATCAGGGCCGTGAGACCCGCGGGTTGGACCCACAGCAGAAGGACGACTGCAAAGAGAAGCAGTTCGGTGACGAGGTGTTTGGCCGGATGATTACCGGGGACCAAGTTGACGAGCTGACCCCGGAACAGCTGGAGGATAGTCCGAAGGAAATGCTGGACTGGGCGCAGCACTTCCACGCGGCCGCGGATGCTAATCCGGCATTTCGCCGGTTGACGCAGGAAGTCAAAGGTTCTGTGCCGCTGGCCGGCATCGCCACCAGCAAGATGCTGGAAGACCTTGAGCCCCTGATGAAGGAATTCGAGAAAAAGCAGGCTGAAGCAGAAGCGGCGGCCGAAAAGGAATTCAAAAAGTCAGGCAACCGGCCCCCCAAGATGGAGGCCAACAAGCTCATCTCACCGGATGTGATTCGTCGAGCGGTCAAGAAGGCGGTCGAACAGGCAGCCGGGACAGTGCAGGACATCAAGGAGGCCATGGACGGGTTGGACCAAGTCTACATGCCGGGGACCGAGAAGGGTGACCACAAAAAGCAGGAATCCGACCGGATCAAGCGGTTGGCCGCGGAACTGAAGAAGAACGGCAAGCTGGCCAAGGTAGCCAAGCTGGTCGGCCGGTTCCGCCGGCAGGCCGTCACCAAGTGGCGCAACAAGGTCCACCACGCACAGGACGAGGTCAACAACATCGTCTGTGGCAACGAGATTGCCCGGTTGTTGCCGAACGAGCTGGTGCGCTTGAAACACAAGAACAAGCTGGCTCGACTCCTCTTCTTCCGCGACTACTGCGAGTCAGCCCTCCTGCAATACGAGCTGCGATCCCACGAGACCAAGGTCCGGGGCCCAATGGTGGTCTGCATTGACAAGTCAGGGTCCATGTACGGGGACCCGGACGCGTGGGCTACCGCGGTCGCGTTGGCGCTGGCTGACGTGGCACACCGGGAGAAGCGGACGTTTGCCCTGCTCAGCTTTGACACCGGTATCATTCACCAGTGCATTGTCAAGCCCGGCGAGCCTATCCCGGAGAAGGCCGTGTTGATTGAGGCTAACGGCGGCACCGACATTGATGTGGCCTACGCGGCGGCGTTGAACATCATCGAGAAAAACCCCGGGACCCTCAATGAAGCCGACATCGTCATGATTACCGACGGAGCCAGCTACCAGAACAATACCGAGGCCCTCCGGGAGAAGGCCAAGGAGATGGGCGTGACTGGGTTTGGCATTGCTATCGGGGTGCCGGCCGACTGTCTCAAGCCGTGGGTCGACCACGTGACTGAGGTGCAGGACGTGGCCACGCTGGACGACAAGCTGACCACGAAGCTGTTTGGCGGATGAACCAGTCATAACGGACCCAACAGATTGGAGTTGCACAATGAAGCCAGCCCCAACATCCCAGCCAAGTGTTGATGACTTGCTTGACGGGTACATCAAGCGGTTCGACCAAACATATGAAGAACGCAAGTCCAAACGTGGTGAATCCGAGCAGGATAGGGCCGCGGCGATTGACGAGATCATAGAAGCCGCGGAATGTGCTGGCCTCTTCAAGAAAGGCGACGACAAACGAGCGTGGTTTTCGGCCGCCGTTAAACGGAAGGACAAACATCTGGCAATCTCCAAGAACGAGGCCGAAAATCTGCACATCCTACTGGGCTGTTCAGCTGTTGACATGTTCAAACACATGGACAGCAAGGAAATCCCCCACGACAGGGCGGCACACCTCTACCGCGACGCCAAAGCCGCAGCCAAAGCCACCCAAGGTGATGCGTGGGAAGCTGCCATCCTGCCGTACCTCGGTGTCATGATTGATCAGTATCTGGCGGCCGATATCACCGGGTTCAGCAAGAACGGTTTTCAGATCCGCAAAGGATTCGTGATGGACTTTTCCCGCGTCAACCCTCCGGGTTATCCGCGCATCCCGGCGGAAAAAATCCCGGTTCTCGTTGCTGGATCACAGCACCGGCGGGCAAGCTACAGCAAACAGAGCCGTCTAGCAAACGCGGTTGCCGCTGCAAAAACGCGCCGGACAGGTGGTGTCGTCCATCCACGGGTAAAACAGAAGAAGTGTCTTAGGCCTGCCGAAAAGCCGGAATGGACAGCCGTGGCTGCCTTGGTGAAAACTGAATTCGAGCGCCGTACCGCTAACGCGGTTGGTCTTACGGTCGATATTGCCAGAGATCTGGTGATGGATTGCCTTGACACATTCATCGGGATGTTTGAGACTCAGGTCAAGGCAGCAGCACAAACGAACACAACAATACCCTCAAACCGACAGGCAGATGTTGAAGCCGCTTGCAAAGTTTTGATGATCCATCCCCCAGCCTCTTCGTTTGAAGCCGTCGACGAAATTATTGCCAAGGCCGCGTACCTGCGGCTATCCAAGCAATGCCATCCGGATAAAATTGGCGGGTCAACCAAAGAGCAGACAGACATCAACGCAGCTTGGGCCACAATAAAGCGTTTCAATCTCGAACTGCAATAAAAACCAACCTCAAAAGGAGCCTCACCATGTCACAACAGCCCGTAGCAACCAAACAAGCTCAAATCCAAGACGACGACGACGCCACTACCCGTCAGCCAGCCATCACAGTGGGCAAGGATGTACTCAAGAAGTACAAGGGTGACCTGCGCCTCCCTTTGAAGTACAAAGCTGTTGATTTTTTGATCTGGCTGAACAGCGAGGTTCCACGCGGCTATGTCACTCTGCCGGACATGGCCCAAAGAATCCACGGTCTCAAGCAACGGCCTGCACACGATTCTAAAAAGGTCCTTGAATTGAGAAGGTCAAAGAGCGCTATTGACAAACTCATGAGGAAAAAGCACAGTAAATGCATTGTTGCTATTAAAGGCTCAATTGCAGCCTCCACGGAACTTGAGGGTGTGGCAAACATTGTGTACCCGCGGTGGCGGGCCTCCACTGATCCGCAGGATATCACAGAAAAAGTCTTGACCAACGACAACAAGGGTCTGCTCCGCGCAGCCAAGAAGACTAACGCCACACTCGCTTTGATCCCGCGTGTCCAACTCACGCCGGCGGCAAAAGCCATGCTCACCGCAACCAAGTTGGTGGCGGCAGACATCATCGCGTCCGAGCTTAAACTGCTCCCGGCATATTTCGTGTCGGCGAGTAAGCCTGACAAAGTGAACGACCAAGATAAATCGGAAGCTGGCCAATCCAGTAACTATGAAGACGACAAGTGACCTCACCGGGCTAGGCAGGTCAAAACCTCACTCCCCCGTGTCGTGACCTGTCTAGCCCATTTTCTTTGCACGCCAGCCGCCTGAGCCGTAAATGGCATGCATGACCAAAAAACTGGACACAGAAGCCTATTCCAGCCAAGCCATCGTGGTCGACGTTACCTTGGCCGCTACCGCTACATCTCAGCAGGTCAGGGCCGGTCAGCCGGTCGAACAAACGCTGGAGCGGGTCAGTACGGCCAAACTTATCACTGGCGCACAGCTGCACCATCGGGTAGATGGACAAAGATACGAGGTCGTGGATGTCATCAAAGACTCAACGAAACAATTCCGGATCCGTAGGGTCAGCGATCAAGCTGAGTTTGATGCCTCACTCGCAGAACTCAAACGGTGCACATGGCTCGTCACATACAAGCCGGGCAGCTGACGAGCTGGACGAGCTGGTACGACGGTATAACCGGCAGTCCACCCAGCCGGTGGACCCGTCACTCAATGACGTGATCTACATGGTTGTCAGGATTGCCGCATCGATCCAGCAAGACCGCGGCACAGCTGGGTGGCAAGATCTGGTGCGGGAAACCCGGCGCCGTCTTTACAGTAAACTGAATCTGGCCGGGCTGGTGAAAGAGGACACAGATGAGTCTGAAGATCCTGAACTTTGATTGCCAGATTGAAGACTGCAGCACCTACGAGACCCGTAACTGCGTCCCGGCGCTGATCTACAGCGACAATGAAGACAAGACTAACCAGAACGCGGATGTGTTGTTCATCAGCATGGTGCCGGCCGCGTCAGACGTGGACAAAGGCCGGCCCTGTACCACCGCGGGATCGACCGTGCTGGAGCGTATCATCAACATGGCCGGGGCACCTGAGGGCGGGGTGGCCTTCACATCACTGGTGCGCTGCAGACCCCGAGACCCGGATGGGGGCACCCGGGAGCCAAACGGCGCCGAAATTGCGTTTTGCCAGAACCACCTGCTGCGCGACCTGAAACGGATCAAGCCAAAGGTGTTGGTCTTTGAAGGCACCGCTACGCTCAAGACCGTGCTTCCACGGGCGAACCTGCTGTATAATCAGGTGGTTGACGTGGAGCTGGGCGGCACCACCTACACCGCGCTGGCCATCATTGACCCGCGGGAATTCGTGATCCAGACCTCGTTGCTGACCCACGTGCTGGACGGGGTCACCAAGGCATTTGACATTGCCGAGCTGGGCACCGGCAGCTTCCACCATCCTGCCAGCTGGGCCGTGGCACCAAAGCTGATCTACTGCGATACGCTCGACAAGGTCCGCGGTATGGTCGACTACCTGCTGCACCAAACTGGCCCAAAGCAGAACTGTGCCTTTGACGTTGAGACAAAAAACCTCAACGCCCGCTACGGCAACAATCTGGTCACGCTCCAGTTTTGCGTGGATCCCAATGACCGGGTCTGGATCGTGCCATTCCATTACATGCACAGCCCGTTCATGGACGACGAGTTGCTGGAGGTCAAAGCCCAGCTGAAGCGCCTGTTCACCGAGAAACCGGGATTCCGCTACTGGTTGACCCATAACGGCGTGTTTGAGCAGATCCAGACCATGCAGTTTATCACAGACGGGATCACGTTCTCGAACGCGCCCATGTTTGACACCATGAACATGGCCTATAACATGGACGAGAACCGGGTCACGCTCATGAAAACGATGGGGCAAGGGATGGCCCTGAAGGTCATCACACCGGAGTTTGTAGGCCGTGACACCTACCTTGATAGCGTGATCGAGGAGCGAAAAAAGGGTGACCTGTACAAACTGCCGCCTGAAAAGCTGGTCCCCTACGCGGCCGATGACGTGATCAACACCCAGCTGGTGTTCCGGTATATGCGGGCCTGTGCCCGGGCGACCGGGTACTGGGAGAAACTGAGCCTGTTGACCGAGCATGTCGGGTGTGGCGCGTTCAGGACATTCGCCAAGCTGAAGCGGAACGGGCTCTACACGGATCTGCCACATCTGCGCCGCCTAACCGCCAAGGACTCCCCCATCGTCAGCCGGATGGCCGAGATCAAGAAGATTGCCCACGCGTTGCCCAGCGGGATCGCGGCCAATAAACTGCTGGCCAAAAGGCTGTCCGGCGGTCAGCAACCGCTGTTTGGACTGCCGTGGGTATTCCAGTTCGATAAACCGGAACACTACAAGGTGTTGCTTTTCGAGACGCTGGGGATCAAGCCGGTCTACGGCAGGAATGCCCGAGACAAGAAAACCGAGGCGCCGTCGGTCGACAAAGCCTTCTACGAGGTGTACGCGGATGCTTACGAGGAGGTCAAGCTCTTGCACGAGTACACCGGCATGAAGAAGCTGGCCACTAGTTACACCAGTAGCGTGCTGGGGTTCGTGGATCCGGGTAGCCCGCATATTGATCACAACACGGATGGCCGGGTCAGGCCTGATTTTGGGTTTACCAATACGGTCACGGGCCGCCCGAGCTGTATCGCGGCCGGGACTCTGATAGAGACCATCAGAGACGTGTCTGTCTACCCGAAAGGGGTGCCGGTTGAGGACGTCAAGGCTGGTGACCTTGTCTATTGCTTTGATGACAACAAAAAACTCACGATCAAACCGGTTGTCTGGTCAGGCCACACAGGTAAAAAACAGGTCATCCGGCTGCACTGGCGAGGTACGGGAAATCATCACAAGGGGTTTATAGACCTCACGCTTGAGCACAAGGTTCGTCGTGTTGATGGGACGTATGCGGCAGCAGCTGATCTTGTTGTGGGAGACCGCGTGATGGCTCTCAGTGGCACAGTGTCTGCCTACCACGTCATCACTGGTATTGAGCATCTTGATGTGGTTGATGTGTACGACCTCACAATAGCAGACACCCATAACTTCATTGCAAACGAGATCTGCGTCCACAATTGCTCTAGCCCCAGCATCCACAACGTCCCCCGGGCCGATAACCCGGCCAAGCAGGAAGTGAAGTCGATGTACTGCGCCGAGCAGTCGTATGGCGCGTGGCGGCTGGGTAAACCCGTCGAGCGGGTGCTGATGCAACTAGATTATTCTGCGGCGGAGGTGAGGGTGTGGAGTATTCTCTCCGGCGACACCAAATTGGCCAAAGCCCTCTATGAGGGCAAGCTGGCCCGCATGGAGTTCAAGAAAAACCCAACCCCGGCCAACCGGAAACGGGCCGAACTGGAGGGCGACATCCACCGGCAAACGGCGAGCCAGATGTTCGGGGTACCGCTCGATCAGGTGACCAAGGAGCTGAGGCAGAACACCAAGGCGATTGTGTTTGCCCTGTTGTACGGTGGCGGCCCGGAGCTGATTGCGGCGCGGCTGAGAAACGACGACATCGAAGCAGTCAAACAGATGTGTGATGATTTTGCTGCCTCGTACCCGATTGGTAACAAATGGCTGAAGGACATTGAGAATTTCGCCCGCCAGCACTACTACGTGGAATCACCGATTGGACGTCGGCGGCGGTTGTTGGAATTCATGACTGGGTTCCGGGAGCCAATCGGGGCAGCTAAACGGTTGGCCCGCAATGCCCCCATCCAAGGCATGGCCAGCGACGCCTGCATCTTGGGGGCGACGTTCTGGAACGACTGGATCGAGCAACACGGCAAGGACTGGAAGATCGTCAACATCGTGCATGACTCGTGTGTCACCGAGCTGCCCATCGCGGACCTCGAGGAAGCCGCCGAAGCGGCCGAGCGATGTTTCACGGTCCATCTCATGAATGAGATGACTCGGATCTGGGGAGTCAAATTCATCGCCCCGCTTGAGGTTGAGTTTGACTTTGGTATCCGCTGGGGTCACATGAAGAAATGGGACGGTGTCCCGGCGTCGATGGCGGACATCAGGCAATGGCTAAACGACGGTGCTAGCCTCGTCAAAGAATGACCAGCAGCTGGATCTGCGTATCTGGACTGGTATGAATTGGATCTACGACCGCGGATCGTACGTGCTCAAGGCGTCGGACGGCACCACAACCGTCCTGCGTACCAAGCAGCCGGCGCTCCTATACAATGCGCGGTCAGGCCAGCTGTACAGGCATGGCGACTACGACCGCGTAATCAAGTACGCAGCACGGATGAGGCTTGAACTGACCGTGGTGGGCAGGGTGCAAGAGGCGCTGGACATTGTCGTGTTCACCAGTACCCGGTTCTCCCTCGTGGAGCTTAACCGGTGCGTCAGCGAAACTGGCTACTGCTTGGTCCTGCAGGAACGGATTTCTCGCCAATAGAGCTTGCACGAACCTTCCCGCTTCTCTACAAAAGCACAGGAGGTTTCACCATGACTCAATTGTTTGAACGCGTTTGTTTCCGCACCGGTACTACCCTCGGGCTCGGCTGCACTCAGGAGGAGGCTGACCTCAACGCGCTGGCCGGTGGGGCCCGGCGCCTGATTGTACATGGCGGGGGTAACACGGAGGTGTTTTACTGCTCCGAAGAGGTCTGCGGAAATCTGCAGATCGTGGTTGGCCGGGTTGACGACCCTCTTCCCATGATGGAGGGGTTTGAAACGCTGTGCGTGACAGTTGATCCTGCTGGCACTGAGGAAATTACCGACGAGACCCTGCAATTTCAAGCCTACTGGATCACAACCATGCTGGTCGGTGGCCATATGGCTGCCCCGGTGCTTATGATGGCAGAACAATCACTCAATGTGGCAGGCCTGCTCACCAATCCCCAGTTTGCCGTTGACGTGATGGAGAGCGAGCCGTTTGACGACGGTGCCCATACAGACTTGGCCGACGTCGCCAACGCGTTGGCCAGCAACGCTGACGTGGACATTGTCCCACTGGAGGCCGGTTTCAATGCCTTTCAGGCGCGTGAGCAGACCAGCGCGGCATCACTCAAGGAGTAAAGCATGCATTCCGTCCGGGCCAGAACCCCTGTCGCGTTTCCACATGCCGACGTGCCCGTCCACCAGACCCAAGCCGGTACCCGCTACCTTCGGGGGCCCGGCGTGGTCATGGTAGGCCAGACCGTTGCTAACGTGGAAGGTATTCAGGACTTCCTTGGAGGCTTCGGGGACGAATTTCGCGGTGAATCTGGCGGGATCGACTACGTCGGCGAAACCTTCACGGGCAGGAAGCTGCCATTTGTAGATCAGCTGTGCAAATTCGCCGGGCAGCTGTGCTACATGAGCCTAGGTCAAAAACGAACAAAAAACACAGACGCGGCAAAGTATTTCGAGAACATCCGGGAATATCAACACGGCTCGGTCATGGAACACGGCACGTTTTCGTTCCTGTTCTACGGCGTGGACCGTACCTTTACCCACGAGGCCGTCCGGCACCGGATGTTTTCCTTCAGCCAAACAAGCCAGCGCTACGTTGGAGCCGGGGTGTTGAGGTTCGTGGAACGGCCGGAATACCAAAACGACCCGGATCTGCACAGAATGTTTGAAGCCC
>Ga0315287_10007336_pt1 | contig 11051 bp, 13 predicted proteins | sample YL17G11_0_MG_FD_205037 | JGI IMG/M metagenome (GOLD analysis project Ga0315287, IMG submission 205037) | Sediment microbial communities from Yellowstone Lake, YNP, Wyoming, USA - YL17G11_0 | ecosystem: Environmental > Aquatic > Freshwater > Lake > Sediment | place: USA: Wyoming | collected...
CCACCCCCGGGCCCCCCCCCCCCCCCTCCCCCCCCCCCCCACCCCACCACCCACACCGCCCGCCCGGGGGGCCCGCCGCCCCGGGGCGCACCCCCTGGCCACTTCCGGCGTCGCAACGTCGGTCATTGCCTCAGAACTCCATGGGGAGGCACGCCAGCCGAGGCCCGGCGGTTCCGTTCGGAGCCGTCGGGGCAGCATGGATCACGATCGATCGTGCTCCGCCCGCGGGGATCACGAACGGCACGGTTGTCGACGCGAATCCGAAACCGAAGGAGGTGATCGTGAAGTCCAGCCACACCTCGGCCGACTCATCGATGCTCGCTCCGCCCGTCGCGTTGTAGTGAGGTCCGGCGGATGCGCCAGATCCGGCGACGCACGGTCCGACGTGGACGTGGGCGCCGTGCACGATCCCGGCCTGCGCCCGGTCAAGACCCCACAGCAACATCATCACCCGGGTCTGCCCGTGAGCTGAGATCGCGAACGCTGCTCCGGACGCTCCGTCGGTGGGATCCGCGGTCACGGTCGACAGGTCCGACAGCGCGCCGCGGGAGACGACGACCTTTGGATGTTCATAGGTCCCCGCCCCCGCCGATTGGGTGCCGGCTCCGAGCAGAGCGAGCGCCGCGATCGCTCCGATCCACAACTTGGTTCCCCGCATGATGTGTTCCTTCCCTCCGGACCCGTTCGGGTCCCTCCACCTCTCTGTCGCGCCGGAGGGGCCGAGCGGTTCTCGAAACCGATTCGGGGGCGCGGCGCGACAGTAGGGGTGTGGACCCGAACGATCGCAGCGACGAGGACCTCCTGGCGGCAGTCGCCGGCCAGGATCTCGGCGCGTTGCAGGTGCTGCACGATCGTCACGTCCCGTGGCTCGCGGCGCGGCTCCGGAGACGCTGCGCAGACCACGACGTCGTCGCCGAAGTGATCCAGGACACGTTCCTCGCGGTGTGGAGGGGGGCGGCCCGTTACGACCGTCGGGGTGAGGTCGCCGCATGGATCTGGGGGATCGGGATCCGACAACTGATCGGTCGCCTTCGTCGCCGACCTGCCCCCATCCCGTGGTCGGCAGATGGTCTTGCGTCCCTCCTCGGTGGACAGGGCCTAGCGAGTGATCAGCTGCGGTCCGCGGAGGACACGGTGCTCCTCGAGGTCGAACACGGCGATCTCCACGGTGCGCTCGCCCGGTTGTCTCCCGAGCTGCGTGCCGTCATGCAGGCAACGGTGCTCGACGGGCTGACCACGCGTGAAGCGGCCCGACTCCTTGGTATCCCGACCGGCACTGTCAAGACCCGCATGCGCCGTGCCCGCATCGAATTGAGAGGAGCACTTTCATGACTGCCCCATGGCATGTCTCCCCCACCCAGATCGACGCGTACCTGGCCGATCGGGTCGATCAGGTCACGGCGTCATCGATCGAGGCGCATCTCCTCGCGTGCGCCACCTGCCGCGAGGCAGTCGCCGAGCGCCGACCCGTGCCGGAGCTCGCTGCGTCATGGGCGCGGATCGAGGCGCTCATCGACGATGCACCCGTGTCACTCGGTGAACGCCTCGGAGCCCGGGTCGGAGTTCCGAGTCATGTGGTGCGGTTGCTGGCGCCGACCAACGCTCTGCGAGGGCTGTGGGTCGCGGCCGGCGCTGCCGCGTTCCTGGCGGCGGCGGTGCTTGCCCGTGGCGGGTTTGGGGTGACGGGCCAGCTCGGACGGGTCATCTTCCTCACGGTCGCACCGCTGATTCCTCTCGCCGCGGTCTCCTCGACGTTGGGTGCCGCTTCGGAACCCGCAGCGGAACTTGCCCGGGTCGCGCCCATGTCGCGGCTGCGGATCGGCGCACTGCGGGCGGGCACGGCGCTGGTCTTCACGGTCATGTTCGGACTCGTGGCGTCGATGATCGTTCCGGGGCCGTGGATCCGAGCGGTGGCGTGGCTGTGCCCGGCACTCGCGCTGAGCGGGCTCGCAGCGGCACTGGCCGGCCGAGTCGTCTCGACCGTCGCGGTCGGGGTCGTCGGAGCCGCGTGGGTCGGTCTCGTGACAGTCGCCGCGATCATTTCCAGCGACGGCCTCGCTGCGTTCCGCGCCGCGCCACAAGTGGCGTACCTGGCCGTGGCGGTCGTCGCTGGCGCGGTCGTCGTCGCGAGTCCGTCGAACTTCGACTTGAGGAGGATCCCATGAGCTCGTCTGTGCAGATCCGTGGACTCTCGAAGTCCTATCGGTCCAACCGTGTGCTCGACGACCTCGACCTGCGGCTTCGACCTGGCGTGACAGGCCTGCTGGGGCCCAACGGCGCCGGCAAGACCACGCTGTTGCGCATCCTCGCCACGGTCATGGCGCCCGACCGAGGGGAGCTGCGACTCTTGGATCGCGACCCCTCCACTGAAGCGGACCGCGTCGAGATCCGCCGCCGCCTCGGGTACGTCCCTCAAGAGGTCGGCTATCCCGAGGGGTTCACCACGTTCGAGTTCGTCGACTACATGGCGATCCTGAAAGAGATCAGCGACCGCGACGCCCGTCACGCCGAAGTCCGACGCGTCCTGGACATCGTCGGACTCGCCGAGGTTCGCCACCAGAAGCTCCGCAAGCTGTCCGGCGGCATGCGACGCCGCGTTGTCATCGCCCAGGCGCTCCTCGGGCGGCCCGAGTTGCTGATCCTGGATGAGCCGACCGTCGGATTGGACCCCGAACAGCGTTTGAGGTTCCGCGAGATGCTCTCCAGCGTCCACGCCGACGCCACCATCTTGTTGTCGACCCACCAGACCACCGACATCTCCGCGCTGTGCCAACGGGTCGTGATCCTCGATGCCGGGAAAGCCCTCTTCGACGGCTCGCCCGTCGACCTGGCCGCGACCGCAGCCGGACGGGTCTGGCACGCGACCGAGCGCCACCCCTCGGCGCGGGTCGCGTGGGTCGGCGGCGACGGCCGTGTCCGCAACGTCGGCGACGCACCGACCGGAGCCGATCTGGCCGAACCGACGATCGAGGACGCGTATCTGCTCCTGGTCGGCGCCGGCGCGACGCTCGAGGAGCCGGCGGCGTGACGATCACCGCGGCGTTCGTGGCCACGATCGCGGTCGTGATCGGCGCCGGCCTGGCGTTGCGGCGGTGGGACGAGTCGCGGAACCTGCGCTTCACCGACGAGGCCGGATCGAACACGGGCCTGTGGGCGCTGGCCAGGGTGGACGGGCGGCGGATGGCGTTGCATCCTGCCTGGCTGATCACCGTCGGGTTCTTCGGCGCGATCACCGTGTTCTTCAGCCACCTCGACGACCAGACGATCTCGGCCGGGGTCTTCGAGGGCTTCACCTACGTCGCCATTCCACTCGGCGGACTCGCGCTGGTCGGCGTCGGGCATCGGCTCGGCACCCGGTCCCGGCGCAACAACCTCGAGGAGCTCGAAGCGGCCACCCCGACCGCACCTCGGACGCGCACCGCGTCGCTGCTGGTCGCGTGCCTCGCACCGCTCCCCGTCGCGGCGCTCGCCGCCGCCGCGCTCACCGTCGCCGTCCGACTCGTCGTCCCACGTCCGGCACCAGTGACCGCGTCGGCGCTGTTGTCACAGAGCGGGTTCCTGTGGGTGATCGTCGGCGGCGGCGTCGTCGGCGTGCTGTTGTCACGTTGGCTGCCCGTGGCCGCAGCACCACTCCTGGGGATCGTCGCCATCATCTTCCTGAACAACGGGCCCGACCACCTCCACCCCCGCTACCGATGGTTGCGCCCCGCGGTCGAGCTCGACATCGGCGGCGCGTTCGACATCCGACCCGAACGGTGGCAAGTGACGTTCGTCCTCGGTCTCGTCGCCCTCGGCGCCTGCCTCGCGCTGCTCCGCCACCCGCTGCGGGCCGGGATCGTCGCGGCGACCGTCGTCGTCACTGCCATCGTCGGGTCGATCGGATGGATCATGACCAGACCGCCCTCGGCCGCCCAGGTCGCCGCCGTCGTCGACCGGATCGAGCGTCCCGAGGCCCACCAAACCTGTGTCACCCGAACGGGAGTCCGGTACTGCACCTACGACGGCGCCGAGGACTGGGTCGACGATTGGACACCGGCGATCCAAGCCGTGCTCACCCAGGTTCCTGCCGAACGGCGACCGACCGACCTCGAGGTCATCCAACGAGAGCCCGTCTGGCCGTGGACCTACCTCGAAGAGGTCTCCGCAGCGATCGACCCGCAGGTTGCCTGGGCCGACGACGGGCGGATCCACCCGAGCCTGGTTCTCGACACGTCCAGACCGGATCTCACCGTCGCGTGGCAGACCGCGGCCGTCGCCGTTGGTCTTCCTGCCTCGGTGGACTGGCAGCACCCGAGCGGATGCATGGCGGGCGGGCAGGCCCGCCAGGTCCTGTCGTTGCTGCTCGCCGCCCGCGCCACGCCGACCACTCGCTCGGCGTTGCGAGACAAAGGAACCTGGATCCGCAACGAAGCGAAGCAACTCACGCCGGTGTCCGCCGACACCGCGTGGGACTACAGCACCGACACCCCCACCGCTTTCGGCGTCACGGTCCCCGAGACCGACCTCGTCGCCGCCGATGGCGTGACACGCCGCGACTTCGTCGCGGTCGCCGGGGCGTCAGGGTGGGGAACCGACGTGCTCGCCGCGGTCGCGTTGCTCGACGTCGACCGATCCACGCTCGACACGCTCATCGCCACCCACTGGGACAAGCTGGTCGACCCGTCCACGACCACCGACCAGTTCCTCGAATGGGCCGGGATCCAGCCTGTCGGCGGCGCCCGGTCATCGCTGCCACCGGACGACCCGCGCTCATGTTCCTGACCCGATACACCCTGCGCCAACTTCCCGGTGGCGTCCTCGCGGCATCCGCGATGGTCGGAGTCGGGTGGGCCGTCGCGACGCGCCTCGACACGACGTTCGAGCGAACTGTGCTCGCCGCGGTGACGACCTTGGGGCTCAGCCTCGTCTGCGCCGACCGCGCCCACGGCATGACCGCCGCCAGTCCGACCCCGCTGCGACGCCGCCGATTCTTCCCCGTCCTGCTTGCTGCCAGCGCGATGTTCGCCTCCTGGGCGGCCGCCGGGGCGACCGCGGCACTGATCAACCCCGCCGGGTCGCATCTGAGTCACTGGGATCTGCTGCAATGGGTCGTCGTCGCCGCGAGCCAGATCGCCGTCGGCGCACTCACCGCGATCCGCCGACCCGACAACCCGCCAATCGCTCCGGGCGCCTTCGTGGCGGCGGTCTGGTGTGCGTTCACCGCAGGCAAGATCCACCAGACGCTCTACGAGGTCGCAGAACACCCGGTCACCTGGATCGCGCTCGGTTTCCTCTTCACCGCAACTGTTGCCGCGTCGTGGCTGGACCCTGCGAGTCGGCTCCCATCACCGGGGTGAACCGATCGACGTCCTCGACGCGACAGACAGCTCAGAGAGAAGGAGCCGTCCATGCAACCGAGAAAACTGCTCGTCGTCACGTCGACCGCGATCGCGCTGGCCGCCTGCGTGCCCGACCCCGGAACCCCACCAGACCCCACCACCACGACCACGAGTTCGACGACGACGACTTTGACAACGACCACGACAACCGTGCCGCCCGATATCGCCATCACCGCGTCGGATCCCGCGACGCCGGCAACGTCAACCACACCTCGCCTCACCGGGTTCGCCCCGGGCGCCACCGCTTCCGTTCGGATCTTCGCCACCAGCGACTGCACCGGACCCACAGTTGGGTTCGGTGACCTTGCCACCTTCGCCGGGCCCGGCATCGCGGTCAACGTCGACATCGGATCGACAAGCCTGTTCACCGCGATCGGCAGCGGCCCGAACTTCGTCACCGCCTGTTCGGCGCCCTTCACCTACGTCAACACGCTCACCGCACCGACCGGGTACGAGCACGAACCCAACGGAACCGTCGCCGAGGCCAACCCGCTCACCGTTGACATCGGAACTCCCGCCGACCTCGAAGGCTTGCTCGACGGGCCGCCCGGGATGTACGCATCGGACAACTTCACCTTCACCGTCGACCCCGGCCGCTCGATCCGTGTCGAGACCTTCGATTGGACCGGCGCGAAGTGTTCGGCGACCGACACCAAGATCTACCTCTTCCCGCCTGTCGGATCGACGGGTGGTATCGACGACAACAGCGGCATCGATCTGTGCTCGCTCATCGACCCGAACGTCGACACGTACGCATCGAACGTTGCCGGCGGCGAGTACCGGGTCCTGGTGACCGGCATCCCGCTCGGCGGAAGGTATCGGCTCCGAATCGAGGTACTGCCGTGAACCGCCGCCGACGACCGAGACCACGTGTAGGACTCGGCGCGGGGAGGCCGCATGTTTGAGACCTCTTCCCGGATTCTGGTCGTCGCCGGGATGGTCAACCTGCTCGTCGGTGCGATCTCGGGGGTCCCGATGGGGCTCCTGCGCCAACACGGCGCGGAGACGGTGCCGAAGTACCTCACCATGGTGCATCTCGGCGGGCTCATGAACGGACCGATCCTGATCGCCGTCGGGTTCTCGCTCGGCATGTCCCGGCTCACGCCGTGGATCGACACCACCGCCGCCGTCGTCCTTGCCGTCGCATCGGTGGTCCTCATCGCGAAAGACGCGATCAACTGGCGACAGGGCATCACCGACGAGTTCGCACAACACTCGCTCGGGCTCAAGCTCGGATGGCTGTTCGGCCCACTCGAGACCATCGGGCTCGCGTTGGCGACCGCAGCAGTCCTCTCGGGCATGTAGACGGGATGACAACAGCTCGCCCTGACCGGGCAGACCCCTCAGGTGCACCGTTATCGGTGAGTGTGCCTGGCTCGACGGCGGGTCGGTGGCCGGGACCGAAAGGACTACGGCGGAACCTCAGCGGGATCAACCGTCTTCTCAAGGATCCGACCGCCACACTCGATGAGCTCGCCTCCGTCCACGGTTCGACGTTCCGGCTCGGTGCCGGGCCCTTGCGCCTCGCGATCGTCGGCGAACCCAGGCAACTGAGCGATGTGTTCGCACAGCCAAGTACGTCATACCGATGGGGGTACGCGCTGAACGTCCTCGGGTTCATCGTCGGGCCCACTTCGCTCATCGTGTCCGACGGCGACGATCACCGTCGCCGCCGTGCCGTTGTTCAACCTGCGTTTGCGCGACGCCACCTGGACGGCTGGATACCGATGATCGTGGCGGAGACGGACCGCCTGATCTCCGAACGACTCGAACCATCGCTCGCCGACGGTGGCTGCATCGACATCTACCCGCTCGGCAAAGATCTCGTCCTGGCCATCACTGTGAAAAGCGTTCTTCGGCAACGGGCTCGAGTACCGCACCGCCGAGATCGGAGCCATCTTCGATGAGCTACAGGCCTACCTGGAGTTGCCCGGGTTCAAACAGCTGCCACACCGAATCCCCTTCGCCCGACGGGCCCGCGCCCGCGCGGCGCGTCATGCGTTCGACCGCATCGTCGACGAGGAGATTGCCAGACGACGCCATGTCGCCGCGCCCGGTTTGCACCATGGCGACACGGGGACCGGAGACCTCCTCGACGTGTTCGTACACGACTCGACTGGCGACATCACGACCGAGGAGATCCACGACCAGGTCAACACCCTCATCGGAGCCGGCTACAACACCACCGCTGCGACCCTGGCTCGCTCGGTACCCCCAACGGGATTCGAACCCGTGCCGCCACCTTGAGAGTTCGATCGAAGTCGTCCGGCGGGTCCGTCGAGAGCCCTCACCCCCGGCCTGTCAGGGTCGACTGTCCGCCTCGTCCGTCCAGACCTGCGCAATCACGGCCAGTGGATTACCAAAAGGATCACCAAGTGGTCGCCTCGTGCTGAACCAGACGCTTCCAAGTCGCGCCTTCGGCACGTACGATTGACAGCGGAGGTCCGCAATGAGCAACGCTGCACCACCCAACCCCCCTCGAGGAGTGCTCGGGCTCCCCCGCGACCTGACCGCTGAGGAGCTTGCCGCCGCGCCGATCCTCGAGTCGCTCGACGCGTTAGCTATCGACGACCTCACCGACGAGGAGGCTGACGCCTTCTTCGATGCCTTGGGCGTGTGAACGAAGTCGTTGTCGACACCGGTGTCTTCAGCGCGTCGTTGGCGATTCGCCGACGACCGCAGATGCGCCGCCACGTTGACTAGCTCGTTGGTCGGCCGATCCTTCTCGCCACACAGACTGTCGCCGAGCTTCGATACGGCGTTCTCGTGGCCGGATGGGGTGAAGCGCACCAGCTTCGCCTGGCTGCAGCAATTGCAGCGACGACCGTTCTGACTGTCACCGATGCCTTGATCGACGAAGTTGCTCAGCTTCGATTCGATTGCAGACGTGTTGGCCACCCTCTCCGCTCAGGACAGCCACGCCGCGGACCTCTGGATCGCGGCGACCGCCCGACACTTCGGCGTTCTTCTTGTGACCGCCGATGCCGTATTTCAGACGACACCAGGCCTCAGCGTCTTCCCGACTTGAAGCCCATCTGCCGACCCTCGCCGCCTGTTCCCGCCTGACGTCGCCCAGAGGCGCAGAAAGCCCCGACGGAGCGAGGCCCTCAGGAGTACCCCCAACGGGATTCGAACCCGTGCCGCCACCTTGAAAGTGTCTCCCAAGGTGGTGGCAGCAGGTCTCAGCGGACGCAGACGGGCGAGACTTCGGGGTTCTCCGGACACGGCGAACGGCAGCGCCCCGATTCGGAGCGGCCGCGGGATATTCGCGGGATAGAACCGCTGGCGGGGATTGCATTCCGAGCCGCTCACTGGCGCCTTCGCTCACCTCCGATTGAGCGTGAACGAGCGTCCAGCAACATCGACGAGTCCAACGCCCGAATGACGGGAATCGGTTCTCCGATCGTCGAGCACGGCCTGACTTCGCACACCGTTCTGAAGTCACGTTCGAGACCGTCAAACGATGAATGCGCGTCAACCGCGGTTGAGATGTCGGCGACTCGGATGGGCGCATAGGTGGAATCGATCACTCGAAACACGACGGGGAACTTCCGTGAAACACGACGACGCTTCGTTGGGCCAAACGCGACACATGCGCCCACTGATCGTGTTGTCATCGCAAGGCCGCGAGGATCAGACCGAACTCGTGCTCGCGGATGTGTTCGAGCCGCGCGGGTAACTAGTTGTCGTAGTGCATGATCACCCCGTCGCACTTGTTCTGGTACGACTACTCAACGGCTCCTAGAAGATGGTTCTCCAAGGTGCCGCGGCTTCGAGCTCATACGCCAGCTCGAGGAGGAGTCGATCCTGGCCGTGACGCGCCCAGAAAAGCATTCCGACCGGCAAGTTGTTCACCTCGTCATGACCCATCGGCAATGTAAGTGCCGGGCCGCCCGACGCATTCGCGACTGGGGTGAAGATCGCCCACTCTTGCATCCGCTCAAACACGACCCTCCCGGGCAAGTCCATCCCCATTTCACCGAGTTTGATCGCGGCATGCGCCAGGGTTGGGGACAGAATCACGTCAATATCGAGTTCAGTAAACTGGTCCTCCATGTGTTGGCGGTAGCCCGCCATTCGTTTGGCGACCTTCGGCCTCGAGATCAGTTTCTTGGCGGTCATGGTGCTGGAGAGGTAGCGGGTGAGGTCGGTAACTTTGGACCGGTCCATTCCTCGGAATGCAAGGGGGCCGAAACGGTGCACCAGCATGGCTCCGAGCGCCCACGTGTCGATGAAGTCGTGGACGAATTGTTCGGGGACGGGCGGCTTGATCCATTTCACGGAATGTCCGAGGGATTCGAGGAGGGCCGCAGTCTTCTCGAGTTCGCGTTGAGTGACCGAGTCCGGACGTCGATTTCCGATGGATTCGTCCACGACCGCCACATTGAGGCGACGTTGCACGGGAGATGTCACCAACCCGATCGGATCAAGCTTCGGGTTTCGGTAGTGCTTCTCGGCCTCGGCGTAGAAGTATGCCGTGTCACGGACGGAGCGCGTGATGACGCCTTCCATGGTGATGCCGCTGGGAGCACCCTTGCTGAGGGCGCCGTACAAAATCCGGGCGTTCGTTGCTTTCAGGCCGACAGCCCCGCAGCATGCTGCGGGAATACGCGTCGATCCGCCACCGTCGGCTGAGTGCGCGATGGGCACCACGCCCGCCGCGACGAGTGCGCCTGCGCCGCCGGATGACCCGCCAGCGGAGTGCCCGCTGTTCCAGGGGTTGGTCGTGTCGGGTCGGTAGGCGCGTGGGAACTCCGTCGAACATGTGAACCCGAATTCGGGCATCGTGCTCTTGCCGAGATTGATGAAACCCTGGGCCAGGATCTGTTCGACGATGGGATCGCTCTTGGTTTTGATCCTCGTATGCTCAAAGGCTGCTGATCCGTTGTGGGTTGGCATCCCGGCGACGTCGACCATGTCTTTGAAGAACATGGGGATGCCCCAGAAGAAGCCGCTGCTTGGATGGTCGGCATCGGCAAGTGCCTGTTCGAATCGCTCGCAGACGATCGCGTTGATCGTCGGTTCAACGGCCCGTGCTCGGGCGATGGCCGCAGCGACCACCTCCTTGGGGTGCACGGTCCCGTCCCGGATCAACTCAGCGATGCCCACGGCATCGTGGTCACCCATCGCATCCGCAGTGAAGGCATGTACAACTTCGGGCATGTCAGGTCTCCTTGAGGGCCTTGTGGATCTGGTCAGACGCGTCCGCATTCGATGAATTGCCGTGGGTCTGCGCTCGGTCCGATCCACACCCGTCCAGCGTCCTCGATGCCGTCAGACTGCTGTTGTCGAGCACGGTCGGTGAGTTCGGAATCCAGTTCGATTCTGACGATGGCCGAAGCGCCGGCGTCGAGTCGAGTCTTGGCGAAGCCCGCCAACGTCGGGAGCGGAGTCAGGTGCGTGCCCCGTGCCACGTTCAGGTAGACCTGAACGACCTCCGTTCCGGCTTGGGCGCCGATGTTCGAGACTCGAACCGAGACGGTCGCGGTGGACAGTTCCTCCGGTGAGTCGGCGTCGCTGTTCGTCCCGGCAAGTTCCGGCTCGTCCCATGTGAACTCTGTGTAGGACATACCCTCGCCGAACCAGAACGCTGGTCGGCGGCGGGTGGCGTGGAACAGCCGGTATCCGTGGAGGGGTCCGTAGGTGATCTTTCGGGTCCAGCGCCGGTACGGC
>Ga0315287_10007337_pt1 | contig 11051 bp, 9 predicted proteins | sample YL17G11_0_MG_FD_205037 | JGI IMG/M metagenome (GOLD analysis project Ga0315287, IMG submission 205037) | Sediment microbial communities from Yellowstone Lake, YNP, Wyoming, USA - YL17G11_0 | ecosystem: Environmental > Aquatic > Freshwater > Lake > Sediment | place: USA: Wyoming | collected...
GGCTTTTCGGCAGGATAACAGCGGGAAAAGTAGAAAAGTAGGGACACTTCCCATAATTAGCCAATGTCTATAAGAACATGGGAAGTGTCCCTATATTTTACTTATTACTTATTACTTATTACTTATTACTTATTACTTATTACTTATTACTTAAATGACCATTCCTCCATTGGGACTGATGACCTGCCCGACGAAGAAATTCGCATCGTCCGTGGCCAGATACACGATCGCACTGGCGATTTCCTCGGGAAATCCCATGCGCCCGATGGGTTTCTGGGCGCAGATGACCAGCTTGACCATCTCGTCGACGTTGTCCAGAAGCGGCGTGTTGACGTAACCCGGGGCCACAGCATTCACAGTGATGTTCGATGCGATGACCTCCTTGGCCAAGGCCTTCGTGAACGCCGCAATGGCGCCCTTCGCCGCCGAATAGGAGGGCGATCCGGCGCAGCCCGACGTGCCGCAGATCGATGACATGTTGATGATCTTGCCCGACCGCTTTTCCTCCATGATTTTTAATGCTTCCCGCGTGCAGTAGAACGTGCCGTTCAGGTGGACGTCGATCATCTCGTGCCACCACTCATCCTTGTACATCGAAGTGATCTTCAGGGATTCCTGGACCTTTCCCAGTGTCTGCAGCTCTCCCACTGCTTTCAAGAAACGTTGATTAACAGCCTGGATCAGGTCCGGCCACTTCGAAGGAAGGGCGAAGCCGGCATTGTTCACCAGAATATCAATGGTACCCCAGGCGGCGACCAGTTTTTCGAACATCTTCTTCACCTGGTCCACCTTCGACACGTCCGCCGGAAGTGCCAATCCTGCGCCCCCTATTTCTTTCAATTTCGCCAGTGTCTCGTCTACCTTTTTCGGATCGATGTCGTTGACGCCGATCTTCGCGCCTTCCTTTGCCATCATCAACGCAGTCGTCTGTCCGAAACCCGAACCCGCTCCCGTAATGAGTGTAACCCTGTCCTTCAGTTTCATCATACCCTCCTTTACCCTTTAAGTTTTTGATGCGTTTTTTTTCTTGTCATCAATCAGACGATTCCGCGAAGAAGGGTTGCTATATATGGCAACCCCCGTTCTTCTTTAGAAAGTAGGGACACTTCCCTATTTATCCATTGTTTTTAAAAATAGGGAAGTGTCCCTATATAATGGTCTGGCCGCCCGTGGTCAGGACGTATACGCCGGTGATGTAATCCGCTTCGGGTGAGACAAGCCAGACGGCGATATTGGCCACATCCTCCGGTGTCTGAAGCCGACCGAGGGGAATCGTCGGCAGCGTCTGCTCGATGATCTGTTCGTAGGTGATCCCGATGTATTTTTTAGCCATGGACGAAAAGGCTTCCTTGAGCATGTCCGTCTCGATGGTGCCGGGGCCGATGACGTTGACGTTGATCTTGTAGGGCGCCAACTCCAGGGCGAGGACCTTTGTGTACATGACCAGGGCCGCCTTGGCGGAACAGTACATTCCGAGCATAGGGAAGGGTTTCACGCCTGCCTGGGAGGCGGTGCTCACGATCTTGCCGCCCTTGCCCTGGGCGATCATCTGTTTGGCGACGGCCCGTGAACACAGATGGGCCGTCTTGAAATTGACGGCCATTCCCTGATCCCAGCCCCAGGAATTGACCTCCAGCAGGGGGCCCCCTGCCCGCGGATGGCCGCCGCCGATGTTGTTGCAGAGGATGTCGATATGACCGAATTCCTTGACGACGGCCGCAACCATGGCATCGACATCCTGCTCGTCGGTGGCGTCGCACTTGACGGCGAGGCTCCGCACCCCCAGGGCCTCGATCTCCTTCTTTCTCTCCAGCAGTTCCTCCCAGGTTCCCCGGCCGACCTCCGGCACCTCGCCTTCATAGACCTCATAAGGTTTGCAGATATCCACGACCACCACATCGGCCCCTTCCTTCGCCAGTCTCTTGGCAATCCCCTGGCCGAGGCCGTGGGGCCGGCCACTGCCCGTTACAATGGCCACCTTTCCTGACAGATTGTACATATTGCGCTTCCTCCTTGCCGTCTAAGGGGTCCCCATGGCCTTGGCTGCAAGCTGTGTGATATCCAGGATCTCCAGAGTCTCCTTTGTTGCCGTCTTGGCCATGTTCATGGCCCTGATGCAGGCCGGGCAGGCCGTCACGACGGTCTTTGCCCCGGTCGCCAGGACCTCTTCCAGCTTCCTCCGGGCGATCTCGAGCGACAGGTCCTGGTCCGACGCCAGAAGCCCGCCTCCCGAACCGCAACAAGTGCAATATTCACGATTATTTTCGAGCTCCACAAGCCCCAGACCGGGAATCTTCTCCATGATATAGCGCGGTTCTGAGAAGATGCCGCTGTTTCTCCCCAGATCGCAGGGGTCATGGTAGGTGACGAGGCTCTCCAGCCCCTTGAAGGGCAGTTTGCCCTGCGCAATCAACTCCGCCATGAACTCCGCGGCGTGCAGGACCTTGAAGGGGTGCTCGATGCCGGCGACGTCGCGGTACCACTCCTTCCAGACCCGGTAGCAGCCGGGGCAGTTCATGACGAGGGTCCGCGCCCCCGTTTCGGCAAACCGTTCGATGTTGTGCCTGATGAGCTTCTCCGCCGGCTCCCGGATGCCCACCGCCAGCAGGGGGAAGCCGCAACACCACTCGTCGCCGCCCGCGACGGCGAAATCGACGCCGGCGGCAGCCATGATCTGCACGAAAGCCCGCGCCGCCGGTTGGATCATGGGGAAAAAGGAGGTGACGCAGCCGACGAAGTAGATCACATCGGCCCTTTTTTTCGCCGTCAGGTCGTAGGGCAGCTTCAGTTTTTTGGCCCAGTCCATCCGCCGGTCGTTGGGTTTTGCAGCCAGGTTGTAGGTCTCGCCGATGGCCGACCGGACGGCCTCCAGGCTTTCGATGCCGTATCCCGTGCGGGCCAGTTGTTTCCGGAGCCCCAGCCACATCTCCGGTGAATGGATGTCCACGCTGCAGTCGATGCGGCACCGCCCGCAGAGGGTGCACTGGAGGGCCCGTTTTTTGTAGTCGTCGCTGCTCGCCCCGGCCCCTCCCCCTCCGGCGATGAAGAGGTCTTTGGCCATCAGGATCCGGCCCCGAGGTGTCGAAGAAAGCCAGATCCCCTTCGTGGGGCACTCGTTCATGCAGTAACCGCACTGAACGCAGGCGGCGATTTCCTTCTCCCAGCCTTCCGGGCGGGTTTTGGCCGTGCCTGCGGGGAGCACCTTGTCGGCGATGGCGGCCAGGCCCATGAGAAACTGGTAGATCCCCGGCCGGAAGATCACCGGCGGTTCGAACCACATGCCGGGATTCAGGATTCCCCCGGGATCGAGCTCGGCCTTTTTCCTCCTGGTCTGCTCGACCTTTTCCTCCCCCAGGATCTCCTTGCGGTAACCGGCGTTCCAGACGCCGATGGCGCCGCCGGGCCTCCCGCCGACGGAAAGGGCCAGTTCGGAGACCTCGCTGGGCGTATGCATGGCGAAGACGTACTCGATGAACTTGAGCTCATCCGTGGCGATCAGCGGCATCAGGTTGCACTCTTCCGTCGAGACGACATGCCCCACGAGGCCGACGGGCCGTTTGCGAAGCTTCTCCAGGCGCCGGTAGAAGGGTCCCAGTTGCTGCATGGATACGATGACGCTGCTGGGGAGCAGGGTAGGCATGGCCCGGCGGATCCGGAAGGTGTTGAACCGCTGTTCCCATTCCTGCTGCGCCCCCTCCCTTTCTTCGCCCTGGTGGAGGTCCATCGCCTTTTTAACGAGCCGGTCGCCCGCTTCGACCTCGTCCTTTGTGCCGTCGTAGGTTACGAGCAGCCGCCCGCTTCCCGGACCGAAGGCGCCCGTTTCGTAACCGGAGGCCTTCAGGAGCTCCAGGTAGCGGTGATCGAAAAGCTCCATGTTGTAGGGGCGGGGCGAGGCCTTGGCGAGAAGTTCCAGGGCGCGGAAAAGAGCGTCGATTTTCTCGTAATGGACCAGATGGTGGCCTATCGCTTCCGGAAGGGTGCGGACCCGGAGGGTCAGGCTGGTCATGACGCAAAGGAGGCCTTCCGTCTTGAGGAATACCTCGAGACCGGGACCGGCTTTATGTTCCCCGATGCTGCCGTCGGGAAAGACGAGCTGGGCCGAGAGGACCTGATTGGCCACCTGGCCGTAGCGCAGGGTGCCGATCCCCTTGCCGCTCGTCATGAGCCAGCCGCCGAGGGTGGCCGAGCGGGCACTGGATGGGTAGGTCATCAGCGTAAGGCCGCTACGGTTCAGTTCCTTCTCCAGCTGCCACCAGGTGGCGCCGGCGCCGGCAGTCGCCGTCTTCTTTTCGGGATCCACCTCGGTGATCGCCTTCAGATCCATCAGGTCCAGGACGATGCCGCCCTTCTTGGGCACGGAGCCGAAGAGCCCGGCCGTTCCGGCGCCCCTGGGAACGACGGGCAGCCCCCGCTCCCGGCAGTAGGCAATGACCGCGGCCACCTGGCCGGCCGATTCCGGTTTGACGATGGCGGCAGGAACGGTCTTGAGCATGGCCCGCACCGGTCCGGGAATATGCACGATTTCCTTTGTGTAAAACCACCGTTCAAAGGGGTTCGCCGTGACACGCTCACCGACGATTTCCTTCAAGTCTTTTTCCAGATCGCTGTCCGTCACTGCCTGTTCCTTTCGCCTGAAAAAGCTCAATCCTTCATCTCTTATCATCGCGGACCATCAAGAATGTTTCGCTCGCTCGAAAAGCTCCGCGGCGCAGAAGGAACTTCTCACCAGGGGTGCCGAGGCCACATCCCGAAAACCCATCTCCCTGCCGATATGGGCATATTGATCGAATTCCTCCGGTGGGACGTAGCGGATCACGGCGTGATGCTGGGGCGAAGGCTGGAGGTACTGCCCGATGGTGAGCAGGTCGCAACCGGCCTCCCGCAGCGCCGCCATGGTCGCGATGAGTTCTTCCCGGCGCTCGCCGAGACCGACCATCACGCCGGATTTCGTAACGATTTCCGGATCGAGGACCTTGGCTTTCCGAAGCAGCCACAGGGACCGTTCGAAGTTGGCCAGGGGCCTCACCTCGGGATAGAGGCGGGGTACCGTCTCGACGTTGTGGTTGACCACATCGGGGCGGGCCGCCACGACCAGCCTCAGGGCCTCCTGCGACCCGCGGAAGTCCGGCACGAGAACCTCGACGGTCAGCGCCGGGCTCCGGGCCTTCAGGATGCGGATGGTTTCGGCGAAATGGGAGGCGCCGCCGTCGGGCAGATCGTCCCGGGTGACCGATGTGATCACCGCGTGGCGGAGTTCCATGGCCGCCACCGCCTCGGCCACGTGTTCAGGCTCCAGCCTGTCCACGGGTGGGGGGATGCCCTTCTGCACGGCACAGAAGGTGCAATTGCGGGTGCAGATGTCGCCCAGGATCAGGAAGGTAGCCGTCCGCTTCGAAAAACAATCGCCCTGATTGGGGCAGATGGCGCTTTCACAAATCGTATGGAGGCAAAGATCGTCCAGCAGACCCTTCATCTGGGTCATCAGCACGCCGTTCGGCATTTTCTTCTTGAACCAGGGGGGCAGTCTGCTCCTCATGACGACCTCCCGGCCAAATCTTCTGCGCCTTCTTCCATGGTAACATCAAAAATCCTGGAAAAGTGGGCAACGAGGCGATCGGCCACGTCGTCCAGGGGGGGAGGGCGCTCCAGGAGTTTCGCCATGGATGTGACCCCTTTGTCCGCAATGCCGCAAGGCGTGATGAGGGAGAAGTGCCGCAGGTCCGGGTTCACGTTCAGCGCCAGCCCGTGCATGGTGATCCAGCGGCGGACGCGGACCCCGATGGCGGCGATCTTGTCGCGGCCTGTCCAAACACCGATGTGTTCCCTGTCCCTGCCCGCCTCGATTGCGAAATCCTTCAAGGTCCCGATGACCGCCTCCTCGAGGTCATGGACATAGCGGTGGACGTCCTTGCCTCGCCTTCTCAGATCGAAGATGGGATAGGCCACGATCTGCCCTGGGCCGTGGTAGGTAATGTCGCCGCCCCGGTCCGTGAAGAACAGGGACAGGCCCTCTTTAGCCAAATCCTCCTTCTCTACGAGGAGGTGACTCATCTTGCCCGATTTTCCCAGGGTCAGCGTGGGGGGGTGCTCCAGCAGGAGGAGAAAGTCCTCCGGCCGGCCCGCCGCCTTCTCCGACCAGAGCCGCATCTGGAGGCCGTAGGCCTCCTCGTAAGGCATCAATCCCAGACGGTGCAGCAGACAATTCATTTCATCAAAGTTTCCACATGCCGTCAGACACCTTCCGGCTCATCGGGTTCGTCGGATATGAATAGAGAGCGCTCACAGGCCTGCTGCAATACCCTGTCGATATCGATGACGAGAGGTCCCTGGGAATTGATGCGGACGCAGAGGGCGTCACCCTTGCGCACAGTGATTTCCCTCTCCCCGTCGAGAGCGATCAGGGAAGGCGCATGCGAAATGGGGATCGCTTCATCAGCTCCGAAGACGTGATGGGTCTTGATGGACAGGGAACAGATCAAACCCGGTGCGATGGGCGTCTTGACTGTGCGCCTCCCTTTTCCGAGGATGATGTGTAAACCCTTGCCGCAGCCTGCCGGCAGCGGGCACAGGTATCCCCCGACCGACGAAAACCCGATACTGGACGGGCCGGCGCGGGTAAGGAAGATCTCATGGATTTCCGACACGTCCCAAATGGCCCGGGCGCCGACGAAACCTGATTTCGTCACGACGATATCGATCAGGGCGATGTCCACCAGCTCCGATCCCCGGTAAATCTCCAGGCGGGGTTCCCTGCGGGTCACATCCTCCACGCCGATGGTGTTCAGGGCAACGGTTCCCGCCGCAAGCCCCGCGATCGTGCCTTCCACCATGAAGGGAAAGACGTTGTTGGTGCCTGTGGAAATGGGCAGCAGTGGCGTATCCCCGCATTTCTTGGCCACGGCGCGGTTCGTGCCGTCGCCGCCGAGGGTGATGATGCAGGCCACGTCAAGGGAGCTTAGAAGCTCCGCCGCCCGCATCGAGTCTTCCTGCGTGTTTTCCACCGCCATGTCCAGCGTGCGGGCCTGGAGTGCTACATCGACGCCGTCCAATGCCCGCTCCCCGATGTGAAAGGAATCCGGCATGAAGAAAACATCGTTGACACCCATTGAGTCCATGGCCAAAAGCAGCCTTCGGACAATGTTGACCTTCTCGTTGTTGTCGAATACCGTACCGTAGGCCACCAGCCGCCGGATATCCTTACCGGATGCCGGATTGGCAATAATTCCAACTGGTTTCAATGAATTGTTCGCCTCCTGCGCTGCTGCCGTGCCGCTTCGCCTGCCCTTGCTTGTTCCGGGAAAGATAAGAAAGGCCGTTTGTCGCTTATCTCATCGTGAAGATCACCTTCACGGACTCCCCTGCCCGCAGTTGGGTTTCGAAGGCCTCTTTGGCCTTCTCCAGGGGAAATTCATGGGATATCAGGATCTTCCTGTCCACCTTCCCCGCTCGGAGGATCTCGAGGGCTTCGATGACCTCTTCCGGTATTTTGTAACCGAGGGACCCGAAGACCTTCACCGACTTGCCCATCAGGGGCATGAGATCCACCGTCACGGGACCTTCGTAGGCGCCGACCACCACGATCCGGCCCGCCTCGCGGACGACGGCGAGGGCCTTCTCGATAGCAGGCGGTGCGGGATTGTCCTTGATGTAGCCGACGGCGTCATAAACAAGATCCACGGCGGGTACCTGGACCGTCGGTACCAACGCCATCGGCACCTGCCCCGCAAGCTCCGTAATCTTCTCGACGGAATCGACGTTTCTCGCATCGATGATGTCGGTCGCCCCCAACTGCCGGGCCATCTCCAGGCGCTTCGCTGATAAATCAACCACAATGAGCTTCTTGAAATCCACCTTGAGGGCCTTGAGGCACTGAATGATGCCCAGCCCGATGATGCCGGCGCCGAAGATGACCACCTGCTCCCCGCTCCCCGGCGTCCCTGCTTTGGTTGCACGGAGCGATGTGGCCAGCGGTTCCACTGTCGCCGACTCCTCGTAGCCGATTTCCGGGGGCAACTTGTAGACGGTGAAGTTCAGGAAGGCGGGCGTGACGATCACGTATTCCGCCATGGCACCCATGGCGAGGGCCGTGACCCGGTCTCCCACGGTTATTCCCTCCACGCCGGGACCGACTTCGACGACATCTCCGGAAAACTCATGTCCCGGTATCCGCCCCTGGGGAACAGCCTTGGTTATTTCGGGGAAAAGCCCGAGCTTGTACGTGTGCAGATCCGAACCGCAGATCCCGCAGGCTTTCACCTTGACGAGGATCTCCATGGGCCCCGCCTTCGGTTTTTCCACCTCTTCCGTCGTGACGTCCCTGAGTCCGCGAAATACGACAGCCTTCATTTCTCACCTCCCGGCGCGTGATGGAGTGCTCATGTCTTGAAGATCACCTTCACCGATGCCCCGGCGTTGGCCTGGGTTTCGAAGGCTTCCTTCGCCTTCTCCAGAGGGAATGTGTGGGTAATGAGGGCGTTTCTGTCCACCTTTTTTGCACGGATCAATTCGAGACCCTCCGCCAACTCATCGGGGATATTATAGGCGTAGGATCCCTGGATCTTGATCTGTTTGGCCACCATGGCCATGGGATCCATCGTCACGGGACCCTCGTAGACGCCGACGACGACCACCCGGCCCCACTCGCGGGTTACGTTCAAGGCCTGCTCGAGCGCGGGCGGTGCGGGATTGTCCTTGATGTAGCCGACGGCGTCGTAAACGAGATCCACCAGGGGTGTTGTCTGTGTAGGTACGAGCATCAAGGGGGCCGAACCGACCATTTCCGTCACCTTCTCGACGAAATCGGTTGTGCGCACGTTGATGACATCCGTGGCGCCCAGCTTCTTGGCTAATGCCAGACGATTATCGGCCACGTCGGCCACGATGAGTTTCTTCAAATCCACACCCAGGGCCTTCAAGCACTGGATGATGCCCAATCCGATGATACCGGCGCCGAAGACAACGACCTGCTCGCCGTTCGCCGGCGTTCCCAGCTTGGCGCAGTGGAGGGACGTCGCCAGGGGCTCCAGGGTGGCCGCCTCTTCATAGCTGACCTCGGGAGGCAGCTTGTAGACGGTAAAGTTCAGGACGGCCGGCGTGACCACGACATAGTCCGCCATACCGCCGGCAGCGAGGGCCATGACACGATCCCCGACGGCGATTCCATCGACACCGGCGCCGACCTCGACCACATCGCCGGCGAACTCGTGGCCCGGGATGCGTCCCTGGGGGACTGCCTTGGTGATTTCATCCTGGAAGAGCCCCAGCCGATAGGTGTGCAGGTCCGATCCGCAGATCCCGCAGGCCTTCATCTTGACGAGGATCTCACCCGGCCCCGCCTGGGGCTTTTCCACCTCTTCGCCGGTCACGTTGTATGGCGCATGATAAACAGCTGCTTTCATCTCGACCTCCTTTTCTCATTCTCATGGCTATGGATAAGTAAAATCGGCGATACGATACGATTCCTGAGGCTATTAGGGCCGGACGAGGATCTTGACGACATCTCGTGAGGAAGCCAGCCGCTGGAACCCCTTCTCCTGGATGTCATCCAGACGGATGACCTCGCTGATCATGGATTTGGTGTTGATTTTCTTCTGCGTGAGAAACCCGATGACCATCTTGAATTCGTCAGCCGTGTAAGCGAAGCTGCCCTTCATTTCCACTTCCTTGAGGGAAACGGTAAGCGGACTGACTATTGTATCCTCGGCGATACCCACGACCATGACTTGCCCGCCGTATTTCACGAAATTAAGCGAATTCTGGAAGCCGAAAGGCACTCCGGAGCATTCGAAAACGATGTCGGCCCCCAAACCGGCGGTAAGTTCGGCGAATTTTACCGGCAGGTTCGCCCCTTCCGTTTCCGGATTCAGGACAAGATCCGCTCCCAACTCCAGGGCGGCCTTCGACCGCTCAGGAGAAATCTCCATGACGATGATCTTACCGGCCCCGCCTATCTTGAGAAATTGTATGGTCCCGAGGCCGATGGGACCGGCGCCGATCACCAAGGTGAGGTCGCCCGGCTTGAACCGCGACTGCCTGACACCGTGCAGGGAGGTGGACAGAGGCTCGACAATTGCCCCTTCCTCGAAGGAAACTCCCTCGGGCAATGCATAGAGCATCTGCGCCGGGCTCTTCACCAGCATGTATTCCGCGAAGGCGCCGTCGCCCATGGCAGTCAGCCCGACGCAATTAACAATTGCATTCAGGCAGATATTGGACTTTCCATCGAGGCAGGTATCACAGGTACCGCAGGTCGCACCGGGTAACACGATAACACGATCGCCCGGTTTGAAATTCGCTACCCCTTCGCCCACTTCCGCCACCACGCCGGAGCACTCGTGCCCCATGACCGTTCCGAAGGTATAAATCAGGTCCAAGACCGGTCCGGTGTGGTACCCATGCATGTCGGAGCCGCAGATCCCGCACCGCTCGATCTTCACCAGAACCTGACCGGGCCCGGGCGCCGGTTTGGGTTTATCCATAACGGTTATTTTCTGTAAATCGGCATAAACAGCTGCTTTCATTGTACCCTCCTTTTTATTGGGACAGTTCGGTTTTTAAGGTCTGTTTCCCCCGGGGTTCGGGCAGGCGCCCCCCGCACCAAGCGACGGTTATCGATGTCGAAGCGGTACGGCCAAGAGGACCATCCGCAGATCCGGTGAATGGGTATGATGACAAAAGCGCTCGGAGAATATCAGGACTCCACCGAGACGAGCACTGAGGCATTGGTGATGATGATGTTGTCCGGCTCGGTCTGGGTGACATCCATTCCCCCCGGCACGACCCTGATGGTCTTTTCCCCGAAGGGGATCTCCCCGAGCACCGCCTCGGCGTCAACCTCCTCGGGTTTTGGAGAGGCAATGGTCACGTCGATATAGACCTTCGGGCGCTGGCCCGCCTTGAAGGCGTCCGCCAGGTAGAGCAGGCTTCCCCGGCGGATGGCGTCCTCGATCGCCCTTTTCGCCGATTTCGTGTAGTTTTTGCCATGCATGTCCACACCCATCCCCAGCTCGACAATCAGCCTGGTTCTTGCCATTGTTGTCACCCCTTTATCG
>Ga0315287_10007338_pt1 | contig 11051 bp, 8 predicted proteins | sample YL17G11_0_MG_FD_205037 | JGI IMG/M metagenome (GOLD analysis project Ga0315287, IMG submission 205037) | Sediment microbial communities from Yellowstone Lake, YNP, Wyoming, USA - YL17G11_0 | ecosystem: Environmental > Aquatic > Freshwater > Lake > Sediment | place: USA: Wyoming | collected...
CCCCGAGTCGGTGGCGCGGCGGCCGAACACCATCCGACCGCGACTGCCGTCCGCATCGACCGCCCACAACTCGCCGGTGGCAACCGGAAAATCGAACCCGGGCGGGGTCATCGTCAGCGACACCAACAGGCGCTCGTCGTTGACCCAATGCCAGTGATACGCCTCGTTGGGCGTATTGAATTTCACGATGCTCGCGATCGAAAGCGCATGCGGCGTCAGCACCGCGACGATCTTCGGGTTGTCCCGACGCATCGATACCGCGAGGTACTTGCCGGTCGGCGACAATTTTTCTCGGCGTATTCGGGGAGACGGACGAAGTCGGCTACCGGAATGACCGCGGGCGATCTCGCTCAGTTCAAAAAAGCGCCTTTCGCGGGCCGACCTCCGCGCTCATCCGAGCGGACGACCGAAGGCGGTCGCCTTCCAGACTTCCTCGGCAACGTCCTGGTTCATGCGCTCCATCTCACCGGCGTCGAGCCACACGCCACGGCAACTGGGACACCGATCGATGACCACGCCGTGAACGATTTCTTTAGCCAGTGTGGTCGAGTCCGCGGGGCAGGCCCGCTTCTCCTCACGCGCCGCGACCAGTGCAAGTTCGAGTTCCTCGCGGCACGGATCGCACGTGGGTTTGCCTTGATATTCGCTTCGTGTACGGGACCCGCAGCGCACACATTTTTCACCAAATAGACTCATGCTGGTTTTTCCCCCATCCCAGTAAAACGATCTGATCCCTGGAACTCTACACAACAATCGCCGCAAACGACCTAATTCGCGCGCGACGGGCGCGGCCCGGCATTCCTGACGCTCGCCGTCGCCGATCTAGCCGGCCGAAGGCAGCAAATCGCCGAGTGCCGCCACCAACGGCCCCAGATGTTTTTCGTAGCGTTTCCAGCGTTCGATCGACGTCGTATAAATCGGCTGCCGAACTTGAATGACGCTTGCGGTCTTGATGGAGCGGTCGTTTTTGAAGAACTCCAGACACGCGTCATCCCAATCGAGCCCACAGTAGTCGATCAGCCGGCGCGCCTGCGTCTGATTGTCGGCAACCAGGTCTTCGTACTGCACGTCGAGCATCGCGCCCTCAGGCAGCACGCTGCGCCAATGATTCATCAGCCGCGCGTAGGCTCGATAGTAGCGTCCAAGTTCCGTCAGATCGTAGCTGTGCGGCTGCCCCTTCTTGAACAGCCGTGAAAAGCCGGACAGGCAGGTGTCCACCGGGTTTCGATTGACGTGAACGATGCGTGCATTAGGAAGCATCAGATGAATCAGGCCGATGCAGAGAAAGTTGGCCGGCATCTTGTCGGTGATGCGAGCGGCATCCGGGGCGCGTTTGCGCAGGCCCGCGACATAGCGGCTGCCGAGCAAGCCGATGTCGGCCTGGGTAAAACCCTTCATGTTGTCCGGGAACTCAGTGTTGTCTTCGGCACCGCGCGGGTGGTTGGCGAGGTTGAGCAGATCCGGCAATTCGCCCGCACCGTGCACCAACGGATGACTGGCGATGATCTGCTCGGTCAATGTGGTGCCGGAACGCGCCATGCCCAACACAAATACCGGTACCTGCGACGCATCACCGCGGCCGCGCAAACGCGAAAGCGTAGGCCGATCGAAAAAGGTGATCAGCTGATCCACCAGATGTTCTACGCCAGCCGGATCGTATTCGATCGTGCGGCGCTTCAGCGTGCAGCCTGCCTGGAAGTGGGTGAACGCTTGATCGTAGTCGCCGACATCGTCGAAACATTTGCCCAGTGCAAAATGCAACGCCATCGCCTTGAGCCGCGGCAACGTGGCGACGGGCGCCGCTTCGTCCATCAGCGCCGCCAAGTTGGGGTCATCGCGTGCGGTCTTCTTCACCTGGGTGAGGGAGATACGGGCTGCGGTGCACTTCGGATCGAGTTCGAGGGCGCGCAGAAAACTCGCTTCTGCCGCATCGAATTGCCCAATCTCCGTCAACAACGACCCTTTGCCCAAGTGCGCGCGGACCAACTCTGCATCGCGACTCAGCGCCGCTTCATAGGCGGCCGCCGCCCGCTCAGGAAAACCCATCTCGGCATAAATTCCGCCCAGCAGGCAATGGATCTCGGGCTTCTCCGGAGCCAGTGCCAGCGCCCGCGTCGCGGCCTGTTCCGCTTCTGCGAGCTGGCTAGCTTCCTGCAAAACCCGCGCGACACCCATGTGGGCCTCGATGTACTCAGGACGCAGCACAAGTGCGCGGCGAAAAGCCGCCAACGCTTTGTCTGTCTGTTCGAGGCCACAAAGCGCCAACCCGATGTTGCAGTGGGCGTCAGCATAGTTGGGGCGCAATTTTATCGCGTCGAGCAGCATAGCCAGAGCTTCGTCGAATCGTTCGGCTTCCGTAAGAACGGCACCGAGGTTGTTGATCGCTTCGACGTAGTTGGAATCGACCGCAAGCACCTCTTGGTAGTAGCGGATCGCGCCGTCGCTGTCGTTGCGTTCGCGGCAGATGCTACCGAGATTGTTCAGCGCCGGCGCCAACCGTGGATTGATCCGCAACGCACGCTGCTGGGACTGCTCGGCGAGATCGAAGTCCTTACGATCGTAGTACGCGATACCGACATTGCTATGCGCGGTGGCCGAATCGGGCTCGAGTTCGATTGCGCGCTGTCCAGCCGCAATGGCTTCGTCGAGACGGCCGAGGACGCGGCACATTTCACCCAGGTTCGCGTGATACAACGATCGCGACGGCTCGAACTCGATCGCCTGCGTGAGCAGTTGCAGCGCGAGATCAGTGCGGCCTTGCTGGTGCGCGACGACGCCGAGCAGGTGCAGAGCCGGGGCGTAGGTGGGGCGGGCCTGCACGATCTGCCGCAGGATGTTCTCGGCCATCGGAAGCGCGCCTTCGCGTTGACGTTGTTCGGCGAGCGCCATGGCTTGCGGCAGGCTGAAATGCTTCCCGCGGTCGTTGCTGACCGGCACGATCGGTTCGGCCGGCAGCGGCGCGACCCCTGGGGGTCTGGTCGGCTTATCATTCATTCAGCGGTAATCCCCAACGATATCGAGCAGGGGCGAGAGGTGTTTTTCGAAACGCCGCCAGCTTTCCACCGAGGACTTATAGATAGGCTTGCGCACCTGCGCGAGACTGGCGGTCTTAACCGGTCGAGCATTGTTGTAGAACTCCATGCAGGCATCGTCCCATGGCAGACCGATGTGGGCCAGCATGCGCCGCGTCTGTGACTCGACATCCTCCACGAGGTCCTCGTAGCGGACATCGAGAATGAAACCCTTCGGCAGGACGTCATGCCAGTGCCGCATCAGCTCGATGTAGCGCACGTAATAGCGGCCAAGGGTCTCAAGGTCATACGTAAAGTCCATCGTATCGTTGAACAGGCGCGTATAACACGACAGGCACGAGTCCATCGGATCGCGCAGCGTGTGGATGATCTTGGCATTCGGCAGCGCGAGGTAGATGAGCCCGAGGTAGTGGAAGTTGCCGGGCATCTTGTCGGTGATCCGCGCCGCGGTCGGCGACAACTTGCGTAGCCGCGCCAGATACTGATCACCCATGGATCGCAGCGCCTCGGCCGACATGTTGGTGACGACCTGCATGAACGGCGCCTCGCCCGCGACACCGGGCGCGCCGATCACAACCTCGTGTAGATCCTTCAGCTCGCCGGCACCGTAAACATCGGCGTGGCTTGCCAGGATCTGCTCCGTCAAGCTCGTTCCGGATCGCGGCATGCCAACGATAAACACGGGCGTAGGGTCCGGATTGCCGCTGCCCTGGTAACGCGCAAACGCCTGCGTATCGAAATGACGGGCAATGTTCAACGCCTGTTGCTCCAGACGACGCTCGTTGAAAGTGAATGTGCTGGCCTGCAAACGATTCCCTTCAACATACGCGGCGAACGCGCGATCGTGCTGGCCCAGATCGTCGCGCATTTTGCCCAGCGTGAACAACAGGCGCACACGATCCTCCAGCGGCGCAGTTGCGGTGGTTTCTGACAACGCTTCCAGCATGGCGCAGGCCGGGTCGTCAGCGGTATAGCGCTTCAACGCGCTGATGTTGAAGTGGCTGGTCACCGAGCGTGGGTCGGCGGCGAGGGCTTTTTCGAAACAGGCACGCGCCCCATCGATGTCACCGCTCTGACTGAGAATTGTGCCGAGGTTGTTGTGCGCTTCCATGTGGCGATCGTTGATCGCGATCGCGGCGCGATACGCGACCGCGGCTCCGGGCTTGTCATCGAGGTGTTCCAGCGCAGAGCCAAGATTGTTGAGCGCCCGGCCGTGGGAGGGGTCCAGGGCAACGGCGCGCCGATAACTGTCTACCGCGTCGCCGAACATCGTTTGATCCGAATACGCGAGGCCGAGATTGAAGTGCGCCTCGGCATCAGCCGGCGCGAGGCGTATCGCGGCGCCGCCTTCGGCGACCGCCTCATTCATGCGACCCAGACGGCGGCATATTTCGCCGCGGTCCCGATGGTAGATCGCAATCGTTGCGTCCATCGCAATCGCACTTGCCAGCAGTTCGGCGGCGAGATCGAGCTTGTCGACCTGAAACGCCAGCAAGCCCAACCCGTGATACGCCGGATGAAAATTCGGCAGGGCTGCGATGATGCGTCGATACACCGTTTCGGCCTCGCTCAAGCGACCGTCTGACACGAGCCGACGAGCCAGCTGAATTTCGGGTGATCGAGTCAATAAGGGCGCGTATGTCATCAAGTTGTAGTCCGACTCATTGGCCGCTTTACAATCTTTAGCGGGGAGGGTTACGGTAGCCGGGAGAGGAAAGAGTGCTCTTCCTCAGTGCTTGCTGTAATCACAGCACACATATCAGTTTTAAGGGGAAAATTGTCGTGAAAAAACACACCCGTGATGTGGCAAGTCCGACGCGGCCGAACTGGCAGCGAAAAATTCTGAGTCAGGCGATCGCGATGGCGGGCGCCGGACTGCAGGCATCCGCGGCGTTGGCGGCCCCGTGCCCGGCTAACGTCACAACAGCTTTAGCTGCGACTTGCGAAGTCGGCCCCGCTCAATCGGTGACAATTGCTACGGGCGGGTCGATCATTTCGGCCGGAACAGCGATCCAGCTGACCGGTGCCGGAAACAAGACGATCGTCAATTCCGGAACGCTGACGGGCGCCCCGGCCGGCATTCAAGACCAGATATCTGGCCTCCTTTCCAGCGGCACCGTCACGATCACCAACAATGCCGGGGCGGCTATCAACGGCATGAGCTCCGGCATCTGGATCAACAGCGCCAGCACCCTCAACCTGACCAACGCGGGCACAATCAAGGGCAGTTCGTCGAGTTCGGCGGCTGGTATCACCGTGAGCGGCGATCTGACCGGCTCGATCACCAATAGCGGCACCATCACCGGAATCGCGAACGGAAGCGAAACCGATTCGCTGACGGCCACGGGCATTTACATCTTCTCGAACGTGAGTGCCGGTTCGACGATTACCAACACCGGCACGATCAGGGGTGATGCGCAGAATTCATCGGTCACCAGTGCGAGCGCATATGGTATCTACGTCGATGATGACCTGGCAGGCACGATCACCAATAGCGGCACGATCGAAGCGACGGCGCTCGCATCCTCGTCGGCCAGTGCTGCCGGGATTTATGTTTCGTCAACTGTGTTGAGCACTGGCACGATCACGAACAGTGGCACCATCACTGTATCCGCGATCGCGACCTCCGGTAGCGCGAACGCAGCGGGCATCTTCGTTTCGTCCACGATGGCGGGCACGATCACCAATAGCGGGACGATCAACGTCACTGCCAGCAACTCAAGTGAAGGCTTTGCGGCCGCCGCCGGCATTTACGTATCGGAAACACTGGCGAGCGGCGGTTCAATCACGAACACCGGCACGATCAACGTCACAGCCGACGGCGGGTCGAGTTCGAGGGCGGTAGGGATCTATGTTTCCTCCATGGCGTTCGGCTCGACGCTCAACAACAGCGGCACGATTACGGTGACGTCGAATTCGAACGATATTTCTTCCAGCGAATCGGGACTTCCAACCGGTGGCGCGGTAGGCATTTTCGTATCGTTCCTGAATGGCGGTGCTACGTTGACCAACAGCGGCACCGTCACAGCTAACACCGATGCGGGGGTCGGTACCGGCTGGGCCATGATCGTGGCGGCAGGGTCTTCGTCCGAATCCGGTTTCCCGTTGATCAGTAACAGCGGCACGCTGCGCGGCAACGTGATTCTGCAGGGAGCCAGTCTGAACAATACTGGAACGTTGTCTATTCCGATCAGCTCAGGCTCGCCCGGCACCTTCAGCTTCATTTCGCGCGACTACACCCAATCCGCCAACGGCGTACTCGAAATCGGCGCGTATGACTCTTCAAACTACGGTCGTCTGGTGGTGGGCGGCACCGCGGACCTCACGGCCAGCGGCAAGTTCGCGGTACGCGTCGATCCGGCGAATCTACTGGTCGCCGGTGAAATACTCGAAAACGTTCTGACGGCCGGGACCCTGATGAGCGGCGGCAACGCCCACCTGTCAGTCACCGACAACGATCCGTTCTGGAACTTTACCGCCATCGACGACGGCAATAGCGGAATCGATCTGGTTCCGTCCGGGCAGGCCAACCCGGTGCTGACCGCGCAGAGCGCTCAGGTGGCGAACCTGAATCTCAACAATCTCGCGGGTCTGGTGATGGGCCGCATCGATACACGTCGATTGCTCATGCCGGATGGGTCCCACGACCAGAACCTGTGGCTCCGGCCATTCGGCTCGTCCGGGTCGCAGGACGATAGCAGCGATGTACTGGGCTATGACATCGACAGTTACGGGCTCGTCCTCGGTTATGACACCATCCTCGACGGCTCCGAGTGGAATGTTGGCGCCGCAGTGGGCTACGCCCAAACCGAGGTTGAGTCCAACAACTCACAGGTCAACGATAAGATCGATACTGATACGTATTCGTTGTCGGCATACGGGTTCTGGACCGGCGCTGACAATACCTATATTGATCTGCTGGCCATCGTCGGCTCCGGTAAAAACGACAGCACCCGGGGCTTGGGTATTAACGGTACTGCAAAAGGCGACTACGACAGTTGGTATTCGCGCCTATCCTCCGAGATCGGGCGCGGCTATAAGATGGGTGACAAGCTGACGTTGACCCCGAGCGCCAACGTCGCCTACACCTACGTGGATGACAAGGGTTATACCGAAACCGGTGCCGCCGGCTTGAACTTGACTGTGGCTGACAGCGACGCGGAGTCATTGATTTTTGGTCTGGACGGACAGCTGTCTTACGCGATGAGCGTGGACTCGCTGTTGACTGCCCACATCGGCGTTGGTTACGACACGTTGACCGATGAGCTGGACGTCAACTCCAGCTTCGGCACCGGCGCGGCATTCACTACGACGAGCGATAGCCCGGATGAGTGGCTGGGACGTGCCGGCGTGGGCGCCGAGTTCGTGGCGAGTGATCGGCTCGAGATGCACCTGAACTACGAGTACGAGTACCGCAACGATTTCGACAACAATCTGTTGGTCGGAACGCTGCGCTGGAAGATCTGACGCAACAAGAGGTTCGATAGCCAAAAAAGCCCCGACCCCTGTCGGGGCTTTTTTTCGTTCGGCGCGCTGGCGCATCCATTTAGGCGCGGAATATGTCCCCCTCGCGACCCGGTCAACCTGGTACTCCTGTTTTCATCGGGCGTCCTCGATCCTGAGGACTACAAACAAATCGCCCGCCGCGTTCGGGCCGTTGCCGACAACGTCAGCATCTACATTCATGAAGACCGAGCACCGGACCGAGCGTTGATCGAACGGCTCGCAAAACATCGCACGCTGGTGTTTTCACCGACGCAGATCAAGGCCTTCATGGTAACCCGCGGTCGTGTGTACGCCGGGCGTCCAATGCACAAGAGCGAGCAGTTGCTACGACTGCAGCTCGCCGGCGTTCCCGTTCCGGAGTGGGCCGCATTGGACCGCGGCAAGCGATTTGATCCCCCGCACTGGGGCGAATACGTCGTTGTCAAACCCGAAACTAACTCGGGCGCGCGCGGGGTCAAGATCATCAAGACGCGCACCTTGAGCGACTACGGCGTCAGCGTCGAACAATTCAAACGCGACCGTGGCAACTTCGTCGTGCAGAAAGTCGTCTACAACCACGCATTCGGCAAGATCCGCATCCAGACATTGTTCGATGAAGTCTTGTTCGCGCGCCTGTTCCGTTTTCTCGAACCGGTGCGCTTCGATACCGACGCCGACATGCAGAACTACCAGCGACTGTTCGTAACCGAGAACACCAAGGCCGAGCACTTCGACTCGCCCGAGGTGTTCGCGTTGGCAAAGCAATGCTTCCGGACATTCGACGATGTCGCGATGCTGGCACTCGACGTGCTGCTCGACGAAGCCGGCAACCCGTTCTTCATCGAAGCCAATCCCGGCGGCAACACGTGGCACTTTTCGAGCGCAATAGTCGGCCAGATGCTGCGCGCCCGCGGGGTTTTCCTGGAGCAGCAGTTTGGTGCTTTCGACCGGGCTGGCGATGTGCTGGCAAAACGGGCACTACAGGAAGCGATCTGATGGCTGAACTCTGGAGCATGTTGGCGCAGAACTACGCGCGGTTCGATACACCGCTGCGACCCAACGCCGAGACGCTTGCAGCCATTCGAGGGTTGCTTGCAATCGATGACCCGCTGGTTGTCGTGCTCGGCGGAACGCCAATTTTCGCCGAACTCGCGCGGCGGGTCTGGTTTGTCGACCTCGCGGACGAAGCACTGCGGCTGGTAACTCCGACCCGACAGCATCGAATGATCCAAAAAAATTGGCTGGCTGCGGCGGATGAATTCGCCCAGGCCGATCTGATTGTGGGTGATGCGTCGATCAATGCGGTCGAGTCCCCTGCAGTTGCCGCGCAGCTGTTGCGATTGCTGGCAACCGCGCTCAAACCGGGCGCGACGCTCGCGCTGCGTCTGTTCGTCCAACATGAAATGCCCGCCGATGTGTTCCAGGGGTGCCTGACGGACGCGTTCGACCGCAAACAGTTCAGCGAGGTGCGATTTCTCGTGTATGGAGTTGTCGCCGATGTGCACGGTCAGACGTCGGTGGCCGAAGTCGATCGATACATTGCTGACCTCCAGGCACACCTCCGAGTGAAGCGCGATGTACTGGATGCGTACCAAGCGGCCTACTTCGCATGGCGCGGCGTATCGGCCACCGCGGTCCCGACTATTACCACCAAGATGTTCTTTCCTTCGCGGACGCAGATCGAGGCGATGTTCGCCACTGCTGGTTTGCGGCTGTCGGCCGTCAGCGCAGGGACCTTTCCGCTGGCGCAGTTCACACCGGTTTACGTTGCGAAGAACTGAGTCCGGCGCTCGAATCGACCGAGCCGAATGTCGATGCACAATCAAGCAAAGAGCCAGGCATCGAAGCGCAGCGTCTGTTCGCGTTGTGCGACGCTGCGAACCGTTGGCGGAAAGCACGCCAGTTCACGCCCCACCCCATCACGAAACTCAGCTGCGCGCCGCGGCGTTGAGTCCACCGTCGGGAAAGATGATCTCGCCGGTCACGAAGCTCGACTCCGCGCAGGCGAGATACAGACACGCATTGGCGATGTCGACGGGTTCACCCAGACGGCGCAGCGGCGTCTCCTTCACACGCGCGTCGACCCAGGGTTGATACGTGAGCACCGCGCCGGACATGGAGGTCTTAATGTACCCCGGGCCGACCGCGTTGACCCGGATGCGGTGGCGTGCAAGTTCGATTGCGAGGCACTTCGTCAACATCCACACACCCGCCTTTGACACACAATAATCGGCAGACCCCATCAACGCGGTCGCCGCAGCCACCGATGCGATGTTCACAATCGTGCCACCGTCGCCTTGACGCACCATGCGCCGCGCCACTGCGCGGTCGGTGAGCATCACACCCGTCAGATTCACATCGAGCAGCCGCCGCCAACTTTCGAGCGATTTGTCGAGCAGCAGCATGTCGTCACGGTCGATCCGGTCATTGCCGCGCTGCGCGTCGATTTCACGGCTGACGTAATTGGCATGCGAAATTCCCGCTGCGGCAACACACGTGTCGATGCGGCCGAAGGATTGCACCGCAGCGGCGGCCATCGCCTCACACGATTCCTCCGAGCTCGTATCCACGATCACCGATTCGGCGCGACCGCCGAGCGCTACGATCTCCGCAACCACGTGCTGCGCCCGTTCGCCGTTGACATCCGCGACCATAATTGCCGCACCTTCCGCGGCGAATCGTAGTGCGCAGCCGCGGCCGATTCCCGACGCACCGCCGGTGATCAACGCTACTTTTCCCGCCAACCGTCCAGTCATTGCACGCTACCCCCTTGTTCACCCACTCCGCCAACGGATCACTCGCCACCCGGCCTATTCGGAAGCTGCGATGGAGAATTCAACCCCTAGACCAGCAACAACACGGTCCGCACGAGCAAAAGAAAGAGCACAACACTCGCGATCGCAAACACGCTGAACCGCACCATGATCACATTATTCGTTGCCTGCACGATCGAGTGCACGACACGCAACAGCACATAGGTCCAGGCGAGCGCGATAGTTGCGCCGTCCACAGCGCCGCTGATCTGCGCGGCCAGCGCGAGCGCGTAGAAGACTGTCGGCTGCTCATGCAGGTGATTGTAATTGTCCGCCACGCGAGAAACCTCCGGCGGCAGCTCGAGCTTTCCACCGATGCGCGCGAGCTCGTTCACGTCGACCTTGGCTGCCTGCATCGCGGGAATACGCGTCGCGTACATCCAAGCCCACATCACGAATGTCCACGCGATCAGCGCAAGCACCGGAGCGATCAAATCAGTTGTGAGCAAATTTTTCCCCTAAGTTACGAGGCGGTATGCGCCGATGTAGTCAGCCGTTGTGCAACCGTCGGTAGGCTACGTTACCAATCCGCTCCGCCACTGCCAGCCCCAACTCGTTGGCGCCGAGGACGGCGGTCCGCACCAGCTTGGCGGTGACCGGCTGCGGCATGTTGCCGATGAACGGAAACCCCAGCGTACCTTCGACGATCACGTCTAATGCACTGTTGTCGGCAGCATCGACGGAGAGCTGGCCTAGATGTACCGGCAAACCGATGGCCGCG
>Ga0315287_10007340_pt1 | contig 11050 bp, 14 predicted proteins | sample YL17G11_0_MG_FD_205037 | JGI IMG/M metagenome (GOLD analysis project Ga0315287, IMG submission 205037) | Sediment microbial communities from Yellowstone Lake, YNP, Wyoming, USA - YL17G11_0 | ecosystem: Environmental > Aquatic > Freshwater > Lake > Sediment | place: USA: Wyoming | collected...
TCAGGGGGTGTCCCCCTGAAATCTTCTTTAACAACATAACTGGGCGGGCGGGCGGGAAAGAACCGCTCCCATGGGGCTGTCACAAGAAAGAGAGCACGGCAGCCAAGGAGCATGCCGGTCAGCCATATTCGATCATGTCCAGAAGTCATGGCTGTCCAATCATAACCCAACTGCGCCTTCCTTTCGACCGTGACACCAAACCGTTGACCCTGTACGAACACATATTCTACTCTCTCCCTGGAAACTGATCGGAGGTCAGTCAAATGTCAGACGATGAAGTCGCGCTCCTGGAAGAGCAGCTTGTCGACGCGCGGGCAGAGGTCGAGCGACTCCAGATCGCCGCCGCCGACTCGGAAGCGAGGGCGCTGCACCTCGACGAGATAAGCCGCGAGGTGCGCAGCCGCCTCGAGACCGCCGAAAGCGAGCTCGCGTCCGAGCGCCAACGCTGCGACGAGCTCACACAACGAATCGAGGTCGTCCAAACCGAGCTTGCCACAAAGCAGGACGAAACAGACGAGCTTCATGCCCGCCTCCTGGCAGCCGCCGGGAAGTACCGGCAGGTCCTCCTGGCGGCTGCCCCGGAGCTTCCGGACGAGCTCGTCGCGGGCGAGACCATAGAGGAGATCGAGGCGGCGACTGAGCGGGCCCGCGAGACAGTCCGCCGGGTGCGCGAGAGACTGGAGTCGCAGTCGCAGGTCGGCCGCGTGCCCGCCGGTTCGCCGCCGCGTGGCGCCCCCGACCTCTCCGCCCTCAGCCCGATCGAGAAGATCCGCGCCGGCCTCTCCCGGGCAGACCGCTGATGCAGGGGAGGACCAGCCTGCATATGCAGCTCGTAGGGGCAGGCCCCCGTGCCTGCCCAGTAGGGTCGGGCCTCTGTGCCCGACCAGCCCGCATACGCAGATCGGGGTTCCCCTCCGGCGGCCGAAGGTCCGCCTTTGGCGGGGTCCAAGGGGTGTCCCCTTGATTCCCGATTAACCTCCCTGGGCGGGTGGGCGGGAAAGTCCATTCGCCGCCTTCCCGATTCTGAAACGGCGAGATCAACACCGATTTTTCGCCCCGACAATCAAAAGAAGCCGGATACGAAGAACGCCGAAGATCAGACGCACAATCAAAGAACAGATTCGGAGAGAATTCCCAATTAACGTAAGAGGAGGAGGAAGAACATGGCCCTAACCCTTGCCGAGGCATCGAAACTCTCGAACGACGTCCTGCTCACGGGCGTCATCGAGACCATCATCAAGGACAGCCCCATCCTGCAATCCCTGCCGTTCGTCGAGATCGTCGGCAACGGCCTCACCTACAACCGCGAGAACGCGGCCGCGACCGCTGCCTTCTACGACGTGAGCGACACCTGGACGGAGAGCACGCCGACCTTCACCCAGATCACCGCTGTGCTCAAGATCGTCGGCGGCGACGCGGACATCGACAACTTCCTGCTCGCCACCCGCAGCAACGTGCAGGACCTCGAAGCCGCCGTCGTTCAGCTCAAAGCGAAGGCCGTCCAGCAGAAGTTCGAGGACACGTTCGTTAACGGCGACACAACCACCGACTCGAAGTCCTTCGACGGCATCGACAAGCTGTGCGAGGCCGGCCAGACGGCGAGCATGGGCACCAACGGCGCTACCCTCACGCTGGCCAAACTCGACGAAGCAATCGATCTGGTCAAGGGCGGCAAGCCGGACATCCTGCTCATGAGCAAGCGGACGCGACGGACGCTGAACAGCCTGGCGCGGACCTCCGGTGGCTTCCTCGAGGCCGACCGCAACGACTTCGGCCAGATGATGCAGTTCTACGACGGCGTACCCATCGGCATCTGCGACTTCATCTCGGACCAGAAGACCGTGGGAACCAGCAACGACTGCTCCACCGTCTACGCTGTGCGTCTCGGCGAAGGAGCTCTAGCGGGACTAACCTCGCCGGGCGGGCTTCAGGTGGAGCGTGTAGGTAGCCTGGAGACGAAAGACGCCACGCGGACTCGCATCAAGTGGTACTGCTCCATGGCGCTGTTCAACACTCTGAAACTAGCGAAGCTCGTCGGCGTGCGACCGTAGCGACGACGCTGCCGGCAACGAAGAGCCCTCGCCAACAGGCGAGGGCTCTTGCCTATCCAGATTCAGGCGCGTCGCTATCTACTGGCCCGGAAGCGGCGATAGCCGAACCAGCCTCCGCTTCCAACAGCAAGCACAGCGACGACGACAATGCCGGCGATCAGTAGCGCATCCGGGCCGGACGAGCCCTCGTCGCCCGATTTGTTGCCGGCGCCCGGCTTCGCCGTAGCTTTCGCGGAAGGCGTCTTCGAAGCGGAGGCCGCCTTCGTCGCGACAGCGGCAGAAGTGGCGGTCGCGGCCTGGTTTATCGCCGCAATCGGCGTCCCCTGAGCGACGGCGGTCGCGGCAGCGGCAGTGGCGGTTGGCCCTGCGTTCGGATTCTCCGTCGGAACTTCGCTTCCCGGCGTCTCACCGGCGGCCGGCGTTTCAGCCGGAGGACTCGCCTCAGAGGTTGGCGTGACCTCTGCGCCTATCGAGACGGTACCTTCATCTGCGGGGTTCTTGCTGCCGGCCACCGAGACGATCACCACCAAATTGCTGGAATACAGTTCCGCGTCGTTGAGAGTGAGAGTGTCCTCTCCGGGGGTGGTTGCTTCGAAAGTGACAAGCGCGATGGGCGACGCGACGCCATCGCCGACCCTGAGAGAGGGTTGCTCATCAAGGGTCAAACAGAGCAGCGATGCAAGGCCGTGCCCTTCGCCTTGAGCTGGATCGCTATCGCAAGTGGGCGGCGATTCCCCCATGTAATGGCAGTCCCAGTTGGGGCCGAGCGAAGTATCTCCCCACGTTGTTGCTCCGCTATTTGCGTCGGGGTTGCTGTCAACACAAATTTCAGATGTGCACTCCTGTGGGACGCACCGGTTCAGATCATCGTTGTAGATAAGGTCGAATTGAAGCTCGGCGGGAGCTTGACTGGCATCAAGCAAGCATACGGCCACTTCATACGTCTGGCCAACACCAACACTGTAGCTGTCGTCGACTGGATTGCAGGGGCCATCGCCGTTAGTCACGTCCATGTCCAGGGCCACCGAAGCCTGCGATTCCTCGCCTTGGGCATTGGCGTTGCCTGCGCTCCTGCTAATGCTTACGGCCAGCAGAATCGCCGATACGGCCGCCAGCGACAGGGCGAGAAGGGAAACGCGTCTAACACTCATCGTTCACGCTCCATAATGTGTAACGAGACGAACGTAGGCAAAGGATAAGGGCTGCGAGCGGGCCAGTCAAGCGACAAACTGAATGGCAACGCCGTCGAGTGCCACATCCCGCTTGACGAAGGAGCACACGCGTTCTATTCTGTACCCGCCTCGAACAAAGTAGAAGCCGACTATGCGGGAGGAAGAAGTGGCCGACGTTCGCATCGACACGCGAGGTGTCCCCAAGGCTCCCGTCTATGAGGAAGCGCCGACGGTGGTGCATCGACCGGCGCTATCCTCCCCGGATACAGATGATCCCCTTTCCGTGTCCGTCGGCGTGAACTGCGCCGGTTACCGTCGTGTGCGATTCGACATCGATACCACCGGCAGCAACGGGCTGACTGCGCTCAAAGTGCAGATCCTCAACTGGAACAGCAGCGCTGGCAAGTACTTCCGCGGCGCCGAGCGTGAGTTCAACCAGCAGGAGCTGTCGCAGAACCCGCTGCCCGCACTCGAAGCCGAAGCGCGGGGCGCCGTCGTCTTTCTTAAGGTCGTGTCGGCGAGCGCGACGACGCTCTCGCTGAACGTTTACGCCACGCCGAGCTAGGAGAGGTCGATGGGAAGACTGCGCTTGTTCGGCGAGCTAATCGAATCGGGAGGAGCGATTGAAGGAGACGGCGGTGCGCCGGCAGGAGGCCATCAGATCGCGAGGATTGTCCGGACCGCCGGCGACTATCAGACGACAAGCGTGTCGTTTGTCGACATCGACACGACGAACCTCGCCATCAGCCTCACTGCCGGCGATAGCTGGGTGTTCCTGCTGTTGACAGGCAGCGTTAGTACCACGGGAGGAGCGTATGTGTGGTTTGACTTCACAATTGACGGACAGCGTCAGGGCGCCGCGAAGGGCGTTCAATTCGTCCAGGCCGTCTACGTCGAAGACATACAGATAGGCTGGCTGGCCCAGGTCTCCGCCGGCAACCACGTTTTTCGGCCCCAGTGGCGAGTCAGCGCCGTCCAGGCTCTCCTGCGCGCCAGCAGCGCCGAGACGCCGGTGATGTTCGCCGTCGTCGAACTCAAGTAGAGGTGGAAGCGTGCAGGTGACATCCGCCAAAGCGATTCGGCTCGACCAGTTGACAGACGAGATTCGAGTCCTTCCCGGACTCTCTGGCTTGCAGGGACTGAGCGCTTTCAGTCCAACGTCAGAAGGCGTCATAGAGATAGCCATTCACGTGGGAGACGCAGCGCTCAGCGCCGAGGAAGAGCGGGCGATCGGCGAAGCGATAGCGCGCCACGTGCCCGACACGCAGTGGAACGCCTCGAGAGAGTCGAAGGAGCTGGCGGCGATTCTCGCGCGTCCCGAGGGCGCCTTGAGTCCCGCCGACATCGAGAGAGCGCTTCGCATCCTTGCGATGACAATCGGACGCGTCCTGCCGAGTCCGTCGGCAAGCGTACCGGCCACAGATGGGAGCGACAGAGCATGAACCTGTCCGCAATGAGGACCAACGTCCGCCGCGACTTGCACGAAGAGGACGCAAACGCCTACCGCTGGTCCGACGATGAGCTGGACCGACACATCGCGCACGCTGTTCGAGAGGCCAGCCTGGCATCGCCGCTTGAGAGCAAGGCCGCTCTCTTGACGACGCCGGATAGCCGCGAGATATCGCTGACATCGTTAGCGGATCGCCTCGTCGTCGAGGCCGTCGAGTACCCCGTAGACCAGTATCCGGCAACCTACGTTCCATTCAGCCTCTGGGGCGACACGCTGACGCTACTCGTCGACTCCGCGCCGATCTCCGCTCAGGACGTCAACGTCTTCTACGGCAAGCTCCACACCCTGGACGACGGCGGTTCAACGCTGGCCGCGGCCCTCGAAGACATCGTCGCGACGGGCGCCGCCGGGTATGCCGCCCTGGAGTGGGCCAGCTTCGCCACCAACCGCGTCAACACGGGCGGCAGCGAGACCTGGCGTGACTACCTTATCTGGGGTGAACAGCGTCTTGCCGCCTTCTCCGCCGCTCTTGCCCGGCATGGCCATCGGAGCGCCGTACGCGTTCGCCGTCTCTACACGCCCGCCCTGTCCATGGAAGCGCAAGCGGGCCATCCACAGTCCTAGCCCTCGAAACGACGATGCGAACCCTCAGCAGCGACCTGCTTGCCGCCCAGAAAGAATCGAGCGCCGTCCCCTACGTGCAGGTGCGGATACGAGAGCGCATCGGCGACGTGCCGCGCTTCGAGTGGGAGCGCCTGTACAGCGGCAGCGAGACCGATCACTCCCACTCCGCGACGATGCCTTCCGATGGCTCTCTCGTTCGCGCCCGCATCAACCCCACGACAAGCGAGCTTCTCATCCAGCGGGTCGCATCGCCCGGGCTAGGCTCGAACTTCGCAGCGTGGTCGGTGCTGGGGAGCGTGTCGACGAACGCGGGCATCGCGCTGGTCGGCAGAGGCGCGAACGTGTTGCTTTTCTACGTCGATGTCAATGGCCTCACCATCAAGCTCCGAGAGAGCAGCGACTACGGTCAGTCCTTCGGCAGCCCCACGACCATAGTGACCGCTTCGGCGGCCGTGAGCTACCTCGCTGCCGACGTCAGGAGCGACGGCACGGCGCTCGTCATCTACTCCGTCGGCGCCGTTGTCTATCGCGTGAAGCGAAGTGGCGGCGTCTGGGGCTCACCGGTCGCCTGGACCAACAGCGTCGCCGGCGTGACGGGGCTGGCCTGTTGCTACAGCATCGACTTCAACATCGTCGTCGCTGGAAGCGATGCCGCAGGCGTCGCGAAGGTGTGGACAGCGATTTACGGCGACGGCTTCAGCCGGCCGACCGATGTCTGGTCGCCGCTGATGGAGCTTAGCCGCGCCGACAACGGCTCCAATGTCACGTTCCGCGCGCCCTTCATCGACCGGCCGGGCCTGTTTCGACTCTCTTTCGTGGAGAAGTACACGGGCAGCCAGGCCTATGCGCGTCCGCTCTGGACGCACGTGTCCTTGCTCGGCGACTTCTCAGTGAATAGCTGGCGCGAGCCTGGCCCATTCGATCTGACCTCAGATTTTGGGATCGCCATGACGCATGGAAGTAGCTATGCCTGGCTGTCCACTCCGTCAGGTGTCTGGCGCGCGCCGATTTCGAGTCCGGCTCTCGACGTGAGTGAAGACGTCGTCGAGCTACGAGAGGAAATCGGCCCTTTCGACGGCCGCGTTCGCATCACCCTGCGAAATGACGACGGCCGCTATTCCGACTTGACCGATGGCGAGAACTCGCTGATAGGGCCATCGTCGCAGGTTGATCTCGGCCTGGGATACGTGACCGGCGAGGGCCCGGAACTATCGGCAGGCCCGCGCTACTGGATCGAAGGCTGGGACTACGAGAGCAGCCCGGGCAGTTCGAGGCTCGTTCTGCTGGCCCGCGACGGCTGGTGGTTGCTTCGCCACTGGCATGCGCGTCGGGAGTACGCCTGGAGCGCCGGCGAGAGCAGCGTCTATCAGATACTGAGCTTCGTGCTCTCACGCGCGGGCCTGGAGTGCGGATTCATCAGCCGCAGCGGCTCCCTGACGACGCTCAAGCCGTCGTTCGCCATTCATCCCGGCGAGGACGGCCTTATTGTAGTGCAGCGGCTCCTTCGCATGGTGCCGGATATCCTGCTGATGACGGGCGATAGCGCCATGGTATTGAACCCGCTGCCCGACGATGAACCCACCTACTCCTACGGCGTCGATCACCCGATCCTTCACGGCCGGTACGCCCTGACGGACCGCATTCTCAACAGGGTGCAGGTCTTCGGGCTCGGGACGATGGTAGAGGCCTTCGATTGGCCGAGCATCGAGACGATGTACGACCGCTTGCTCCAGGTAGACGACGTGAACCTGTCGACGATAGAGGAGACGCAGAATCGCGCTGAGGCCCTGCTACGGGAGGCGACGATGTCGTCCCTGAGCGGCGAGATCGTGGCGCCGGTGAACTGCGGACAGGAGTTGTACGACGTCATCTCCGTGACCGATGAGCGGGCCGGACTGAGCGCGGCCCCGCGACGCGTAACGGGCCTGTCGCTCCATTACTCGCGAACGGCGAAGGCCCCTGTCTACCGGACGTCGTTGCGGCTGGGAGCCGTGTAGGAGAATCGCATGGTCGTGCGCAAGGGCGAGATCAAGACATTCGATTCGGGGACGTACGTCGCGGCGGTGCGGCTGGCGGGGAGCCTCGCCGTGTGGCTTTCGGGCGTGCCGGTTGCCCGCAACATCGCGGCGGGCGAAGTGCAGGCCGGCCGGAGCTGCGCCGTCATCTTCTTCGACGAGTCCAACCCGCGGGACGCCGTCATCGCCGCCGTGTACACCTGATGGAGGTAGAAACTACGATGGTTGAGCCGATCTTCGCCGTGCTGGCCCTCGCCTTCTTGGCCGAGAGCCTGACGGAATACCTCTTCGCACAGCCGCTATCAGCCGCACGGTTGCCGGCGGACCTTATTCGCTACGTTGCTGTCGCCGTCGGCGTGCTGCTGGCCTGGGCTTACGATCTCGACATAACGCGCGACGTGCTGGGACTCGAGCCGCGGCCGGCGCTGCTCGGCGTTATCCTCAGCGGCGTCGTTCTGGGGCGAGGCGCCAGCTACGTCCACGACTTCTACGGCAGCTACCTGCGCCCCGGCAACGGCGAGGAGGCGAGCAATGCGAAGTGAGAAGAAAGGCCGGCAGCCTGTGCCGTCGAGCGCGCAGCCGCCGTCCGACAACGCGCCCCCGCCCCTTCGCAAGGAAGACGTGACGAAGAATGAGGGCCTGCGGGGGCTCGTCGTCCGCGGCGGCGCCGGTGCAGTGCCCGCTGTCTGGGAGGACTAGCCTGCAGTGTCTCCCGCCTCGTCCTTCTTCTCAGCAAGTCGGCCCGATCACCACGCACGGCTACCTATTGCCGGTTCATCGACTCCGCAGGTCGTCGTCACACTCCCCATCCGTTGACACGCGACGCCGCCACAAGTACGCTTGTTCCAACCCGACGTAGGGAGAGCATCGATGGAGCAGCGAGAGGTCCCGCAAGTCGGCAACCGCGTCTGGGCGATGGTCCGCAACGTCAAGGGCAACTGCAGCATGGGCCACAAGGCCGGCGACGAGTTCGAGATCAGCGCCCACAACGCCGCCGGACTCTGCGGCTTCCTCTACCACGACATCTTCCCTTACTTGGTCATGCTCCAGTTCGGCGGCGGCTTCCCCGACGCTTGGGGTGGGCCCGATTCCGTCGAGCTCAAGTGCCTGGACAGCTCCAGCGAAGTGACCATCGAACTGCGACGAGAGAAGCGGTAGCGCCGTGCCCGAACGCATCCTCTCCGGAAAGCCGCACGAGGAGGATCTCGTCCTCGATACCTCGCTGCGCCCGCACCGGCTCGACGACTACATCGGGCAGGACAAGGTCAAGGACAACCTTCGCATCGCCATGGCCGCGGCGCAGATGCGCGGCGAGCCCCTCGACCACGTCCTCCTCTACGGGCCGCCCGGCCTGGGAAAGACCACGCTCTCCTACATAATCGCCGCCGAGATGGGCGTCACCGTGCGCGTCACCTCCGGGCCCGCTATCGAGCGACCCGGCGACCTGGCGGCGATACTCACGAACCTCCAGCGCGACGACGTCCTTTTCATCGACGAGATCCACCGCCTGGCGCGCGCCATCGAAGAGATTCTCTACCCGGCGATGGAAGACTTCGCCCTCGATCTCGTGCTCGGCAAAGGCCCGGGCGCCCGCAGCGTGCGACTTTCCCTGCCGCGCTTCACCCTCGTCGGCTCGACGACCCGCTACGCCATGCTCAGCCCGCCCCTGCGCGACCGCTTCGGCGCCGTCTATCGCCTCGACTTCTACGACACGGACGCCATCGGCGCGATCATCCGGCGCAGCGCCCGCATCCTCGGCGTGGAGGTCGACGAGGGCGCTGTCAAGCAGATGGCGCAGCGGGCCCGCGGGACGCCGCGCGTGGCCAACCGGCTGCTGAAGCGCGTCCGCGACTACGCCCAGGTCATGGCCGACGGCCGCGTGACTGAAGAGGTCGCTGTCGAGGCTCTAGCGCGGCTGGAGATCGACGAGCTGGGGCTGGACGACGTCGACCACAAAGTGCTGCAGACGATAATCCATAAGTTCGACGGCGGTCCCGTCGGCCTGGACACCATCGCCGCTTCGATCTCCGAGGAAGCGGACACGATCATGGACGTATATGAGCCCTATCTGATGCAGGTCGGCTTCCTCCAGCGGACGCCGCGCGGCCGGGTCGCGACGCGTCGCGCCTACGAGCACCTGGGCCTGCCGCCGAAGGGCCCGCCGCCGACTGCGCAGAGCGCGCTATGGGACGCCGGCTGACGATCTCCAGGCGGAGGCAATGCGATGTCCGATGAGGTTGCATCTAAGCGAATCGAGTTCGTGCCCCTCACGCCGGAACGCTGGCAGGACTTCGAGTCCCTCCTCGGCGAGTCCGGCGGCGACGAAGGCTGCTGGTGCATGTGGTGGCGGCTGCCCCGTCGCGAATGGACGCAGCAGCGCGGCGATGAGAACCGGCTGGCGATGAAGCGCATCGTCGAATCGGGCGAAGTGCCGGGGATCATAGCCTATGTCGAAGGCGAGCCGGCGGGCTGGTGCTCCGTCGCGCCGCGGGACGCGTACCCGACGCTGAACCGCTCGCGGAGGTTCCGCCGCATCGACAGCGAGCCCGTCTGGTCGATAGTCTGCTTCTACGTTTCGCCGTCGCAGAGAGGTACGGGCCTGATGGCGTCGCTGGTATGGGCCGCTCGCGACTACGCCGTCAGCCAGGGCGCGCGCATCGTCGAGGCATACCCCCGCGAGCCGGAGCGCCTGTCGACGACGATGGCGTACATGGGCGTTGTGCCGGCCTTCGCGAAAGCTGGGTTCGTGGAAGTGCGGCGTCTCTCTCCGCGTCAGGCGATTGTGCGCTGGCACTCGTAACCATCGGTAGATCCCTAACGGTCGAACTGCGCTGCTCGCAGCATCAGAAGATAATGCGCTGGCAAAATCGAGTCAAAAGAAGCCCTGTCCCCTCTTGACAAATCGCCTCCGACGGTGTAGGTTGCAGTCAACCGGATTCATTCGACCGGTGACAATTCCCCGCCTAGCTGAGTCTGCAGTGGCCTCTCGGGGCCTTCTGTAGACGTCTCCGCCTATCAGATTGCATGCCGTGAAGCGCTAGCTCCTCAAGGTTGGATGCCATGAGATCGACGAGATCTAGGTTGGTGGCCTGTCTCCGTTCACCCATTTTCTGGCCGGCCGGGGTCGGTATCGTCGTGTTCCTGCTCGCTGCGGCTCTTGCCGTATTCGGTCCTCAAAGCGCCGGCAAAGCCGAAGCCTACACGATCACCCCCGACGGTCGCATCCTCATCAACGCCAGCCACGTGCGGGTCACGGTTGCCTGCTACGAGGCCGGGTACGATAATCTCGTTGGCATGCAAGCACCCACGTCGCAGGACTTCTTCCACTGCAAGGACCCGCTATACCAGGGCATCCCGCTCGATATCGGCAACTACGGGCCGGGCGAGCTTGAGTTCCGCATCACGACTCCCTCACAATCCCCCGGTCCCCAGCCCTACACGTGGTATACGGGGCCCGCTTCGCGCAACGCCGACAACTTCCAACACAATCGCTTGACGCACATTTCCGACACGGTCGTGAGAATTGGCTGGGAGGACCTGTACGGCGGCGGCGACCAGGACTTCAACGACTGCGAAGTCGACGTGACAATCGAGGAGCTGCCGACGGCTACACCGGTACCGCCGACGGCTACACCGGTACCGCCGACGAATACGCCTGTGCCGCCGACGGCTACGCCTGTGCCGCCGACGAATACGCCTGTGCCGCCGACGAATACGCCTGTCCCGCCGACGGCTACG
>Ga0315287_10007341_pt1 | contig 11049 bp, 7 predicted proteins | sample YL17G11_0_MG_FD_205037 | JGI IMG/M metagenome (GOLD analysis project Ga0315287, IMG submission 205037) | Sediment microbial communities from Yellowstone Lake, YNP, Wyoming, USA - YL17G11_0 | ecosystem: Environmental > Aquatic > Freshwater > Lake > Sediment | place: USA: Wyoming | collected...
AACCACTTTTTCCCTTTTCGGAAAAATCACCCCCTTCTCAAAAACAGCTCGAGGGCCTGAAGCGCCTCTGCGAAGCCTCCCTCGCCGGCTCGCTCACCGTCCAGGGCCTCCGCGCCACCTACGAGCTCTCCGAGGCTTTTTCCGCGCCGCAGCTCGGCCGCCGGTGCGTGCTCTTCGCGCTCGAAAGGTACGACGCCGTCTCCGCCGCGCTCGAGCCCGCCGGGTTTTGTGCCCTCATGCGCAGGATGGTGCCCAAGCTGCGCGAGTCGCTGACGGAGCAGATGGTTTTGAAGAAGGAGCAGCAGCAGGCCGAGGGAGGGGCTGCTGGGACGGCAGCGGCGACGGCGACGGCGGTGACGGCGACGGCGGGAGGAGGAGGAGGTGGGGCGTGAGAGTCTGGGGAGAGAGAGAGAGAGAGAGAAAACTGAACTTGTTTCTTCTTTGCCCTGAAATTTTTCTTTGCCCTGTCCTAAGCTTTTCTCCCCCCTTTCTCCTCGTAGCGAGGGGCGGGGAGGGGGAGGGGGCAATCACCAGTTAACAATGCGCCTCTAAGCAAAGTGCAAGTCAATCAACCTGAATGAAAATCATAATTAGCTAAGCCTTTTCTTTCCTCTAACCTTTTTCTTTCTTTCTTCGCAGTTTTTTTTCCATCTGTAACAGAGAGAGAGAGAGAGAGAGAGAGAGAACGAAACAGGGAAAAAATCCATCGCGCCTCTCACTTTCTTCTTTCCGTCTGTCGCTTGCCTTCTTTCGGGTTTCTCCAACTCAAAAGGTGGGTCTCAACCTCTCTCTTCCTCCGTCCAATCGGGTCCTCTCGCGGTGCATTGCATGCGAATCGGTCTCCTGATCTGCGCGCTGGCGTGAAAGGCGGAAGGCTTGACTCGCGACAAAGCCCCGCGGCGCCGTTTAAGTTGAATCATCTTGTTCTTTCAATGCGCGTCGTCCGTCGACTCTGCTCTTTCCTCTTTTTACTGTCCTCTCTTTTCTGCTGGATGAGCCCGTGCTCCCTTTTACGACGAGCCCCAGCGCGACGATTCGAACCCTCTCTGCAGTTCCGCTCGAGGTTGCGAGAAGACAAGGCCAATTGATGCTCCTCTGTGGACCTCTTTTTCTGTTCTTCGTCGTCGCGGCCGCGCCGCTCGACATCGATTGCGCTCGCTCGCCCCTGCGCTTGCTGACAGCGCTTTTTTTTTTTTTTTGAATTCCTCCTCCTTACCATCAAAAACAAAACAGGAAAGCAGAAAAACCCCAACCACCATGACCCGCCGCGCCGCCTGCCTGTGCGTCCTGGCCCTTCTGGCCTCGGCCTCGCTCTTCGTGGCGCCCGCCTTAGCCTCCGAGGAGGATGCCGCCTCCTCCGAGGTCGCCTTTGCCGCCGCCCCCTCTGCATCTGTCCGCTCCGCGGCCGCCATCTCGGACGCCGTCGCTCCCGAGGCCGCCCCAGAGGCTGCCGCCTCCGCTTCTTCTGACGTCGCCGCCGTCGCCTCTGCCGAGGCCTTTGCCCCGGCCCCGGCCACCGCCGAGCAGTTTGGTGAGAGAGAGTTTGAAAGTTTGAGTTTGGGAGTTTCTGCAGAGGAGAGAAGAGAAGAGAGTGCGGCAAGAACAAATGAAAAACTCACTCCTCTCCCCTTTGATTTCTTTTCTTCATCAAAAACCCAAACAAGACGGGATCATCGGCCTGTTCGGCACGGGCCTGGGGATCTTCGCCGGCCTCGCCGGCGGCATCCTCGGTGAGGCAGGAAGTTCCACCCTTACTTTCTTCCCCTTTCCTTTTTTTTTTAAAGGGAGTCCCCCCCCCCAAAAAAAAAAAATAAACTCTCACCTCGAAAAAAAAAAACATTTTTTTACCCACCCCGCGCACAACAAAACAAAAAACGAACGCTCACCAGGGGGGCTCGCCCAGGGCCTCGGCTCCCTCCCCGGTCTCGCCCAGGGCTTTGGCCGCCTCGGCGGCGCGGGACGCAACGGCACCGCCCTCAACCTCGGCTCGCTGCTCCCCGCCCCCGTCGCCGGGCTCCTGGGGAACGGCAACGGCACCGCGACGGCCGAGTCGATCGGCGACGGCCTGCTGGGCCAGCTGACCAACATCGGGGGCATCATCGCCGAGCTGGGGTCCACGGGCGCCGTCGAGAACTCCCTGCTGGCGTCGATCGTCGCAGCCCTCAACGGGCAGGGAGGCGCCGCGCTGGGGTCGCTGCTGGGCGCGGGGCTCGCGGCGGGGCAGTTTGGCCTCGACCAGGCCGCCGGCGCCGGCGCCGCCGCCGGGCTCGGCCCCTTCCCCGGCTTCGGCGGCGCGCCCGCGCCCGCGCCCGCTGCTGCCGCTGCTGCTGCCGCCGCCTCCGCGGAGGCCGACATCTCCCTGGCCGCCGCCGGCGCCGGCGCCCCCTCCGCCGGCGAGAAGATCGGCTTCCCGGGCGTCCCCGCGGTCACCGCCGTCCCCGCCCTGGCGCCGCGCAGGACGCCGGCCCCGCGCGCGACGCCGGCCCCGCGCGCGACGCCGGCCCCGCGCGCCACGGCCCCCCCCCGCACCACCCCGCCCAAGGCCACGCCCAAGCCCGCCGTCACCCCGCTCCCCACGACCGTCCCCGCGCCCACGACGCAGCCCGGGGCCCCGATGCCGCCGTCAAGCCAGCAGGAGGTGACCCTCGCCCTCCACAACGTCGCCCGGGCGCGCCACGCCGTGCCCGAGCTCGTCTGGGACGAGTCGCTGGCCGCGTCGTCCGCCGCCTGGGCCAAAAGGTGCCGGTTCTCGCACTCGAGGACCGGGGAGAACCTGTGTGCCGGGCACAAGGACTGGAACGCGTGCATCTCTGCGTGGTACAACGAGATCGCATCGTACAACTACAAGCAGGGGTCGTTCTCGTCGGCGGTGAGGGTTTCAACTTTTTTCTTTGCACTCTTTTTTCTCTCTCTCTCCGTCGCGCTCCCTTGACCTCCCACCTCTCCTTCGCAGCCCTTTCTTCCTCTCTCTCGTCTCACAAGCACCTCTCTCCGCCGTCCCCACAAAAAACACGTCCCCCAAAAAACGACAAAAAAATACCAGACGGGCCACGCCACGCAGATGCTCTGGAAGGCCTCGGGCCGCCTCGGGTGCCACGCCCAGTTCTGCCCCAACCTTTATGGGGGTTCCAACATCTACGTGTGCCACTACCTCGAGCCCGGAAACGTGATGGGGCAGTTCCAGCAGAACGTGTTCCCGCCGGTGAGCGCGGCTTAGTGAATTTCCAAAAATCGGATTTTGGAAGAGAGCTGAGAGGTGAGTTGAGAAGGAAAAACTCCTTTCTCTCTTGCTTAAAACCCGTGACAGAGGAGAGTCGACTGTTCGAGATGACAAGGATGCGGCGCTTGTTCCGCGCCTTTCACCTTGTCTCCAGAGGATAAAGATAACGGGGAGAGAAAAAAGAGAGATGGAAAAACCTCAAATGAAAAAGGAACAACGCCCTTTCGCGTGTAAAAAGGAAAAAACGAGACTTCTTTCCCTCTCTTTTCTCTCCGCATCCGAGTGCTCCTCGGCCTGTTTTGCTTTCCATTCGTTTTTTTTTTCTGTTCTGTTCTTTTTGCTACAATGTTTTTTCTCACGTCTTTTGTCCTTTTTTTTAATCTGTCTGGATTTTTCAGAAGGAAAAAAAAATGTCTTTCTACCTCGTGGCGCCCTCTCCTCGAGCCCTCCTCGCCTCCTTCTCCGCCCTCCACTCCGCGGCGAGCCCCCGCATCACCTCGCCGTGGCTCGTGCCGCGCGGGGCCTGCCTCTTCACGCGCGCGAAGCGCTCGGCGACGAAGGCGGCGAAGGCGTTTGTCGGCGTCGGAGCGACGTCGTTCTGCTGGTGTCGCGGCCCCCTCCCCTCGGCTGCTCCCGCTCCCGCTTTCGAGCCCGCGGCGAGGGGCCTGCCGTCCGGGCCCAGCTTGCCCTCGTAGACCAGCCTCCCCTTGCAGACGCCGCACGCGTGCCTCGCGACGTCGATGGAGCGCGAGTGGCGCCGGTAAACCTGGCCGCAGCCTTCAGCCCCAGCCCTCGGACCCAGATCCCGCGACGTCCCGGCGCCCGCCCCCTCGCTCCCGGCGCTCCCGGCGCACCTCCACGCGTGCGGGGCGTGGACGCGGTACGAGTGGCACGTCCTGACGCAGGGCACCGCAGGGAGCGCCCGCGCGGCCCTGGCCGCCCACGCCTGGAAGCGCGCGCCGTGTGGCGGGCGGGCCTGCGCGTCGAGGGTCCAAGCAGCGACGTGGCACATCTCGTGGAGCAGCGTCGCGGCGAGCCTCTGGATGTTTTTTTTTTGTTGTTGTTGTTGGTGGTTTTTTGGGAGGTGGGTGGAGAAAGGGGAGGGGGGGGGAGAAAGCGGTGAGTTTGCTCTTTCTTTCTTCCTTTCGCTCGCTCGCTCGCCCTCTGTCATCAAAGATGTGAAAAAAGAAGTTTGAACAACCGATTCTCACCCCTTCCGAGTCGATGACTTTCGTCGACAGCTCGATCCGCGCCCCTCTCCCCTCGACGTAGAGGCCCGGGTCCCCCGGCACAGAAGCAGCAGCAGCAGCAGAACTCGAAACGCCGGCGGGGTTCTTCCTCGGCTTGAGCCTCGTGAAGTGCGTCAGGCCCGCCGTCGTCCGCAGCCTCGCCGACCACAACACAGGCACGTCTCGCGGGAGCCTGTTTTCGAACGCCTTTTCGTTGTACCTGGCGTAGAGCTCTGCCGTGCGAGCCTGTCTGATTCTGCGGAAGGCCGCGGCGGACTTGGGAGGGGCCGGAGCGGCGAGCGCGGTGTGGCTCGAAGGGTGGGGAGAGCCGCCGCTGTCGTCGCTGCCGCCGCTGCGCTCGTCGCACTCGTCGTCGCCGTCGTCGCTCGCGGCGTTCTCCTTGCCCCGAGGAGGTCTCCAGTCGCTGCTCTCGTCGTCCGACTCGCTCCCGCCCTCCTGCTGCGCTCCTCCCCCTCCTTCGAATTCGTCTTTCTCGCCGTCGTCGTCGTCGTCGTCGGAGCTCAGGAGGATCTGGCTGCTCCCGGCGTCCTCCTCGCCGCCGCTGCTGCCTTCCGCCCCCCTCCTCCCCTCCCCGTCGCTCCTGACCGGCAGCTGCCGCCGCGGCCGCCGCGACGCCCAGGGCGGCAGAGGGGGGGAGGCCCGGGGGGCCGCGGGAGCGGGGGAGGGCGGGGAGGGGGGCAGGGAGTAGGGGTCGGCCCCGCCGTCCGAGGTCCTCCCGCCGCGGACGGGGCTCAGGACGGGCGGCGCCGGGTCCGCGAGGAGGGAGGCGGGGGCGCGGGGCGGCGGCGGCGGCGGCGGGGGAGGGAGGGGAGGGGCGGCGGCGGCGCGAGTGCCGCCGTCGTCGCTCCTCTCTCTCCTCCTCCTCCTCGCCGTCGTCGCAGTCGTCGCGGGGAGCACCGCTGCGAGCAAGTGCAGCGTCGAGAGCGGCTCCCGGTCCGCGGGAGGGAAGCGCAGGGCCCTCCTCGCCGCCCCCGGCTCCTCCCCGCGCGCTCGCTCGGCGCTCTCGGTTTCGTCGTTTTCGTCGTCTTCGCTGCTGCTGCTACTGCTGCTCAGGACGATGACGGTCGAAGACGGCAGAGGAGGTGCGACGCCTGCTGAACTGGTCCCGCTCGTCCCCCGCTTCGCCGTCCGCGGGGGCTGTTGGCGGCGGGAGGAGGTCGACGTCGTCGTCGTCGAGGCCGAAGGAGAGGCCTCAGCAGCGTCTGTCGCAGTCGCGGTCGCCACCGCTCGGCTCCGCCTCTGCTGCCTCCGAGCGGGCGACGGATTCGGAGAGAAATAGGCATCCTCGGCCGCTGCTTCTGGGGCTGCAGGAGCTGTGGCCGCGCCGCGGCTCCGGGCCGTCACGAAGCTGTCCCCGGACGAGGACGAGGACGCGGAGCGGGGCCGGGCTGCTCGGAACGGCGAGGGAGAGCATGCGGCGGCGCCATGCTGAGCTTGCGCTCGGCCTCGAGAGGCAATCAGCGACAGCGGCCGGCGCAGCCACGAGAGCCAGCGCATGACTACTGAATCTCTGGCTGCGACAAAAATGCGCTCTGCGGCAGCGGGGGGGCCAACCAGAGGGGGGTGGGGGGGCAGGTGAGAGAGGTGAGGCGCGCCTTCACGACGGAGGCGCCCCTCAATTCGATTGTGGGGCCCACGGCATCGTTTTTTTCATTTCTCTGGTTCTCTGGCTCTTTTTTTTTCTCCGAGCGATCCCGAGAGACTCCTCTTTCTTGGAGAGGCGTGGGGGGGGCCAAAAAACGACAACGGCTCTCGCCGGTATCCTCCTCCTCGCTGTATGGCCCAGAGAGCGCCCCTCTCCGGCCGCTAGAAGCAAAAAAGAAGCAACGAAAAACGGAGGCAGGAGAGAGAAGACAGAGAAACGGCACCGAAAGGGAGAAGCCATCGATCGTTCCCATGACGTTGTCTCCCTCCCCCTCTCCGCAACCTCCTCCTCGGCACCAGCTCCTCGACTGGGAAGCCGTCGAGTCCGCCCTCGCGTCCCTCCCGCCCGAGCTCAGGGACCCGCGCGCCGACCCTCTGCTGTTTTCCCTCGCGGCCCTCTCCCGCGCCGACGGCGCCGGGCCGGCGCTGCGCGAGCTCGAAAGACACTGCGGAGCGCTCGACGCCGCCGTCGACGCCGTCGTCGGCGCGCGCAGCTCGGGCTTCGCCGCCGCCCTGGGCGGGTTCGGGGCCGCTGTGCGCGCCGCCGAGGAGGCCGGGAGGGCGAGCGAGGGCGCGCGCGGGGCGCTGGAGGAGGCTGCGGCGAGGGCGAGCGCGGCGGCCGCGGCGGCCGGAGCCTCGAGCCCTCCGAGCCCTGCCTCGGGGGCTTTCTCTTCCTCGTCCTCCTCGAGGGGTGGCTCGCTCGCCTCGCTCTGGTTCGCCGACGCCAGGCTCTCCGCTGCCCTCTCGATGCTGCGCGACGTCGAGGAGGCCGCGGTGAGCCCCTCGGAGGCTTCTGCGGCCGCGTCTCGACGGGAGTGGGCGAAGGCGGTGTCGAGACTCAGGCGAGGGGCAGCGCTGCTCGCTCCTCCGCCGACGGCGGCGGCGGCGACGACGGCGACGGGAGCAAAAACGACGCCCGCCGCCGCCGCGAGCGGAGCCTCTGCGGGCGTCTCCTCCGTGGGAGCCCTCCGAGACGTCAAAGGGGCCCTCGCCGAGTGCGGCAGGGGCGCCGTGAATAGGCTCTGCGAGCTGCTCGTGGAGGCGGTGGTCTTTGGTGGCGGCGGGGACGGAGGATGCCGAGGGGGAGGGAGGAGCAGGGGGGCGGGGAGGAAGCAGCGTCGCCGGTGGCGGCTCCGCAAGGAGGGCAGCAAGGAAGGAGACTCTGGGGACTCCTCTTCGCTTTCTTCTTCCTCCTCCTCCTCCTCCTCCTCGTCTTCCTCGAGCTTCGGTTACGACGACGAATCGAGCTGCTGCAGGGGCGGCAGCAGCAGCAGTTGTGAGAGCCGTGACGAGGAAGAGAAGGAAGGAGAGGAAGCCTCGGACGACGACGATGGCGGCCGCCGCCGTCGCAGCCGGCCTCTTCCTCCCCTCCGAGAAGGAGAACGACGACGACGCCTCCTCCCTCGACCGCCGACGATCTCGCAGCTCGCCTCGTGGCTCGGCAGGCTCGGCGCGGCCAAGGAGGGGGCCTCCGCGCTGCTGGAGGCCTTCGAGGCCGGAGCGGCCCCCGCGGAGGTGCTGCGGCGCGCCTTCGCCTCGGAGCTCGTCTCGTCGTCGGGCGACGGCGGCGGCGAACCCGACGGAGGAGACGAAGACGACCCGGAAAGGAGGGCCGCGGCCCTCGACGCCGCGCTGTCGTCGGGCGTCGATATCGTCGCGAGGGCGGCCTCGTCGTTCTCCAGCCTCGCGAAGGAAGCGGCGACGGCTGCAGCTCTGTCGCCGTCGGCTTCCTCTCCCTCCTTCCCTTGGCTTGAGAAAGAAGCGTCGCTGGCGGCGGCGTTGGCAGCGAGCGGCGACGGCGCCGCCCCCGCCGCCGCCCCCGCCGCCGCCGCCGCCTCTGCTCGCCTCTCCCCTCCCCCTCCTCCCTTCCCGGACGCCCGCGCCGGAGCCGTCGCCGCCTGGGTCTCCGTGCAGGTCGCGGGGGAGGCCTTGCTCGCCGAGCTGCTCCCGCCCTTCTCCCCCGACGGGCCCGGGACTGAAAGGACGGGAGGGGGCGCCCGCGGTTTCGGCGGCAGGAACGGAGGCGGAAGCGCAAGCGCCGCCGCCGCCGCCGCCGAGGGCGACGACGAGGGCGGCGGGCCGCTCTCCTTCTCTTTCGAGCTGGAGCTCGAGCGCTCTTCGACCTCGGTGGCGAGCAAAAGCAGCAGCGACGCCAACGGGGAAGCGAGTCGCAGAGCGACTCCAGCGGCAGTCGCCCCCTTCGGTTTCGCGGCGACGGCACACTCGCCGGCGACGGCGGCAGCGGCGACAACCCCGGTCGCCCTCGCCGTCGCGGCCGCCCGCCGCGCCTCCCTCGCCCCCCGGGCCCTGGAGCTGGTTGCAGCGGCCACGCAGGCCGCGGAGCGAGAGCTCGACCTGCTTGCGGCGAGGGAGGCGGCGGTGGCGGCGGCCTCCTCGGCCGACGGCGGCGGCGGCGTCGGCGGCGGGAGCCGCGGGGACGCGAGCGGGGCGGGAGGCGGCAGCGGCGGCGCGCTTTCCCCTCGCGGAGGCGGCGTGAGCGGCGGCAGCGGGACCTCTTCTGCCTCCGGGATGGCGTCGCCTCCGGTCGGAGCCGTTGCTGCTCCCGCGCAGGGAGGAGCAGCAGCGCCGGCGGCGGGAGCGGGAGCGGCGGCGAAACCTTGGTTCCGCCGGGGCAGCCACCGGGACAGGGAGAGGCAGCAGCAGCAGCTCCTGCTCGCCCCCCGCGCCCCGCCGCCGAGGCGCCTCCTGGCCGCCGCGGAGGCCAGCGTAGCCGGGACGTTCCTGCCGGCGCTCTTCGCGGCCGCCAGGGCGAGGTGCGGCGCCGCGCTGGGGGCCGAGGGGGCGATGAGGCCGCAGAGGCGGCGCGGAGGAGGAGGAGGAGGAGGAGGGGGAGGGGGAGGAGACGGAAGTGGAAGTGGGAGAGAGGCCCTTCTTCTTTCTTCTTCTTCTTCTTCCTCGTCGTCGTCTCCCGCCTCTTCTTCATCCCTGCCCCCTGCGGCCTCCGTCGTCATCGCCGTCGTCAACGAGCTCTCTGCCTGGGGCGGCAAGCTGCCGCCGTCGTTCGCGGCGACGCTCGCCGCGGCGGCAGACGCCCTCTTGTCCTCCGCGGCGCGCTCCGTCCGAGGCGCGACGGCCTCAGCTGCTGCCGCCGCCGCTGGCGCTGGCGCCGGAGCCTCTGGCGCCGGCTCCTCTTCTTTCTTGGCTCTGACGCTCGCCTTGGATCCCTCCGTCGTGGCCTGTATGGCGAGCGAGTCCGATGCTTCTGCTGCCGGCGGGAGGGAGGCCTTCGGGAGCGTCGGAGGAGGAGCAGGAGAAGAAGAGGACGACGGCGCCGCTCCTTCCGTCGCTTCCCCTCCTCCTTCTCCTTCCTCTTCCTCCTTCTCTGTCTCCGCTCTGCAGCAGAAGCAGCAGCAGCTCATGCACGAGCGCAGCGTGAGGCACCAGTGCGCAGAAATCGCCGACGCCGCGGCGCTCCTGGAGGCTCTCGTCGCCGCTTCTCCTCCTCCTTCGAGGAGGGGGCGCGACGTCGCCGCCCTTTCGTCCGGAGCGGGGGGCTCTCGCTCCCTCTCCGCGCTCGCAGCGGCCTCCGCGGCAGCAGAGGCCCTCGCCTGCGCCGCGACGGACGCGGCGACCTCCCTCGGGGCCGCGGCGGCGGCGGCGACCCTGGGGGCGGCGGGGATCGCCTCGCTGCCCCAGCAGCAGGGTTTCGGCCCTCCCTCCTCGGCGCTGGCGGTGGCGGCCGCGGCGTTCCCGCGCTCGGTCGCGTCCTCCGTCGCGGGCTTCGTCGCCGCGCCCGTCAATCGGGCAATCGCTTCGCTCTCTTCTGCTCCCGTCTCTGCGAGCGCCGCGACTGCTGCTGCCAGCAACGCTGCTGCTCCTCCTCTCTCGTCGCTCACTCCTTCGCTCCCTCCTTCGTCGTCGCCGTCGGCGGCGGCGGCGGCGCCTCGCGGCGGAGCGAGCTCCGTGCCGGCCTCCGTCGCAGGACTCGCGGCCACCGCGGCTCGCCTCCGCGCTCTCTCGGGCCTGGCTCTGAGGACGATCCGGGTCGACGCGGCGCTGCTCGCGCTGGAGGCCGGGAGGGCGCTGCCCGGAGCCGTCGCTTCTTCTCCTCCTGCTGCCGGTAGTACGCCGCCGTCGTCGCCGTCGCCGAAGTCGGCGTCGGCGTCGTCGTCGTCGCTCTCTGCTGCTGCTGCCGCTTCAGCCGCCGCTGCTTCGGCCTGGGCCTCCGCCCTCTCGGCCGCGGCCTCGGGGGCGGACGCCGCCGTCTCCCCGCACCTGCCCCCGAGGAGGAGGTTCTACGCCCTGGGGGGGCTCGCGGCCGCCGTCGCGGCGGCCTCGGTGCGGGCGCTCGAGGAGGAGACCTTCCGGGGAGCAGGCGGCGCGAAGGGGGCCGCGGCAGCCGGGCCGCCTCGCTCTTCTCCGCCCCTCCTCTTGGACGCCGCCGCCGCGGCGAGGGCGTGCCGCGCCCTGGCCTCAGCGCAGCCCGCGCTCGAGAGCGCAGGCGGCGGGTCCCGCCAGCAGCAGCAGGGGCAAGGAGCGGCGGCGGCGATGACGCCGCTGGAGAGGGCGCGCGCGCTGTGGAGCCTCGGCGCGCTGCCGTCGCTCGCCGAGCTCGTCGAGGCGGCGACGGCGGCGGCGGCGGCCGACGCGGCTTCTGCCCCGGCCGCTCCCGTAGCGCCTCGTGCGAAAGCAGGCAAACAGCAGCAGCAACAGCACGAGGAAAGGAACCTCGTCGGCGGGTGGAGGGGCCCAGCTCTCTGGGCCGTGGCCTCGGCCTTTTTCCTCGGCGGGGCGGGCTCAAAGGAGGAGGAGGAGGAGGAGAGGGCGCTCCTCGCTGCCGCCTTCGGGCCCGCGCCCGTCGCCGCCTCCTCCTCAGCCTCTGCCGCTTCTCTCGCACCCGAGTGAACACGTTTCTTTTGTCTTTGTAAATGTATAGTGTTACACGCAGTGACTTGACGAAAAAAAGGAGAGAGA
>Ga0315287_10007342_pt1 | contig 11049 bp, 9 predicted proteins | sample YL17G11_0_MG_FD_205037 | JGI IMG/M metagenome (GOLD analysis project Ga0315287, IMG submission 205037) | Sediment microbial communities from Yellowstone Lake, YNP, Wyoming, USA - YL17G11_0 | ecosystem: Environmental > Aquatic > Freshwater > Lake > Sediment | place: USA: Wyoming | collected...
GCCGCCTGTGGATGCTCGATTCACCGTCAGGGCCGCTGGCATCGGTGCGGCAGCGCGGAAGCGCATTCCAGAGATCCATTCCCCCGGCGCGCATCCCTATGTCATGTTCTCGGCCGCCGACGTGCCAGCCCTCGTGGCCAAGACGAGCGACCCGCTGGCAAAGCAGATGTGGGACGGGATTCTCCAGCGCGCGGACTCGCTACTGGGCAGTGACGCCGCCAGTGAGCCTCGGAGCGATCAGCCCTGGGTGCGGATGGGTCAGGAGCTGTCTCCCATCGACACGCTTGCCTTCGCCTACGCGATGACCCGCAATCCGGCCTATGGCACGGCCGCCGCGAGTCGCCTGGAAACGCTCGCGGGCGAGGACTGGTGGTACACGGGGAATTCGGAGATGCTCAACACTTCGGCCGCCGTCAGCACGATGGGGTTGGGCTACGACTGGGCATACGACGCGCTGACCGAAGCCCAGCGGGCAGCGGTCCGCACGGCGGTCATCGAACACGGCATCAAGGCCGTCCTCACCGCCACCGAGAAGGGCGACTGGTGGACGCACTGGTCCCACTGCAACTGGGGATCGGTCATCTACGGCGAAGTCGGGACGGCCGCGCTCGCCATGCTAGGCGAGGCGCCCGAGGCGGGCGAACTAGTCCGCCTCAGCCATCGTAAGATCTGGCACTACATGAACGCGCTCAACAAGGACGGGAGCTGGGGCGAGAGCGCCACCTACGCCGCCTTCGCCTGGTCCAACGCGATCATGTTCTCGGATGGCCTCCGCCGCATCATGGGCGACGATCTCTTCGCCATCCCCCGCCTGCGCAAGCTCCCTGTGTGGTTCATCACCCTGTTGGAACCGGGCGGGGCCAACTTCGTCCCGTTCTCGAACTGCCAGATGGGCCCCAGCAGCCCAACAGGGGTCCTCTTCCGGCTCGCCCGGGAGTACCGCGACGGCTATGCTCAGCTCGTCGCCCAGCAGATGATCGGGCACCGCCACGGCGGCAGCCAGTCGTTCCTCTGGTATGACCCGACGGTGGAGGCGAAGCCGCTCTCCGACCTGCCGCTCGACACGCTCTTCCGCGACCTGGACTGGGCATTCCTGCGCAGCAGCCGAGAGGACCCGAAGGCCACCCTTTTCGGGCTCAAGGGCGGCCACAAGGAATGGGACCACAGCCACCACGACACGAACAGCTTCGTGCTCTATGCCTACGGGAAGCCGCTGCTCGTCGACCTCTTCTACCCGCACAATATCTGGGGCTGCCTGACCGAGGCCCACAACACCGTCATGGTCAACGGCAAGGAGCAGGCCGGGCACGTCAACGTCGCCGGCGGCCGGGACGACCCGGACCATCGCGGCATCGTCGCGGGTCTGGTGGATTCGCCCTGGTACGCCCGCATCGTCGGCGATGCGTCGCTCGCCTACGAGAAGGACAACCTCACCAGCTTCGTCCGCGAGACGATGTATCTGCGCCACGCCGGCGCCGCGGCGCCGCCAGACTACTTCGTCATGCTCGACGACATAGAGACGCCGGAACCATCGAAGATCGACTGGCTGCTCCACACCTACGGTGACGCGAAGTACAACGGCAACACGCTTACGGTCACCCAGGACGACGCGGCAGTGGACGTCACTCTGATCTCACCCGAGAAGCTCGCCTTCGAGGTCAGTGAGAAGAAGCTCGACGACATTCAGACGCCCAAGCCCTTCGAGTCGGTCGAGGTCGTGAAGACCCTCAAGCTCCGCCCGGTCGATCAGGCGAGCCGCACCTTCTTCCTTTCCGTGCTCGCGCCCCGCGCCGCATCCACGCCCACGCCGTTCATCATCAACGCGGTGCGCCAGCCGAACGTGCTCGGCGCGGACGTTGTTTCCGGCGCGGTCCACGACATCGCACTGTTCGCCCTCGACGCGCCGTCGATCTCCGCGAACGGCGTCGAAGCTCTCGGGCGCTCGTGTTTCGTCCGCGCCGCCGGCGGCCGCGTTCAGGGCGCGGTCTTGCACAATGGCCAGCGCCTCACCCGCGACGGCGTTCTGCTCTTCGAGACCAATAGCGCCGGCCACGCGCTGCTCACCTTCGGGGAGGATGCGGTGGAGGTGAAGCTGGACGTCTACGACAGCGACCAGGTGCGCATTCACGTGGATCGCACCCCCGTGAAGGTCATCGTTGACGGCAAGGACCACGCGTTCGAGTACGAGAGCGACAGTCACTGCGCCAAGATCAAGGCCTGGAATATCCACGCGGTGCGCGTCGAGTACTAGCCTTGCATCTGAGATTCGTTGCGGTTCCTGGGGCGGCAGTAACATGCCGCCCCTACTGCTGGCCGCGCCGCCTCAATGCACGTTGACCAACACGACCGAGAGCAGGCCGATCAGAATGCCCAGCCCGCCTCGCCACCCCGGCCGCTCATTCCAGAGCAGAAAGGCGGCGCCGCTGACCAGGATCAGGCTCAGCGAACTGTAGGCGGGGAATGCGATCACCGCGGGGATCAGCGTCAGCGCCCGCAGCAGGAAGACGAGACTCCCCAGGTTGACCAGACCCAGGCATGCCCCGGCGACCCACTCGCCCACACAGGTCGGCCAGCCTGTGAAGCTCATCATGCCGACCGATGAGACCGCGGCTGCGCCGAACCAGATCAGCGCCAGCATCGGCTGTTGACCGCTCGGCGCCACCTCGGTGATCGCTTTCTGGGCGACACGCGTCGCCCCGGAGGCGAGAAAGATCGCGGGCACGATGAGGTAGGCCCACCGAGGTAAGCGTTCGCCGCCCTTCCTACCCGGAGGCGCCAGCAGGACGATGGCCGCGACGGAGATGAGAACGCCTGCAGCCTGCACCGGGCGCAGGCGCTCGTGCCAGAGAACGACGGCCGCGAGGATCGGCAGCACCATCGCGATCTGCACGGCCGCAGTGGGAATGGTCACGCCGCTGCGGCGCAGCGCCTGGGCGAGCAGTATGTAGGTGACGAGGAAACCGATCCCGCTGCTCGCGGCCAGCACCCACATCCCCGTGGAGACCTCGCCGATGCGGCCCGCGGAGACCAGGAACGCGGCCATGGCGGCGGCCGCGATGTAGTTGACCCCGCCCACGGAGAGGACGGAGTAGCCCTTCTCCTGGCTGTGCTTCATAATCAGCGAAAACGCCGATGTGAAGACCACCGAGAGTATCAGCGAGAGCGCACCGGCGGGGATCTCAGGCATCGTTCACTTATCTGTCATTGCGAGCCGCTCCGGTTCGCCAGAACCGGAGCGTGCGTGGCAATCTCGGCCGCGCTTCGCGAGCACCACAGCCGAGATCCCCACGGTCGCTCGCCTCCGGCGCGCTCCCTCGGGATGACAGATCGGCCCCTCACTCCTGCGCCTTCGCCCCCGTCTGCTCCACAATCCAGTCGCCGATGGTCTTCAGCGCCGATGGAGACATGGTCTCCTCGATCCGCGCGTATTCCGAGGGCGATCCGGTCTTGGCCGTCTGGAGGAGGTGATTCAGGCCCGGAAGCTCCTTCGCCACATAGTGCTGATTGCCTCCGAGCCTGAGCGCGCTCTCAACCGGAGGGAGGTTCTGCCTGGGCGGCACCTGAAGGTCCTTCTCGCCCCAGAGGGCAAGCACGGGCACCTTCACTTGGCCCAAGATCGGTTTCGGGTCGTAGGTGATGAAGAAGCGGAACCAGGGGCTGAGCATCCCGGTCGTGGCCTTCACCTCGCCCTCAACTGATTCCGCAGTCACGCCCGCGGCCTTCTTCTGCTCGTCGGTCATCCCAGCGTACTTGGCGGTGACGATCTCCCGCATGCGCTTCCCGACAGCAGCGTCGTCCTTGATCTGCTTGACTACGTCGAGGTACTCCGCCGTGTCGGCGACCTGCTTTGCGACCACGTCAGCGGGAGCCCCTTCCGCCTTCAGGATGAGCCCCTGCTGCACGAGGATGATCTGCTCGCCGTTCACCCCCGAGGGCGCGAGGAGCACGATGAAAGCAACATCCGCCGAGCGGGTCGCGGCGATCGGCGCGATAAGCGCGCCCTCGCTGTGCCCGATCAGGCCGATGCGCTTCGCATCGATCTCCTTGCGTGTCTTCAGGTAAGCGACACCAGCGAGAGCGTCCCCGGCGTAATCTTCAGTGGTGGCCTTGCTGCTGTCCCCGGTCGATCCGCCGACACCGCGGTCATCCGCGCGGAGCACGGCGACCCCTTGTCTCGTCAGATAATCCGCGAGCACGAGGAACGGCTTCTGGCCCAAGACGGTTTCATCGCGGTCCTGCGCGCCGGAGCCGGTGATGAGCACGACCGCGGGGAAGGGACCGGCGGACTTCGGGTATGTGAGGGTGGCGGCGAACTTGGCGCCCGCGGCCGCGTTCTCGTAGCTGACTTCCTCCTCATTGTACGGATACGGTTTCTTGGGATACTGCGGGCGGTTGGGCTCGGGCACCTTGTCCACGCGCTCCAGGGTCAGTAGCAGTGACGCGTCGTTCTGCTTCCACTGACCTTCTGCTTTCTTGCCATCAGCACTGAGCTTGCCCTCGAAGCTGCCGCCGATCATCTTCATCTCGATCCGCAGCATGCCGTCGGCAGCCGTGAAGGAATCTACCTGCAAGCCGGCGGCGCCCTGGTCGGGGCTGTCCGCAGTGGCTTTCAGCGAACCGTCCGGGTTCTTCGTGGCGTGGAAGACGATGCGCAGATCACCGCCCGGCGTCTTGATCGCGCCCAGCCAGGTTCCCTCGAGGCTCAGCGCGGGAGCAGCGAACACGAGGCCCATGAATGCCGACCCGATGAGGACAGCGCAGGCGATGATGAAGTAGGCGAGTCTGTTCACGATTGTTTCCTTGTGGAAGGGGCAGTGGATCCGATGGCCTGGCGCGAGAATGCAGTTACTCCAACAGGCGCATTGCCTGACGCACGGCAGCCAACACCGATTCTGCCTTCCCTTGCAGCGCCCTGGACTCCTCTTCGGTGATCGTCCCATACCGAGCGCCGATCTTGTCCGGGTTCAGGTCTTCGACGAGCTCCTCGATGGTTAGCAGCAGGATGCTTGCCCACATGCGCGTCGCTGCCACCCCGCCGGTCTCTTCCGCTGCGCCGTCCCAAGCTGGCACAAACGACTTGGCAATGTCCTCCAGGCCCGCGGCGACGCGATCCAGCGATGCCAGTAACTGTTGGCGGGACGGCTCGGGCAATGGCGCGACACGGGCGCCCCCGGGCGTTCGGCCGGTTGTTACCACTTGCCGGATCTCGGCAAGATGCTGCATGGCGGTCGAGTAGGTTGAGAGCAGAAGGGATCTGTGCTGGGCGCGCATTGCCGGACCCGATGGCCGAGAAGCTACTTCACGACCAGAACGCTGCACGGCGCGAGACGAGTCAGCGTCTGGGACGTGCTTCCCCACACCCGCTCGAAGATGCGGGAATGCCCCATGAACCCGAGCACGAGGAGATCGAATCCGCCCTCTTTGCAAAAGCTGATGATGGTCTCGACCTCGTGGCCGGGCATGGCGTAGGACTGCACCTCCACCCCGGACCGGGCGGCGACTATCCTCTCCTCTTGCGCCAACTGCTCGAAGAAGCGCTGCTTCTGCTCCTGGAAGGCCTCGACCTCGTCCATGGTGGCGGCATAGCGAGGCAGGTCCTCCTCGATCGAGATGGAGTGAAGCTCTGCACGATATCGGGCCGCGATATCGGCAGCGATCTCCAGTGCCCTGCGCGCGCCGGCGGAACCGTCATTGGCGACCAGTATCTTGCTAAACATGCTCTTCAGCCTCCGTTAGTTGGACAGGTTGGCGGGCTCCGGCTGCATCGGTCACGGGAGCGGTCTCCGGTCTGAAGAAAGCCTGGGCGATGAGCGTCGGTACCACGGCGCTGCCGATAACGACGGTTACCAGGATCGTGTACTGGCTCTGCGTGATAAAGCCGCGCTGGTAACCGAACAGCGCGGAGATCGTTCCGAAGGTAAGCCCCGTGGACATGAGCAGCGTAGTATAGATCCCCTCGCGCGAGGGAAGCCGGAAGGCCCTGGTCAGCGGGAACACGCCCCCGGCCTTGGCGGCCAGCTTCACCAGCAGCAGTGCGAGGATCACCAGGGCGCCACCCAAGACCGCCGGCACGGAGACCAGCAGCCCTGCCTTGATGAAGTAGAAGGGGGTGAGCAACGCGAAAACAGTGGTGCGAAGTCGGCGAACCATGTCCCGATGCTGCGCAAAAGGCCCTGCAATCGCGAGGCCCATCAGGTAGGCCGGCAACACCGCCTCGCTGTTCGCCTTCACTGCCAGCCCGCCCAGGGCGAAAAGGAGCAGGAAGAGGAATTTCGTCTCGAGTTCGCTCACCCGGCCGCCATAGCGAGTGAAGAACCAGTGCGCGAAGCGCGGCAGAGCCGCGAGAACGGCGATCGTGGCCGCGGCGAAGACCGCGAGCCAGACGTTATAGTTGGCGAAGATCGCCCCTAGCGCCAGCACCGTACCGAGATCGGTGATGAAGCATGCCGCCAGTATCAGCTTGCCGAGGTCGGTGCGATTCAGGCCGGTTTCCACCATGACGGCGTAGACGACAGCCACCGAGGTGGTGGAAAGAGCAATCCCGGCGATCTGCGAAGAGTGGAGATCCCAGCCGGCGAGATACCGCGCGAAGAGCATGGCGCCGACGAAGGGGAAGAGGAACGACACGAAGCCGATGGCAAGGCTTGCCCTGAGATGTTTCCGGAAGGCGGCGGGGTCTATCTCGGCGCCGGCCATGAGAGTGAGCAGCACGGCGCCGAAACCGGCGAGGAAGTTCGTCCATTCCGTGGTGTGAAGCCCCAGCCAGTTCCCGCCAATCACTCCCATCGCTATCTCCAGGAGCGATACCGAGATAGCGGTGCGCACGGAAATAAGACCGGCGGCAAGAGCCAGGGCAACCCACACGGCTGCGACGAGCCATTGGTTCATCGTTCGTCCTTTCCGCTCAGGTGCGAACGCCGAAGACACACGGCGTTTCCGGTAGGAGTCATCAGCAATGAGCGGTTCGGACGAGATGATTCGTCGCGGGCGGAACTCCATCGCCTAGAGAGATGATACCTTAGATCGGGCGCAATACCAAGTCCAGAGGGAGCAAAAGCGTGGCCATGTGGTGCGGGCCAGGCTGCTATCCCTCTCTCCGGGGTCTGCAGCCTATTGGGCCCGACCGTGGCCGTTCAGCCACACCGGGATGTAGCGCCAGGAGGTGCGCAGCTCGGCCTCCAGTTCCTGGTAATGCGGCACGCGCTTTCGCACCTGGGCCCAATACCGTCGGGAGTGGTCGAGATGGATGGTGTGGCACAGCTCGTGGACAAACACGTGCTCCACGAGGTACGGCGGCAGGAAGATCAGCTTGGCGTTGATGCTGATGGTGTTGCGCTGTGAACAACTGCCCCAGCGGGTGCGCTGTCCCCTCACCTGAATAGCGGCGACGGGCAGGCCATGCTCTTCGCTCACCGACCGCAGCCACGGAGCGAGTTCGACTCGCGCCTTGCGGCCGATCCAGGCGCGCAGCGCGTGTTTGCAGAGCTCGGCGTCATGGATGGGGCCGGTCAGCGTGAGCGTGCGGCCGTGGCTCTCGATGAGGATGCTCGAACGCGCGTCCGGGACATACTCGATTCGCCAGTCCTGGTCCAGCGCCCTGAGGTGAATGTGATCGGGCAGCGCGGCCGGGGGATGCGCCTCGGTCTGCTCTCGCTCCCGGGCGATCCGCATCCTGGTGCGTGCGATCCAGGACTGCTTCTGCTCGATCACCTCGGGAATGGAGTCGCGGTCGAACCCCTTGGGAATGACAACGGTCAGGCTCGCGTCGAACACGGAAATGCGGAGTCGCACGTGTTTGGCGCGGTCGCTTTCCTTGATTGCGTACTTGACGCGGCTCATAGACTTCTGGTGGCGTCGCTAACTCAGGCGGGACCCCCGTCCCGACACTGCGGCTCGTCCCTCGAACCCTCGCCCTACCCTCAGCTATTCCGTAACGAAATACCACATCTCAGCGATCTGGTGTTCCGGCGGTTTCGGGATTGGAGACCCCGAAACACCAACACAGCTCGCAGCGGGTGGTTCAGCCCGCTGCCTGCCGTTCCTTTTCCAACGCTTGCAGCAGCCTCGCCCGGTGCGCGGCGGTAGCCGCGGCGAGACCTGTGAGAAGCTGTCTGAGTTCGCCAGAATCGCCCTCGAGGACGTCGAAGAACCGCCTCTCGATCATGGCGTTCTCAATATCGGCGGAAATCGACAGCGCGTCAACAAGCGAGACGTTGGTCTTCCTCGCCTGCTCGACCTGCTTGCGCACGTGATCGAGGGAGGCGAAGATGGTCTGCTCGCTGAACCGGCCGGGGTTGATGGATACCGATCCGGTTTTCACCCCTTGGGCGAAACCGGTTATCTGGCGGGCGTGGGTCACTTCATCCGCGGCAAGGCGGTCGAAGAACTCCCGACGGTCGGGCAGCTTCTCTGCATACGCCCGATACAGGTCCGCGATCGCCGCCTCATGCGCCGCCAGCAAGCCGATGGTGTGAAGTTGATCCACTTCCGAGTGCATCGCAGACCTCCAGAAGCCCTATTCCAGCCGCAGCACAGGAGTAGTGGAGGTTCGAAGGGAGGGCGAGGGAGTCCTGCGGGGGAGAGCACTGTCCGGCGACTTGTGTGTCTCCCCGCGCAAGGTGCTTCCCGTTCCCCGCGAAACACATTCTACCTATGGCTTGCTTCCATCCCAGGGCTGTGGAGGTGTGAGATGCTGAAGGAGTTCCGAGAGTTCGCGATGAGGGGAAATATGATCGACCTGGCGGTCGGCATCGTGATCGGCGTGGCCTTCGGCGCCATCGTGAAGTCACTGGTGGACGACGTCATCATGCCGCCGATCGGGCTGCTGCTGGGGAAAGTGGACTTCGCCAACCTGCTCCTGGTGCTCAGAGACGGGAGGGTGGCGGGGCCGTACGCCACGCCCGCCCTGGCGAAACAGCTCGGCGCGGTGACGCTGAACTACGGGATGTTCATCAACACCATTGTCACCTTCGTCATCGTGGCGTTCGCCGTGTTCATCCTGGTGCGCCAGGTGAACCGCTTCCGTCAGCCGGCGGCGGTGACGGCGCAAGACTGCCCGCACTGCCTCAGCAAGATCCCCGTGAAGGCGACGCGGTGCGCGTTCTGCACGAGTGAGGTGCCTGCCGGGTAACGGACCTGGAGCCCCCGCCGTTCGTGGCACAGAGCCTGTCCTGAGCGAAGCCGAAGGATTGGCAACCTGTGCGAAGTGGCGAAGCCACTTCGCCGTCCCGTCGGCGAGGATAGCCGCCTGCGGCGGTTCGGGCAGGTTACCAACCTGCCCCACGCGATTGATTACCTCGCGATGTACCGGCAGCGGCCGTTTTCCTGGAGGCGGCCGCAGCCACCGCCCATCTTCGCCCCCGGGATGTAGTGGCGGCAGCCCGCGCGCTCGCCGGCGCCCTTCGCCACACACCGGGTAGTCTTCTTATCGACAGAGAACGGCTTGTAGAGCCGACCGCCGAAGTAGACGAGGCAGGCGAGGCCCAGCACGGCGAGCACGGGGGTGGTGATCGACGGGGAGACGCCGAAAACGTTCGTCATGAGGACGTAGACGACGATGACGCCGGCGACCGGCGCGAGACGCATGAAGAATCGGCCGACCCACGGCGGAAGTAACGGTTCCTCAACTTGCGATCTGCTCACAACATCCCTCTCCCTGCAGCAGTGTTTATGAGGTATGGAACGAGGCCAGCTTCGCCCGGAAACACCGCCTATAGTATACAGCCTCAGCCCCGGAATTCCTACAGGTCGCCGCCTTTGTTATCGCCAAGTCGGCTACAGAGTCGGCGCTGACCGGCGCGGGAGAACTGCGCCGGGAACAGGGCGCCGGCCCGGCTCTCCGCCTCACATATCCCTACTATGCAGACGGATTCGGGGGGCTGAATGTTCCCCTGTGGGAAGCGAGCGTTTTTCCGGGCGAAATCGCTCAGGGGGTCGTGAGGGGTCGGTAGCGGCGCAGGCGCAGGGAATTGGTGACGACGGAAATCGAGGAGAACGCCATGGCTGCGGCGGCGATGGCGGGGTTCAGGAGCGTGTGCCAGACGGGATAGAGCACGCCCGCAGCGATGGGGATGCCGACGATGTTGTAGAAGAACGCCCAGAAGAGATTCTGGCGGATGTTCGTGACCGTGGCGCGGCCGAGGCGGACCAGCTCAGGCGCCAGGAGCAGGTCGTCCCGCACGAGCGTTATGTCCGCCGCCTCCATGGCAATATCGGTGCCGCGCCCGATGGCGATCCCCAATTCTGCCTGGGCCAACGCGGGGGCGTCGTTGATGCCATCGCCCACCATCGCCACCCGCTTGCCCTCGGCCTGGAGCGCTTTCACCGCCTCGGACTTGTTCTCGGGCAGCACCTCGGCGCGCACGTCGTCGATCCCCACCGCGCGAGCGATGGCGTGCGCGGTGCGCGCGTTGTCACCGGTGATCATGATGATCTGCATGCCCATGCCCTTTAGCCGCCAGACGGCGGTCGCGGCGTCGGGCCTGGCGACGTCAGCGAGGGCGATAAGGCCGGCAGCGCGGCCATCGGCCCCCACATAGAGCACCGTCTTCCCCTGGTTCTCAAGCTCCCTGGCGCGGTCGGCGAGCACGGCGGCGCTGATCGAGGCGCTGTCGAGCAGGCGCGGCGTGCCGACGCAGACCGCCTGCCCGTTCAGGAAAGCGCGCACACCCTGGCCAGGAACGGCCTCGAACCGATCCGCGTCCGCCAGCGCGATACCGCGACCGCGCGCGGCGCGCACCACCGCCTGGCCGAGTGGATGCTCGGAGTCTCGCTCCACAGATGCAGCGAGGCGCAGGACGTCGTCTTCGCTCACATCCGACGCGGCGGCGATATCGGTCACCTGCGGTTCGCCGCGCGTGAGCGTGCCGGTCTTGTCGAAGATCACCGCCTGAATGCCACCTGCGATTTCGAGCGCGGCCGCGCTTCGCACGAGGATGCCCAGTTCGGCGGCCTTGCCCGTGCCGACGAGCAGCGATGTGGGCGTCGCCAGTCCCATGGCGCAGGGGCAGGCGATGATGAGCACGGCGACAGCGGCGGTGACCGCGTAGG
>Ga0315287_10007344_pt1 | contig 11046 bp, 12 predicted proteins | sample YL17G11_0_MG_FD_205037 | JGI IMG/M metagenome (GOLD analysis project Ga0315287, IMG submission 205037) | Sediment microbial communities from Yellowstone Lake, YNP, Wyoming, USA - YL17G11_0 | ecosystem: Environmental > Aquatic > Freshwater > Lake > Sediment | place: USA: Wyoming | collected...
GGAGTGTTCACCGCCACCAAGGGTCTGGCGGCGAAGTTCGGGGAAGACCGTGTGTTTAATTCGCCGCTGGCCGAAGCCAGCATTATCGGTACAGCCTTCGGCCTGGCCGTGCGGGGGGGATTCAAACCGGTGGTGGAGATCCAGTTCGGGGACTACATCTGGCCGGCCTTCATGCAGCTGCGCGACGAAGTGGCAATGCTGCGCTATCGCTCGTACAATCAATGGAGCTGCCCGATGGTGGTCCGCGTTGCCGTCGGGGGCTACATTCATGGCGGCCTCTATCATAGCCAGTCTATTGACGGATTCTTCACCCATATCCCGGGCATCCGGGTGGTCTATCCTTCCAATGCGGCGGATGCAAAAGGCCTGCTCAAGACGGCGTGCCGCGAACACGATCCGGTGATCTTTTGCGAACACAAGGGCCTCTATCGCCAGGGTTTCGCCTCCTCCCCCGAGCCCGGGCCGGAGTATCTGATTCCTTTCGGGAAGGCCAGCATAAAGAAAGCCGGGGAGGACGCGACAATCATTACCTGGGGGATGCTGGTACAGCGTTCCCTGGATGCTGCACGTAAGGTGGAAGAGAAGTACGGCGTCACCATCGAAGTGATTGATCTCCGGACGTTGAACCCGCTGGACCGCGAGACTGTTCTTACTTCCGTGCGGAAAACCGGGAAAGTATTGATAGCGCACGAAGACACGCTTACAGGGGGCTTTGGCGCGGAGATCGCGGCGATTATTGCGACGGACGCGTTCGAGTGGCTGGATGCGCCGGTCCTTCGCGTTGCTGCCAAAGACGCTCCGGTGCCCTATGCTCCGACACTGGAGAACGCGATGCTCCCGCAGGAGTTGGACGTGCTTGTCGCACTTGAGAAACTGGTGAAATACTAGAAGCGGTGGCGGGAACGCATGGATCTGACTGTTGAGCACAAGCTGAAGGTGTACTACTACTTGCGCCTGACCCGCGCCTGTGACGATGCCATCCTGCGTCTGTACAAGCAGGGAAAGATGGTGGGCGGCGCCTATACGGGCAACGGGAACGAAGCGACCGCAGTGGGGAGCGCTTTTGCCCTTGAAGAGCGGGACTACCTCTTTCCGATGCATCGCGACCTTGGAGCCCATCTGGTGAAGGGGCAGACGCTCCGTCATATTTTTCTCCAGCAGCTGGGAAGGGCCGGGAGTCTCACCCGCGGTCGGGACGGAACAGGACATTATGCCGATCCGGCACTGCGGATTTACGGCAATGTCAGTCATCTTGCCGCCATGATTCCGGTTGCGGTCGGTGTGGCGCTGGCTGTGCGGATGCGGAAAGAAGACGCGGTGGTCCTCAGCTACATCGGTGATGGCGGGTGCAACGTGGGGGACTTTCACGAAGGGTTGAACATGGCTGCGGTGATGAAGCTGCCGTTCATCCTGATCATTGAAAACAACCAGTTCGCCTACTCCACCCCGACGGCAAAGCAGCATGCGGCGGATCGTCTCGCCGATCGCGGGGCGGGCTATGGAATTCCCGGCGTCACGGTGGACGGCACGGATGTGCTGGCGGTCTATGAGGTCTGCCGGACCGCGTTCGCGCGCGCGCGGCGGGGTGAGGGGCCCACCCTGATCGAGTCGGTTTCCATGCGCATGCACGGCCACTCGGCATCGGACGACGCATCGTACGTTCCGCGTGCGCTGCTTGACGAGTGGAAAGGGAAGGACCCTCTCGAGCGGTATACACGGGTGCTCACGGAAGAGGGGATCCTGGACGGAGCTCGCGCGGCGGAAATTGAGGGGCGCATTGACCGGGAGATCGAAGAGGCGATCACGGCTGCCATGACGGATCCGAATCCCGCCCCCGAAGATGCGGCGGAAGGAGTGTTTGCTCCCTGATGGCAACGATGACCTATATTGAAGCTCTTGCGCGCGGGATGTGGGAGGAAATGGAAAACGATCCATCCGTGTTCCTCATCGGCGAGGACATCGGTGCGTACGGCGGTGCGTTCAAGGCGACCAAAGGATTTTTCCAGCACTTCGGTGCGGACCGGGTGATTGACGCGACGCTTTCCGAGGCGGCCATTGTTGGCGCCTCCGTAGGCGCCGCACTTGTCGGCATGCGGCCGGTTGCGGAAATGCAGTTTGCTGATTTTGTGACATGCGGTTTTAACCAGCTGGTGGTCAATGCGGCAAAAACCCACTACCGGTGGCATCTTCCCTTGCCGATGGTTGTCCGGCTCCCGACCGGCGGTTACATACACGGTGGTCCCTACCACTCCGCGAGCCCCGAGGCGTGGTTCTTCCACGTTCCCGGCCTGAAGATTGTGGCGCCCTCCACGCCATACGATGCCAAGGGTTTGATGCGTTCGGCTATACGAGACAACAATCCCGTGGTGTTTCTGGAGTTCAAATACCTCTATCGCCGGATCAAGGGAGATGTGCCCGACCACCCGTACACGGTGGAAATCGGGAAGGGTGCCCTACGCCGACCGGGGAGCGATATTACGGTCATCACCTACGGATCAACGGTACATTTTACCCTGGAAGCGGCTGAAACGCTTTCCAGGGAGGATGGCGTTGAAGCGATGGTCGTCGATTTGCGTTCGCTTGCTCCTCTGGACCGGGAACTGATCCTGAAGGTGAGCAGGGAGACGGGCAAAGTGTTGATTGTGCATGAAGACAATCTGACGGGGGGGATCGGCGGGGAAATTGCAGCGCTCATTGCAGACGAAGCGTTCTCGTCGCTGGATGCGCCCGTCCGACGTGTTGGCGCGCTTGACACGCCCGTCCCTTTTTCGCCGCCGCTGGAAGAGTATGTGCTGCCGGATGTACAAAAGATTCTCTCGGCCATGCGGTCGTTGAGCAGGTACTAGTGTCCCCCCAACCGTCTTCTGGTATGAACAACGGGGCACAGTACCGGCAGTGATTCCATAGCCACCGAGAATGGCATACGCTGGTTGGAACGGTACTAGACACTTATCGCGAGGCACAAGAATGGCACGCATCGAAGTCGTCATGCCGCAGATGGGCGAGAGTATAACAGAAGGGACGATCGTCAAGTGGCACAAGAAACTCGGCGATCATGTGGAGAAGGACGAGACCTTGCTGGAGATCAGCACGGACAAGGTGGATTCGGAGATCCCTTCGCCTGCTTCCGGCGTACTCGCTGAAATCGTGGTTGCAGAGCAGACGACCGTCCCGGTGCGGACGGTGATTGCATATCTGGAGGTGGCGGGAGATGCTGTTGCGGGCGCAGAGGGATCCGCGGAGCCGTCGTCGTCCGCGACTCCGGCACCTGCGGCAGATGTGAAAACGGAATCATCGTCGCCCGCAACTCCGGCACCGGCGGGAAAACCTGTGGACGGCAAATCGCGTTTCTATTCCCCGCTCGTGCTCAACATTGCGCGCAAGGAAGGTGTGACGATTCAGGAACTCGAGTTGGTTCCCGGGACAGGGGACGAAGGGCGGGTGACGAAGAGAGACCTGCTTGCGTACATCAAGTCGCGCAAGGGAGGTGGACCGGTTTCTGTGGCACACCCGGCTCCGGCAGTGCCGCCGCCCCCTCCACTCCCGCCGCCTGCACCTGCACCTGCAGCTCCAGCATCTACTTCTCCTGTACCTGCATCTCTTGCACCTGCAGTGCCGGCGTCCGCGCTGGAGCTGGCGGAGTTGCGCAAGAAGTATCCTTCTCCGGCGCACGACCTGGTGGTGATGACCAACGTGATGCAGAAGATGGCCCAGCACATGGTCAACAGTATACGCTCGTCGCCGCACGTGGCTGCGATCCATGAAGTGGACATGAGCGGTGTTGTCGGTCACCGTGCCGGACATGCCGCGACATTCGAGAAAAACGAAGGGTTCAAGCTCACGTTTACACCGTACATCATCGACGCGGTGGTGAAAGCGCTGAAGAAATTCCCGATGATCAACTGCTCGGTGGAAGGCGGTGTGATCATCAGGAAGAACTACATCAACATCGGCATTGCGGTGGCATCGGACAACGGGTTAATCGTACCGGTGATCAAACATGCCGGGGAGAAGAGTGTGCTCGATTTGGGTCGGGCGGTTCACGATCTTGCCGAGCGCACGCGTCACCGGAAGCTGACCCCGGATGACATTCAGGGGGGTACGTTCACGATTTCGAACTACGGCGTCTTCGGCACGATCATCGGGACGCCCATTATCAGCCAGCCGCAGGTCGCCATTCTGGGCACGGGAGCCGTCACCAAACGCGTGGCGGTGGTCAACGATGCGCTTGCGATCCGGTCGATGGCGTACTTCACCCTCTGCTTCGATCACCGTGTGGTGGACGGGATGCTGGGGGGGATGTTCATGGAAGCCATTGTGAAGAATCTCGAGAGTGTTGATCCGGTGATGAATTTCGCGTGATCGGACCGGGCACTGGATGGCGAACCACCGGGGAAAGGAAAGGGGATACAGGCGTGGCGGAGGAGCAAGCGGTGCGGCGGCATCGGCCGGAGTGGCTGAAAGTGCGGATAGCGTCCGGAGAGAATTATTCCCGCTTAAAGGGATTGATTGACCATCACCGCTTGCACACGGTATGCGAAGAAGCGCGGTGTCCGAACATGGGGGAATGCTGGAATGCGGGAATTGCGACGTTTATGATACTTGGCGACGTGTGCACACGTTCGTGCGGTTTCTGTGCGGTCAAGACGGGGCGTCCGGAGTTGCTCGATCGTGAAGAGCCGGTCCGGGTTGCGGAGGCGATACGGATCATGGGAGTGCGCCACGCAGTGATCACCTCGGTGAACCGGGACGAATTGCCCGATGGCGGGGCGGCTATTTTTGCCGAGACGATCAGGCGTGCGCGGGCGGTCAATCCGGGGCTGACGGTTGAGGTGTTGATACCTGATTTCCAGGGGGATCGGACAGCTTTACAGATCGTGATCGAAGCTTCCCCCGACATCCTGAATCACAACACCGAAACCGTGCCGCGTTTGTACGCGCGGGTGCGCCCGCAGGCAAAGTACATCCGGAGTCTGGAGTTATTGGATCGCGCGAAGCGGGCTGGAATGACCACAAAAAGCGGTTTGATGCTCGGGTTGGGAGAGCAGAACGAGGAAGTGCTGGAGGTGATGAACGATTTGCGTTTGGTGGGTTGCGACATCCTGACGCTGGGGCAGTACCTTCAGCCTTCGAAAGTGCATGAGCCCGTGGACCGTTTTGTACTTCCGGAGGAGTTTGTCATGTTTAAGGAGCGGGGGGTGTCCATGGGGTTTCGGCACGTGGAATCCGGCCCGCTGGTCCGGAGCTCCTACCATGCCGCCGGGCAGGTGCCAAAGGAGAAAGATATTGACATTCGAACGGATATTGTGTAAATTTACAAGCTGATTCAACACTTTTCGGGAGCATGAGTCGTGGACAAAGCAACACACTTTTTTACCCTCAAGGACACCGAGCGGAAGTGGCATCTGGTGAACGCCGAGGGGAAGACGCTCGGTCGCGTCGCGACAGAGGTTGCCCGTCTGTTGCGCGGCAAGCACAAGCCGGAATTCACGCCCAACGCCGATCTCGGCGATTTTGTGGTTGTCGTGAATGCAGAGAAGGTGAAGCTGATGGGCAAGCGGGCGGAGAAGAAGGAATATTTCCACTATACGGGATATCCGGGCGGCGCAAAGTGGGAGCGGGTGCAGGATTTGTTGCGGACGCATCCGGACCGCGTGTTCGAACACGCGATCAAAGGTATGCTTCCGCATAACCGGCTCGGCCGCCAGATATTCAAGAAGCTTAAAGTGTATGCCGGCCCCGATCATCCGCACAGTGCCCAGCAGCCCCAATCCTACGCCGTGTAACGAGTACCCTGCCAGGAGTCTGACAGCAGCATGCACGCACATACCTATACCGCAGTTGGTCGCAGGAAAACCTCCGTTGCGCGAGTCATTCTCGCGCCGGGATCCGGCATCATTACGGTTAACCGCCGTACATTTGAAGTGTACTTCCCTCTGGAGACGCTTCGCGGAGAGGTGATGAAGCCTTTCACAACGACTCAGATGTCCGGCAAATTCGACGTGCGCGTCAAAGTCGAAGGTGGCGGACCGACGGGCCAGGCCGGCGCCATCAGGCTGGGCATTGCCCGCGCTCTGGTGGACATGAGCGAAGATCACAAGCCGCCGTTGCGCGCGGCCGGGCTTCTGACGCGCGATCCGCGTATGGTGGAACGCAAGAAATACGGCCAGAAGAAAGCCCGGAAGAGATTCCAGTTCTCGAAGCGCTAAGCGCTCTTGCTGTACCGGTTGTATTCGATGTCATAACGCATACTCTCCGATCCCGGCGGCAGTGTCCCGCCCTCAGGCGGGATTCCGGCGGGAGATGACGGGAGTAGAAGACCAACTAACCATAAGGAACACCTCATGCCCCGCGTCGAAGTCGCTGAGCTGTTGGCAGCAGGCTGCCATTTCGGTCATCTCACCCGCCGTTGGAATCCCAAGATGCGTCCGTACATTTTTATGGAGCGCAACGGGATCCACGTCATCGATCTCATGAAAACCCGCCAGCTGCTGGAGGAGGCCGCCAACGCCATCGCCAACATCGCCGCCGAGGGGAAGCGGATCCTGTTCGTCGGCACGAAGAAGCAGGCGAAAGGTATCATCCGTGACGAAGCCACCCGCACGGGTGAATTCTACGTGAGCGAACGCTGGTTGGGCGGATCGCTGACCAACTTTACCACTATCCGCAAGAGTGTCAAACGCCTGACGAACATCGAGAAGATGGAGTCTGACGGCACGTTCGACAAGATCACGAAGAAGGAAACCCTCTTCCTCACCCGCGAAAAAGACAAGTTGAACAACGTGCTTTCCGGAGTGGTGGACATGACCCGTTTACCCGGTGCCCTTTTTGTCGTGGACGTCAAGAAGGAATCGATCGCGGTTAAAGAAGCACGGCGCCTCGGTGTCCCGGTGTTTGCCATCGTGGATACGAATTGCGATCCGGACGTCATCGACTATGTGATCCCGGCCAACGACGACGCGATCAAGTCTGTCCAGGTGATCTGCAAGATTGTCGCCGATGCGGTGATTGAAGGAAAACAGCGGGCGGCGGTACATCATGCGGAAGCGGCTGCGGAACATGACAACCGCGACAAGGACAAGGAATCCGCCGGCGAGAAGACGGCGCGCTAACCCTGAAGAAGGAACACGATACGGTATGGAAATCACCAGTGAACTGATCAAACAGCTCCGCGACAAGACAGGCGCGGGCATGATGGACTGCAAGCGGGCGCTCGAAGCCTCTCGAGGAAACGTGGAGTCCGCCATTGAGTACCTTCGCAAAAAGGGTGCCGCGGTCGGGGCCAAACGGGCCGACCGGGCCGCCAAAGAAGGGGTGATTGTCACGCGGGTGAGCGCTAACGGCACTCTGGGCGTTGTGGTGGAAGTGAACTGCGAAACGGACTTCGTCGGCCGCAGCGATGATTTTACGCACTTTGCCGGCCTTGTGGCCGAGGTCGTGGCCCGGCAACGTCCGGCAACGGTCGAGGCCCTGCACGGGCACACGAGCAACGCCGGAAAATCGATCGCCGAGCACATGAACGACCTTCTTGCGAAGGTCGGGGAAAAAATTGATGTCCGCCGGTTCGAGATGATCGAAGCCACGGACGGGGCAGTGAGCTCCTATACGCACCTGGGCAACAAGATCGGCGTGCTTGTGGAATTGACCGGCCTCGATGCCGAAGCCGCGCTGAAGGGGGTCGGCCGCGACGTTGCCATGCAGGTCGCCGCAATGAACCCGAGTGTGGTGAGCCGCGACCAGGTGGACAAGGTGACGGTCGACCGCGAATTGGAGATCTACCGGACACAGGCAAAGAACGAAGGGAAAAAAGAGCAGATCATCGACAAAATCGCGATGGGCAAGCTTGAGAAATACTATCAGGAATTTTGCCTTCTCGAACAAACGTTCATTAAAGATCCGGGAAAGACGATCAAGGATGTGCTCGCGGAAGCCGCCAAAACCGCCGGCACGCCGGTGGCCGTCCGCCGGTTTATCCGCTTCCACCTGGGCGGAGAGGTACAGTAATCTCCATGGACCGTCCCGCGTACAAACGGGTCCTGCTGAAGCTCAGCGGTGAAGCGCTGATGGGAAAGCAGAACTACGGGATCGATCCCGAGATGCTGCAGCAGTATGCGGCCGAGATCCAGGCGGTCAAAGACCTTGGCGTTCAGCTGGGCATCGTGATCGGCGGCGGCAATATCTTCCGCGGTGTTTCCAATTCCACGAGCGGTATCCACAAGGTGACCGGTGACTACATGGGCATGCTTGCCACGCTGATTAACGCGCTGGCACTGCAAGCGACGCTGGAAAACATGGGGATGAGCACACGGTTGATGTCCGCCATCCGCATGGATGTCATTGCGGAACCCTTCATCCGCCGGCGGGCGGTACGCCATCTCGAAAAGGATCGTGTCGTGCTCTTCGGGGCAGGCACCGGCAATCCGTATTTTACCACCGACACGGCAGCCGCGCTGCGCGCTGTCGAAATCGAAGCGGACGTGATCATCAAAGGAACCCGGGTGGACGGCGTGTATGACGCCGACCCCGAACGAAATCCCGCCGCCTTTCGCTTCGAACAGATCACGTACCTGGATGTGCTCAAGAAGGATCTGAAGGTGATGGACATGACCGCCATCACCCTGTGCCGGGAAAACAAACTTCCCATTCTGGTCTTCAACATGAACCGGCCGGGCAATTTTAAGCGCCTTATCCTCGGCGAACCGGTCGGGACGCGCGTCACAGAGACCTTGTAAGAAGCAACGCGACGATACAGCGGAGGACGACGATGATTAAAACCATTCTGAAAGACGCAGAAGACCGGATGCACAAGGCCAGCGAAGTGGTTCGTCTGGAACTGGCAAAAATCCGCACCGGCAAGGCCACAACGGCGCTTCTGGATGCCATTAAAGTGGAATACTACGGCTCTTCGATGGCGCTGAGCCATATCGCCAACGTCAGCGTGATGGATATCCACACGCTCACGATACAGCCATTCGACAAGGGGGCGCTGGAACCGATCAGCAAGGCCATCCAGACAGCCAACATCGGGTTGAATCCCATCAAGGACTCCGACATCATTCGTGTGCCTATTCCCGCGCTGAATGAGGAACGCCGGCGCGAATTGGTGAAACTGACGAAAAAATTCGGCGAAGAAGGAAAGATCGCCGTCCGCAATATCCGGCGGGATACGATGGAACAGCTCAAGAAATCTGAAAAAGCCGAACACTTCTCCGAGGACGAGCGAAAACGCGGCGAGACGGAAGTCCAGAAAATGACCGACAAATCGATCAAAGACATCGAAACGCTCCTGGCAATGAAGGAGAAGGAAATTATGGAGGTCTGAAGTCCCTCCGCCCGGTCCTGTTCGGCAAAGCCGGTCCCGATGGGCCGGCTTTTTTTGTGTGGCCCGAAACCATCCGGCGTCAGGGTCGTACACAGAAGGGAGACTGTACGGCACTGACCAACAACAGAGGCGACCATGACCACCCTCGCGCAACGACGGCTCCGCAAATCCCGCACCGACAGAATGATCGACGGTGTGTGCGGTGGAATAGCCGGATATTTCGGGCTCGATGCCACCCTCGTCCGGATTGCCTGGGTTCTGCTGACCCTGTTCGGCGGATCCGGCATCGTGCTCTACATTGCAGCAATGATTATCATGCCGAAGGAGGATGCGGTGGCCGCCGCCGATGCGCGTGAGGCACCTCCGGCATCAGCTGCCTCCGCGAACGGAAGAAACAACAGCCGGTTCTGGGGTATTCTTCTGGTGGTGCTTGGCCTGGCCTGGCTCGCGAGCAACTTTGGTTTCAGCATCTGGCACCACTGGTGGGGGCTTTCGTGGGATATCGCCCTCCCGCTGGTGTTGATCCTGGCCGGCGTGGCGTTTCTCTTCGGCGGGCGGGCATACCTTACGTCCCCTTCTACGACCGCTGAGCCCGCGGCTGCTGGCGGGGATCCCGCTGGTGCGGGACAGGATGGTCCATCCGGGGCCGCGGCAGCGGCACTCCAAGCGGAACCGTCAAAGCTGTACCGCTCGCGAACAGAAAAAAAGCTGCTGGGCGTCTGCGGCGGACTCGCGGACTACATGCAGCTCGATCCGGTTATTGTCCGGCTGGTGTTTGTGATGGCCGGACTCGCATCGTTTGGCATCGTGGTGATCGCGTACATCGTTCTGGGCATTGTTGTGCCGCAGAAACCGGCGGCGGTAGGGGCAGTGTAATACTCATTCACCAAGGAGCATGATCCCGTGAAACGCGGCTCGGTCTGGTTCGGTTCTGCCCTTATTATCGTTGGTGCGCTTCTCTTGTTCGACCGCTTCAACCTGTTGTCGTTCAGGTGGCCGGCCTTCCTCTGGACGGGGGTTGCGGTGCTGGCGGGAGTGATGCTCGTGCGGCACTTCAAAGGGGGGGATGGAGCGGTGTTCTGGTGGACGGTGCTTCTGCTCTTCTCCGGCTACAAACTCCTGCGCGGTTTTGGCATCTGGATTCCTCCTGAATCCATCGGCCTGCCGGCGGTACTCGTGATGGCGGGGATCGGCTTCCTCGTGATGTTTATTGCCGTACCCAGAAACTGGCACCTGCTGATCCCCGCCGTGGCGTTCGGCGGGTTCGGCACGATCATGCTGCTGTCGGAACTCGGCGTAATGGTTGACACCGACGCGCGTGCGTTCGTCAAGAACTACTGGCCCTTTGCCCTGATTGCGTTCGGCGCGGCCCTGCTGCTCAACTGGCGGGGCCGTTCGGGGAGATCGTAGTTCCCGGCGTTCCTGCTCAATGCGCCTCAAGCCAGTTTGTTCCGGTTCCCGCATCAACCTTCACCGGCACGTTCAGCGGCAGCGCGTCGCGCATCCGTTCGACGACGATCTGTGTGACCTCCTCCTGCTCACCCTTCGGCACTTCCAGCACCAGTTCATCGTGAACCTGGAGAAGCAGACGCGCACCCAGGCCGCGGACGGCGAGTTCACGGTGCACGGCGATCATGGCGCGTTTAATCATGTCGGCCGCGGTTCCCTGGATGGGCATGTTGATGGCCTGGCGCTCGGCGTTTCCGCGCACGTTCTGGTTCTTG
>Ga0315287_10007346_pt1 | contig 11044 bp, 9 predicted proteins | sample YL17G11_0_MG_FD_205037 | JGI IMG/M metagenome (GOLD analysis project Ga0315287, IMG submission 205037) | Sediment microbial communities from Yellowstone Lake, YNP, Wyoming, USA - YL17G11_0 | ecosystem: Environmental > Aquatic > Freshwater > Lake > Sediment | place: USA: Wyoming | collected...
CGACATTCCCGCCAGAGTAGTCGCGGGGTATTGGTTGCAAGGTGCTGTTCCTCCTGGACAAGCTCTCAGCATAGGCGCGGAGAGCCACGCTTGGGCCGAATTCTATCTGGCCGGGGTGGGATGGATACCGGTGGAACCGAGTTTCTTTTACTCGATTAACGGCAAAAGGCAGCCCGATCAGGATCATTTTGCACGCATTCAAAGCGATGACCGTCATTTCATCGCATCATACTGGACGCCCAAGACATCCAATTACATCGAATTTGCATACTCGTACCAGTCCTCTTCTTCCACCCGTGGCAAGCAGCCGATCCTGGAAGTTGAAATGCTGGATGAATCCATCATATGTCTCGATGCTAAGGGCTAGTCCTTACGCCGGTGTACCGGGGTATCAAAGCATGAAAAGCCGACGGTTCTCACCTCTCACCTCCCACCTCTCACCTCTCACAAACTATTTTCTAACGGGCGGAGGTTTTCTATGGAGATCACAAACATAATCGCCAAGGAACTCGGCATCCGGCCCGGTCAAGTCGGCACCGTCGCCAAGCTTCTGGATGCAGGAAACACCATCCCTTTTCTCGCCCGTTACCGCAAGGAAATGACGGGGGAACTCGATGAGGAGCAATTGCGCCAGATTGAGGAACGCCTTGGATATCTGCGCAACCTCATGACCAGGCAGGAAGAGGTCATCCGTCTCATCGGGGAGCAGGGCAAACTCACCGATGAGTTGGGCTCAGCCGTCAGGTCCGCCACGAAACTCCAGGAAGTCGAGGATTTGTATCGTCCGTTCAAGCCAAAAAAACGCACGCGGGCTTCTATCGCCAAGGAGCGCGGCCTGCAGCCGTTGGCCGATCTGATTAGGCAGCAAAATACCTTGAGCGGGCATCCCGAGGATTTCGCCCAAGCCTACATCGATCCGGTCCGGGAGATTCATTCAGCCGCGGATGCCCTGGCCGGGGCGTCCGACATCATCGCGGAGGAAATCTCCGACGATCCACGGTTACGTGGGATCATGCGCAAGCTATTCTGGGAGCAAGGCGTGATGGTCTCCGCGGCCAAAGGCGAGTTGGCGGATCAAACATACCGCATGTATGCGGAATACCGAGAAGCCGTACATAAAATACCCGCGCATCGTTTGCTGGCACTAAACAGGGGAGAGAACGAAAATCAACTCGCGGTGGATTTGCACGTGGAGGCAGCACAGTTCTCCTCGCGGCTCTGCGCTTTGGTCATTAGGAACAACGCCTCCATCTTTACACCCATACTGGCCGCGGCGATTTTAGACGGTTTCCAGCGGCTGCTCAAACCATCGTTGATCCGTGAGGTCCGGACCGAACTGACGGCACGCGCGCACGAACAAGCCATCAGAATCTTCGCGCTCAATCTGCGTCCACTGTTGCTGCAATCACCAGTGCGGGACCACCGCGTGATGGGGATCGATCCCGGATACCGGACGGGCTGCAAGATCGCGGCCGTGGACGAGACCGGTAAACTCCTGGCTACCGCCACAGTTTATCCGCATCCACCCTGGAACAAAAAGGAAGAAGCCTTGGCCCTTATGGAGAGGCTCATCGAGGAACACAGGGTGGATTTGATTGTGACCGGCAACGGCACCGCTTCCAGGGAAACCGAAGCCTTGATCGTGGAACTTACAAGGCGGAAGGGAAGCGGGCTCTCGTATACCATCGTCAGTGAGGCGGGGGCTTCCGTGTACTCCGCCTCGCCTCTGGCCAGGGAGGAACTGCCCGATCTGGACGTAACGATACGCGGAGCTGTTTCAATCGCGCGCCGCATCCAGGATCCATTGGCGGAGTTGGTCAAGATCGACCCGAAATCGATAGGCGTGGGCCAATACCAGCATGATGTGGATCAGCGTAAACTGGGGACGTCTTTGGAGGATGTAGTGGAATCTTGCGTTAACTATGTAGGCGTCGACCTTAATACGGCTTCCGCCCAGCTCCTGCAATATGTGGCCGGCCTGCAAACTTCCGTGGCCAAAAACATCGTTGCTTACCGTGAGAGTGCCGGCAAATTCCGCCGACGGGACCAACTGCGCAGCGTTAGAAGGTTAGGGGAAGTTGTCTTCACGCAAGCCGCGGGATTTTTACGCATTCCCGACGGGGATGACCCTCTGGATGCAACTTCGGTCCATCCTGAGTCATACCCCATCGCTCGTGCCCTGTTGACCAGATTAGGTTTCGATCCGGAGGATCTCCGGCAAAATGAAGGGCTCCATCGCATGGAGGCTTTGCTCCAAGAGGTGGATCCCCAGGGGTTGGCCCTTGAGCTTGGCGTCGGTCTGCCCACGCTCAATGATATGATCGAGGCTTTGGTCAAACCAGGCCGCGATCCCAGGGATGATGAACCCAAACCGATTTTCCGCACGGATGTTCTGTCCCTAACTGATCTGCGTCCCGGGATGATTATCCCCGGCACCGTGCGCAATGTCGTGGATTTCGGCGCATTCGTGGATATCGGAGTCAAGCAGGACGGACTGGTGCATATCTCCGAACTGTCGGCACGTTTTGTCAAACATCCTTCGGAGGTTGTCACGGTTGGGCAACAGGTGGAGGCGCGGGTGGTCAGCGTGGATTTTGACCGGCAACGCATCGCCCTTTCCTTGCGTCCGGCACAAACTTGACCTGGAAAGAACGGCTGTATACCTTTATTTGGATCGTAGCCGCGTGGATCCGCATAAGTTTTTCGGATTTAAAAGGGTTTTTCATTTGAATGTAGAATATGCGCAAACAACCTGAGACATAAGGTAGAACGGTAGGACGGAAGGCATGATCTCTAGGGGAAGCGTATCTTTGCGCGCTTAACCGGGGCCGGTGCTACCCATGGCCTCGTCGGGCGCTTTTTTATTCGCCTTTGTGTCGCGGGTGTTGGAGGTGGTTTGACGGTAGTACGGCAGGATAACAATTCTTTGTTTTATGTTGCATGTCGCATGTAGAAAGGTAGGATGGTGGAATGAAAAAGTACACTCTTCTGGTTGCAGCAGTATTTCTGACGCTGATGTTGGCCGCGCAACCCGGCTTATTGGCGGGGAAAGAACCTTATGTGATCGGCGCGTTTTTATCAATCAGTGGGCCCAATGCACCACTGGGCACCCCTGAACGCGACACCCTCACCATGATGGAGGACCAGATCAACGGTTCCGGCGGGATCAACGGCCGTCCGTTGCGGATTGTCATTGAGGACGACGGCAGCGATCCCACCAACGCCGTCAAGGCCGTCAAGAAACTGCTCGAACAGGATAAAGCCGTGGCCTTGATCGGCGGCACGGGAACCGGCAGCGCCCTGGCCGCGGTCGGCATCGTCGCACAGGCTCACAGGCCTTTCCTGGCGCTCTGCGCGGGTTCCATGGGTGTGACGGAGCCTGTCAACCCCTGGATTTTCCGGACTCCACAGCCCAACAAAGTGATGGTTGAATGCATCGCCGACTATCTCAGCTCGATCAAGGTATCCAAGGTGGCGATGATCTATGATTCAAACGCTTTCGGCACTGACGGGCGGGACAAACTGCGCCTGCAGGCCGCCAAGAGCAATCTGCGCATCGTCGCAGAGGAATCTTTCAACTCCAAGGACACGGATTTTACAGTGCAATTGACCAAAGTTAAGAATGCCGGCGCGCAAGTTATTATTTGCTGGGGTACCAACCCGGCTCCGGCCATCTTGACAAAGAACCGTGAACAACTGGGAATTACAATACCGCTCATTCAAAGCCACGGCGTCGCCAACGCGACATACCTCCAATTGAGCGGTGATGCCTCTGAAGGCGTGATCCTGCCGGCGGGCAAGCTCTTCGTGCCTGAAAGTCTGCTGATCAGCGATCCCCAACGCAAGGTACTTCAGGACTATGCCGCGGCCTTTCGCAGCAAATATGGCCGTGAGGCCGATACATTCGGCGGACATGCCTGGGACGCCATGCATATGATCGCCGGGGCATTGAGGAAGTCCGGGTCGGATCCGGAAAAACTCCGGACGGCCATTGAACGGACGGTGAGATTTGTCGGTACCGGGGGAGTCTTCACATATTCGCCGACGGATCATGACGGTTTGAAGAAAAATGCCGCGGTGATGCTGACCATCGCGAAAGGCCAATGGAAGCTTCTGAAAAAATAAGCCTGATGGCTCGTCATGAGTTGATGATTGGGATGCCCTTTACATCATCGCCGCCGCGATCAAAAAGGCCGGCACCGATCCAGCCAAGCTTCGGGACGCGATCGAAGCGACCCGGGGATTTGTCGGTATCGACGGTATCATCAGCTATTGGGCGACTCAACATGACGGTCCGACCGAAGATTCGGCCGTCATGATGAAGGTTGTGGGCGGCAAGTGGAGTTTGATTTGGAAGTAGGGTAGATAGCATGACCTTGGCCGCAGTGGGGCAGTACATCGTCAGCGGTTTGACCGCAGGCAGCATCTATGCCATGATCGCTCTGGGTTTTACGCTCATCTATAATACCTGCGATCTGGTCAATTTTGCCCAGGGTGAATTCGCCATGCTCGGAGGGATGGCGGCAGTCGCGATCCTTGTCGGTCTGCAACTGCCGCTCTGGCTCACCGTAGTGTTGGCCATCCTCATCACAGCCTGCATCGGTGGTCTGGCCGCCCTGATCATTATTTTCCCACTGCGGCGGGTCTCCTCTCTGGGTTTGATCATTATGACGATCGGTCTGGCCATTGTCCTCAGAGGCGCATCGATGTTGATCTGGGGTAAGGATGCTACAATCCTGCCCGTCTTTTTTGACCACGACCCGATCAGGGTTTATATCGGCGGCGGCTTTTTCTCCATCCAATGGCAGGCCGTCTGGGTCTTGTCAGCGGCCGTGCTCGTCGCCGCCGGCCTTTTTCTCTTTTTCAAGCTCACTAATATGGGGCGCGCTATGCGCGCCTGCGCGGCCAACCGCCGCGGGGCGAGGATCTGCGGTATCAATCCTCAGCTCATGATGGTGATTGCCTTTATGTTAAGCGCGGGCATCGGTGCCATCGGCGGGATTGTCACCGCGCCTATTACCACCACCGGTTACGATGTGGGGATCATGATCGGGCTCAAGGGTTTCTGCGGCGCCATTATCGGCGGGCTTCGCTCGCTGGTGGGCGCGGTTGTCGGCGGATTGCTCATAGGTCTCTTGGAATCCCTGGGGGCCGGTTTAATACCTTCGCGGTTTCAACTTACCGAGATCCTGCCTTTTGTAGCACTGCTTGGCATCCTGTATCTGCGGCCGACCGGTCTTTTCGGGGGGCATGGAGCATGAGGCGCTTAGCGCTACTGTGCCTGACAGCAGTTTTTGTCCTGATAGCCATCTTGTTAACGCCCAATCGCTATTTTCTAAACATTGCCGTCTTTGCGGGGATCAACGCCTTGTTGGCGATCAGCCTCAATCTCCTGTTGGGTTTCGCGGGGCAGGTATCCTTGGGTCATGCCGCCTTTTACGGTTTAGGCGCTTATGGAGTCGGCGTTCTCTCCACTCACTACTCCTGGCCGGTCTGGCTTTGCCTGCCGGTGGCGTTGCTGGGTACGGGAGTCATTGCCTACTTGATCGGTTTACCCACCATGCGTTTAAAAGGACATTACCTGGCCCTGGCGACATTGGGTTTCGGTATTATTGTCAAAGTCATATTTGATGTTACCCCGTCCCTGACCGGCGGCCCATCCGGATTGATCGGCATTCCCAACTTGACCGTCGGCCGTCTGGTCATCAGTGGCGATCGGAATTTTGCTTTATTGGTTTGGTTGTCTATCTTGATCGTCCAGGGCGGTATCGGCAACTTGCGCGCCAGCCGCTTGGGACGGGCCTTGTATGCCATCCAGGAAAATGAAACCGCCGCGTCAGCCCTGGGCATAGATACAGGCCGTGAAAAACGGGCGGTCTTTGTTGCCAGCGCCATGTTGGCGGCATTTGCCGGCTGCATCTATGCCTACTATATGAGCGTGATTTCCCCGGAATCGTTCGGTTTTGGTTTTTCCGTCCAGGTCTTGACCATGACGGTTCTGGGTGGGTTGGGATCGCTTTGGGGACCTGTGCTTGGCGCCCTTTTGCTCACGGTTTTGCCCGAGGTTTTCCGCAGATCCGAGGACTATCAGACGATTATCTATGGTTTGCTGTTAATCCTGGCCGTGATGTTCCTGCCGCAAGGATTGACTGGCGGCGCCCGCCGGCTCTGGCGGCGCTTAAAGGAAGTGTAAGCATGAGCGGAGAACTGCTGCGGCTGGAGCGGATCACAAAGCATTTCGGCGGTTTGACGGCTTTGAACGGCATATCCTTCAGCGTATCGTCCGGCACCATCAAGGGTCTGATCGGTCCGAACGGCGCCGGTAAAACCACAGCCTTCAATGTAATCAGCGGTATTTACGAGCCGAGCGGCGGAGCTATCTATCTTGATGGTATGCGCGTGGATCGGTTACCGTCATATCAATTGGCGCGGTTGGGCATGGCCCGTACCTTTCAAACAGTCAAGCTCTTTCCCACGCTCAGCGTCCTCGAAAACGTGATGGCCGGCTGTCATGCGGCCACGCATGGAGGGATTTTGCGCTGTGCCATACCCTATGGACGCATCAAAAAAGACGAAAGAATCGCCAGGAATATCGCGCGTGATTGTTTGACGCGCGTGGGCTTGCTGTACCGGGCGGAACAATCCGCGGGGGAGTTGCCTTTTGGCTTGCAAAGGATGCTGGAGATCGCCCGCGCTCTAGCCACCAAGCCACGGCTGCTTCTGCTCGACGAACCAGCTGCCGGGTTAAGTGCTGAAGAACGATCCAGACTTCGTCGGATGATTCTGGAACTCAAACGCGACGGCTTGACGATCCTCTTGATCGAGCACGATATGAGTTTGGTGATGGGAATCGCGGATACAGTCGCCGTGCTTGAATTTGGTTCTATGCTTGCGGAGGGGCCGCCGGAATCGGTCCAGGCTGATCCGGAAGTCATCAAGGCGTATCTGGGAGCTTAATAGGCTCTGGGGGTAGGTCACTCGTGCTCTTTGTCGATGATTTGCATGTCTTTTATGATGCCGTTGAGGCTGTGGCCGGTGTTGGATTCCATGTCACGCGGGGGGAATTAGTAACCATCATCGGCCCCAACGGCGCGGGTAAAAGCACGCTTCTTTGCGCCATTGCCGGTCTGCTGCCTGTTTCGCGGGGCCGGATAACCTTTGAGGGTGTAGAACTCACACCGGGCCGTTCTGACCGGACCGTCAGACGCGGGCTGGTCATGGCGGCCGAGGAAAGAGAGGTCTTTGCCCCACTGAGCGTGGAGGAAAACCTTCTGCTGGGCGCTTATGTTGTCGGCGGTCATGGGAAAAAGGTGCATGCAGAACTGGAACGTATCTATTGCTTGTTCCCGATGTTGAAACAAAAACGCCATACAGCGGCGGGCAGTCTCTCCGGCGGCCAGCAACAAATGCTGGTCATCGGCAGAGCCTTAATGTCCGAACCGAAGCTTTTGTTGCTTGATGAACCCTCACTTGGGCTGGCCCCATTGGTGGTGAGGGAGATTTTTGAGACCATAGCCAATCTGCGTTCTGCCGGGTTGACTGTCGTTTTAGTGGAGCAAAACGCCCACCTGGCGCTGTCCGTGGCTGATCGTGGTTACGTTATGGAAGACGGACGAATCTCACTTGAGGGAACCAGCCAGGAACTGGGTTCCGATGTAAGGATCCGGCAGGTATATTTAGGTATGGACAGTCATCACGCTGCGCTGTGATTTTGATGTCTTGTTGCGAGTAATCTTTCGCCTTATTTGTTGTAGGGCTTGCTCAACGATAAGGATCTTTGCTGATGATCACGACAACTTTGGTGCAACGACGCCGTGATCGCGTTTCCGGATCGCAGTATTGCAGGGCGTTGCATAAAGTTATTTCTACCGCTTCCGGGTTGATGGGATGTACATTGCAGATATAATACTCAAATTCGTTGGGATCTGTTTTCAATGATCTCTTTACTCCCTTTTAATTGGAATTGATGGCCTTTTGATCATCCTAACGTCTCTGCATATAGTTCACCAGACTGATGTATGTTCCTGCAGGATAAAAAAACCTCCACCTGAATCACGGCTCCATCATGGCAGGATACCGTAAGACGGCGGCGAATCATCACAGAGAAGCAAGCTTGTGGTTAGGCCCGTCGCCATCAACCATTTGGACAGGCCGAAATAGGCTTTAGATGATGGGAGGCTGCTGATCTTGAAAAGAATTGTAGCTATGGTTTTGTTGCTGGGTGCTTTTGCGACAACAGCTGTTCTGGCGGAGAATCGTTACCAGTATACTTTTCGCGGTTCCTGGTGGGGCATGACCAAGGATCAGGTAAAAAAAACCGAGCTTAGCAAGCTCGATGCCGCCAATAAAGACAGGACCCTGTTATCATATTTTGGCAAGATCAATGGCTTTCCTTGCTCGATTCTTTATCAGTTCAAGAACGGTGCATTGGTTCTTGGTTCCTACTCCATAGTTGCGGAACACTCCAATCTAAATGATTGGATAAATGACTATGAATCGTTCAAGGAAATACTGGAAAAGAAATACGGCTACCCCTATATCGACGGACCAAGATGGGTGGACACTTCGAAAGATCTTTCCATATATAGACACTATGCCAAGGATCCTGGTCTGGCCATCAGTAAAAACCTCATGCAACTATTAGCTGATTGGCAAACCGACACAACGGAGATTACGCTAAATCTACATAGCGCCGTGGATAAGGATGGAAAACTTATCAATGGGTTTGCGCTCACCATTCTTTACCAACCTAACAAGAACACCGGCATCAAGCCCGTCAAATTGGAAGAGGGAGCTAAGTTGCCTGAGCCCGAGGATTTTTAAGCATAGCGATCGCAGGCGGAGAGCCGGTACGGACAGAAACGATACCCGTAACGGGATTCATTTCATTCATTGACAAACTCGCCTGTATCAAGCCAATCACTTTTAATTAGGGACCACCAGTCCACGGCCAGGCGCTTGAGAACGTATTCATACGGCAACCAGCCATAACCGGTCTCGCCCCAGGACTGACCCCAAGAGTTTCGTATAAGCAGGGCGCCTGTGTTGTATTTACTTTTGTCCGTGGTCTGCTCGATCCTCATTTTGTCGTCATAACCCACGGCGAGCATGGCATGACCGCCCAACAAGCGTTCGTTCGGCGCCGGGAAAGGTATCTTTCCGGTTTTTTCCGCATCGGAGATCGAACTATAGATCGGCGTGCCGAAGATAGCCGGTAGGCCAGCGGCAAGATTTGTTTTGATTGACTGCAGGACGGACTTGCCGGTAGCATTGGCGGGATCCAGCCTGTAATAACTGAGCGCGCGATAATGCAGAGCGAAGGCGTAGCAGAAGGCTGAAGGCTCTTGGTCCAACTGCTCGTTTTGATAAGGCCAATATTCCTCAGGCGGCAGGCCGAAAAGCACAAGGGAGCCCATGGTGGCCCGGTTGGTGGCGCCAGAATCTCCCTGCAGATGCAAGAGGTTGCGCGTGGTTTTGTAGAGAAAAAGCCTTGATCCATGAATAAACTTGCTGTAAGTCCGGCGTTCAAAATACTCGGTCAAACCCGTGCCAGCATGTGCCGTGCATGAGCCAAGGTTGCCCTGGTCATCCACAGGCGGACACCATGCGCGTAGGTCTGCGGTCTGCGGTAAAGATTTTGTGGCACCGAAAGATAGCATTCTGATCAGCAGCGGAGCAATCTTCTCACTTTCCGGAGTATAATCACGCAGATCGGGATTGTCCGGCAACCAGCCGTGAATTTTTCTGATACCCATCGGAGGACCCCCTTTTAGTTAAGAAATTGCTATTTCTGACAATTAAGATCATTCTTCCTTGATGTACTAATTCCTTCAACAAATTCTGGGGATGCCTTTTTTCCCTGGATATGGGCGCGAACATCGACCAGGGAAGGGCCGCGGATGCATTTCCATTGATGAGTTCAAAAAAGGTTCATCGGGCGGATATATCCGCGTTTCATCCAGGGAGACCCGTTCATTATACTGGGGCAAAGTGTATAGTATGAAAAATATTCATGCTTGTATATAGTTAATATAACCTTTGTTTTGTTGTGTTAAATTGATTTGAGTTAATGATCAAGGTTGCAACAAACGATTTCATGGGCGGCGGGCCTACTGTATATAAATGCAAGTCCTGGTGATCAGGAGACCAACCCTCTTGGTCGAATAAGTGCTCAAACGTCAATACCGTAAAGGTGGTTTGCATGCATATCGGCAGAGCATGGTATGACAGAAGATGCATAAGGCAGATGTTCCGCCAAAATCACGATCTAAGAAAGCTTCATTTGCCGCCCGAGGTTGTGCGTGATGCCAAGAACTTCTGGCGTGGACATCTCGCCCTTCCCGTCAACCTTAGATGGCATCAGGCTTATGCCAGCGTTAACGGGATTGCGGATGTACGATATGTCCCGGAGGATCATTTCTTTACCTGGATTGAAAAAGGTCTCAATGCTTATCCTCTGGCCTGGGGGTACAATGATAAGAACAACTACCACAGGATTTTTCCAGCCGCTCCCATGCCAAAAGTGCTGCTGCGTAATATACACGGCAGATATTTTGATGAGGCTTATCAGCCCGCGTCGGACCTCGGCGGGATGCTGGCACAACTCGACGGCGGCGAATATATAATCAAGCCTTCCTACCATAGCGGCCAGGGCAAAAATGTACGCCTGATCAAATTTACCGGCGAAACTATTCACGTGGACGGAAAGGATATCACCGCAACTACCTTGACTCGTATGTACGGGGAGGACTTTCTCATCCAGGAGAGATTGGGGCAGCATGCCGCACTGCAGACCGTGCACCCGCCGTCCCTTAATACCATCCGGATCATGACGCTTCGCTACGGTGGCGAGATTCGCCCGCTTTCCTCCGTGATCAAGTTCGGCGGGCACGGAAGCATCGCGGACAACCTGTTCGCCGGGGGTTTTTGCTGTGGCATCCGCGAGGATGGAAGTGTTAAATCCTTCGCGATTGATAAAATCGCTCGGAAATATACGGAGCATCCTGTAACGCATGTCAGATTCGAGGGATTAACCGTGCCCGGT
>Ga0315287_10007348_pt1 | contig 11043 bp, 9 predicted proteins | sample YL17G11_0_MG_FD_205037 | JGI IMG/M metagenome (GOLD analysis project Ga0315287, IMG submission 205037) | Sediment microbial communities from Yellowstone Lake, YNP, Wyoming, USA - YL17G11_0 | ecosystem: Environmental > Aquatic > Freshwater > Lake > Sediment | place: USA: Wyoming | collected...
CGACGCAGCTTCGGCCGCGCTCGGACCCGCGCTGTCGGCGGTCGTGTTCACGCACACCGACGCGCTGGCCGAGGCCGCCGAGGCGCTCGTCGGCAAGGACAAGGGTCGCGTCGCGTTCCTCGCGCTCGACCGCGCGCAGGCGATCGCCGAGACCTATGTCCGCGCGTCCGGGCAGCGCTTCAACGAAGCTTCGAGCTGGGGTGGATCGACCGCGCTGGCATCCGTCGTGCGCGCTCGCGGCGGCGCTGATGCACTGGTTTCGGCCCTGCTGGCCGGCGTGTTCGCGCTCGACGACGAGAAGGAGGCGCGCCGCGCCTCCGAGTTGTACCCCGAGTTCACGTGGGTGTCGCGCCGCGGCACCGTGTTCGCCAAGGGCCTCGTGACCGCCGGGCGCGCGCAGGACGCCGACCGCGGCCTGCTGCGCCGCGAGCACGAGATCCAGGCGCTGGCCGGCGAGCGTGCGGCGCTCGAGACCCGCGTCGCCGAGGCGACCGCCGCGCGCACCGCGTGGGCGGGCGAGCGCGAGGCCTGGCAGACCGAGACGCGCGCGCACGCCGGCGAGCTGTCGCGCCTGCGCGAGGCGTGGCAGGCCGGCAAGGCGCGCATCGAAGCGCTCGAGCGCGAGCGCGCGCAGGCCGAGACCGAGCGCCAGGCGCGGCTCGACGAGACCGTCGCCGTGGCGCACGACGAGGCCTCGGTCACCGACCAGCTCACCACGCTCGAGGCCGCGCTCGAGGAGATCACTGGTAAATCGAGCGCGCAGAGCGGCGAGGCGCAATCGATCGAACAGCGGCTGGCTGGATTGGAGGCCGAGCGCGAGGCGCTCGCGACCCAGGCGCAGAACTCGCGCACGGAGTGGCACGGCGCCACCACGCGCCTCTCGGGCCTCAAGGAGGATCTCGCGCGCTGCGAGGTTTCCGCGCGCGAACTGGCGCAGGGCCGCGCCGTGCGCGAGGGCGAGCGCGTCGCCGCGCTCGATCGCCAGGCCGAGACCGAGGGCGGCCGAAAGACCGCCGAGTCGTCGCTCGAGGGCTTGCTCGCGAGCGAGGCCGGGGCGCGCGCCGCGGCCGACGAGGCGAGGAAGCGCACGCTCGGCAAGCGCGAGATCGTGCAGGCCGAGGAAGAGTCGCTCCGGGGCCTGCGCCACGAGGCGAACGCGCTGGCGGAGCTGGTGCACACGCTCGAGGTGCAGCGCTTGAACGCGCGCTCCGAGCTGGACCGCACGCTGGAGCGCCTCAAGGTCGAGTACGACGTCGAGCTGACCACCTACGTGCCCGAGCCGTGGGACGAGGAGAAGCACGGCCCGTGGGACATGGAGAAGGCCGAGGAGCGCCTGGGCGCGGCGCGCGAACGCTTCCGCGGGCTCGGGCCGGTGAACCTGCTCGCGCTCGAGGAGTACACGCGCAAGAAGGAGCGCTTCGAGTTCCTCACGATGCAGGTCACGGACCTGCAGTCAGCGCGCAACCAGCTATTGGAGGCGATCGAGAAGATCAACTCGACCGCGAGTCAGTTGTTCCTCGACACGTTTGCCGAGGTCCAGACGCACTTCACCGACACGTTTGCGACGCTGTTCGTGGGCGGCTCGGCCGAGCTGCGCATGATCGGTGACGATCCACTCGAGTGTGACATCGACATCATGGCGCGCCCGCGCGGCAAGAACTTCCAGTCGATCTCGCTCTTGTCCTCGGGCGAGCGCGCGCTGACGGCGATCGCACTCCTGTTCGCGATTTACCTGATCAAGCCGTCGCCGTTCTGCCTGCTGGACGAGGTCGACGCGCCTTTGGACGAGGCGAACGTCGACCGCTTCGTGGCGCTCTTGCGGCGCTTCAGCGAGAAGACGCAGTTCATCATGATCACGCACAACAAGAAGACGATGGAAGCCGCCGGCTCGCTCTACGGCGTGACCATGCAGGAGCCCGGCGTCTCGAAGCTCGTCTCGGTGCGGTTCGACACGCCGGAGACGCGGCAACTCGGGGCGGGGGAGGCGGACGAGTCGGACGCGCTCGTGGTCGCCGGCGATTCCGAGGGCTCGGCCGCGAAGGGCGGCGGAGCCGAGGCGCTCGCAGGCGCCGGGGCGGCGAAGGACGACGGCGCCTCGGGCTGAGCCGCCCATCCCCGGAGCCGGACAGGACTCTAACTTGGGACTCTGGGATCGCCTCACGCAAGGCCTGAAGCGAACGCAGGAGGCGGTCACCGGCCGCATTGCCGAGGTGTTCCAGTCGGTCGTCGGGGAGAAGCTCGACGAGGACACCGAGCAGCGCCTTGAAGACGCGCTGCTCGCGGCCGACCTCGGCCCGCAGGTCACCGATCGCCTGATCGACGCGCTCAAGCGGCGCCGCGGCCTCACCACTGCCGACGAGTGGCGCAACGCGCTCGCCGGGGAACTCACGACCGTCCTGCAATCAGCAAAAGCGTTCACGCTCGAGCCGCCGCAAGGCGTCAAGCCGTGGGTGATCCTCCTCGTCGGCGTCAACGGCGTGGGCAAGACCACGATGATCGGCAAACTCGCCGCGCGCGAAAAGGCGCGAGGGAGGAGCGTACTCGTCGTCGCCGCCGACACGTTTCGCGCGGCGGCGGCGGATCAGCTCGCGGTGTGGGCCGACCGCGCGGGCGCGGACCTGGTGCGCACGCGCGAGGGCGGCGACCCGGCGGCGGTCGCGTTCGACGGCGTGACGGCCGCGATCGCACGCGGCGTCGACACCGTGATCGTGGACACCGCGGGGCGGCTCCACACTCGCACGAACCTGATGGAAGAGCTGGCGAAGATCAGGCGGGTCATTGGAAAGGCGCTGCCCGGCGCGCCGCACATGACGCTGCTCGCGCTCGACGCGACGCTCGGCCAGAACACGCTCGTGCAGGCGCGGCAGTTCCAGGCCGAGATCGGCGTGGATGCCGTCGTCCTCAACAAGCTCGACGGCACCGCGAAGGGCGGCGCCGTCGTCGCGCTGGTCGTGGAATTGCAGATGCCGATCGCGCTCGTCGGGGTCGGCGAGGCGATCGGCGACTGGTCGGAGTTCGACGCGGCCGCGTTCGGCCGCGCGCTCGTGCTGGACGAGACGACTACGGGCCCCTAGCGGGCTCCGGCGCCGCGACCCGTTTCTTCTTCCACGCCTCGAGGATGTCGCTCCGCGCGCCCGTGCCCCACGCCACCACCATCACGCTGCGCGTCTCCGAAGAGACCGGTGTCTCCGGCGCCGAGGTCGAGACCGTGCCCACCTTGTAGGCCTGGCGCAGCCAGTCCTCGGTCTCGACTTCCTTGATCAGGCTCGTGATCGGCACCCTGCGCGACATCCACTGCTGGCGCTTGACGTCGGTGATCCGGTTGACCGTCGAGTCTCCCATGTCGCGGGGGTTCCGGATCTTGCGATGCAGCCGCACGATCTGCCCCTCGATCGCGCCACGCGGGGTCGAAACGGTCTCGAAGCCGAGCGTGTCGACCTCGCCGCGCATCGCCGACAGGTCGGGCAGCGGCGAGGTTCCGCTGCCCGCGCGCTTGACCTCGGTCATGACCGGGTTCCCCTCCTCATCGGTCTCCATCATCATCATGCGCGCGTAGACCGAGAAGCGCACGTCCGCCTGGGTGTCCCGGAACGCCTCGTTGCTGATGAGCGTGAGATCCGACGCGAAGCTCGTCGTGTCGGGGCCGAAGCGCGTCTCGATCCAGGTGCAGGGCTCGCCGCGGAAGGTCTCCTCGCCGACGATGCGCACCTCCTGCGAGCTGACGGCCTCATTGCCGTTGCTGTTGGAGACCTCGATCCGGTAGCGGACCCAGTCACCCAGCTTATAGTTCTTCTTGCGATAGTCGATCAGGCCGATGCCGCTGATGCGCACCGCGAACGCGGGCGCTGCAAGGGCGGCGGCGAGGACGAACGCGAGCAGGAGCAGGCCGGCGCGGGGCGCAATGGGACGGGCGAGCATGCGGATGCGTCTCTCCTTTCGACGGATCTCGATCATCGGCGGGTTGCGAGGCGCGCAAAGCATACCATAGAATCACTCCCGCAAGCCCGCGCCCCCGCCAGGGTCCCGCCCCCGCGCAGGTGCCCGTGTTGCCCATTGTCACGTTTCCGTCACGCCCCTCCGAATCCGACCTCTACCCCGATCGACTCGACGACGCGAGCCTTGTCGCCGGGCTACTCGCGCGCCGCCCCTCGCGGCGCGTGCGCACCCGGCTGGCGCGCCTGACCGAGACGCGCCGCCTCGAGGCGTGGGCGCGCCTGCCGATGGTCGAGTGCGTCGCCGACGCGCGAAGAAGGCTCGCCGCGCCCGGCGGCGAGCCCGTGCCCGCGGACGAGGCCGATGCCCGGCGCTTCGCGGCGCTGCTCGAGTTCGGGCGCCGCGCGCTCGGACCGGCGCCCGGGCTCGAGCTGTCGCGCCCCGAGGATGTCGTGCCGCTGCTCCACGACTGGCGCTCGGCGCGGCGCGAGCACTTCATCGGCTTCTACCTCAATGCCCGGAACCAGCTGCTCGTGCGGGAGCTGGTGAGCGTCGGGAGCCTTTCGGCGTCGATCGTCCACCCGCGCGAGGTGTTCACGCCGGCGATCGCGCGCGGCGCCGCCGGCGTGATCGTGGCCCATAATCACCCGAGCGGCGACCCCGAGCCGAGCCCCGAGGACGTGGCCGTTACGCGTCGCCTGGCCGACGCGGGGACGCTCCTGGGGATCGAGCTGCTCGATCACGTCGTGGTTGCCGAGCGCGGTTTTGTGTCGCTCAAGGCGCGCGGTCACCTGTGAGTTGACAGGAGCGGGGGGCGCCACGACAATCCGCGGCACCCCCCGCGTTCGGCCAGAAGGAGCGACCATGCCCTGCCACCACTGCAGCGCCCCCGTCGGCGACAGCCCGTACATGCTCGTGCTCTCGGGCTTCGAAGAGGACTGGCAGCTGCCGATCTGCCGCGCCTGCCAGGGCATGCGGCAGAGCGGCCAGCTACCCGTGGAGTTGCTCGTCCAGCAGTGGGCGTTCGGGCGATCGGGGGGCCGCGCGGAGGCGGTCGGGGAACTCGAGCTGGTCGTGATCCAGCTCGACTGCCTCGGCTGCGGCGGTGGGTTCCGCGCCGCGCCGGGAGATCCTCCGGGCTCGGTCATGGCGCAGCGCATGCCGGATCGCTCGATGACGACCGTGTGCGCCGGATGCGGGCGCACGAACATCCTCGAGCGCCGCCGCGGCCAGCTCGTCGCCGCGCGGTTGTGGTAGTCGAAGACTAGTTCTGCTCGCCGCCGTCGCCCATCAATCCGGGCAGGCCACGCTCCCGCAAGACCCCGTCGAGCTTCTCCGCCAGCCACGCGCGCACCATCGGCGCCCGCTGGGCCGGCCCCGCCGCTTCGAGCGCCCGGAGCTTCGACAGCACCGGCACGTCGAGGCTCTGGCACAGCGTGTGGACCGCCGCCTCGAACGACACGTCGTCACCCATGAGCGTGATCGGTGCGTCCGCGCGCCGCACGAGTTGCAGGTAGTACGCGTAGGCCAAGAGCAGCCGGTGCTTGAGGTCGGCCAGCTCGGGGTCCGACTCGTCGACGGCCGCTTCGGGCTCGACGCGCGCCTGGGCGAGGCGATAGGGGCGGTCCGCATATTCCTCCTCGAGCCGCACGCGCTCCAATCCATGGAGCAGGATGTTCGAGCGACCGTCGGGCAGCTGCGCGATCGGGCCGAGCCGGCCAATCGTCGCCAGCGGGTGGAACGGAGGCGCGCCCTCGTAGTCCTTCTCCCAGCCGGGCAAGAGAGTTGCGATCGCGATCAGGCCCTCGCCGCCGGCCGCGTCCTTGAGAAGCGCACGGTAGCGCGGCTCGAACACGTGAAGCGGCAGCAATACGCCCGGAAAGAACACGGTCGTCGGCAGCGGGAACACGGGCACGACCCCCGAAAACCCGACCTCGGCCAGGCGGTCTCTCATCGCGCCTCCAGCGCTTGCTGGATTTCGTCGCGGCACGCGGCGTCTGGCTCGTCCTCGAGTGCGCGCGCGAGCGCCGCCTGCGCCTCCAGGCCCCCGATCGCGCCCAGCGCCCACGCGGCGTGGCCGCGCACGAGCGGCGCCGTATCGCGCAGGAGAGCATGCGTGAGCGCCGGCACGCTCTGCGCATCGCCGGCGTTGCCGAGCGCGACGCACACGTTGCGCAGGAAGCCGTCGCGCCCCGCGCGCAGCACCGCGAGGCCGTTGAAGCGCAGCTCGAACGCCTCGCGGTCGAGCCTGAGCCAGTCCACGAGCGGCGTCTCGAGCAAATCCGCCCGCGCTCGCACCTCGTCGCTCTCCGCGGCGACCGCAAAGCGGTTCCACGGGCAGGCGTCGAGGCAATCGTCGCAACCGAACACACGGCCGCCGATCAAAGGGCGCAGTTCGCGCGGGATCGCGTCTTCGAGCTCGATCGTGAGGTAGCTGATGCAGCGCCGCGCGTCGACCTGGTAGGGCGCGGGGATCGCGCCGGTCGGGCAGGCGCTCATGCAGCGCGAGCACGTGCCGCAGCGCCGCTCAGAAGGCGCGTCGGGCTCGAGTTCGATGTCGAGCAGCAGCTCGCCGAGCATCGCCCAGTTGCCGGAGGTCTTGTGGATGACGTGCGCGTGCTTGCCGACGAAACCGAGGCCGGCGCTCTCGGCCCATGCCCGCTCGAGGAATGGTCCGGTGTCGACCGAGGCGCGCGCCTCGCAGCCGGGGAACTCGGCGCGGGCGAAGCGGGCGAGCGCCTTGAGGCGTGAGCCGACCGCGCGGTGATAGTCGCGGCCGCGCGCGTAGCGGGCGAAGCCGGCGAGGCGGCCGTCGGGCTCGTCGGGGCGGTGATAGTTCCACGCCACCGCGACCAGCGAGCGCGCCTCGGGCCACAACGCGCGGGGGTGACAGCGCTCCTCGACCATACGCTCGAGCCAGCTCATGCTGCCGTGGTCGCCGCGCGCGAGCCACGCGCGATAATGCGCGGCGCCGGCCTCGGCGGCCGGGTCCTGGCGATCGAGCCGCGCCACGCCCGCGCCGACGAAGCCGAGGCGCAGGGCCTCCTGCTTGATCGCCGCGCTTCGGGCGCGCTCAGGCTGCAGGCGCGGGGCTCCCGAGGTAGCGCACGACCAACACGGTGATGTCATCGGCCTGCGTGTGGCCCGCCGCGAACGCGCGCACCTGCTCGATCAGGTGGCTCACGAGTTCGTCGGCCGACATGGCGGTCGCGCCCTTCAGGCAGGCCTCGAGCCGCTCCTCCTCGAACTGCGCCCGGGACGAGTCCTCGGCCTCGGTCACGCCGTCGGAGTAGAGGATCAGCTGGTCGCCAGGCGCGAGCTTGATCTCGTCCTCTTCGTACTCGAGGCCCGGGAACGCGCCGACCATCAGGCCGCCCTTCTCGAACTTCGACAGCGACCCGTCGACGTGCAGCACGTACGACGGGTTGTGGCCGGCGCTGGTCAGGCGCAGGTTGCCAGAGCTGTCGATCAATCCGCAGGCGAGGGTTGCGAAGCGTCCGCCGATGCTGCGCCTGAGGAGCGTGCGGTTGAGCCGCGCCATGGCATCGCCTGGTCCGAACGCGGTCTCGACCGACGTCGCGAGCACGCCCTGGATCATCGAGGCGAGCAGCGCCGCGCCCGGGCCCTTCCCCGAGACGTCGCACAGCGCGAAGGCCAGCCGCTCCTCGCGGAGCTCGTAATAGTCGAAGAAGTCGCCTCCGATGTCACGGCAGGGGATCGACGTGCCCGCAAGCTCGATCCCACCCGCCGCGAACTGGCGTGGCGGCAGCAACTCGCCCTGCATCTTGGCCGCGACCTGGAGTTCGCGCTGGAGGCGGCTCTTCTCCTCGGACTCGCGCACCAGTCGCGCATTCTCGATCGCGACTGCGGCCTCGGCGGCGAGCTGCTCGAACGTCAGGTGCAGCTCGTGCGACTCGAGCTGTCCGAGCCCGGCGCTGTCGACGTAGAGCACGCCCATCGGCTGGCGCGACGCGGCCTGCGCGACCGTGTCGCCGGTCTCGTACTCGGCCGTCCGCACGCGCGGCAGCGGCGCGCACAGGATCGAGCGGATCTTGAGGTCGATCTGCGTTTGGCGCGAATCGGGGACCTCGTTCTCGTAGACCAATTTGCCAAATTCGAAGACCTGGCGCGGCACCGAGCGGCTGAGCTTGAAGTCGCGCCCGGGCAGTGTCTGGTTCTTGCGCCCGCGCGCCATGCGCACGTCCAGCTCGCCCTCGGAGCCGACCAGCATCACGAAGCCCCGCTCGGCGCCAGCAAGTTCGATCGCGTGGTCGACCACGATCGCGAGCACCTCCTCGAGCACGCGGCCCTCGACCATCGCGCGCAGCGCCTGGCCGAGCAGGTCCAGCGGTCCGCGCTTCCGGGGCGGAGCGTTCGGATCCACGACCGCGCTGATCGCGGCCTGGGCCGCCGCCTGAGCGCCTGAGCCCTGCAGCGTGCGGATGTCGTCGCCCGGGATCGTGTGCCGGCCGGTCGACATTTCGGCCGAGACCAGCTGGAATTCGAGCGCCGGGTGGTTCGGCGAACCGAGCTGCACCTGGTCGCCGTGGACCAGCGCCTGGCGCTCGATGCGCTCGCCGTTCAGGTAGGTCCCGAACCGAGAGTTCGTGTCGGCGATGAAGTAGCGCTCCCCCTCACGCGTGATCTCGACGTGATGGCGGGAGACATCGGCCTCGGCGAGCACGAGGTCGTTTTCGTGGTGGCGGCCGATACGGAACGGGTAGCGGGCCACCGCCACCGTGCGGAATCCCCCGGGCTGGGGAACGACGAGTCGGGCTTCATCGGGCATGGATCTGGGCGTCCTCGGGGCGGAACGGTTTTGGTTCGGGCTAAACGCGACCGGCCGCTATCTTAACCGACATGCCCCCGCGCCCGCCCCAGTTCCGATTCTGCCTCGCCTGCGGGGGCCCGCTCGAGTTGGGCGGCCGGTGCCCGCGTTGCGGGGAGGTGCGGCTCAGGCGCCCGACCCCGGCCGTGGCGGTCGCGGTGCTCGAGGCGAGCGAGATCCTGCTGGTCAAGCGCCGTTACGCGCCCATGGTGGGGCACTGGGGCCTGCCGGCGGGCTACCTCGAGGGGCACGAGGACCCCTGGCGCACCGCCCGGCGCGAGGCCCGCGAGGAGACCGGGCTCGAGATCCGCCCCACGCGCCTCCTTGGCGCGTTCCCGGGCGGGGGGCAGGACGGCCCGGTCGTGCTGCTGGTTTTCGCCGGCGCGGTCGAGGGCGGGAAGCTCCAGGCCGGGGATGACGCGTCCGAGGCGGGGTTCTTTCCGCTGACCCACCTGCCGTCGCCCCTGGCGTGGGGTCCGCACCGGATCGTCCTGGCGAACCTCCTGCGGGAGCACGGCCTGCCGGTCTCGGTCAGGCTGTTTGGACCAAAAATCTCGGGATAGTGCCGATTCTCTTGAAAAATACATGTTGCGCCGAGCGGGGCGAGCGACTAATCTTCATCACTAACCCCAGATCGAGGGCTCGAAAAACTATCCCGGCACTTATCCGGACTTCGAGCGCTCAGGCATACGGCCGTGACCGTCGTGCCTCGCTGGCTCTCTACGCGCCTCATGGATGACGCATTGCAGAGCCCGCTTCGGCGGGCTTTGGAGCCCGTTTCGGGGATGGACTTCGGGGGGAGCCTCCCCGAGCGGCTCCAGCTATTTCGGGAGTATGGCCCGTTTTTCGGGTCATGCGGAGGCCGAGCCGGGGTCCGTTTCGGGGGGAATGGTCCCGGCCGGCTCCATTTCCCGATCGAAGTCGGTTACATTGGCCTCCTTCCAAGGAGGCCTTTTTCATGCCCGACGCATCTTCAGTGACGACCACCGCGGCGCCCGTCCTGCGCGTGGGCCACAGTCCCGACCCCGATGATGCCTTCATGTTCTACGGCCTGGCCCACGGCCACGTGAAGATCCGCGACTTCCGGATCGAGCACGTGCTCGAGGACATCGAGTCGCTGAACCGCCGCGCCGCCCTGCGCGACCTCGAGGTCACGGCGATCTCGGCGCACGCCTACCCGCGGGTCGCCGACGCGTACCACATCCTCGCCACCGGCGCGTCGATGGGCCGCGGCTACGGCCCGGTGCTGGTTGCTTCGCGCGCGCTCTCCTTGGCCGACCTGCGCGGCAAGCGTGTCGCCATCCCCGGCCCGTGGACGACCGCCGCTTTGTTGACCGCGATCTACGTCGACAGCTACACGCCGGTCGAGGTCATGTTCGACGACATCCCGCGCGCTGTGCTCGCGGGCGAGGTCGACGCCGGCGTCGTGATCCACGAGGCGCAACTCACCTACGCCGCCATGGGGCTGTCCAAGATCGTCGATTACGGCGAACTGTGGGCCTCGGAGACCGGCGGGTTGCCGCTGCCGCTCGGCCTCGACGTCGTGCGCGCCGATCTCGGCCTGCCGCTGTGCCAGGAGATCAACCGCGGCCTGCGCGACTCGATCCTCTACGGCCGCGCGCATCTCGACGACGCGATCGCCTACGCGCTGACGTTCGGCCGCGGGCTCGACAAGGAGCTGGGCAAGAAGTTCGTCGGCATGTACGTCAGCGAGGACACGGTTGACATGGGCCAGCCTGGGCGCGAGGCTTTGCGCCTGCTGTTCAAGCGCGGGGCGGAGAAGGGTGTGATCCCGGCGGTGCCGGAACTGGTGGTGATCGACTGACCACGGAGGTGCGCGATGAACGAGCATGACCTGGCCGGCATGTTTGCATTGATGGCGTTCCTGCCGATCGTGTTTGCGATCGCGCTGCTGCCCACGATCTTCTTCCTGCTCACGCTCCACAAGGCGCTGTCGCGCTGCGAGCCGGGCTCGCGCACGATGGTGCCTGGGCAGGTGTGGCTCTGCCTGGTCCCGGTGTTCAACCTGATCTGGGCGTTCTTCGTCGTGAACGCGCTCTCGGACTCGCTGCACCGCGAATTCACGCGCCGCGGCATGGTCGAGGAGCCGCAGCCCGGCCGCAGCCTCGGCATGGCGCTCGCGATCCTGGCGGTGATCTCGATCGTGCCGATCCTGGGTTTTGTCACGGGGATCGCGGCGCTGGTGTGCTGGATTCTTTACTGGATCAAGATCGCGGGGTACTCGGAGAAGATCGCGCAACCGTTCGTGCCGGCGGCGCCAG
>Ga0315287_10007349_pt1 | contig 11041 bp, 11 predicted proteins | sample YL17G11_0_MG_FD_205037 | JGI IMG/M metagenome (GOLD analysis project Ga0315287, IMG submission 205037) | Sediment microbial communities from Yellowstone Lake, YNP, Wyoming, USA - YL17G11_0 | ecosystem: Environmental > Aquatic > Freshwater > Lake > Sediment | place: USA: Wyoming | collected...
CGTACTCCCCGGCTTGGCGCCCGTCGCTCCGGCCCACCCCGACGTACGCGTATCCGGGCACCGCCTGCAGGATCTCGGCTATCTGGCTATGCAAGGCTTCCTGAAGGCCGACCACGTCCGCCTGCTGATCGCGGAGGAGCGCGAACAGTTGCTCGCGGCGTTTCAGCCAGTGATTGTCACCGTCGGCGGCGGTTCCGTACCGGATGTTGAACGACATCACCGTCAACGGCGCGCCCGAAACCGGCTGGGGCGCCGGCGTCTGCGTCTGCGTGATGGCGAGGGAGAGAAGCAGGGCGAGCAGCATCATGAATGTCCTGGAGGGGCCGGCTCGGCGGAATCATACACCCGGCGTCCGGTCGTTCACGGACGCGACCTCTGCCCACGGCGCTCCGGTGAACGGTCGATCGAGCGCCGGCTGGGCGGATGCTATCGGATGCGAGGCCCGTCGCTCGCGCCGGCTCGGTGGGGACAAAGCGCCGATTCGATCTCCTCCAGCTGTTCCCGAATCCCGGCCAGACGCGATGCGGTCGCCTCCGTCTCCGGGCCCGCCCCTGTATGCTCGTCCCGCTTCGCCGCCTCGAGGTTGTTGATCACGATCGCGATGAACAGGTTGATGACCACGAAGACAGCGAGCACCACGCTCGGGTGATCGCTGTGCGCCGGGCTTGCTCGGCTTGCGGTCGCGCCGAATCTCGGCCGGCGGATGAAGCGTTTTATCAACATGCATTTCGACGCGCTGGGAATGGTCTGCGTGGTCGCCCTCCTCGCGTGGGCGGCCAGCCGCCGCGCGCGTCGCGACGACGAGTTCCTGCTTGCCGACCGGACCCTGACGCTCTTTCCGCTGGTGGCCACCCTGGTCATGACCGAGTTCAATACCAGCACCCTCCTGGCGTTTGCCGCAGCCGGCTACCGCGCCGGTCCGATGGCACTCGCTTTGCCCCTGGTCTTCCTGGTCGGATTGGCCTTCTACACCTTCACCGTCGCGAAGCAGTGGAAGCGGTTCGACCGGCTGTCGGTCGCTGAACTCTTCTCCACCCGCTACTCGCCATCGCTCGGTCGTCTCGTCTCCGTCCTCTTGCTTGTGGCCATGACGGGATTCAGCGCGACCTACGTGAAGTCGCTGACGCTGCTGGCGGCGCCTGCGCTGCCGACGTGGCCGTTTGCCGCGCTGAGCGCCGTCCTGACGGCGGCGGTTGTGCTGCTGGTCCTGCCCGGCGGGCTGGTGTCGGTGGTCCGCGCCGACGTGGTGAGCTTCGTGCTCACCGTCATCATCTTGCCTGTCCTGCTCGTCGTGGGTATGAACAAGACGTCCGCTGTCGGCGGACTGGCGGCCGCGTTCCCGGCCGATCAGCGTGTGGTCGCCCCGCTCGCGCAGTGGGCGCACCCGGCCCTGCCCTTTCGTTTCGTTCTTTCGCTGATGGTGCTGACGTGTTTCACCTACATCGCCGCGCCCTGGTACGGGCAGAAGATCTTCGCGGCACGCAACGAGCGGACGGCGGTTGCTGCCGTGGCGTGGGCAGCGGTGCTCGTGTTCGTCCTGTACGGCCTCGTCGTCCTGGCCTCGGCGCACTATCGGGTTCTTGCGCCGAACATCGCGGACCCCCAGACCGTCGTGCCGGCGATGATGCTCGCGTGGCTGCCGGCAGGGGTGCGAGGGGTCGGGTTCGCGGTGCTGCTGGCGGCGGCGTTCACGACATTGGCCGGAGTCTGGACGGCGATGGGCGCGATGGTGGCCGCGGACTTCGGCAGGCGCGATGCCCGTCACACGCACGCGCAGCGCTGGATCGTCGCCGTGTTCGCGCTGCTGAGCTGGCTGGGGAGCGTCTTCCTGGTCGATGACATTCTCAACCGTCTGATCCTGGCCAACATTCCCGTGGCCGCGCTGGCCTTCGCGCTGCTGGCGGGATTCTATTGGCCACGGGCGACGGCCGCCGGCGCATGGGCCAGCGTGCTGGTGGGCGTCTCCTGGGGTGTGCGGTGTTTTCTCGTTGTGGGCGAATCCGGAGGCTACACGTGGCCATGGGCGATGTACGGGATCCCCCTCATCTTTGCCGCCGGGATCGCGGTGTCGCTGATCACCCGGCCACCCGTGCGGCTCTCCGCCCCTCTCGACATCAGTCCCGGATCGCCATCTCGGCCGTCCAGTCGTCCGTAAGGCACGGTCAATGAACGAAGGTTCTATCGCGAAACCTGTTACCGTTGTTGTCTGACAGCCCCTCACACAGGGCGACGCCACTGGACCAGCGTTCCATGCCGATCACCGACCTCCGCGACAGCACCTTCGTCCAGGACACCCTGGCCCACCTGCTCGATCCCGCAGATCTCGAGTTGGTGTCCCAGGTCCATCCGCCTGACTGGACCAACCCGACACCCGCCGGCGTCTACGATCTGCTCGTGGTCGGTGGAGGCACAGCGGGCCTGGTCAGCGCGATGGGCGCTGCCGGCCTCGGGGCCAGGGTCGCGCTGGTCGAGCGCAGCCTGCTCGGCGGCGACTGCCTGAACACCGGGTGCGTGCCGTCGAAAGCGCTGCTCCGATCGGCACGGGCGGTGGCCTCCCCGCGCAAAGCCGCGTCCCTGGGTGTGACGACTGGCGTGCCCACCGCCGACTTCGCCGCCGTCATGTCCCGCATGCGGGCCGTGCGGGCAGACATCAGCGCCCATGACTCGGCGGCGCGGCTCCGACAGGCGGGCGTTGACGTGTTCTTCGGTGAAGGTCGATTCGCCGACCGGCGCACGCTGGCGGTCGCCGGGCACGCCATCAGATTCACGCGTGCCGTGATTGCCACCGGGGCGCGCGCCGCCGTCCCTTCCGTTCCCGGTCTTCGCGAGGTGGAGTACCTCACCAACGAGACGCTCTTCCGGTTGACGGCACTGCCGCGGCGACTGCTTGTCGTCGGGGGCGGGCCGATTGGCTGCGAGATGGCACAGGCCTTCGCGCGCTTCGGGAGCGAGGTCACGATCGTGGACATGGCCCCGCACCTGCTCCCGCAGGAAGATGTGGACGCGGCGGACATCATCGAGCGCCGCTTCGGTGCCGAGGGCATTCGCCTCGAACTGAACGCCACCCTGACCCGCGTCGAGCGCCGCGGCGCCGAGACGCTTCTGCATGTCGCCCGGCAGTGCCCCAATGGTTCGGCGGACGCCGTCGAACTGGCCGGGGATCACGTGCTTGTCGCGGTCGGCCGTGTCCCCAACATCGAACACCTCGGGCTCGACGCCGCTGGAGTGGCCTTCACCACACACGGCGTCACCGTGGATGACCGGCTGCGCACGACCAACAGCCGCGTCTATGCGGCCGGCGATGTCGGTTCACGCTTCAAGTTCACGCATGCGGCCGACGCCATGGCGCGCACCGTGATCCAGAATGCGCTGTTCCACGGACGCAAGCGGGCCAGTTCGTTGGTGATCCCGTGGTGTACCTACACCGATCCGGAGATCGCGCACGTTGGCGACTGCAGCCGGGATACCGAAGCACGCGGCGGCAGAGCCGAGACCATCACGGTGCCGCTGGCCGATGTTGACCGCGCGGTTCTGGATGACGAGGCGGAGGGCTTCGTGAGAGTCCATCACGATCGCGGCCGCCTGCTGGGCTGCACCATCGTGGCCCCGCACGCCGGCGAGATGATTGGTGAGGCCTGTTACGCCCTCAGTCACAAAGGGACGCTCGGGCAGTTCTCCGCGACCATCCATCCCTACCCGACCCAGTCCGAAGCATTCCGCATGGCCGGCGACCGCTACCGCCGTGCTGCACTGACGCCATCGGTCCGGCGATGGCTGGGCCGCTACTTTCGGTGGACACGATAAGAGCCGAATGAACCGAGCCAGACTCGTGGTGGCGCTCGTCGGCCTGGTCGCTCTGGCGGTAGCCGCCCGGACTCTGCCCCTCGCCACCTGGCTGATTGAGGCCGTCGACCTGATACGCAGCACGGGCGTGTGGGGCTATGCGCTGTACGCCGCGATCTACACGGTCAGCACGGTCGCGCTCGTGCCAGGTTCCATCCTGACGATGTTGGCGGGCTTCGTGTGGGGGCCTGTGTACGGGCTCTTCGCGGCGCTACCGGCGTCGCTCGCCGGGGCGACACTGGCCTTCCTGCTCGGGCGGGGTGTGCTGAGGTCATCGGTCCTGCAGCGGATGGCCTCGTCCCCGCGGGGTCTCGCATTGGACCGGGCCGTCGGTCGCGAGGGATTCACGATCGTCATGCTCCTGCGCTTGTCGCCGCTGGTTCCGTTCAATGTGCTGAACTACGCGCTCAGCCTGACCGGGATGTCCGTTCGACGGTTTGCAGCGGCGTCGGCCATCGGCATGCTTCCGGGGTGCTGGCTCTACGTGTACCTCGGATCGCTCGTGACCACGGCTGCCCAGTTGTCGACGGCCGGCGGCACGGACACACCGTGGAAGACCGTCATGTACCTCGCAGGGTTCGTGGCGACGCTGGCGGCGGCCGTCGTGACGGGGCGTCTCGCGAAGCGGGCCCTGGCTGCCGAACCGCCGACGACGTCAGACCATGCGTCAGAGGAGGGACGATCATGACCGCAGGTTGGACTCCGGGACGTTTCGTCGTAAAACGGGTGGCCCGTGTGTTGGCGGTCATGCTGGTTCTGGCGTGCTCAGGACCCGCGCTCGCGGCCCAGCACGGTGACGGCTACGCGAGTCTGCTCGCACGTCACGTCTCGGACGGCCACGTGAACTACGCGGGCATGGTGCGGGACCGGGGGGAGGTGCTGGCCATCGCGGCAGGACTTGCGGCGGTGGAGGCGCAGACCGAGCGGGCGTGGCCGCGCGCCCAGCGGATGGCGTTCTGGATCAACGCGTACAACTTCTTCACCCTCCACGCTATCGTCGATCACTACCCGATACGCGGCAGCTGGTTCAGCCGTTATCCGCAGAACAGCATCCGGCAGATCGACGGGGTGTGGACCACGCTGACGTGGCGCGTGGCCGGCCGACAGGTGAGCCTCGACGACATCGAACATCGGATCCTTCGGCCCGAGTTCAAGGACCCGCGCATTCACTTCGCCGTGAACTGCGCGTCGCTCGGGTGTCCGCCGCTGAGGGGCGAGCCGTACCGGGCCGGCACGCTGGATGCGCAACTGGACGACAACGCACGGCAGTTCCTGGCGAGCCCGCACGGCCTGCGTGTTGATGGCCGGACGCTGGCCATCACGTCCATTCTCAAGTGGTACGGAGGCGACTTCGTCGATCAGTTCGCCCGGCTGGCGCCCGGCGTGCGTGATCCCCGGCAGGCGGCGGCGGTTGGTGTGGTGGCGACCTACGGACCTGCGGCGGCCGCCGATCTGGCGCGCTCGCCCGGCGTGCGCGTGCGCTACCTCGACTACGACTGGGCGCTCAACGACACGGCCGCTTCTCCCGCAGCGCCCTCCCGTTGAGACTCGTTCCGGGCGTCGGTCTTCAGCCCTGCTGGCACGCGCGGCTAGCGCGATCGCGTCGCACGGCTGTCGGCCTGGGACGCAACGTGGTAGGTCCGCATGAACGTCCGGTCGATGCGGTCCTTCCATCTCCACACCCATCGTCCCTGCCAGCCCAGCCCGGCCCAGGACGCCACGGCGTGGCGGCCACCCGTCGACATCAGCGAGAGGAATCGCCGCTGCGGCCGGAACGGCCGGAGCGGTTGCGGCGCCAGGTACCTGCGAAGGTTTCCGGCGAGCACCGGCCCCTGGCGAACCGCGAACACGCCGGCCTTGGCCAGGGGGCCGCTCGTCATCGTGGCCACATCACCCGCGGCAAAGACGAACGGGTGGGACGTCGACTGCAGGTGATCGTTGACCGCGACGAATCCGCGAACGTCCACGTGCATGCCGCTCTGCCGGATCCACGCGGGCGCAGACGCGCCCGTCACCCACACAATCAGGTCGGCGGGGATGTGCTCACCTGACGCACCGTGAACCACGCCGGCCGTCACCTGCGTCACCCGGCAGTCACGCACGAGCGTCACACGGTGATCGATCAGCGCGCGTTCCAGCAGGGCCTGCACCCGGCGAGGGTGCGTCGCCATCAGGTCCGTCGTGACGAGGGCAATCTGCGGCGCGTCCGCCGATTCGGCACCTCCGAGGCGGTAGCGCATCGCGAGGGCCACTTCGACGCCCCCGGCTCCGCCCCCCACGACGGCAAGCCGACGGGGTGCTCCTTCCCGGGTAATTCCCGCCACAAGCTGCTGCCACGCCTCGAGGAACGCCGCCACCGGTTTGACCGGGATCGCGTGCTCCGCGGCGCCGGGCACCGCCTGGAGATCCGGTGTCGACCCGACGTCCAGCGACAGCACGTCGAAGCGGTATGACCGGCCGTCTGCGCAACGCACGTGACGTGCGGCGGGATCGATGTCGACGATGCGCGTGGAGACGAACTCCGCGCCGGCAACGTCGCAGAGCGGCCTCACGTCGATGTGGCAGTCGTCCCACGTGTAGTGACCGGCGAGCAATCCAGGGATCATGCCGGAGTAGGGCGTGTGCGAATCAGGGCTGATCAGCACGATCCGGATTCCCTCTGGCCGTTTCAGTCCGAACTGCCTCAGCACTTCGACATGCGCGTGGCCGCCTCCCGCAAGGATCAGTGTCGGGGCCGTGTCACGTCGTTCGTTCATAGGGCGTTACTCGCGTGGGACCGCGATCCGGCCCGGAGTGTACCTCAAGGACACGCGGACCAGACATCTTCGAGGGCTGAGATCGGAACGGTTGACGCGCGTGTCCATGTCCAACACGGTCGCCTGGCGGGAGTCCTGGAGTAGACTGACCCCACCCAACGTCGCCCAATCAGCGCAGAGGACACCATGTTCGATGAACGCGCGCGCACGGTACTGCCCCGCGTGGTCACGCCCCTCGTGCGGGTGCTCGTTCGCGCCCGCGTGTCGCCCAACGTCATCTCCGGGGTTGCCTGCGGGATGGGGCTGGCGGCCGCCGCATGCGTTGCGACCGGCGCGTTGCGCATGGGTCTCGCGGTATGGCTTGTGAGCCGTCTTGCGGATGGCCTCGACGGCATCGTGGCTCGCGAGACCGGGGCGACCAGTGCGTTCGGAGGCTATCTTGACATCACCCTCGATATGGCCGCGTACTCGGCCATGGTCGTGGGTTTCGCGGTCGCGTACCCGGGTCATGGCGTGGTCTGGTCCGCCATCCTGGCCTCGTACGTCCTCGCCATAACCACCACGTTGGCGTTGTCGGACGCGGCCACGAAAGCCGGTCGAACCGTGAGCCGGACGAACCGGACCTTTCAGTTCACGACCAGTCTCGCCGAAGCCGGTGAAACCTCGATCGTGTACGCCCTCTGGGTGGTGTTCCCGCCGTGGATCGAGTGGCTGGCCTGGTTGTGGGTGGCCATCGTCCTGCTGACCGTTGTGCAGCGCACGTGGCTGGCGCGGCGGGTTCTCGGAATCGCACCGTCCGCTTGTGATGGCTGACCTCGGGGGATAAGCGGATGAATCCGACGTCATCTCGCGTGGCGGTGGCCGGGGCCGCCGTGGCCGGGCGGCCTGCGCCCACGCGCGCGACGAACTGGGCGTCCACGCTGGGTCGGCGGCCGCCTGCCTGCCTCGCGGTCACGCCAGTTCCCGGTCGGACTCCGGCGGGCCGACCGTGACGAGACCACGTCGCCATCGCGACGCTGCTTCCGTGCACGCGCTGGTCAGGATCTCGAACGCACCCGCGAGAGGCCGCCGGGCGGCTTGTTCCGGACGGCTTGTTCGGGGACGTTGGAGTTGATAACAATACAGGCCACAATCGGGGTGCCCGATACCGCCTGGACCAGGAGCAGAGATGAGCGCACGCTTGAGCGTCGTCGTTGTCGGGTGCGGGAACATGGGGTCGTCGCACGCGAAGGCGTACCACGCCGACCCCGGGTTCGAACTGGCGGGCGTCGTCGACCGTGTCCCGGGCCCCCGGCACACGTTGGCGGCCGCCCTCGGCGGCGTCGCGGAGTTCGACGACTACGAGCGCGCACTGGCCGCCGCGCGCCCGGACTGCGTGGCGATCTGCACCTACCCCGACACGCATGCCGCCCTCGCGAGGCAGGCGTTCGCCGCCGGCTGCCACGTGTTCGTCGAGAAGCCGCTGGCCACCACCGTGGCGGAGGCCGAGCAGGTGGTGGCCGAGGCGACGCGGACCGGGCGCAAGCTCGTGGTCGGCTACATCCTCCGGCACCATCCCTCCTGGCTGAAGTTCATCGACGTGGCCCGGACGCTCGGCACGCCGCTCGTGATGCGGATGAACCTGAACCAGCAGAGCTCGGGAGCCCAGTGGGACACGCATCGGAACCTGCTCCAGTCGATGTCGCCGATTGTCGACTGCGGAGTGCACTACGTCGATGTCATGTGCCTGATGACGCGGTCCCGCCCCGTGCGGGTCAGCGCGATCGGCGCCAGGCTCGCGGAAAACATCGCGGCCGGGATGTACAACTACGGCCAGCTCCAGGTGGTGTTCGCCGACGGGTCGGTCGGCTGGTACGAAGCCGGGTGGGGGCCGATGATGAGCGAGACCGCGTTCTTCGTGAAGGACGTGATCGGGCCGAGGGGATGCGTCAGCATCGTGGCAAAGCACGCGGGCGGCGACAAGACGTCGTCGGACATCGACTCGCACACAAAGACGGAGTCGCTGCTCCTGCACCATGCCGCGCTCAAGGCGGACGGTACCTTCGAGAGTCCCGACGAAATCATCGACCTGGCGGACGAGCCGGGTCATCAGGAGTTGTGCGCGCGCGAGCAGCGGTTCTTCCACCGGGCGATCACCGAGGACCTCGCCCTGGCGGACCACATGGGCGACGCCGTGAACAGCCTGCGCATCGTGCTGGCCGCGGACGAGTCGGTGCGGACGGGGAGGACGATCGAGCTGGGCCAGGCCTGATGCTGCCCCAGGGATCCACCATCTGCCCGCACGAGCGGTACATGACCGCCGCCAGCCGTTTCAGGTCCTCCCGGCCGAGGTAATCGCCCATGCGCCAGATCTCCGGCGTGTAGAGCACGCCGTACACGTCGAGGTGCTGGTTCTGCGCGGACACGATCGTCCAGCCGCGCGTTTTCAGGCCATGGTCTCGCAGGCGCCGCGCCGGCCCGCGAGACCCAGCATCGCGTACGCACCCGCGTCCGACTGGCCGGCCCAGCCCATCACGTACTGCGTCCCTTTGACCCGGTCGGGGAACATCTCGAACCGCGCTTCCGGCCGGCGGTCGCGGAAGCGTGACAGCGCGAACCGGTACTTCTCCCGGATCGTGCCGCCATAGCCGGACAGGCCTTCAGTGCTGTCGAGCGGGTGCGGGCGCTTCGCCGGGCTCGCGTGCACCCAGCCGGACGGCCAGCCGTCGGCCCAGTCCGTCGCCACCGACCACAACCCCTCGGCGGGCGAGATCAGGAACGTCCTGGCGCCAGAAGCAATCTCGACACGGCGTGGGATCGCGTCGGAGACTGACAGCGTGAGCATGTCGGCCGTCTGCGACGCCGCCGGTACGGCCAACAGCAGGGCGGTCAGGGCACCTGCCGCCAGGATGTGCATCGTCTTCATGCGCCGCATTGTGGCCGAGGGTGCGCGGCTACCGCAATCGGGCTCGGAGGAAGGCGCCGGAAGCGAGCTTCAGCAGGTTCAGGAGCGGTCGACCGACGACTGTCGATCTGCAGGGGGAGCTTCCGCCCGTGGCGGTTACCGGCCGGTCCGCCCGTTCGAATCCGTCCCCCCGGCGCCACTCGCGAGTCTATGGACCAGCACGCCGCAGCCAGTGCCGACGCTCGCCACAACCAAAGTGAACGCGGCCAGGTACAGGATCGACATGTAGGTGTTCGGGTGCAGCGTATCCGGCAAGCCGAAGGCCTGCTTGACCAGGTGAGCCAAGGGCACGCACACCCACGCGGCCGCCGCAGGGACCCATCCTCGCCGGCCCCAGACAGCCCCGGCTGTGATGGTCGCGGCGAGCAGCATGACGACGATGATGATGGGGCTGACTTCGCCTTCGAACGCGACGTTGTCGACCCACGCGATCGCCGCGCCGGCCGCGAGTCCTGCTGCCAGACGCCCCGGAAACTTGGACCAGCTAGCGATCGGGATCGGTCGAATGGGACTCGTCTGTTTCATTTGTGCATTCCCGATGTCAGCACGAGCAGGACGAGCGCGATGACGGGGACGTCGCTCAAGAGGGGCGCGAGCACCACCGGCAGCGTGCGCCTCCAGCCTCGCGTCAGCGTCGACGAGATGAGGTACGTCTGGAACGGGCCGGGCTGGACGGCGGCCGCGAAAGCACAGGTCGCGCCGAGCAGAACATCGGCAGGCATCACGCGTCGACGGACATGATGGTCGAGGCGCGTCAGCCTGTCAAGAATACGCAAGGCGCCTGCGGAAGGCGCGCACGGTCAACGCGCCGCAGATCCCGCAGGAGGTCCGCGCGTAGCGCGGCTCACGGCGCAGTCAGTTCACCGGATGGATCCGCCGCCCATCGCCGGCAGTCCTGCCGCCTTGAGCGTCGCGTCGAGCGCAGGCAGATCCACCGTCGTCAGCGACGCCCAGCGCGCCATCACGGAGTCGGCGGCGCTGAGCGCCGTGAACGAGAGGCTGCCGCCGGTTTACCTGTAGTCGGATCCCGTGAGGCTCCGCTCCACGGACCGCTGCCAGGCGCGGAGTCCGTCGGTCATGCGGCGGACGATGTCGGGGTGCTTCGCGGCGATGTCCGTCGCTTCACGCGGATCGGCGAGCAGGTCGTAGAGCTCAGACACGACGCCCGCCCTGTCGCCCTCGGACGAGGTACGAACCACCAGCTTGAACCGGTTGTCCGTCCAGGCCGCCTCGCCGCCGAAGTCCGTCGTCTTCGCGACCGGGTGGGTGTAGTTCTGGAACAGGATCCCGGGATTGCGCGTCGTCGGCGTCGTGCCGCGAGACAGATCCTCGGCGACCCAGCGGCCGTTCTTATCCTCACCCTGCGTGGCGTACTTCCAGAAGCCGATCGGCGAGGGGCGCCCATTCATGGTTCCGTCGGTGACGAGCGACTTCAGGCTGATGCCGTCGAGAGGCCGCGCCGGGGCGGGATGCTCGAGGCCGAGCAGGTCGAGCACCG
>Ga0315287_10007350_pt1 | contig 11041 bp, 10 predicted proteins | sample YL17G11_0_MG_FD_205037 | JGI IMG/M metagenome (GOLD analysis project Ga0315287, IMG submission 205037) | Sediment microbial communities from Yellowstone Lake, YNP, Wyoming, USA - YL17G11_0 | ecosystem: Environmental > Aquatic > Freshwater > Lake > Sediment | place: USA: Wyoming | collected...
GAGAACGTCATCGAATCGGCATTGGCGCTCGCCAAGGGCCCCTGGCTGCGCGCGGCCGACCTGCCGATGGGGCGAAATCGGCGCGGGTTGCCGCTCGCGGCGGCGCGCACGACGGGATCGGAGGGAGAGGGCGCGCCCGCGCTCGGCGCGCTGCCGCTCTCGCTCGACGCCTACGAGCGCAGCGCCCTCGAACGTGCGCTGCTCGAGTCGGGCGGCAACGCGACCGATGCGGCGCGCCGCCTCGGCATCGGCCGCAGCACCTTCTATCGGAAACTGGGCAAGCACGGCCTGCGCGTGCCTGGGTTGGTCGACCCCGCTTGATGGGATAGATTGCCGACGCCCCCCGAATGAATGAGCGGCTCCGAGTTGCACGCGTGCGCGCGCAGGGCTCGGCCGCTCGCAACGACGAAGTTGCTTCGTTCGGTGAAGCCGAGGGCGTCGAGTGGGTCGAGCGCGCGAGCTTGTTCGCATCGTCGTCGCCGAGCCGTCGCCGCGTGAGGGCGGCGGCAAGCTCGGCACCGTCGAGGCGCTCCGTCGCATCGGACGCGGCGTGCGCATCGAAGTCGTCCACGACTCCGCCGCCGCGATCGAGCTGGCGAGGAGCACGGCCGATCTCGTCATCGTCGACCGGGATCTCGGCGCCGAAGGCGAGCGCGTGCTCGCGGCGCTGCGGCGGAGCGGCCCGCCGGTCGTGATCGTGACGCCCGAGGCGACGGCCGACGTCGCGCTCGAGACCTTCAAATCCGGAGCGGCCGACTGCGTGACCGCCGGCGCGGACTATGCCGACGTGCTCCCAGCGGTCGCGCTCGAACAGATCCGCGCCTGGCGCGCGAAATCCGCACGACGCGCGGTGCACCAGCGCATCCGCTCGCTCGAACGTCTGCACGCGACGATCGTCGACCACTTCCCTGCCGCGCTCGCCGTGCTCGACGCGGAAGGCCGTCTCGTCACCGTCAACCCGGAGTTCGAGCGCGCGTTTCTGGCTGGCGGAGCCGCCGAAGGCCGGCCGCTCGAGGGCGTGTTGCCCGCGGACCTGCTGGCGAGCGCCGACGTGCCTGAGTTGCTCGGACGCGCGCTGTCCGGCGGCGCGCGCAGTCCGCGCATCGCACATGCGCGCGATGGCGACCGCGCCCGCGCGTTCGACGTCCGCGCCGAGAAGCTCGACGCCGAAGGCCGCATCCTGCTGGTGCTCGCCGACGTGACCGAGCGCGAGCGACTCGCGAAGAATGTCCGCGACCTGCGCGGTTACATGGAAAACATCATCAACACCATGTACAGCGGCCTCGTCGTGGTGGACGAAGCCGGACGCGTCGCGGTGGCGAACCCGATGGCGGAGCGGATTCTCGGAGAGCCGCGCGGCTCGCTCAAAGGTCGCGCCGTCAGCGACTGGTTCGGTCCCGCCGCCGATCCTGGAGGCTGCATCACGCGCTCGCTCACCGAAGGCGCGCGCGTTCGCGGTGCCGAGGGCGTGGTACTGCGCGCCGACGGCAAGAGCGTTCCGGTCGCGATCTCGTCGTCGCCGCTCGTCGACGCCGACGGGACACGCCTCGGCGCGGTCGTGATCTTCCCGGACGTCTCGGAGCTGGTGCAGCTCCAATCGCAGGTACTGCACACGGAGAAAATGGCGTCGCTGGGACGGCTCGCGGCGGGCGTGGCGCACGAGATCAACAATCCGATGGGTTTCGTCCACGCGAATCTGGCACAGATGGAGGAGTACCTCGGCGACGTCGCGCGGCTGCTCGACGCCGCTCGCAGTGGTCCGGAGTGCTTCGCGTCGCTGGCGGGCGAACTCGACGCCGAGACGCTGCTCGCCGACTTCGGCCAGGCAGTCCGCGAATCGCAGGAGGGTTCGGAGCGCATCCGCCACATCGTCCAGGACCTGCGCGCCTTCGCGTATCGCGACGACGGCGAGTGGGTCCCCGCCGACCTGAATCGCTGCCTCGACTCCACTGCGCACATCGTGTGGACCATGATGAAACACAGCGTGGTGCTGCAGAAGGAGTATGCAGCGCTGCCGCCGGTGCGCTGCCATCCGAAGCAGCTCGAGCAGGTCTTCATGAATCTGCTGGTGAATGCCTACCAGGCGATCGAGGCACGCGCGGCCCGCGACGGCGGCGGCACCGGCCTGATCGTGGTGGGCACGGCCACCCGGGACGACGGCGTCGTGATCTCGGTCTCTGACGACGGTGCCGGCATCTCGCCCGAACACGCCGATCGGATCTTCGAGCCGTTCTTCACCACCAAGGAGGTGGGCGAGGGGACCGGCCTTGGCCTTTCGACTTCGTTCGAGATCGTGCGGCGCCACGGCGGCACGATCCGCGCGTTGCCGCGCGCCGGCGGCGGCACGACTTTCGAGGTGTTCCTGCCGCAGCAGGGACCGGATGGGCGAACAGCGGAGCCGTGAGCAGCAATCCCCCGACGTTGCTGCTGGTCGACGACGAGGCGCGCATCCTGTCCGCGCTGCGCCGCTCGCTGCGACGGGAGGGTTGGCGCGTGCTCACCGCCGGAACGCCCGCCGAAGCGTTGCGCTTGCTCGCGGAAGAGCCGATCGATGCAGTGTTGTCCGATCACAAGATGCCCGGCATGAGCGGCCTCGAAGTGCTCGAGGCCGCCGCGCGTCTTTGCCCCGCCGCCGCGCGCATCCTGATCTCGGGTTGGCCCGACGAGATCCCGGCCGAGCGACTCGAGGCTCTCGGCATTCGCGCGCTGGTCCCGAAACCCTGGGACGACGCGGAACTCAAGCGGATCCTGCGCGAGGCACTCGCCGATGCATGATCCCGCTCGGTCGCGGACGCGACCGAGCCGAACACGGGTCAGGGGCGCGCGCGGTTCACTCGCGGGGGAGGCGGCTCAGGTACTCGAGGTCGGTCTTCTGCGAGTTCTTTGCGCCGACCGACAGCACACGGAAGCGACGCTGACGGCCGATCGTGTAGTAGATGCGACCTTTTCCGGCGAAGCCCAACTCGAAGATCGTCAGATGCGCGGGGAGGCCGCCGACCTTGCGGCGCACCGCGGCCGTCTCGACATCATCGGAGAGTTGCTTGATCTCTTCCTCCGCGCGCAGCTTCATCGATTCATCGCGCAGCGCGATCAAGTCGTGGATCGCGTGGTCGTCGACCTCGAGATTCTTGTAGAGCGTGCGCAGGCGCTGCGCGAGCAGGTCGAGGTCTCGGGCGCGCGGCGCTGCCGGTTCCTTCGGGGGCCCGGCGCGCTTCAGCTTCTCCTCGAGACCGCGCAGCGCTTCGTCCTTGCGCGACAGATCTGCCAGCGCCTCGTCGAGCATTTCCTCGAGCCCCGCACGTTCGCTTTGCAGTGTCTCCTGGAAGCGACCCGCTTGCGCGCGCAACTCGGACTCCCGGCGCGCCAGTGCCGCCAGTTTTTCCTGGAGCGCACCCCGCTCGGCGCGTACCGACATCAGCTCGCCCGAGACTTCCGCCTCGACGCGCTCATCGACCTGGCGGGTCAGCGCCGCGAGTTCGGCTTCGATCCGCGCGGCTCGCGTGGCGGTCTCCTCGCGCGCCGCGAGCGCGGCCGAGATTCTGCCCTCCTCGTCGCGCTGGCGGCGCCGGTCATAGAGGAAGAGCGTATAGATCAGTGCCGCGGCGTAGCCGACCAGGATGCCGTTGGCGACCAGCGAGTTGTGCGGCACCGAGACGACGATGTCCGCGCTCGCAGGCAACAGCAGTGCAGCCTCGGCGACCGGATCGCCCGGCATCGGCGTCGGAATCCGGCGCCCCCCGGCGTAGATCGGTTGGCCATCGGCGCCGAGTACGATCGCCGTGACGCGCACGCCGCCGACGCGCACCCACGGCGAGTCATGCACGACCGCGTCGACGCGCCGCTGGATCTGATCGGCGACGGGCCCGGCTGCAGGGTCGACGCGCATCGCGACCGTCACTTTTTCGCGGAAGCTGCGGCCGAAGAGTTGCTCGACGCCCTTCACCGTGAACACGTAGAGCAGCACGAAGGCGAGGATTGCGATGTAGGTGACGCGGAACGAAGCGAGGCGATCGAGTGTGACACCCGGAACGATCGCTGCCGCTGCACTCGCCGCGCCTGCCCCGTCCGCCGAAGGGGCCGCAGGCGGAAGCACGTTTCCGTCCGACGGAAGAGTTTTCCCCATCGATTCGACAGCATAGTCTGGCCCGCAGCGTTCCCCAGTGCTGGGGACGTTCGTACGGGGTTGCCGCGTGCTCCACGGGGGAGTTTCCCTGTCGCGCAGCTCGGCGCACGTTTCTTGCATCAGGAACACGAGTCTTGCGGGACCGCGAGCCGGCACGCGCGGATCGACGAGATCGCTGCATTCGATCTGCACGACCTGTTGCACACTCGAACGATCGCGTGGCGGGGCGATGGATCGAGCGAGCGAACCCATGACTCGGATGCCTTGCTCGACGAAATCGAAGCGCTCGGAGGTTCTGGTGGAAGGCGAGCGTCGACGAGAGAAACCCCGCACGCCGTTCGACGGGTGGGTGGAGATCAGCGCGGAGGGTCAGCGGCGACTCGCCACCGCGCGCGATCTTTCCCCCGCTGGCATCGGCATCGAAGTTCCGGGCGCACCGCTGGCGCCCGCCGCGGCGCTGGTCTGCGAGTTCGCGTTGCCGGGGATTTCGTTGCCCCTCGCGCTCGAGGGACATGTCGCGTGGGTCGCCGGCTCTCGTCTCGGCGTCCGCTTCGACGACGTCGACCCGGGACTCGCGGAGCTGCTCGAGAATCACGTCGCCGGGAGGTTTTGAGCCAGGACCTCGGGCGCGGCCGCGCGGCGTGCCAGCGGAGCGGTCCCCGGGCGGACGAAGCGCAGCGCACTCGACGCAGCGGATGACTCCCCTACGTTGCACCGCCCATGCGCGTCGTCGACCTCGACCGGGACATGAGCGACGTCATCCCGACCGGGACGACGCGCGACAGCCAGCTGCTCTTCGAGCGCATGACCGAAGTGACGCTCGCGATGGCCGAAGCGGCGCCGGGTCGCCGCATCCTCGACGTCGCGAGCGGCTTCGGGCAGGACTCGATCGCGCTCGCGGCGCGCGGCGCCGCGGTGGTGGGAGCGGAACCGTCGGCACGGATGACGGCCTGGGCGAAGCTCGTATCCGCGAAGGCGAGCGGCCGGATTCCCTGCTGGGTGCGCGGCTGGTCCGATGCGCTGCCGTTCGCAGCCGAGAGTTTCGACGCCGCGATCTGCAAGGGCGCGATCGACCACTTCGACCGACCCGAACTCGCGATCGCCGAGATGGCACGGGTAACCCGGCCGGGCGGGCGCGTGGTGCTGGCAATCGCGAACTTCGATTCGCTCGCGTGTCGGCTGGCGCGCGCGCAGGACACGCTTGCGGAACTCACTCGCGGCGTCGCACCGCGCCGCGGACGCCGTCACTACGACGTGCCGGCTGATCACTTCACGCGCTACGACCTCGAGCTGATGCGCGAGCAGGCCGCGCGCGCGCTCGATCTGGTGCGCGTGGTCGGCGTGTCGCTCGGCTGGGGCTTCGGTCCCTGGACGCGTCTCGTCGAGCGCTTGCCGCGCGCGCTGGCGTTCGGCGCGCTTCAGACGCTCGATGCGTTGGCGCTGCGCTCGCCGTCGCTGGCGGACGTCGTGGTGCTGGTCGGCCGTCCGCGCGCGCTCCGCACGCGCCGGTAGAGCGCCGCCGTCAGCGCAGCGATGCGTGGCCACGAGTAGGCCGCGACGATGCGCGGCCGCGCCTCGGCGCCGAGGCGCGCGCGCGCCTCGGGCTGCTCGAGCAGCGTCGCGATGCCCTTCGCGAGCGCATCGGGATCGCCCGGGGCGACCAGCACGCCGCCGCCAGCGGTGTGCATCACCTCGGGTAACGCGCCCGCGTTGCTCGCGACCACCGGCGCGCCGCACGCCATCGCCTCGGCCGCAGGCAGACCGAAGCCCTCGTAGAGCGACGGCACCACCACCAGCGACGCGCGTTGATAGAGCCGCACCAGCTCCTCGGTCTCGACGCGACCGGTGATGCGCAGCCGCTCGGGCGCGACGCCCAATTGCGCTGCCAGCTTTTTCGCATCGTGCAGCGGGTGGTCTTCGTCCACCAGCACCAGGCGGACGTCCGGCGCCAGCTTCGCGAGTGCCCGGATCAGGAACGAGACGCCCTTGTTCGGGTCCGACGTGCGACCCACGCACAGGATCTCGCCGGGCATGCGCGCGACCTGCGGGTCGGGCCGGAAGAGATCCGTGTCGAGCCCGTTGCCGAGCATGTGCAGCCGCTCGGGAGCGATCGCGAAGTCGCGCTGGATCTCGCCGGCGCTCGCTTGCGACGAGGTGACGATCGCGTCGAGCCGTCGCGCGACGAAGCGCTGCATGCCGACCGGGTGGAACTCGACGGTGCCGACGGCTTCCGAGAGCTTCGTGTCGCGACGGAACGAGGCGCGCCGGTCGATCGTGAGCGGGTGGTGGATCGTCGACACCACCGGCAGGCCGAGTGCGCGGATGCCGAGCAGTCCCCAGCCGAGACATTGCACGTCGTGCACCAGGTCGTAGCGGCGACCTTTGCGCAGTCGCGCCGCCGTTTCGCGGAACGCGCGCACGCTGAACGCCGCGGGCTCCGGGAAGAAGCCGATGCGACTCGCGCCCAGTTCCCACAGACGCAGCGGCGAAAGCACGGCGGCCGGATTCTCACGCGGGAAGAAGTGGGCGTAGTCCTTCAGGAACCACTTGCCCCAGAAACGGTCGTCGTGGAGTTCGCGGACGGTGTCCGCGAACGGCATCGGGTCGGGGTAGGGCGGCCCGACCAGCACGTCGATGCGATGCCCGAGGCGCGACAGCTCGCGCGCGAGGAACCACAGGTAGATCCCCTGACCGCCGCAGCGCATGTTGCCGCGGTACGCGGTGAACAGGATCCGCAGCGGACGGCTCATGCCGCTCTCGTTGCGTACAGCACGAGGCTCTTCGGGCAGATTCGATTCATCACCCACTTCTCGATTCGATCGAGCCACGGCGAAGTCGTCGCCTTGATCAGGAACAGCCGGTAGAGCTGCACGAGCCGCGAGTCGTCCGAGCGCGGCAGGCCGACCACCGAACGCAATGCCCAGTACGGCGTGTGGAAGCCGTGCGCGAAGCCGATCCCGGTGGGTGCGAGACCCGCGTCGCGCAGCGCGGCGGCCAGATCGTTCGGACGGAAGATGCGGATGTGACCGCCGGGCGATTCGAAGTAGTCGTCGCCGAGGCGCAGGTAGAGATGCTCGCTGGTCGCCGTTGGCACGGTGACGGCCGCGGTGCCGCCCGGTCGCACCACGCGCGCAAGTTCGCGCGCCGCGGCGCGGTAGTCGTGGACGTGCTCCATCACCTCGGAGCAGATTGCGCGGTCGAAGCTGGCGTCTGCGAAGGGCAACCGAAAGGCGTCACCCTTCAACATCACGCCGGAGCGGCCGAGCTCCTTCGCGCGCGCGCGCAGCGGTCCGTGGCCCTGGCGAAGCGACGCGAGGTCGAGGTCGAGACCGACCACACGGGCGCCGCGCTCCAGCGCACCGAAGCAGTGCCGTCCCTCGCCGCAGCCGACGTCGAGGAGGCGGTCGCCGGGGCTAACCCCGAGCTGCTCGAGATCGACTGTGAGCAGCACGTCGCGTCTCCTCGAATACGTCGACCAGCTGCGCGGCCGCGTCCGACCAGCGAAACACGCTCTGCACGCGAGCCCGTGCGTTGCGACCCATCTGCGCGCAGCGCGCCGGATCCGAGAGCACTTCGGCGATCACATTGGCGAGCGCCTGGGGATTGCGCGACGCAAACAGACGTCCCGCGTGGCCGTCGGGCCCGATCACCTCGGGCAGCGCGCCCGCGTCGCTCGCAATCACCGGGACGCCGCATGCCATCGCTTCGCTCGCCGGGAAGCCGAAGCCCTCGAAGTGCGACGGCACCACCGTGGCGCGCGCGGTCGAATACTGCGCGATCAGATCGGGCAGCTCGAGCCAGCGGCGTTCGAGAACGACGCGATGCTCGATGCCGTAGCGCTCGATCAGTCGCGGCACGATGCCGTGATCCGGAATGCGCCCATCGATGATCTTCAACGTCACGTGCTCGGGCAGCAGCGCCATCGCCTGGAGCAGCGTGCCAATGCCCTTCTTGCGGTCCTCGGTGCGGCCGACGAAGAGCAGGTCCGTCTCGACGCGCTGGCCCGGCGTCGGCGCGAACAGCTCCGCGTCGGTGCCGTTGTAGACCACGCGCACTTCCTTCTCCGGGATCCCGAAGCAGCGCTCGATCTCGCGCCGCGACGCCTCCGAGACCGTGACGATCTTCGCCAGCCGCTTCGCGACCTGTTGCTGCATGAGGAGCGGGAAATAGAGCGTGCGCCGCACGCGCTTGACGAAGCTCGGGTCGATCGCAAAGTCGGCCTCGCGGTCGAGGTGCAGCGGGTGGTGGATCACCGAGACCACCGGCACGCCGGTCGCCTGCAACCCGAGCAGCCCCCATGACAGGCACTGATTGTCGAAGACCACATCGAAGCGGTGCTTGCGCATCAGCTCGGGCCAGCGCAGCAAGAGCCGCGCGCCGAAGGTCTGCATCTCCGGGAACACCCCGAAGCGCGAGACGCCGAGTTCCCAGAACGTGAGCGGATCGAAGAGGCGTCGCACGGGGGTCTTGCGCACGACTTCTGGCATCGGGAAGCCGAAGACGTTGGCGTTTGGAATCTCATGGAGCGCAATGCCGGGATCGAGGTTGGGCAACGGTGGCCCTGCGATCACGTGCACCTCGTGGCCCGCGCGCTGCCACTCGCGGGCAAGGTACGCGGTGTAGATGCCCTGACCGCCGCAGTACATGTTGCCGCGATAGGTGAGCAGCGCGATCCGCACGGTCGGAGTTGCCTCTACCGGGACGAGTCGGACGTCTGGGGCGGCGCGGTCTGGGCAGCCGGCGGCGCCACTTCCGCATCGGGCTCGATCTGCACGGTCAGGATGGTCCAGCCAACCCAGAAGGTCAGTCCGAGCACGAAGAACACGAAGATCGCGACCGGGATCGCGAGCGCCCAGTAGCTGCCTCGCAGGACGCCAAGCAGGAAGAGCAACGCGGCGAGTCCGGCGCCGGCACAGATCAGCGCGCCCTGGTTGCGGGTGTTGGGGGTCATCGGGGGGGCTCCTTCGGTCGGACGCCGAGTCTGGGGGTCGATGACTCAGGTGTCAATCTGAGGTCCGTGCCGCTCCCTCCCTGTATGTTGCCGTCATGCGCGTCATTGGATTGATGTCGGGGACCTCGGCGGACGGTGTCGATGCGGCGCTCGTCGAATGGCCCGACGACGCCGCGGCGCGGCCGTTTCGCCTGCTGGCCTTTCACGCCGAGCGCTTCGAGCGCGAGCTGCAGGACCGCATCCACCAACTCGCCGCGGGGCGACTCGAAGGCGGCGTGGTGCTGCGCGAGTTCGCCGCTCTCGACGTGCTGCTCGCCGAGCGATTCGCGGCGGCGGCGGTGGCGGTTGCGCGCGAGGCCGGCGCGCCGCTCGGCTCGATCGATGCGATCGCCTCGCACGGGCAGACCGTCGCGCACCATCCCGAGGTGCGCGCGACGCTGCAGATCGGCGATCCCTCGGTGATCGCCGAGCGCACCGGCATCACGACGATCGCCGACTTCCGCCCACGCGATCTCGCGGTGGGCGGCGAGGGCGCGCCGCTGGCGCCGTTCTTCCACTTCGCAGCGTTCTCGGATCCGGGCGAGTCGCGCGCGGTGCTGAATCTCGGCGGCATCGCGAATGTGACGGGGCTTCCGGGCGGCGGCGACGCCGACACCGTGCATGCCTTCGACGTGGGCCCGGCCAACGCGCTCCTCGACACCGTCGTGCGCAGCAGCAGCGACGGCCGCGAGAGCATGGACCGCGATGGCGCGCGTGCTCGCCGCGGTCGCGTCGATTCCGCGCTGCTCGCGCGGCTGCTCGATGACGAGTATCTGCGCCGCGCGCCGCCGAAGTCCACCGGTCGCGAGCGCTACGGCTGGGCCGAAGGCGAGGCGCTTGCTTCGGAGTGGACCGGAGCGGGCCGCGCGACGGACGATCTGGTTGCGACGCTGGTTGCCTTCACGGCTGAGGCGGTGGCGCGGGCGTGTCACGACTTTCTGGGCGGCGCGCCCGCGCGTCTGCTGGTGTGCGGTGGCGGCGCGCGCAACCCGGCGATGATGGACGCGCTCGCGGCGGCGCTGCCCGGGAGCTGCGTCGAGCCGACCGATCGTCAGGGCGTACCCGGCGACGCCGTCGAAGCGATGGCGTTCTCGCTGATGGGGCGCAACGCGCTGCTCGGCGTTCCCAATCATCTGCCACGCTGTACCGGCGCGTCGCGTGCTGCCGTGCTCGGCGAGTTCGCGCCCGGCCGTGCTGGCTTCAGAGCTCGATCCTGATCCCGTCGTCGGCCGTTTCGAGTTCGAGGAGACCGCGTCGTTCGCTCATCGATGCGCCGAGATGCGTCAGCACGAGCCGCTCGCACGCAAAGGCCGGCGCACGCGCGACCAGCTCGCTGTAGGCCATGTGCTCGGGGATCACCGGTTCGTGGAAGGTGCACTCGCAGAGGAAGAGGTCGGCGCCGCGCGTGTGCTGCGGGAGATCGTCGAACCAACCGGTGTCACCGCTGAAGACGACGCGCCGTCCGTCGACTTCGAGATCCAGTCCGTGCGGGCAGGTCTCGGGCTGATGGTGCACGGGGAACGAGCGGGCGCGTGCCGGGCCGAGGTCGACGAGCCGCCCGGCCGGCAACTCGGCGAATCGCAGCGCGAACGGCAGCTCGCGACCGGCGAGTCCGTAGCCCATCGCCTCGGCTGCTCCACGCACGCGCATTTCGACGCCGGGCGGACCCGCGATCAGCAGCGCGTGTCGGCGCTGATCTTCATAGATCGCGGCCAGCACGAAAGCCGGAATGCCGGCGAAATGGTCGCCGTGATAGTGCGAGACCGCGATGGCATCGATCGCGCTACGCGGGATGTCGAGCGCGGCGAGGCCCGTGCTGGTGGTCGGTGCACAGTCGAGTAGCAGGCCGCCGCTTCGGGTCTCGACGAAGATCGCGGATTGGCGCCGTCCGCCAGCGCCGAACGCGTCGCTGGTACCGACGAACGTGA
>Ga0315287_10007351_pt1 | contig 11041 bp, 7 predicted proteins | sample YL17G11_0_MG_FD_205037 | JGI IMG/M metagenome (GOLD analysis project Ga0315287, IMG submission 205037) | Sediment microbial communities from Yellowstone Lake, YNP, Wyoming, USA - YL17G11_0 | ecosystem: Environmental > Aquatic > Freshwater > Lake > Sediment | place: USA: Wyoming | collected...
CGGTGAGGGGATCGAAAACCACTTCCGCCATTCTCTGTTCCCCTGCCAGAAGATACGCCTTTGCCGTGTCAGAGGTAATGGCGAAATCCACCAGGTTCGGGCCCACGAGTTCCACATGGTTACCGGTGAAGGTGAGCGTTGAGACGCCGTCATTGGAGATGGTAATCCACTCCGGGCTGAGAGGGGTTTCGCCGATCAGAAACAAGCCCCAATCATAAGCAAGGGGAGACACTTCGATATCCGGGCCCTGTCCCGGAACCGAAAGGGTCAAACATAACATCCCCAGAACGAGCAAAACTATTTCCCTTGTTCGAACAAGGTTTCCCATACTCATTTCCCTCCTGTGTAATAAAGAAGAATTCCCATTCTTCAAAATATGAACAAAGTCTATACTTTAACTGGAAACAGGGTGTCAATGAATAATTAAGACTTATTTGGTTTGATTGTTTTATCGGTGGGAAAAATAAATTGTCTTGAAAAGGAGAAGGGAATTTGTTCAAAGTTCTTATTATATAAGAGGTTTTCTGCAATGCAAAAGAGATTTTATAAGCTGTCTTATGTGTTTCGTTCTCTTGTTATTCCCATCTTGTTATTTATCTTTGTTTTTGTGTGCCAGAGCAGTAGCCAGGGAACAGATGGGGCAGCGAAGGCGCCGGATCAGCCTTTGAGGGACAGGTTTGCCGGAGGGGGCATCAAATTATCGCCTGTGCTTTCAGGCAGTCCGCTCTATGACAGCGGCTGGATTGATATCGCCCGGGATGAGAGCAAGATTCTGACTCATGATCTGGACGGGAATCTGGATTATTATATGATTTACATGGAATGTTATTCTTCCTCGTGCGGGATCAATCATGTGTTTTACGGCGGCGCAGACCTGGGACAGAAAACGGACGGAGGAACAGCGAACAACAAGAGGCAGGGAGCGTACTGGTCAAACCTCAACTCTTCAACCATTACGGTTTACAGGCGTCCTGAGGATGATTATGCGGAAAAGATCCGCATCCGGATCTGGGTGGATTTCAATTCTGATTGCGACACCAAGTGGATTTCCCTGGATCCCGGGAGCGCTGCCTTAACCTTGAATCACAACGTGGGCGGAAACCCGGATTATTATCTGGTTTACATGGAAAGCCAGAGTTCGAACAGCGGAGTGAATCAGCGTTACTATGGGGGCAATGATTTTGGAACTCTTGGTTTTGCCGGGACACGGAACAATGAACGGGTGGGCGCGTATTGGCGGGAGCTGAATTCCGTTTCCATCAAGGTGTTTCGCAGGGAGGAGGATGATTATGCCTCCAAGGTCCGCATTCGCTTCTGGATCAGACCCACGCCCACTTATGACAGCGGCTGGGTGGCTGTGAATAAGGGCGAGATGAAATTTCTGAGCCATCAAATCGGCGGAAACACGGACGATTATACAGTTGATCTTCAGTATCGGAGTTCTTCCAGCGGGGTGAATCATTGTTATTACGGGGGAGCCGATTTCGGAACGAATCCTCCGGCAGGGAGGAGCGCGGAAGATCGGGTGGGCGCGTATTGGAGGAACCTTGACACAACGGGCATCAAGGTTGTGAGGCGCGAGGAGGATGTTTATGCTGAGGAGGTGCGTGTGCGCATCTGGAATTTGTGGAACCCGAGCGCACCTGATTATGACAGCAGATGGTCGAATCTTGCGCCTGGAGCCGATCCTGCGCTCTTGAATCATAATCTTGGGGGAGATGTCACCAAATATCTTGTGGATATGCAATTCAGGAGCGATAATGATCTCATTCATAATCGTTATTACGGCGGTGCGGATATGGGCGACACCTTTGTTCCCGGAACCGTGGAAAACGACAGGGTCGGGGCTTATTGGTTTAACCTGACAGGGGAGAATATTTCCCTGTTCCGCCGGCAGGAGGATGAATTTACCTCCCAGGCGCGCGTGCGGATATGGATCATGCCCAAACCGGATTATGAATCTCTCTGGATCCCCCTTGACCGGGGCGCTCCAGCCACGCAGCTCATTCATAATCTCGGAGGCGATCCCTCGAATTATCTTGTGGACATGGCACAATATACCGCCAGCTTCGGAATCAATCATATAATGTATGGGGGAGTGGATCTTGGTGTGAAAGCGCCCTCGGAGATGAACGAAAATGACCGCGTGGGATCCTATTGGATGAATCTCACGGATACCAGTCTATCTGTGTATCGATGCAATGAGGATATTTATGCCTCTTTTGTTCATATCAGGATCTGGCGGATGTCAGATGCGGATTATGACAGCGGTTGGGTCTCGCTCGGCACGTCGGGAGACACGATGCTCTTCCATAATCTCCTGGGGAACAGGGAGCGCTACCTGGTGAATATGCTACAGTTGGATAATGGGGAACAAGGGGTGAACCAGCGATATTACGGCGGAATGTATATGGGAACGAATGCGCCCCCGGGATTTCTTGTTGACAGCCGGGTGGGATCTTATTGGCATAATCTGACCAATGTGCTCCTGTTTGCTTTTCGTCAGGCTGATGATCAATATGCGGATAAAATCCTGGTCCGCATTTGGACGACGCCGCCTTTGGTCAGCTTCAACGGGATTCTGAATCACATCCTGGGAAAAGCAGTTCTGGAGCCTGAGTTGAAGGAAGAAGCGGACATGAACGGGGATTCCCTGGTCAATGCAGCGGATTTGATTTTTATGCTTCAATTGGATTAATGATGGGGTCTGACCCCATCAACCCCATCAAGTTCCCCATCAAGTTGCCCATCAAGTTGCCCCATTAAGTGGAAAAATGTATTTCATATCAGGAGGTATTTGTCATGAAAAGGAATATTTCCGAGAGTGTTTGCGTGTTGTTATTCATTTGTGTTTTTGTATGTTTCACTCTTTCATCCAAGTCGGAATCGGAAAAGGAAGACACTCTGGATTTAAAAATCGAAAGAGTGGCGCTTTTTAAAAACGGCCTTGGATTTTTCTCGTCTTCCGGAAAAATTCCAGGAAAGGCAACCAGATTACGAATCGGGCAACTCCCCATCCCTTCCTTTGGCACTTTCTGGGTGGGGTATTCGGAGGGAATCAAGAACCCCATCATTGTTTCAGAAATAGAGACATTTGATGATGAAATCCCGACGAGAAATATAAGGGACCTCCTTCAGGCAAATGTCGGGTCAAAAGTCGTTCTTTCTAGGGCGAGATCGGTTTATTCTGAAAAAGAAACGATTGAAGGTACAATACTGAAAATAGAACCGGTAGAACCTCTGCAACCCCCGAGTCAATATTTTATGGATACATTGCCTTACTCAGATGCCAGGTCCCTTCATGGAAATATCAATTATTCGAACGATATGGTACTTTTGGAAACGGATACAGGGATAGTCGCAATAAATATTAATTCCATTGATCGTGCTGATTTTCAAAGAAAAGATATCATCAGAACCGCAAAAATTAAACTAAAACGTCCGAATATAAGGATGGAACTTAAGGAATCGGCAAAGGGAGAAACGGTTTCTATAAGTTATCTCTCTCGTGGAATCAGCTGGGCGCCCGGTTATTTAATCGATCTTTCCGATCCACAAACTGCGCGATTCACAGCCCGGGCCTTGGTTATCAACGAGGTGGCGGATCTCGATAATGTTACCCTTGACCTTGTTACAGGTTACCCCAATATCATCTTCAGCGATGTAATCAGTCCGGTTTCCATGATTCAGGATCTTTCGGGATTTCTGAAGTCCCTGACAACCGGAAGATCGGAACAAGGTCGAAGAAGTGGCAGGGATCACATGATAACCCAACAATCTGTCACGACAAATGCTTTTCCATATGATCGATTCGAAGAGATGTTGGTTCCCTCCTATTCAACCGCTTCGGGTGGAACAGTATCTGAAGACCTTTTCCTTTACCCGGTTGAAAACTTTACATTGAAAAAGGGAGAAACCGCTTATGTCCCATTATTCAGCGCCGAAATGCCGTACAAGCATATTTATACCTGGAAAATTCCGGATCTGATGGATAAGGAAGAGGGGAATTACAACCAATCGCAGAACGAAAGACCTGATGGAAAAGAAACGCAGGAGGTCTGGCATTCCTGCCGGCTTGTAAACGGCCTGGATATCCCGCTGACAACATCGCCTGCGGAATTTATAAAGGACGGAAAGTTTGTCGGGCAGGATGTTTGTTATTATACATCGCCAAAAGGGGAGACAACGATACGCATTAACCGCGCCATGAACATCCTTGCCGAACAGGCTGAATTCGAGATGGAACGCCAGAGAGATATTTATAATTTTCAGGGATATCAATATGACCAGGTGAAGCTGAAGGGAGAATTGAAACTGATAAACAAGCTGGATAAATCCGCAAACATTGAGATTGTAAAGGATCTTTCCGGGGAAGTGGTGGAAAAAAATCCCGATGCAAAGGATGTTCAATTGGCAAAGGGCTTGAAGAAGGTGAATCCGCGCCACCAGCTGACCTGGGAGATCGAACTTGCTTCCGGAGAGGAAAAAATCATTACTTACGTTTACCAGGTTTATGTCAGAAGATAATTCAGACATGATGCCAAAAGAAGGGGCTTGGAGATTTGGGAGATTTGGGGTCAGACACTATAGTTTGTGCAGTTTGCTTTTTATACGGCCAGTGGAACATCAATCTATGATGGGGTCTGACCCCATTAAGCCCCCATTAAGCGGAAAGAGTATATGGATACGATTTCTTACGGCGGGTGGAAGAGGTGCCTTGTGCTGAAGAACAGGGCTGTGGAGCTGGTTGTGATTACGGATGTGGGCCCCCGGGTGATCCGGTTCGGATTCATCGGCGGACAAAACCTTTTCAAGGAGTTCCGGCAGGACAGGGGAAAGACAGGCGGAAGAAAATGGCGGGCATACGGAGGCCACAGGCTCTGGCATGCGCCTGAGGCATTCCCTCGAACCTATTTTCCGGATAATGCCCCTGTGCCTTATGAATGGAACGGCAAGACCCTCACTCTCCGGCAGGAAACGGAAACAACCACAGGCATAAGAAAAGAGATGAAGATCAGCCTGAATCAGAAAAATAATCACGCCGCCATCCTTCATCGTTTGATCAATACAAATCCCTGGGACATCGAGGCTGCGCCCTGGTGCCTGACCGTGATGCGGGAGGGAGGGCGCGCCATCTTTCCACAGGAACCGTATCGGCCGCATCCGGAGTACCTTCTCCCCGCCCGACCGCTCGTGCTCTGGCATTATACGGACATGAAGGATCCCCGGTGGATCTGGGGAACAAAGTATATCCAGCTTCGGCAGGATCCCAACGCGAGGACGAAGCAAAAGATCGGGATGCGCAACACCCCGGGATGGGCGGCGTATCATGTCAATGGAGAGGTGTTCCTGAAACGCTTTGCATTTGATCCGGCGGCGGTTTATCCGGATTTCGGGTGCAATGCGGAAGTTTACACGGATCCAGACATGCTGGAGATGGAAAGCCTGGGACCTTATACCAAGATTCCTGCGGATGGGGGATACGTCGAACATGTGGAACACTGGTATCTGTTTAAAAAGGATCTTGCGGAGGAGGAGGAATCGCTGGATAAGAATCTCTTTCCGTTGATTGAGAGGATGAAAGGAGAGGAATAAGAGAGAGAGATTACGATTACGATTACGATTAAGATTATGGGGAGGGGAAGGGAAGGAATTGCCATGCAGTGGGAATATTTGACGTCGAGTGAGCTGAAGAAGGCGGTCAGGAGCACGGGCGGGGTTTGCGTAATGGCCATGGGTGTGATCGAGAAACACAGCGATCATCTGCCTTTGGGAACGGATTTTCTGAACGGGCACAGGATGGCGTGTCTGGCTGCGGAAAAGGAGCCGGCTGTGGTGTTTCCGCCTTTTTATTTCGGACAGATTTATGAGGCGCGTTGTTTTCCCGGCGCCATCACCTTGAAACCCCCGCTTCTCCTGGAACTCCTTCAAGGGGTGTTTGACGAGATCGGAAGAAACGGATTCAAAAAGATCATCCTGCAAAATGCCCATGGGGGAAACTGGAATCTTTTGAATTTCCTTGCCCAGGCAAGTTTGTGGGAGGAAAAACCCTACTCTCTTTATGTGCAAACCCAGTGGCTGACTGAGGAGCGGAAAAAAATATGGAACGCCCTCCTGGAGACCAAAGAGCACGGTCATGCGTGCGAATGCGAGACGAGCATCACGATGGCGTGTTTCCCTGATCTTGTCAAGACGGACAGGATTCCCCGGAAGCCGGCAAAGGCTTTGAACCGGTTGAAACATATACCTTCCTTTCTCTCCGGCATCAAATGGTACAGCAATTATCCGGAGCATTATGCGGGCGATGCGCGATGCGCGTCTTTGGAAAAGGGGAAAAAACTCCTGGCGCTCCTTGTGGATACATTGGCGGAGTTCATCGCAGCAGTGAAGGCGGATCAAACATCGGAGAAGCTAAATAAAGAATTTTTCAAGCGGGTGAAGGATTTTGATTTCAAAATGCGCCCGAAATAGACAGGGGTTTTTTACTGGATTAGGAGGAGGAGAAGGATTAAGAGTTGAGATTACGATTAAGATTACGATTAAGATTATGAGAATAGGAGAAGGATATGGCGGAAAGAAAAGTGTACTTTGATCATAATGCAACCACGCCGCTCCATCCGGAGGTGAAGAAGGCGATTACAGAGGCGATGGAGGTGTTCGGGAATCCATCGAGCCTGCATGAATTCGGAAGGCGCGCCAGGCATCTTGTGGAAGAGGCGCGGGTAAAGGTGGCGTCTTTCATCGGCGCAGATCCGGATGAGGTTGTGTTCATGGGAAGCGGATCTGAGGCGAATAATACGGTTCTCTCCATCCTTTCCTGTCCTTCGAGATTCTGCGCATCCAGCATGGGAGAGGCAACGGAGATCATTACCACGAGCATTGAACATCCCTGCATCATGGAGACTGCCCGGTGTCTGAGGGACAGGGGATTTCCGGTTTCCTTTCTCGAGGTGGATCAATATGGAAAGGTGAACGTGGAACATCTCAAGGAGTTGATGACTGACAGGACGAAGATTGTATCCGTGATGATGGCGAATAATGAGATCGGAACGATTCAGGATATCAAATCCATTGCGAAGATTGTGCATGAGCGGGGCGTTTTGTTTCATACGGATGCAGTGCAGGCAGTGGGCAAGATCCCGGTGAATGTGAAGGATCTGGATGCGGATTTTCTGACCATTTCAGCACACAAGATTTACGGACCCAAAGGCATAGGCGCCCTGTACATCAAGAAGGGTTCGCCGTTCTGTCCCCTGATCCGGGGCGGGCACCAGGAGAAGGGGCGGAGGGCGGGAACGGAAAATACCATCGGGATCATTGCGCTGGGGAAGGCGGTCGAAATGCGCCGGGCGGAGATGGCGGAGGAGAAAAAAAGGCTTCTCATGTTCAAGGCTGCGCTCCGGGAGGGAATCGAGGAGAGGATTCCGGATGTGCACTTCAACGGCCATCCCACGGACTGCCTTGCCAGCACGCTGAATGTGTCTTTGGATGGAGCGGAGGGGGAGGCGATTCTCTTATATCTTGATCTGGAGGGGATTGCCGTGTCCACAGGCTCAGCATGCGCCTCCGGGTCCCTCGATCCCTCCCATGTGCTGCTTGCCACAGGGCTGGAAGTGGAGCGCGCCCATGGATCCATCCGCATCAGCATGGGGCGGGGAACCGTAAAAGAGGACGTGGAGTACATGCTAGACAAACTTCCCAAAGTGATCCGGAAAATAAGGGATATGTCCACTGCGTATCAAAGGAGAGCGTCATGAGTTCACAAGGCGAATGGGTTTATACGGAGAAGGTCAAAGACCATTTCATGAATCCCAGGAACGTGCTGAAGTTCGGGGAGGAATATGCCGAGGACGGCAAGGGGATCGTGGGCAACATCAAGTGCGGCGACCAGATGATGGTGTATATACAGGTGGACAGGGAAAAGGGGACCATTTTGGACTGCAAGTGGCAGACATACGGATGCGCTAGCGCCATTGCCAGCACGTCCATTCTTTCCGAGATGGTGAAGGGTATGTCGCTGGAACAGGCTTATCATTTGTCTCCCAAGGACATTGCCGGCGAATTGGGAGGGCTTCCGGAACACAAGATCCATTGTTCCGTCCTGGGCGACAAGGCTCTGCGCGCCGCGATCAACGACTATTACAGACGAAACGGCATGGAAGACAAGGTGGTGATCGAGGAGGCGCGGATTGTGTGCCAGTGCATGAATGTAACGGATCAGGAGATCGAGCATGCGGTGCTGGAAGGGGCAAGGACGTTTTACGAACTCCAGGAACGCACCAAGCTGGGCACCGTGTGCGGCCAGTGCAAGGACGAGGCGACCGCTCTTCTTCAGGATTATGTCAAGAAGCATTTCGGAGCAAAGTGATTCCCTTCATCGCTATTGAAAGGAGAAATTGGAGGAGATGAAAAAATACCATGTACGCGCTATTTTAATTTTACTCTGGGCTTTTATTCCCTGCCTTTTATTAACGCTCGGGGCGGAACAAACGGGGAATATGGTTCCCTCTCAGCCCCGGTGGATCTGGTATCCTGCGGGAAATCCCCGGCAGAACGCCCCCAATACTCCCTGTTTTTTTCGAAAGATAACCACCCTGCCTCCCAGCGTCCCGGCAGCGGTTCTGACCATTACGGCTGATAACGAGTATGAATTGTTTGTGAATGGGAACAGGATCGGGGAGGGGCATGATTGGTCCAGGGCGGATTTCTACAATATTACATCCGCTGTCTTCTCCGGAAAGGCGATGGTTGCCATCAAGGCGAAAAATACCGGTGGTTCTGCCGGACTTATTGTTTCTCTGACTGTAATGACCAGGGATGGGAAGATCCTTTCTTTTTCTTCCGATGACACATGGAAAACCTCCGATTCGGAGGAGAAGGGATGGCAGGAACGGGATTTCAACGATGCGAAATGGGTTTCCGCCAGGATCATCGCAACCCCGCCCGATTCTCCCTGGATGGCTATTGATGAGGGCTTTGGCAAACTTTTTTCCATCAAGATCGAACCATCGCTTATTTCACCCAATAACGACAGGCTTAACGACGCGCTCGATATTGTCTGCATCAATCACACCGGTCTTCTTCTGGATGTAGAAACGGAAATTCGCGATGTCCAAGACAGAAAGATTGCAGCAATGAAATCCATGAATGAAAAAGATATCGCATTTACCTGGGATGGAAAGGATGAAAAGGGAAACACGGTTCCCAATGACGAATATACCTGTTTTGCGAGTATGCGGTTGAACGATATCGTTATAACGGAGAAAAAGAATTTCAAGGTGCAAAGCTCCGTTTTATTCAAGGAGGCTCCGAATATCATGAAGGACATTTTTCCGATCGGCGTGTGGTTCGACGGCCGCGTGGAGGGGATCAACTGTCACCCCGGATATCGCAATGTGCCTCCGGGATTCGAGAATGCGAAAAAATATTACGAGGAGAATTTCACGGATATCAAAAGTCACAACATCGATCTGATCGTGATCCCCAACACACCGCCGGATTACAGGGAAATCCTTTTAACCGCAGCGGACAAGGTCGGAGTGAAAATCGTTCTGGAAATTGTTGAACTGGCTTATGTGGATGTCGGCGGAAGGTTCAGCGTCCGTCACCCGGACATGGAACAGGATGAGACCATCCTGTATGAATATTACAAAAAGATCGTCACTCCTCTCATGAAGCATCCCTCGCTCTTCTGTTACCAGATCCTTGATGAACCTTCCGCGCAGCTTTTCCGCAATTTCCATCTGGCTAATCGCATCCTGGCGCATATCGATCCTGCGCGCCCGTCTTTCAGCTGCTTGTGCCAGGAGCATGAACTCCATCGAACCAGCAAAATGGGAACCCAGATGATTGTGTTCGACCGGTATCCGCTCTGGAAAGGATCCAAACCAGGGGAGTATGATTTCCGAATTTTTATCAAACTCCTTGAGATGTTGAAAGAGAGCGCTCGGGAGATTCCGTACTGGATGGTGGTGCAGACGTGCGCCATGGACAGGGAACAGGGGCTCCGGTATCCCACGCCTGAGGAACTGCGGCTCATGGTGTATCTCTCGCTTGCGCACAACGCCAGGGGGATTTTTTTCTTCCTGCATAATTCCTGCACACAGGAGGAAAAGCTGCTTGGATTGGTGGATATAAATTTAAAGCCGCAACCGCTTTATTCCGAAGCTGCGCAGCTCGCCGGGGAATTGAAGACATTGTCTCCTCTTCTTCTGAAACTGGAGTCTGTGGAGAGCATCGTAAAGTACGAGGGAAATTTTGATGTTCAGATGTTTAAAGCTAAGGATAACAGGAAATACATGATCATAGCGAACCTTGATGTTCTGAGTTCCCGCTCTTTTGCCGGAGTCCTTGATTTGGAACAGGAGAAGAAGATCAGGAGTTTGCGTAATGCGTTGAACAATGAAATCATTCCTTTGGAGAAAGGGAGATTTACCTGTGAGATGAACCCCGGCGCGGGTTATATTTTTGAATGTGTCAATGAATAAATAACACGAATAACAGCGGCTGATGTCTCACTCTATCAGATCGAAGGAGCCTTGAAGGCGGATGTCGCGGGAGGAGTCGCCGACAAGGATCTGGAAGCGCCCGGGTTCCGCCACCCATTTTTTCGCTTCAGGATCAAAATAGGAAAGCGCCTTTTCATCCAGCTCGATGGTCGCTTTCTTTGATTCTCCGGGTTTGAGAAAGATCTTTTGAAATCCTTTCAGTTCTTTGGGAGGGCGCGCGAGTCTGCTTTCTTCATCCTTCACATACAGCTGGGCAGTTTCTGCGCCTTCCCGGGCGCCGGTGTTTGTGACTGTGAATGTCACAAAGATCTTATCACCGGAATGAATCTTCTCCGGCGAAATGACAAGGTCCCTGTATTCAAAGCTTGTGTAGGAAAGGCCGTGACCAAATGGGAACCGGGGTTCGATGTTTCCCTGATCATACCCGCGATATCCGACAAATATGCCCTCAGTATATTGGCATGTTTTCCCGTCCGTGGAGAAATACTGGGGATGGGCGGGATTGTCTATGAGGCGTTTTTCGCAGCTCACAG
>Ga0315287_10007353_pt1 | contig 11039 bp, 9 predicted proteins | sample YL17G11_0_MG_FD_205037 | JGI IMG/M metagenome (GOLD analysis project Ga0315287, IMG submission 205037) | Sediment microbial communities from Yellowstone Lake, YNP, Wyoming, USA - YL17G11_0 | ecosystem: Environmental > Aquatic > Freshwater > Lake > Sediment | place: USA: Wyoming | collected...
GAAATCTCCGCAACTACAGGGCCTTGAACAGTTCTGGCTCGATCAATTCGGAAGTTCAAGCCCTTTACAAATCAAGAAGAGTAAAAGCTTAAAATCTTTCTCTACCGCGCAAGCAACACCGATACAGCCCGGTCCATGGGCAACGACGGAATGGAGCCTTCTTGCAAAGGCACCAGCCGATGAATGCTATTACGGGATGGGGAACGCCGGCAATGGTCCCCTCTCAGCGGCGGACCTTCCCGCTTGTAATAAGGGAGGCCAGGGCCAGCCGAAGGTGAATCAGGCCTATGTCTGGGGCCTTGTCAAGAATGGCACCAATGTCTGGTTCGGGACAGTTGCAAATACCCATTGCCTGGTCATTGGCACCTATCTTGGATTGTCCCTCCCCCATGAAAACTTGTCATGGGTATGCGAATTCGGCAATAGCACGACTTCCCCCCTTCCATCCCCATTGCGAGACTTCAGGACCCCGAAAGTTTATACCTACGATACGGCAACAAATACGCTTAACGACAAAACCCTTCTTATTGTTGCGGCGGGTCCTCCACACACTAACCGGCTGAATAGTACGATTGGGCTGCGCTCTGCCGGGTCAATCGGTGACCTCGTGATTTTAGCCGGTCCGGGCTTTAGTGGGATCAATCTCTTTGCGTTCAATGGATCCACCGGCGCTTTTATCGGCTCTACAAACCTTCCAGGATTCAATGATATCCGGAAATGGCTGGAAGTGGACGGTGTCCTCTACACGACAGTCGGCAAAAGCTGTAGCGGGGGAGGGGGAAGAGTGCTGCGGTGGACCGGGACTGTGGCAAACCCTTTCACTTATTTAGAAGTTGGGAATCTTGACACTATGGGAGCGGAGCTCGCCATTCATGAAGGCCGTCTCTTTGTCGCTACCTGGCCAGGGTGTGGCCTTGCCGGGCTCTGGATGAGCCCCGTCATCCCGGGTGGAGGTCTGACGACTTCAGATGCTGCCGGCTGGACACAAGTGTGGAAGGCGGATGATTATGAGCCTGATCCGATAGTAGCCGGCACGTACGCCGGAGGCGCTCTGCACTCCTTTAAAGGGCATCTGTACTGGGGTACAATGCATGTCCCATTTCTTGCCACTGTTGTTGCCTCGTCTTCCCTCGGCCTCGGTCTCGATGCGGACGGAAACGGTAGCGTGGATAGTGATGAATTGCTGACAACCGCACTGGGAACCTACCGGGCGATCAATATCTTCAGGGGGAGAGACTTTGCAACTACTCCGCAACTTGAAGTGCTCTATGGTCTCCAGTATCTCCCGGTATACGATTCTAATGCAAAAAGGTATACGATAGCCCTTGATCCCCTGCATCAAAACAAGATGCCGGACCCTGTTCCCAAATGGGGACTCCCCGGTTTCGGGAACTTCTTTAATGCTTACACGTGGTCCATGGCTGAATATAACGATAAACTCTTTATCGGAACTTTCGACTGGAGCTATCTCCTTGCTCAGGGATTTCTTGATATCGGTTTCGACTCTATGACCCCTCCCCCTCTTCCCCCGGAACAAGCCCAGATAATCGCTGACCTTTACAGTCTTATTAGCCAGTACCAGGTGCAATTCCCATGGTATGTCTGGGGTGCAGACCTTTATCGTATAGAGAGCAGCAACGGCCCTGCAATACCGGAGGATGTAGCAGGGGTAGGTAATTTCACAAACTACGGCATCCGGAACATGATCCATGGAAGCGGCCTGTATCTCGGTATGGCAAACCCCATGAACCTGCTGACAGATCTGAATGATCCACTCCCTGAAGGGGGTTGGGAATTGATTGGTCTCGATGATCCCTATGTTATTCCGACTCTGACAGAATGGGGGATGATACTATTCATTGCGCTTGCAGGACTTGGAGCAGTGTATTATCTGAGAAGACAGAGAGCAGAGAGATAAGATAAATCAGGAAATTAATAGAGAGAGGGCGAGTGAAATATCTCGCCCTTTTTATTGCGTATTTCAAACGTAAATCTTCAATTTTTATTTCTTCTTTGTTTTGTGGCATTGTAGGTGTTGTGAGCGAACAACGAAAAGTATTCCACGTGCAGCTTTTGTTAAGAAATGATTCGACATTTAGCATGAACCCATCCCCCGCGCATTTGTCCGCTCAGTCATCTTTCTTGCAAGATAATACCACAAGAAAGCCGTCTTCGCTCGATCACCCCGCCGCCTAAGATTTGCATGCCACCTGTTGAAGTCACTGTGCAGATGTTACTGTTCTAAATGAATTGCACCCCGATTTTTTGAACATATTTCCGTCAGGTTTTATTTTACCGGCCCATCTGAAGCTCAAGGACTTCGATTTTCTTCTTTCTTGTGAGTCTTTTTAAATCGTACTCAAGCCTTTTCGCTTCTCCCGAATTCTTGCATGGTATTGTTTTGACCAGCTCAAACGGCCTCCATGATCTCACGAATTTACTGCCGATTCCGAGCTTATGCTTTTCAATCCTTTTCTCAAGATTATTTGTCATCCCGATATATAAAGAACTGTTGCGGCACCTGAGCACATAGACGCACCAGGGTCCGCTATCAGTCTCAGTCCGGACTTCTGCTAACTCATTCAGCCAAATCTTTAAGGCTTTCCTTGCTTCCTTATCCACAAATGAGAAAATTCGGTGAGCGGTGTTGTGAACGCGGGATCCGGAATGTCCGTCCACCTTTATAATGTGAAAGCCTAATTCGTCGTGAAATTCGTAAAATGTGCGATAAAGAGAAGCGTTGCCTAATTGCCGATTTGTCTTTTTCGAAAGGAACCCTCCTGCCAGCAAGCGGGGTTTTCTCTTAAGAAGGCCTGAAACACACTGAGAATCGGAATATATTGTCAGGTTTCCATGTGGTCCCTGCCGGTTCTCTGTAAGCGCCCATAAAACGGTCTGAAGTTCGAGCCTTGTCGATGAGGTGCCTTCGAATCTCCGTACCTTTAACAGTCCGGTTATTTTGGGTCTTCCAATAACGCCGGCAAAGGCCTCCAGAAATGAAGCAGGAATCATGACATAGGCGCCCACACCGAGCTTGAGGCCGGGACTTACACTCACATCTGTAAAAATGGCAAAATTCTCTGTTTGTGCTTTCACGATATCAAACTCCTTAGCAATAATTTAATTTCGGCTATTTTCTTTAAAATGCACAAAACCGGTCGATTTTCAATCGGGTATTGCCTTTTTCACATCCGAGATGAAAGTTTCTTTTGCATTGCTCTCGGGACGGATAAGTGGACGTTGTTACTAAAATATGGGCCGTTTTCCTAACCCTTCACTTTTTCCTGAAGGCCTCGGAAAATGGGGTATTTGCAAAACGCTTTGGCTTGATTTCCTTCGGAGATATGTCCTTTACCTTTTTCTTTTCCTCTTCTTTCAAAGCCTCGGAGGGTTTGCCATGTATGTTCTTCATCGAAAGGGCGATACGTTTACGCAGGAGGTCCACATCGAGGACTGTCACGATAACCTTCTGATGTACCTTCACCACATCGGCAGGATTTTTCACGTACCTATCGGAAAGCTCGCTTATATGAACGAGGCCGTCCTGGTGGACGCCTATATCCACAAAAACACCGAAGGCCGTTATATTCGTAACTATGCCCGGGAGCTTCATCCCCGGCTTCACATCCTCCATCTTCTCTACCCCGTCCTCAAACCGAAAGATCTCAAACTGTTTCCGGGGGTCACGCCCCGGTTTGGACAGCTCGGCCATAATGTCGGTCAGGGTCGGGACTCCTACCGTATCGGTCACATATCGGGTGAGGTCAACGGCTTTTCTAAGGCCGTCTTCTTTTATGAGGTCGGCGACGGTACACCCGGCGTCTTTAGCCATTGCATCAACGATGTGATAACTTTCCGGATGCACGGCGCTTGTGTCGAGAGGGTTCTCACCGTCTCTGATGCGCAGGAACCCGGCTGCCTGTTCAAAGGCCTTTGGCCCGAGGCGCGGCACCTTCCTGAGTTCCTTTCTCGACCTGATAGGTCCGTTGCCGTTTCTGAATTCAACGATATTTTTTGCAAGCTGAGGCCCCAGCCCGGATACATAGGTCAGCAGCTCTTTACTGGCGGTATTAACTTCAACGCCTACCGCATTCACGCAACTCATCACAATGTCATCAAGGCTCCTCTTTAACGCAGGCTGATCGACGTCGTGCTGGTACTGTCCGACGCCGATTGATTTCGGGTCTATCTTCACCAGTTCGGCAAGGGGGTCCATAAGCCGCCTACCGATTGAGACGGAGCCGCGCACCGTCACGTCCCGGTCAGGGAACTCTTCACGCGCCGCCTCGGAAGCGGAATAGATGGATGCACCGCTCTCGTTCACCATCATGACGGAGATATTCTCCGGCAGATCAATGGCCCGGACAAAGGTCTCGGTCTCCCTGCCCGCAGTGCCGTTTCCTATCGCGATTGCCTCTATCCCGAATCTACCGCATAGGTCCTTAATCTTTGCAGCCGCCTCAGATACCGCCTTCTCCGAAAAATGGGGATAAATAGTATCGCTCTCAAGAAGCTTTCCCTGCCTGTCAAGGCAAACCACCTTGCAGCCTGTCCTGAAGCCGGGGTCAATCGCAAGGATATTTTTACCGCCGAGGGGAGGGGCGAGGAGGAGCTGCCTCAGATTTTCGGCAAACACCCTTATCGCCTCTTCATCAGCCCGTTTCTTGGCTGCAAGGCGCATCTCCGCCTCTATCGAGAGGGAGAGCAGCCTCTTGAAACCGTCGTGCAAAGCGGTACTTACCTGCCGCGACGCCGGAAAGTTGTCCTTTATGAAAATGCCCTCAAGGAGCGCGAACGCTTCATCTTCAGGGGGAAGTATCCGGAGACTTAGAAAGCCTTCCTTCTCACCCCGGCGTATTGCAAGGATTCTGTGTGAAGGCGCGCCTGAAACCGGTTCTTCCCACTCAAAGTAATCACGATACTTTATGCCTTCTTCCTCTTTGCCGGAGGCGACCTTTGACCTCATTACGCCCTTAAGTGTGTAGAGTTCACGCATCCTCTCGCGCGCCCGCTGGTCTTCACTTACCCATTCCGCAATGATGTCGCGTGCGCCTGCAAGGGCGTCCTCAACGGATTCGACACCTTTTTCCGGATCAACAAAAGCCGAGGCTTCTTTCTCAGGGTCTGTTTCGCCCTGTTCGAAAATCTTTACAGCGAGCGGTTCAAGTCCCTTCTCTTTAGCCGCCATCGCCCTTGTCCGCCGCTTCGGCCTTAAAGGGAGATAGACATCCTCAAGTTCCGTCATGGAAGAAGCGCCTTCAACCTTTGCCTTTATCTCATCAGTCAGAAGGCCGCGCTCATCAAGAGATTTCAGGACCGCCTCCCTCCGCTTGTCTAACTCGGCCAACTGTTCCAGCCTGTCCCTGATTGCGGCAATGGCAACCTCGTCAAGGCTGCCGGTAGCCTCTTTTCTATATCTCGCAATAAAGGGCACCGTCGCCCCTTCTTCAAGCAGCAGGGCCGTTGCCCTGACCTGTGCGGGCTTGAGCTCAAGCTCTCCGGCAATAATCGAAAGGTGTATTTCAGTCATCTATCTATTTCTCTCCTTATCAACTCGCTTCATTATTCCTTGCCAGCCTAACCTGCATTCTTTATGAATTGGTCATCTATTATGACGGACATAGTATTTTTGCGGTTTTAAATTCCGTGGAGATATATCGGAACGGAATTTTCCTCGGAGGGCAACAGCCCGAGAATGAGAAAAAATACTATGTCTGTCATATACTTTAAAAAATTCATGAATAATGCAGGTTAGGACTGCAGCAATCCCCTTATAGATTTCTCGTCTATATCTTCCCGTATTTTCACGGCGCCGATACTCTCGGGGAGGATGAATTTCAGTTTTCCTGCAACCGCCTTTTTATCAAGCTGCATTGACGAGAGGATATCTTCTCTGTTGATATCCTTTGGTATTTCAGACGGAAGGCCGTAGGAATCAATAAGGGCTTTGATCCTAAATACATGTCCTTCATCAATACCTTTGAGGAGCTGCGAAAGCTTTGCCTCAATATGCATTCCTATTGCTACAGCCTCTCCATGAAGGTATCGTGTGTACCCGGTCGCCGTTTCTATTGCGTGGCCTATGGTATGACCGTAATTCAATATAGCTCTCAGTCCGGATTCCCGTTCGTCTTTTGAAACTACGTCGGCCTTAATTTCACATGACCGCTTTATGATATAAGTTATCGCCTTGTCGTCGAGATTAAGGATGCGTTCCCTGTTTGATTCAAGAAACCCAAAGAGTTCACTATCGTAAATGATGCCGTATTTGATGACCTCTGCAAGTCCGGCCAGAAGCTGCTTTTTGGGCAGCGTCTTCAATGTGGCCGGATCGATCAGCACCAGTCCCGGCTGCCAGAAGGCGCCTATCATATTCTTGCCGAGTTTATGGTCCACACCTGTTTTGCCCCCGACGGAACTGTCAACCTGTGCAAGGAGGGTTGTGGGTATCTGTATATAGGGAATCCCCCTCATATAAGTCGCTGCGGCAAAACCTGTGATATCGCCGACGACCCCGCCGCCGAGCGCTATAAGGGCGGACTTCCTGTCAAGCCCGTGTTTAAGCAGCTCGTCATAAATCCGCTTAAGGGTATCTATGTTTTTATATTCTTCGCCGTCCGGGATGATTACATGCTCAAGGTCAAACCCCGCTTTTTTTATTGAATCCGTAACACGTTTGCCGTAGAGAGCAAAAACCGTGGGATTGCTAACTATGGCAGCCTTCGGACTCGGACCGTATGTTTTAAGCCGTGCTCCGACGCCGTCGAGCAGGTCGTTCCCTATGACGATATCGTAGCTTCTTTCAACCAACTCAACTCTTACCGTTTCCATATACTTCCTTTCAAATTCCAAATTCTAAAAAAACGAAAACCCTTGAAAGTAATTCTTCAGTTACGGGTTTAATCCCCTCCTTTGCAAGGAGGGGAAGGGGTGGTTTTAATTATTTTTCAAAAAACCCCTCCAACCTCCCCTTGCAAAGGGGAGGATTTCTCAGCCCATAACTGAATGCTTATCCCGGGAATTCAAAACTCATTTATTTGAATTCCCGGTTTGTTCTGTTATTTCCTCCGCGATCTGTAAAGGCGTTTTATTTTCCGTATCTATCAAAATATCCGCCTTATCATAAAAGGGTTCCCTGAAATTTAAAAGATCTCTTATCCTTTGAAAGGGGTTTTCCGCCTGCAGCAAAGGCCTGTCACTGTTATATTGCAACCTTTTAAAGATCGTTTCAGGCGAGGCGGTCAAACATATTATGACGCCGTTCTCCTTCAATGAAATTACATTTTCATCTCTCAGCACGGCGCCTCCGCCGGTAGAGATAACAATATTTTTCTTTTCGGAAATCTTCTTTATCATTTCCGTTTCTATTTCTCTGAACCTCGCCTCCCCGAACTGTTTAAATATCTCATTAATGGTCATCCTTTCGGCTTTCTCTATCTCCGTGTCGATATCAATGAGTTTCAGATCGAGGAGACGTGCAAGCTCCCTGCCGACCTCGGTCTTTCCTGTTCCCATAAATCCTGTAAGGACGACGTTTTTCATTTGTTATTAAGATTTCAAAATTGAATTTACATGAATCAGAAAATCTCCCCTTGCCCCTCTTTACCAAAGAGGGGTACAAACCCTCCCTTTGGCAAAGGGAGGGTTTGGGGATTCTATAAATAATGTCGTTACTATTATAAGCCGGTTAATAAATATTGTAGTAGTTACAGCATAAGAGGTCAATCTGTTATATTGTTACACGCGGACGGGAGTAGGATTGCTCTACGGGACTATCTGAAATGCTGTGCGTCCTTCGCCCCGGAAGAAACACGCTCTTTTTCTCATTGCTACCTACAAGCAAACGCCCAAGGACAAAGAAAACGAGCGAGCAATATCAGTTGAAGTACGCAAAAAAAAGGCGAGATATTTTAATCTCACCCTCTCTTTTTTTTCAAAATCAAATTAGCTATTTGCTCTTTTTTGTCTCCTCAGATAATAAACTGCTCCAAGTCCTGCAATAGCCGTGAAGATTATCATCCCCCATTCGGTCATGGTTGGGATGGATTGTTGATCCCCCGTGATGATAATATCGATTCCCTGCATTCTATAGGTACTAAGAGGAGGGGTCGAATCCTCTGTCTCGATGACCGGACAAGTGGGGTCGTCCGAAAAACCATCTTGATGAAAATACTGAGATCCTCCGGGGCCGCCGGTTTTGCTTATAGCAAATGCAACAGTACTGCCAGGGATAACCGGTACAGAGCCAAAATTAAAGGTAGCAGGAACATATGAACCTGTAGCAGATGCGAGAGAAACGGTAGCACTTGCTGTCCCGATAACAGGGCCGTTAAAGGTGCCTGCGTGAGCAGTAAGGGAAAAGGTAAAGCTGCCTGCTGTATCTGAGCTGAATAGGAGAGTCACTTGCTGAAGGTTTATGCCATTATAATTCGGCACATAGAAAGCGCGAGAAATAAAATCACCGCTACCTGTTGCAGGATAGTACGAACAGGAGGCAAGAGTAGCCGCCCCCGCCGTTTGTATATGAAATAGAACTACAAGAAGGGTTATTACGGAATAAAGATGCCCAGTCTTTAGTGCTTTAGTTTTGAGACCCGTCATAACCCCCTTATATTTATAAATTTATAATTTAACACGCCTAATTTATACCACAATTAAATATAAAAATTAATATAAAAACCCAAATCCATGGATCATCTATTACATGCTTATATTTTGAGAATAACCAATAATACTAAGTACAATTATATCAGAGTTAAGGGGGGAGAAGAGGAAGGAGGTGAGGGCACAACCTCTTATTTAGTTGCGCCATGCAATTCTTCTGCCACCTTTTCGGACAGAAACATTTTCAAGAGTGACTGATAGGGCACGTCTCTTTTGTTGGCAAGAACTTTGAGATGTTCAATAAGAGATTCCGGAAGCCGAATCGAAATCGTCCTGGTAGATGGCTTTAAGTTAGGAAAATTGATACGCTTCGCCTTCGAATAATCAACATATTCAGACGAATCCTGCGTTGCCCAGAACTCGACTTCCGCTGCTTCGCTCTTAAACTTGGGTATCTTCTTGAGTTTCCTCATATATCTTTCTCTCCTTCCGGTTTATGTCACGTGCCGAAATTATTCTTATCTTATTGCCCCTCAACGTAAAAACAATGAAAAGTAATCTACCGGCGTCTGTTTTGCCTAAGACAAAATATCTGTCCTCACCTGTCGAGTGCGGCTCATCATTTTTGACAATGATCGGTCTGTTAAAAAATATCTCTTCGCACTCGATATGAGAGACGCGATGTCTTTCCCAGTTTTTCTTAATATTTCCTTCATCCCATTCGAAGTCTTTGGCAAAAGATAATATATCAGTCCAATCTTTCATATAAGTATATATTCAATATATACAACAAAATGTACATTGTCAATTCTTTTTAATAGGATTTCTATCATTCGTTTCAGGATATAACACGCATAAGCAGTTGAAGTTGAAATGTTGCGGCGTTCAGGAAGTACATCGCCGTGTATGTTTCGGACCGAAGTCGAGACTTCCCCGTGCCGTCCTATTTTTACACGTTTACTATCTCTATTAGGGGATACGTTTTAAGTAGTTACGACATATGAGGTCAATCTGTTATATTGTTAGTATGCCGAAGGTAATCGTAGGAATGAGCGGAGGAGTGGATTCATCTGTTACAGCGTATCTTCTAAAAAAGCAGGGATACGATGTTGAGGGTGTATCATTCCGTTTGTACGAACCTGAATCACCTGAAGCTTGTGATTCCTGTTGCTCTCATCGGTCTGTGGAAGAGGCGGCCAAAACCGCGCAGCATTTGGGGATACCGCACAGTACTATTGACGCCCGCGAGGATTTTGTGAAAAAGGTGATAGGGCCTTTTGTCAGCGCCTACATGAACGGCTCAACCCCTAACCCATGTATATTATGCAACAGATATATCAAATTCCCCCTGCTCATAAAAGAAGCGGACAACAAAGGCGCAGGATTTATTGCGACCGGGCATTACGCGAAAGTTAATAAATTGCAACCCCCGGATAACGGAATGTTATGCCTTAAAAAGGGGGTTGACCCGAAGAAGGACCAGTCATATTTCCTGTATGTTTTAAATCAGGACATACTCGGAAGGCTTACCCTTCCGCTTGGGACCTTTACAAAGGACGAAGTCCGAAAGATGGCCGCTGACCTGAAACTCCCTGTCGCTGAAAAGAACGAAAGCCAGGAGATATGTTTTGTCGAAGACGGGAAATATCTTAAGTTTATAGAGGGACGATCTCCCGGCGCAGCAGTTCCCGGACCAATCGTTGATACCGACGGTAAGGTAATAGGAACTCATAAGGGCATTTACGGCTATACTATCGGCCAAAGAAAAGGCATGGGGATATCATCTCCCGAGCCACTGTACGTTCTCAGGATTGATATTGAGCATAATACGATTTATACAGGACCACGCGAAGCAGCAAAAAAACAGGAGTTTCTTGTCAAAGACTTGAACTGGATAGCCCCATCTTTTGTAAATGGGACAGCCGGGAGAGAAAACACATTTAAGGCCACTGTAAAAGTCCGGTCCACAATGAAGGACAAACCAGCCACTATTTATTTCCCCCCTGTCTCTTCACCTTCATCCCTTGATTCTTCACCTTCATCCTTTCCTTTTGTTCGTGTTGTCTTTAACGAGCCCCAGTGGGCGCCTGCACCCGGGCAGAGCGCGGTCTTTTATAATGGAGATATAGTAATCGGAGGCGGGATTATACTATAATTCCTATGTATTAATTTTCTACGAATAGAGATAAGCGGAGATGAGACCTGACAACGATCTGAGCCCGCAGAAAATTCTCGAGCATGTAAGAGCGATCCATGCAGAGAATTATGGAGACGCCGATTTACATATCATTGAAACAGTCTTCAATGAAGTTATTGACCTTTTTTCCGGCAAAATAACAGGTTTTCAAAAATGTGATACCCGATACCATAACCTTCTGCATACTCTTCAGGTTGTCCCGCCATTTATCGGAATAATAGACGGATGGAATAAAAGC
>Ga0315287_10007354_pt1 | contig 11037 bp, 10 predicted proteins | sample YL17G11_0_MG_FD_205037 | JGI IMG/M metagenome (GOLD analysis project Ga0315287, IMG submission 205037) | Sediment microbial communities from Yellowstone Lake, YNP, Wyoming, USA - YL17G11_0 | ecosystem: Environmental > Aquatic > Freshwater > Lake > Sediment | place: USA: Wyoming | collected...
TTCCTGCGCGGGGATGATGGCGGCTACTGGACCGGCTGGGTATGGCCGGAGGAGACGATCTGGCCGGCGGAAAGGAGTACGTGGACGGGGGCAGCGGTCGTGCTGGCGGCCGACGCGTTGGCTCAGGCCACTCCCGGGCACGGGCTGTTCCGCGGCGACGGACTTCCTCGAGTCGTCGAGATGGGCGCAGACGACTGTGACCGGCGGTGTGATGCGTTGATGGGTGAACCGACGTGACGTTCGAACCACGCCTCCCCCCTCGACTCGCCCGAATTGCCGACGGTACGAAGGGCTTTCTGCCGGACGACGAGGCGTCGGCGCTCCGAGCGGCTGCGGCGAGTGCGCCGGCAGGCGTATGGCTGGAGGTCGGCAGTTACTGTGGCAAGTCCACGGTGCACCTCGGGGCGGTCGCGAGCGAACGCGGCGCCTCGCTGGTGACCGTGGATCACCACCACGGTTCGGAGGAGAACCAGCCGGGGTGGGAGTGGCACGACCCGTCACTCGTCGATCCCTACACCGGCAGGCTCGAGACACTCCCCTCGCTGCGCCACACACTCTTCGACGCCGGACTCGAAGCTGTCGTCAGCGTCGTCGTGGGGGCGACGCAGGACGTGGCGCGGTGGTGGACCACGCCGCTGACCCTGCTGTTCCTGGACGGCAACCACACCGAAGAAGTCGCCGAGCACGACTACGCCCTCTTCGCCCGCCACCTCGTGACCGGCGGAGTGCTCGTCGTACACGACGTCTTCCCGGATCCTCGCGACGGAGGCCAAGCACCCTGGCAAGTGGTTCGACGCGCCCTCGCCGGCAACTCCTTCACGGAGTTGACGACGTCGCACTCGTTGCGCGTCCTGCAGCGCACCGACGCTCCGTTCGGCTGAGGCACCGATCGGGCTCCGGCGGCCGTCGTCGATCGTGACCGTGAGTGCGATACTCGTAAGAAGTCGGGTGGACAAGGTTCACCAGCGCGCACATCAGACGACGAACGCCGAGGAGCAGACCATGGCAGGCAAAGCCGACTTCACCGAGGACGAATGGGAGACCATGCATCGCGGCGTGACGGGAGCCGGCATGCTGGTGGCGCTGAGCGACCCAGGGTTCACCGACTCCTTCAAGGAATCGAGTGCGATGGCAAAACACATGGCCGGCGCCCAGACCACCGCGACGAGCCAACTGGTTCGCGAACTCGCGGCCGTGCGCGGTACGGGTTGGAAGGTCATGTCCAAGCCCCAAGAAGTCCGCGACGGCACGGTCGCCGCGCTTTCGTCGTCGGTCGCCGTGCTCACCACCAAGGCACCGGACGACGTCGAGAACTACCGGGCGTTCGTCGTCGAACTGGCCCAAGCCGTCGCCGCGGCCGCCTCCGGCGGAGACGAGGTCGAATCTGCGGCCATCGCGACGATTCGCGACGCGCTCGGCTCCTGAGCCGATGACGCAAGCCCGGCCCGTCACCCGCCGGCAACTGCTGGCTGGCCTCGTGGGCGTGGGGGCAGCGGCGGGGCTGGCTGGGTGCGGGCTGGGTTCCCGTACCAGCCCGGTGGGATTGCCGGAGATCTATTCGGCAGAGTCGGCACGAGCGAGAACCGGGGCGATCCGAAACGTGAGCCTGCGGTCGAGGGAAGTAGAAGTCGATCTCGGGGGTACCACGGTCAGGACCTGGGCGTACGGCGACACGATGCCCGGCGCTGCGCTGCGCGCGACAGCAGGGGACCGGGTCAAGGTCGCCTTCACCAACGATCTCCCGGAAGCGACCAGTGTTCACTGGCACGGCCTGGCGATCCGCAACGACATGGACGGCGTCCCCGGGCTCACCACCCGTGAGGTCGCCCCCGGTGGGACGTTCGGCTTCGATTTCGTGGTGCCCGATGCGGGCACCTACTGGTTCCACCCTCACCACGGCATGCAACTCGACCGAGGCCTGTACGCCCCCTTCATCATCGACGACCCAGCCGAACCCGGTGCCTACGACCGGGAGTGGGTCATCGTCCTCGACGACTGGACCGATGGCGTGGGCCCGAGCCCGGAGCAGATCTATGCAGATCTCCGGGCCGCCGGGGGGTCGGGCGGCATGGGCGGCATGGGCGGCATGGGCGGCATGGGCGGCATGGGCGGCGGTGATGTCGCCTATCCCTTGTACCTCGTCAACGGCCGAACGCCCACCGACCCGGCCGTGTTGTCCGCCAAGCCGGGTCAACGAGTCCGGCTGCGGATCATCAATGCAGGAGCTGACACGATCTTCGATGTGGCCCTCGCCGGTCACCAACTCCGGATCACGCACACCGACGGTTACCCCGTGAGTCCCGTGACCACCCCCCTGCTGCGCATCGGGATGGGCGAACGGTATGACGCCGTGGTGACTCTGTCCGAGGGCGCGTTTCCTCTTGTCGCGGAACCGGTCGGGAAGTCGGGACTCGCCCGCGCGCTGATCCGTACCGGCCCCGGAGCGGCGCCCGCAGCCGGTTACCGACCTGACGAACTGGACATGTCAGCGCTGACCGTCGATGCGCTGCGCGCCAGCCAGGGGGCGGCGCTGCCCGCAAGCGAGCCGGACACCGTCGCGGAACTACTGTTGTCCGGCTCGATGGATCGCTACGTGTGGACCATCAACGGCCGGACCTACGACGACGTCGAGCCCCTCACCATCACCCAAGGACACACTGGGCGGCTCCTCATCCGGAACCGTTCGATGATGCCGCACCCGATCCACCTCCACGGGCACACGATGCAGCTCGGACCCGCCGGAGGCAGCGGTCCGCGCAAGGACACCGTTGTCGTCCCTGCCATGGGTTCGGTCGACACCGACTTCGTGGCGAACAACCCCGGCCGGTGGATGCTCCACTGCCACAACGCCTATCACGCCGAGGCTGGCATGATGACCCGGCTTGACTATGTCACCTGACGCTCGCCCCCTCAGTCAGCAGCACCGGAGGACGACGATGCCCACGATCACCCCCTTCCTGTGGTTCGACGGACGCGTCGGGGAGGCGGTGGACTTCTACACCTCCGTTTTCGGCGACTCCTCAGTTCTTGACAGCGCCCCATACCCGGAAGGCTCCCCACGTCCCGCAGGTGACGTCATGGTGGCGACGTTTCGCATCGCAGGACAGGAGTTCATGGCCCTCAATGGCGGACCGCAGTTCCCTTTCACCCCAGCGGTTTCCTTCTTCGTATCCTGCGAGAGCCAGGACGAAGTCGACTACTTGTGGGATCGCTTGTGCGACGGTGGTCACCCCGAACAGTGCGGTTGGCTCGTCGATCGCTTCGGGCTGTCCTGGCAGGTCGTCCCGACTGCACTCGGGCAGTTGATGGGCGACCCGGACCCTGAACGATCCGCGCGGGTCATGCAAGCGATGCTGGCCATGGTCAAGATCGACATCGCCGGGTTGCAGGCGGCCTACGACGGCAGCGCCGAGTAGCCCCGGCACCGCCCCCGGTCACGGCCAACGCGGTGGCGCGGGAAGGCGTCGAGCAGTTCAGGAGTCCCGTGTGGTCCCTCGCATCCGCAACCGGGGAACGAATCGGCCGATGCGGCGAGCGTAGGCCGGGTAGTCCGGGAAGCGTTCGGTGAGCCGATCCTCTTCCCAGCGAGCCTTGCCGTTGATGAGTACGACGAGCAGCGCGCCCGCCACCGCGGTGGCGATGTTCGCCGACGCAACCACCTGCGCGAGCGTGAAGAGCAGCAGACCCGAGTAGATGGGGTGGCGGACCACGCCGTACAGGCCCCCGGTGCGCAACCGCGCATGTTCATTGGGCAGAGGCGCCGCGGTCAACCCACGGCCGAGTCCGACGGCCCCCACGACCATCACACCGATCCCGACCACACCGGTCACTTGACAGATCCGGCCGAGGGTCGAGGACACCGGCCACGCGTCAGCGTGAGGGAGCAGGATGACGAACGCCAGCAAGACGAATTGGGCGGCCACGAAAAGCCACGCAGTACGGCGGGCACCGGTCGACGGCGGCAACTCCGAGGAACCCACGGAACTCACCTCTCTCGTCACGCGGTCGGGACGACAGGCGCTGGGCCCCTGCGGCTCATTCGACGCGAGAAGAGGATTGCGCGGCTTCCTGCTCCTCGATCTGACGGCGTACGTCGTCCATGTCGAGTTCGCGCACGCCGGCGATCACCTGATCGAGCGCGGACGCGGGAAGGGCACCTGGCTGGGCGAAGACCAGGATGCCCTCGCGGAAGGCCATCAGTGTGGGGATCGACGTGATCCCGATGCCACCGGCGAGCAACTGCTCGGCCTCGGTGTCGACCTTGCCGAAGACGATGTCGGTGTGTTCCTCCGACGCGGCTTCGAAGACCGGACCGAACGACAGGCACGGTCCGCACCAGGCGGCCCAGAAGTCGACCAGCAGTATCCCGTCTGCGGTGACGGCGGACTCGAACGTGCGGGCGGTCAAGGCGACCGTAGCCATGAAGTCACATCCTTGAGTTGAAGTGGAGACACACACCACTGCGGGTGAACGTCGTTGACGCTGCAGGCATTCCGGCTCATGTCGCCGTGACTGCTTTCGCGAGCGTGTAGACGGCGACAACCACCATCAGGGTGCCAAACGCGGCCGACAGCACCCAACTCGGCACTCGCCTGGAGACCTTGGCGCCGACCACGGCGAATACTGCCGTTGACGCAGCCAGTGCCGCGGTGAGGTCGGCCGGTCCCAAACTGGCGTGCCTGACGGCAAGCGCCACGGACGAGTTGATCACGATGACGACGAGCGCGGTGGCGGTGGCCCGCTTGACCGGCAATTTGATGGCGGCGACCAGCGCGGGCACGACCACGAAGCCTGCGCCGACGCCGAAGAAGCCGGTGACGAGTCCCACGGCACCGCCGAGACCTACCATCCGGGGCCACGAGGGAACTGCTGTCGCGACCTCGACGTCCGAGTGCGGCTCCGATGCGCTCGACGGTCCGCGCCCCGCGCCCACCAACGCGGGTTCAACGCCTTCGGTCACGGGCGCCTCCTGCCAATCGCGGCGCGCCGCGCGCAGCATCGTGGCGGCCCCGACGGCGAGCAACACTCCCAGGCCCGCGAGCAACACGGTGGCACTTGCCCCCTGGGCCGCGCGGGCACCCACCACGGCGCCAACGGCGCCGAACGCGCCGAAAGTCAGCCCGACTCGCCAGTCGACGCGACCTGCCCTCTGGTGCGGAACCAGGGCAGCCATCGAGCCGGTCCCCACGATCAACAGCGACATGGTGGACGCGACGAGCACGGGCTCGCCGATCGCGACGAGCAGCGGAATGGCGAGGATTCCTCCACCGCCGCCCAGCATGCCCAGCGCCATCCCGAGCAGCGCTCCGATGGCGAGGACGACGAGTGGCTCGGACATGACAGGGATCAGATCGACACGGCGCGGCCGGAACGATCGACGACCTGGCCCCCGGCCGAAGCCCATGCGTGCATCCCACCGGACAGATTGACCGCGTCGTATCCCATGGCCAGCAGTGACTTGGTGGCCGACCTCGAACGATTCCCGCTACGGCAAACGACGACGACGCGCTTCCCGCCCCGAATCTTCTTGGACGCCTCACCGATCCTGCCGAGCGGCAGATGGGCCGCTTGTGGTGCGTGACCAGCGTTCCACTCGTTGGTCTCGCGCACATCCAGCAGAACCGCTCCCTCGCGTACGAGGTCTCGAGCAGCAGCGGCGTCCACGGTCGGCAACTTGGTGAACAGATTCATGAATCCCACGGCCCCTCCTCGGGTCGGGTCGGTCAACGAGACGAGTAGTTCGTCACGCGGTCACGGTGGGACCGAGCCGCGGCGACGTCGAAGTCGGGCGCACGATCTCGGCCCCGCTGCGCGCTGCCTGGTCGAAGTCCTGGTCGACGTGGACCACAGGCACCCCCGCACGCTCGAGGATCGATGCGGCGACTGCGGCGCGGAAGCCGCTACCGCAGTATGCCCAGACCGTCGGGTCCAGTCCCGCCTCGGCGGTCGACCGCGACCAAGCCAGGACGTCGTCGGTACGGCCCAGCAACTCGTGCAACGGCAGGTGACGGGCACCGACCACATGGCCGTCCGACCACTCGAGGTCACGACGAAGATCGAGGACGAGCAGCTCCGGATCAGCCGCACGGGCCGTCACCAAGTCGGCAAAACCCACCCGACGGAAGCTGACGACGTCGGACGACTCCAGTGCCCAGTCCTCCGGCGTTCCCAGCGCATGCGCGGCCGGTCGATCGATGCCGATCCGGGCGAGATCGCGCTGCATCTCCTCGACCTGGGCCACCGAGTCGCCGAGCAAGGTCACCGGCGTACCCCACGGGATGAGCCAGCCGAGATAGGTGATCGCGTTGCCCTCGCCATCGAAGGACAGGGTGCCGCGCACGTGTCCCGCCGCGAAGAGCCGGCGAGACCGCAAGTCAACGATCCACTCCCCCGCGTCGATGCGTCGGCGCAGTTCGGCGGGATCCGCCAAAGTCGGGAGCGAGAGGTCGATCGGACCCGGACCTGCCGCGTTGGCAGGACCCATGTGCGCGTAGTAGGCCGGGAAGGCATCGAGTCCGGCGAGCAGCTCGGCAACGAACTCATCCTGGCTCAGATGAAAGGCTGGGTTGGTGGCTCGCTGCTCGGCCACCGTCGAAGCGGTACCCACGGTCTCGGTGGCGCTGCAGAAGGACCCGAACCCGTGAGTGGGATGAACGGCGGCGTCGTCGCTGACGACTTCACCAAGGCGGCGCACCGAGTGCCACTGGTCGTACGCCAGCCCGAGCGTGTGATCCGGGCCCAGCAGATCGGGCCGTCCGACGCTGCCGAACAGCATCGAGCCACCGGTGAACACCGCGCGATCAACACCATCCACGCTCACGACGTAGGACATGTGGTGAGGGGTGTGCCCCGGCGTGTGCACCGCACGCCAGCGGGCGGCGCCGGCGACGAACTCGTCCCCGTCGGCGGCAGTCGTCACCGGATAGGACACGGTGGCCAGCGCCGGCATCACATACGCCGCGCCGGTGACGTTCGCGAGTTCGAGCCCTCCGGATACGTAGTCGTTGTGCACGTGGGTTTCGAAGACGTGGGTCAATTCCCAGCCGCGCGCAGCCAATTCGTCCTGCACCCGATCGATGTCACGCTGCGGGTCGATGGCCGCGGCCACCCCGTTCACCGCAACGACGTACGAGCGGTCGCCCAGGTTGGGCGTCTCGATGATGACGACTTCGATCTTGTGGTCGCCGTCGGCGTCATTGTTGTGACCTGATGGTGCGATGGTGCGGCCGGTGCCTGCCACCGTGTCCAGCATGGTGTTCTCCTCTGCTCGGCGACTGTGCGGGGGGATTCGTCGGGAAGGGCTCAGCGGCAGCTGCAGCGGTTCTCGGGCGGCACAGTGGCGAGCACCTGGTCGACGTGCATCCCACAGCCTGAGTAGGTCACCTTGCGGCAGGCGGAACACTGGGCGGGACTACACACGACGAACCTCCAAGGGCGAGCGGGCATTTCTCAGAACTATACCCCCAGGGGTATAGCGACTTCAACTTGGCGCCCGCCCGGGCGCGTGGCCGCGTGGGGGCGCGGCATGGCCGGCGTGGCCGCGAGGGCGGCGTTGCCGCAAGATGTGGGTCTGCTGCCCGCATGGCGTGGGCGATCCCACATCGAGTTCTAGAGGTAGCCGTTCTTGGTCAGCCAATTCATCGCGAAGAAGCCCTCGGGCGCCGGAAGGTAGAACGTCGATACGCGCCAGATGATGGTCGCGGCCAAAGCGGTACCGCTGGGCACATCGAAGCCGACCAGGAAGCCGGCCATGACCGCCTCTGACACCCCTATCCCACCTGGCACCGGAAGGATGCCCTGCAGCAGGCTGGTGGCCACCACGACCACCAGACACGCCACGAGGTCGAGCCGGTAGTCAACCGACACGAGGGCAATCCACAGGATCAGACCCAGCAGCAACTGGGTCATGATCTGCGATCCGAGAAGACCAAACGCGCGCTTGGGGGCCCTGAGCACTTCGCGCAGCGCTTCCCACGCACTTCCGATCACCGGAGCGACACGGTCGTGGAGCCGTTGGACCTTCCAGACGACCAACACGGTGATCACAGCGAGACCGACGACTATTCCGGCCACCAACCACCAGTTCGTGGTGCTCGAGTCGCTGCTTGTGTCCGATGTTGACGAACTCGACGAGGACGTCAGGTGGACCGATCCGGTCAACAGTGCAGCACCGAGAATCACGCACTGCACCAGGAATCCGGAGAGGGAGTCCAAGGCGCCCTTGGTCACCGAAGCCGTCGGCGAGACGCCGTACTTGTAGAGAAACGCTGCCTCCATGGTGACTCGCCCGGCAGCACCAGGAATTGCGAACGAAATGTAGGTCATGGCGTTCTGCAGGACCGTCAAAGGCTTGAACGGCAACGCGCGTCCGACCGTGAACAACATCGCGGTCGCCTGGGACGCGAACACCGCCTGGCCGAGCACCAGGGCGATCGCGACCAACCACCAGGTTGCATCCCTCAACGAATCCCAGATCTCCGACCAATCCGCGCCAGCGAGCAGCGGAACAATCGCGGTGAGGAACATGACCAGGATGAAGACCGTCAGCAGGTCACGCGTACCGACCCGGCGCAACTTCACCGAGGGAGCCGGATCGGTGCCGGTCACCTGAGCAACCTCGTCGCTCAACGCCTTGACAACCAGTTTGGCCTTCTCGGCGTGCTTCTTGTTCTGCGAACTGATCGCCGGCACCTGCAGGTACGGCATGGCGTCGGTCAGTCGCTCCCTGCCGATTCCCTGCTCCGCAGCGGCAGCTGCCCGCTCGGGGCCGACGACGACGGCAGTCGCGAACAGCAGATCAACCACGTCCAACTGGGCACTAGCCTCGTCGAACACCACCGAAGAGTCCGAGAAATCCCCGATCGTGCAACCCTCCTCCCCCAGTCGCACGTTGTCACCCGTGAGGCTTCCGTGAGTGATGCCCGCGTCGTGCAAGCGGGCCACGTCGCGCCACAAGTCGACCAGCGCTGAGTCCTCGACATCAACGGCCGTGATGCTCCGCAACGGCACCCCTGATTGCGTGAGCACCAGAACAGCGACCTCGTCGGTTGCCTTCGCAGCGACCAGGACCTCGGGCACCTTGACACCAGCTCGACCCGCGAGCAGCGTCGCCAACGCCTCGTGCTCGACGGCCTGCAGCCGCGTGAAGGCGAATGGGCTGCGCCCACGTCGGTAAGTGAGGGCACGCCATGCCTTCGACATCAGTTGGGAGTCTGTCGCGTCGCGTCCGTAGGCCTTGACTTCGATGGTGCGGCCTCGCGCGTCGGTTCCCACCAAGCGGCGGACCCCCCAGGATTGGTCAGGGTCGAGTCTGAGGTCGGCGAGGTCAATACCCAGTTGTCCCAAGCCCTCCTGGACCGCCTCGACCTCCGGGTAGCCCTTCGGCGAGCCGACGATGAGCAGAACCGATCCGGCGCACGCCATGCCGATTCCTAGGGCACCGAGGGCGCCGTTCGGTGCGCCGTAGCCAAGGGCGAACGATGCAAGGCTGATCAACACCACAATGGCCCACCCGAGGCGGCGCACCGGTCGGGCAAGGAAGGGGGACGCGGTCAGCACCAAGGCGGTGGCACCCGCGACGCGGACCACTGGGAACTGCACGTCGACATCCCCGGAACCGAACTCGGGGAACAACCGCGGCCACAACTGATCGTTGTAGGCGACTATCGCCAACGCCATCCCAAAGGCCAAGCCGCTGGCGAGCAACACGTCGCGAAGTCCCGACCATCTGTGACCGAGCGCAAGCGACGCCACGATGATGATTCCGTACACCAGCCCGAGCGAGTAGATGAATCCCAGCAGGGAAACCAACCACTCAGGCAACGTCGCCGCGAAGCTCGAGAGTGCTGCACCAATACTGTCGTTGACCCCATTGACAAGAACAGCCCACCCGATGAGAAGCAAGCCGAGGACAACCGCGACGATGTCGCCCGCGCGCCTGACTCTTGGCTGTCCCTCGGTCGCCACGAAGTAGCGCGAGCGACGTGGCCGGAGCGCGAGCCGAGGTTCCTCATGCGCCGCATCGACGGTCACTGCAACTCCTCAGCCGACCATACTTGAGGGGAAACTAGCAGCCCGCCTCGGAGATCTGGGCCAGGTACGAGCAAGACACGGGGTCGGTGAATCCGCCTACCTGCCGCTCGGGGCATCAGTAGTGTCACAGCCGACGTCATTGACGACGCCGCGTCGCCGCAGTCAAATCGGGAGTCCGCTCATGCCCTTCCACGTCGACTCCGAGGTCGGGAAGCTCCGGCAGGTGATCCTTCATCGCCCGGGCCTCGAACTGACTCGCCTGACTCCCAACAACATCAAGGAGTTGCTCTTCGATGACGTCATGTGGGCGCAGCGGGCGGGCGACGAACATGATGAATTCACCCAGAAACTGCGCGGCAAGGGCGTCACGGTCCATCTGTTTGCCGAGTTGTTGGCACAGGCGCTCGACGAGTCCGGGTCGCGTGAGTTCGTTCATGAAGAACTGATCACGGCTACCCGTTTCGGCCCCGCATTGGGAAGGCCCCTATACGAGCTCCTGGCCGCGACACCGTCCGAACGGCTGGCCGAGCTACTCATCGGCGGTGTGCTCAAGAGCGACCTGGGACTCGACGAGTCGGCCAGCCTGCTCCTGAAGTACCTCGATCCCGACGACTTCCTGATCACCCCACTGCCGAACCATCTCTACCAGCGAGACAACTCCGCCTGGGTCTATGACGGGGTGTCGCTGCACCCGATGGCCAAGCCCGCCCGGCGTCGGGAGACGATCAACTCCCGGCTCGTCTACAACTTCCACCCGATGTTCCGCGATGCCAGTCCCGCGCTGCACTTCTACTCCGGCAATGACGCCATGCCGTACGAACCCGCCACGTGCGAGGGCGGTGACATCACCGTTCTCGGCAACGGCGCCGTGATGATCGGCATGGGAGAGCGCACCACACCCCAGGCCGTCGAGATCCTGGCTCGTGAGTATTTCGCGCACGGTTCCGTCACGACGGTCATCGCGGTGGATCTGCCCAAGACCCGCGCGTTCATGCACCTCGACAC
>Ga0315287_10007356_pt1 | contig 11036 bp, 8 predicted proteins | sample YL17G11_0_MG_FD_205037 | JGI IMG/M metagenome (GOLD analysis project Ga0315287, IMG submission 205037) | Sediment microbial communities from Yellowstone Lake, YNP, Wyoming, USA - YL17G11_0 | ecosystem: Environmental > Aquatic > Freshwater > Lake > Sediment | place: USA: Wyoming | collected...
TACGCGCGGGGGATTTCGCGGTTCGAAGGCGAGGGGCAAACAAAACGCCCGGCTGGACCGGGCGCCCAAGGTCACGCCATCCGGTTGGGCGACCGGCCTAGCCGCCCGGCGGCGCTATCGTCTGACCGCACCACGGGCAGCGGCCGGCATCGGTTGAAACGACCGCATCGCACTTTGGGCAGTGCATGCGCTTCTCCGCCGGCAGCGCCCCGCCGCCAAGCTCCGACGCCATGCGGATCACGTCGCTGACGGTAAGATCTCCGGCCGTGCGTCCCCGCTTCACCGGCGCGCCGCTGATACGCAGCCCGCGGGCGTCTTCGTTCAGGACGTACCCCTGGTCGCGCAGCGCCCGGGCCATGTCCTCCCGCAGCTGCGCCGTCCCTTGAACCCCGGGCGATGGCGGGCGGCGGCGCAGCAGCTCGCGTGCCTCCTCCGGTAGATCCTCCAGCAGGCCGTCCGGCCAGCCGCCCGGCCTCGGGGGCGTGAACGGCTGGGTCAGCTTCTTGAAGCGCGCCGTGGCCTTGTCCCGTTCCAGCGGATCAGGCGGTGGCTGGGCCCGTAGCGGGATCAGGGGTGCATTGGGGCACTTCGGGCACAGCGCCACCCACCCATCGCCGTTGAGGTCCGGGCGCGCCTCCATTGGCCCGCCGCACAGCGGGCAGAATGGGACGCCGGGTTGATAGGGCTGCGTGGCCATCGGCGGGTGACTGTAGCACAGGTGTCCGCGGACAACAATCTTCAGACTTTGGCCGCCAATGCGAAGCCCTCGGCCCCGCCTCGGCCTTCGCATCAGCGGAACCCGCGCCGGTCGGGTTGATCAGGGCTGGCCTCGCAGGCAACGCGAAGGGGCGAAGCACTCGGTTCTCACGCGTGCTTCGCCCCTGGAACCTGGCGATCAGGATGCCGCTACCCGGTGCGCGTGCGGTCTTTGATGGCCACCACGCCGGCCAGGGCGCGCTCGCGGTTGGACTGGTAGAACTGCTCGGCGTAGCGCGCGTTGCGCCACTCGTAGGCCGTCTCCAACCCCTGCGAATCTTCCGGGATCGTCAGCGTCGTACGCACGTAGCGCCCGTCGTCCGTCGGTGGGAAGCGGCCGGCGCGCCCGAGTAGGAACACGGCCGGCGCGGCGTAGCCGACGACGATCAGGATCAGCATGAAGACCACCGCCGCACCCACGCCCACGCGGGCCGGGTCGATCAGCCCGACCGCCAGCGCGACGACCAGCAACCCGAGGGCCACCAGCGCCGAGATCAGGTGGGCGTTCAGCCGGGCGCTGTTGGCTTCCGCCGTCCGGGCCGTCGCCCGGCGATAGCAGGCGCGGCACAGCGGCACGTTGTAGCGCGTCACCCGACGCTGGCCGACGCCCTGACCCTGGGCCACCGATCCGACGATCGTCAGGCGGTTCGGGGCAGGAGATCGCATGCAGTGCGCACAGGCCTGCATGGGGAACACGACCTGCTCACCGCGCACGACCACCCGGTGTCGCTGCCCCGGCGGCGGGTCGGCGGGCGGGGGAGCCGCGGCGGGCTTCGCCGAGGCGGGAGCGGGAACAGGGATGGCGGCGGCAATGGGCTTCGACGCGGCGCTGCTGGGCTGGGGCACGGGGGCCGAAGGCGCGGGCAGGAGGACCGGTGGCTCGGCCGAGAGGCGGTCCGGCACCAGCGATTGCGCCCAATCCATCCCTGGCTCGGGCTCCGGCGCACCGGCCATCAGCCTCGAGAGACGTCCCAGCGGCGCCTCGGGCTCCGCCGGAGCGACGTCCGCCTCCTCTTCTTCAACCGCCGCCGGCTCTTCGTCCTCGACCTCGTCCTCGGGCTCCAGCCGAACCGAGCGGATGGGCGGGCGCTGGATCTCGGGCTGCGTGGGAATGGGGACGGCGGCCGAGGCGGCGGCTCTCAGCGAAGCTTCCCGGTCGATCTCGGGCTCGGCCAGAATCGGCACGCTGGCAGGCCGCGGGGCCGGCGCTGCGGCCGGGCGCTCCCCTCGGGCGATGCCCTCCACTTCAGCCGGCGTCACCCACTTGCGCAATGCCGCTGCGCGTGCCTGGGGATAGGTCTCGGGGATGTTGCCGTACAACACACGTTCGCCGTCAGCCTCGGAAACGAACGATGCCTTGCAGCTTCCGCAAGCGACGTAGTCCGGGAATGACTTCAGGTGGGCGACCCGCAGCGCCGGCGCGCCGCAAATGGCACAGGCCACCCCCGAGGCGAAGTCATCGGGCAGAGACGTCTGGGGGGTGCTCGCCATGAGCCTCCTTGCCGGTCTTGGGCCGCGACCTGCTACGCCCGCGGCAACGCCGCCGTTTGTGCGGCGCTTCTTTCCAAATCTAGCACAAGCGCCAGCCAAGGGCAATCAGGACTGTCGTCCCGCTTCGCGTACGCAATCCTGGGCGCCTCGCCTAACCGGCTTCGATTCGACCTGTCGGGCGCCCTTGATCCGTTGCAAGTGTAGGGTTCCGGCTCGCCCTACCACGCTCGGTAGCCGAGGGCCGCAAAGGCCGCCGCCACGACCGGTCCCATCCAGGCCAGAAGCCCCACCACCCGGCCAGGCCGGTAGCTGGCCGGGTGGAACGAGGCCAACCCGAAACGGATCAACGCGGTGAGGACGAGGCGGGTGCCATGCCGGTTGATCGAGCGCGGGTACTCCACGAACTCATACGTGTTTGGACCACGTGGGTCACCATGACCGAGTCGACGAGCAAGAAGGGGCTCGTTGCCCCCGGCAGATACGGAGGGCTGAGGATCGCGCCGTCCGAAAGCACGGCCACGTCCAGGTGGAGCCCAATCGCAGCCGACCGCTGACCGAGTGAACACTATCCAGGCCGAAGCAGGAAAGCCCCTCGGCGCCTAGAATCACATGTGGCGGATCGGCCGGCCCGGGCCGTGCGGTCATCGGGCGGATCCTGTGTGCCAACCCGCGCCAGGGCGCGGCCCCGACAGAGCGGGGCGGGATCTTGGACCGTCCGGCCGGAACAGGACAACGACGCCACGAAAGGCGGAGAGCGCATGCAGCCTATCCTCCAGCTCCTGAGTCCCGATCTGGTCGGCCGAATCCTTGACGAGGCGTTTCAACTCCTCCGGGCGCCGGGCGTCAAGGTCCAATCGCCGGAAGCCTGCCGGTTGCTGCAGGCCGCAGGCGCGACGGTCGACAGCGGGCGCGAGGTCGTGTACATCCCGGAAGCCATGGTTCGCCGCGCCCTGGAGAGCGTGCCCCGCGAGTTTTGGCTCTACACGCGGGATGGGAAGCCCGTCGTCCACTACGGCGGGGATGCGGTCCACTTTGACCCCGGGTCATCGGGGGTCAACGTTCTCGACCCCGTCACACTCGAGCACCGCCCAGCGATCACACCCGACCTGATCCGGCTGATCCAGGTGGCCGAGATGCTGCCGGCGTACGACGCCCAGTCGACGGCGGTGGTGTGCAGCGACGTGCCGCAGGCCATAGGAGATCTCTACCGCCTGTACCTGGTGCTTCTGTGTTCCAACAAGCCGATCGTCACAGGAGCGTTCGGCGTGGCGACGACGCAGCCCATGTTCGACCTGCTGGCGATCTTCCGCGATGGGCGGGAGGGGCTGGCGCGCATGCCGCTGGCGGTATTCGACGTTTGCCCGACGCCGCCATTGATCTGGAGCCATTTCGCCGCCCAGAGCCTGATCGACCTGGCCCGCGCACGCGTACCGGCCCAGATGGTGTCCATGCCCCTGGCCGGCGCCGGGGCGCCGGTGACCCTGCTGGGATCGGTCGTCCAACACGCGGCCGAGTCGCTCAGCGGGATCGTGATCCACCAGCTTGCCGGGCCCGGTTCACCGATTGTCTGGGGCGGGGCGCCGGCGATCTTCGACATGCGCCATGGCACGACGCCGATGGGCGCCATCGAGACGGCCATGATCGACGCCGCCTATGCCCAGGTCGGCAAGTCGCTAGGCCTGCCGACACACGCTTACCTGGGCGCGACCGACGCCAAGCTGATCGACGCGCAAGCCGGGTTGGAGAGCGGCATCTCGGCCGTTCTGGGCGCGCTGGCCGGCATCAACATGATCTCGGGTGCGGGCATGCTCGACTTCCTGGCCTGCCAGAGCGCGGAGAAGCTGGTCGTCGACGCCGAGGCCATCGGCATGGCCAAGCGGCTGGTGGCCGGCGTGGAAGTGCGTACGGCGACGTTGGCGCTGGAAATGTTCGCCGGCATCGACTTCAGGGCCGACTTTCTGAAGCAGAAGGTCACGCGCCAGCTCTTCAGCCTCGAACAGCACCTGCCCTCGGCGGTCATCGACCGGGGCACGGCCCGCGCCTGGCATGAGGCCGGCCGGCCGGACACGCTGGCGCGCGCCCGGGCGAAGACGGACGAGCTCGTGAGAGACTACCGCCGCCCTCGGGCTGCGCGTGAGGAAGAGGCCGCGCTGCGGGACCTGGTCGGCCGTCTCGCGAGGCAGGCTGGGATGGATACGCTGCCTTCGATGGGGATTGAGCCGGAGGCGGGCTAGCCGCACTCTCCGCCAGTGCCCGAGCAGTCGACCGCATGGCGGCCTCGGACTGAGCGTAGGCCCATCGGGGTCCGCGGTCTGACGGCGCCGTGGACATGCCCGCTTGCCTGGTGAAGAGCGTGCACGCTAGAGGTACCAACAACAGCTGGCGCTGCAAGGCAGCGTCGAATAGCAGCGATAGCGAGGGCCTTGACCCAGCCCTGGGCATGAGGTCCCGGCAGGCGCGTGCCTCGGCCGGAAGGCCAAAGGTGCCTGGGCCCGCGAACGATAGCCTTGCGATGGCCGGTGAGAGGCAAAGGTCGCCGCTCGGGTCGCGCCCGGGGCCCATGTTCGGAACGTCGACGTCCCCGGCCGTATGTGGCGGAGCCGGACAAGGGCTAGAGAACGGCGTCGAGGTCCAGCCCGCGGGCTTGGGCCCGCTGGCGCCGCCAGTCGGCCTCGTCCTGCGGCGGGGCGAGCACCTCGGACTCGTCGCGGCGCACCAGGTGCAGTGCTCCCTCAGGGCAGGCGAGCGAGCACACGCCGCAGCCGACGCAGCGCCCGGCATCGATGTGCACCACGCCGTCGAGCGACATGGCCTTGAACTGGCATCGGTCCAGGCACAGGTCGCACCCGACGCAGTCCTCCTCGGCGACCCGGGCGACGAACGCCGATCGGGCGACGGCGTTGGCGATCCCCAGCTCGGCCAACCCGCGCAGGATCCCGCACGAGCAGGTGCAGCAGTTGCACAGATAGCCCACATCCTGCTGGCTGTTGCTCGCTGAATGCACCAGCCCGGCCTCGGATGCGCGGCGCAGCACGCCGTGCGCTTCCTCGAGCGTCAGGGCGCGAATCACGGGATTCTGGTCGAAGGCATTCGGCGTCGGACTGAAGGCCATACACACGTCGACCGGATGGGAGCACGGCTCGCCGATCAGCGTCTTCTGCGTGCGGCAGATGCAGTCCAGCACGCCCCACGCCTTGGCCTGAGAGAGGATCTCGGCCGCGCTCTCGTACGGCCGAATGTCGATCCCAGCTTCGACGGCTTCTTCAACAGGGATCACCCGGTGGATCTGGGGCTCCCGGGCCAGCTCGCGGCCGTAGGCTTCGTGGTAGTAATCTTCGAATAGCTGGGCGAACTCGCGGTCGAGCGAACCGACCTGGTTCTCGTAGATCCCGAAGACGAAGGGCAGGGCGCCGTACATCAACCCTTGATCGGTGCGGGCGACGGCGATCTGTCCCCGGCGGGCCATGTTCTTCAGGTGGGTCCCCAGCTCGCGCGGGTCGCCTCCCAGGCGTGCGGCGACCTGCGCCGGCGTCTCAAGCGTCAGGCGCAGCTGCGCCGCCAGGTCCGCGTCTTCAGGCGCGAAGATCCTGGCCAGCAGGCGCAGCTCGACGCCGCTCTCGGTTGATGGAAAGCCGTTGGGCAGGGCGTCGAGGTGGTGGGCCAGCTTGCGGTAGGCTTCCATCGACATGTTGCCACCCTCCACACGAGATCGGTTTCGAGGCACGCGAGCCAAAGGCGAGTATAGCGCGAACGAGGGCTACTCCCCTCCGGCAGCCACCCGGCGCGCCTGCGCGACGTACTCCAGCGATTGATCGCTCCGGTGATGCGGCGGATTGGGTTAGGGCGCGCAGATCTGCCCGTATTCCATGTAGGCGATGGAGACCCTCTCAAGGTACTCCCTGGTCTCTCCGAACCCGATCCAGCGAAGGAGGTCCACCCCCGACAAGCCTACGGGCCGGGCCTGTCTTCCAGCCGGTCAATGGCAGCCATGGCCGCGGCCTCCAGCTTCTCCAACATGATGACATAGGCGTCAGGATCCGATGGACCGCAATTCCCTGCCGGCCAGTAGCTCAGATTGACCTCGAACCGGCCGGCGATGATCTCATCACCAATTCCAAAGCCGTCGACGCAGTTGAAGACATTCGAGTATTGGGTTATCACAACCATGTAGCGATCCGAGTCGTCGTACAGCACGAGGACGTGTATGAGCTGGGCAGGATCCAGAACAGGCTGGGCATTCCACTCGTTGGCCTCGTCGACGAAAGCCCGTGAGACGGCGCGGCCTTGCTGGAAAGCCGCCTCGAGTTGAGCGGGATCCGACCACGGAGTGATCGTGAAATCCCCCACCTGACCGGCCGTGCAGACAAGATGTGGGCCCTGGTTGGGACCGGACGTGAAGTAGTCAACGGCGGTACTCGTAAAGTCCAGGCCCTCCACGGCGCAATCCGATTCCAGGAACTCGCCCAAGGCCTCCACACTGCCGGTCAAGGAAGTCGATGTGCCGGGGTCGGTCGTTTGAGTCGGCACGGTCGCGCGCGGCCGCGTTCGATGCGGCCGACCGTTCAGGATGCGATCGACGTTGCGCTGGATGGCACGGTCGATCGGCTCGCGCAGGAAGCCGGTCAGCTCGCCCCCGAGCTTGCTGCCCAGGATTCTCCACAGGGGATTCAGCCGTCGCTGGACCGCTCGGGCGGGTGCATTGGCGACTTTGTCGATGGCTTTGTCGATCTCGCCCTCGACGTAGCTCTCGGCGACATGGCCGGCGAAGTGCATCGTGCGGCCGACCACTCGGCCCAAGAAGTTTCCGAATTGATGCAGCGGCCCTCCGCGGGCTCGACGCCGTTCCAGGACGCCCGCCTGTTCGTCGTACTCATTTGCCTTGACGTAAAAGGACTGATTCACGGCATGGCTGGAGCTGCGCAGCTTGGCCCCCACTTGGCGATAGGCGGCGGCCAGGGCTCGGAGCTCATTCGGGCTCTTCGTATTCGCCTGCAGCGCAGCCTGGCGCGCCTTGCTCGCCGCCAGCAAGAGCAGGCTGTCGTCGAGATTGTCGGTGGCTGCGGCTCCTTGACGCCAGGGCGCCCCGGCGACCAGCGCCAACGAGGCGACGGCGAGCAGGAGGATCGTGCGGACGGAGGGTCGTTGCTTCATGGCGCTATCCCTCCTCCGCCTGCGGCAGGCTCTCGACGTAGCGCAACTCCCCATCCTTCAGCCCGAAGGTTAGTTGGTCTGCGTAGTAGACCTCGCCCTGCGGCAGAAGTTCCTTCTCTAAGGGAACTATCAGGTAGGTGTCCAGGTTGGCGGCGGCCAGGACCTGAGCCAGCGTCATCTCGCCCGTGAACTGCTCCGGCCGGTAGGGAACAGGCTGGACCGTCGCGCCTTCGATCACCACAGGGTCTTGCGCCACACGCGATCCGTCGACGAATGTGATCTCGGTCTGGGCATCGAAGTACGTCCAGGTCTCCATGCGCACGTCGTAGACCGAGCCGTCCTCCATTGTGTCTTGATAGAAGAGGATGGAGAAGGACTGGGGAGGGCCGAGGGCGGTGAGCGTTTCCTGTTGCTCGGCCGTCAGCCCGTACTCCGGTGGCGCCTCCGAGTTGACCTCGATCCCTTCCAGGATGCGCGGCGTGGATCGCTGCACGTCGTACCCGATCCACCCCAGGGCACCCAGCGTGAGACATGCGGCGCCCAGGAGGCCGGCACAGCCGCACGCCGCGCCGGCCAGCCCCCATCGGCGTTTCCGTCCGGCAGGAGACGTGAGCTGAGACGATGCAGTTGGATTCGGCATGGGCGTCCCCCCGGACGAAACGAATGGCTTGAGGCGGGCTTCGGTCGAAGGGCCGGAGGCCCGGCCCGCGTCGCAGATGATACAGGAAACCGATGGCTGACTCAACCGGGGACGGCGTGTCATTCAAAGCTGAAGAGCGGACACCCCTGTTAGTCTCCGGAACCTCAGCGGGAGGTACCTGTGGGGCAGAACCATAGGCGGTTCACGAATGAGCAGATCAGGATCCAGTTTGGCGCCTGCGTGCATGGCCAAATCAAGCGGATCGATATCCAAGAGGCTTTGGCGATTGGGAAGAGCCGTTTCTGTGGGCTGCGAAGGGAGGATCAGCGTGCCCCGCCGCAGGCCGCCGAAGGTCCCGCCGTAGGTCCTGCGAGGTTGGCAGGACGTTCTTGGCGGGATTCGCCCCGGACGTATTCACCGGGGTCCCGCCTCAGGTCGCGAGTTTTTGGCGGGACGTCCTGGGCGTGGGTGTATCTCCGGGGCCTCAGCGAGGTGGGCGGCCACAAGCTGGTGGCCTGGGCGTGGACATGGGGCGTGGAGCCGTCGCGGGAGTGGCTTGTTGGGCGAATCCCTAGACCTGAGCCTGAATCCTGCCACTCACCTAGTTGAATCAGAAACCGTTCTCACGGTGATCGCGAGAACGGCTTCGTGGGCCTTTTGGACATGCCTAGCCTTCAAGCTCCCTTCGGCTATCGGAATCTGAGCTCCGAACCGGCAACCTGAAGGTGGAGAGCCCACGTGAAAAAGAGAACCCTACATTGACATTGCCTCGTACACTCTCACGCTTGTGATGATCGGGCAGGTCTTGGCGATTCTCACTGCGTCATCCATGCTGTCCGCATTGATCACGACGTAGCCTGTTATGGCCGCCTTGTCGTGAGGCATTTCCTTGGTTCCGGAATGTGAGATCTCTTTGCCGGGCCCCAATGGGCTGCCTGGATCGACGATCTTGTCACCAATGGACTCAAACCATTTGCCCCAGGCACCCATGATTTCTGGGGTTGGGGTTTCGTATCCGACGTGCAAGATCATGTACTTCTTCATCATTCCTCCCGCCTATATTTGTATAATACCGGCCCGAATACTCGATATTGAGTGTATCATATCACCCGACCATTTGCGACCAGCTTCCCTTGAGTAGCGGGTGAGAGTCGGCCCGAGGCGACCGGGGAGTAGGCGTCCTGGCCGTCCAAAGGCCTCAGGCTACGAGGTCCCGCGTTCTTGGCGGGAGGCTGCCCGGCGGAAGCGGGCAGGCTTCGCAGGATTGTGCGGCAAGCCGGCGGGTCCACAAGAGGCCCGCCGTGGCAAATCGACCGACAGCAAACCCCTTCACTCAGGCCAAATGGCTTGCCGAGGTCCTGCTGACGAAGCAGGCCGGCTTGCGTTCTCGATTCAGAGTGAACCTCTACCATTGGCAGGCCGGAGAAAGCGATTCCTGCGGCGTCTTCAGAATGCTCCGCGGTCACGCTATTTCTGTCTGGCAGTCTCCACGCGCTCGATGGCGGCTAAAGCCGCCGTCCGGAGGTTTTCCAGCGCGGCGGTGTAGGCCGCAGCGTCGCCCTCGCACGACTGGAACCCGAGGTTGACCAGGTACTTGCCCTCTATCTTCTCTTCACCAGAACCGGATCCAAGCAGACAATCGTACACGTTCGACTGACTGGTAATCATGAAGACGTAGCCGTCATTGTCATTGCGGAGGAAGGTGATCTCACGTCTTGCGTCAGCGGGTACATCAGGAATGGCATTCCGCTCATTCGCCTGGTCTACAAAACCCCGGATGCCCTCTACTGCCTGCTGGTAGAACCCTTCCAGCTTATCCGCCTTGTAGGCAGTGATTCCAATGTGTGCGCTTACCGGCAGTCCGTGTGCGCCTTCAGTCGATGTATCGCAAATCAGGCTGGGCCCATCAAAGACCTCGTTGAATTCGTCCCCCCCGATGTAGGGGGAGGGAAAGGTCACGCCGGGCACGGCGCAATCCGATTCCTGGAAGCCGGCCAGCGTGCCCGCACTGGTTGAGGAGGCAGTTTGCGTGTCGGGAGCTGTCCGTGGGGCCGGGGCGGTGGCGCGCGGCCGCGATCGATGCCGCCGACCGTTCAGGATGCGATCGACATTGCGCTGGATGGCACGGTCGATCGGCTCGCGCAGGAAGCCGGTCAGCCCGCCCCCGAGCTTGCTGCCCAGGATCCTCCACAGGGGGTTCAGCTGCCGCTGGACCGCTCGGGCGGGTGCATTGGCGACTTTGTCGATGGCTTTGTCGATCTCGCCTTCAATGTAGGCCTCGGCGGCGTGGCCGACAAGGTTCATCGTACGGCCGACCACTCGGCCCAAGAAGTTTCCGAATTGATGCAGCGGCCCTCCGCGGGCGCGACGCCGTTCCAGGACGCCCGCCTGTTCGTCGTACTCATTTGCCTTGACGTAAAAGGACTGGTTCACGGCATGGCTGGAACTGCGCAGCTTGGCCCCCACTTGGCGATAGGCGGCGGCCAGGGCTCGGAGCTCATTCGGGCTCTTCGTATTCGGCTGCAGCGCAGCCTGGCGCGCCTTGCTCGCCGCCAGCAAGAGCAGGCTGTCGTCGAGATTGTCGGTGGCTGCGGCTCCTTGACGCCAGGGCGCCCCGGCGACCAGCGCCAACGAGGCACCGGCGAGCAGGAGGATCGTGCGGACGGAGGGTCGTTGCTTCATGGGGCTATCCCTCCTCCGCCTGCGGCAGGCTCTCGACGTAGCGCAACTCGCCATCCTTCAGCCCGAAGGTGAGTTGGTCTGTGTAGTACACCTCGCCCTGCGGCAGAAGCTCCTTCTCTAAGGGAACTATCAGGTAGGTGTCCAGGTTGGCGGCGGCCAGGACCTGAGCCAGCGTCATCCCGCCGGTGAACTGCTCCGGCCGGTAGGGAACCGGCTGGACCGTCGCGCCTTCAATCACCACAGGGTCTTGCGCCACACGCGATCCGTCGACGAATGTGATCTCGGTCTGGGCATCGAAGTACGTCCAGGTCTCCAT